>Ga0209162_1000460_pt1 | contig 44362 bp, 34 predicted proteins | sample YNPNPMetaG_FD_187121 | JGI IMG/M metagenome (GOLD analysis project Ga0209162, IMG submission 187121) | Anoxygenic and chlorotrophic microbial mat microbial communities from Yellowstone National Park, USA - YNP NP MetaG (SPAdes) (version 2) ...
AATCGGCAAAGACCTGATCGTGATATTCCCCGGTCAAACGAGCCTTCAGGCAGGCGGTGAACGTGCCGGACGGCGGATTCAACTCGAACTGCGGGACGTCGAAGCGCTCAAGGAGGGCGTGCCGGCGATCGAAGCCATTTCGCCAGAGGTGCGCAGATGGTTGCCGGTTGCATACGGTCCACGCACCAAGAACTATAGCATTGCCGGTGTTGACGCCGCATTCGGGCGGATCAGAAATGCTGAGGTCGAGGACGGGAGATTTTTGTGCGCCGACGATGTTCGCTACCAGCGACGTGTAGCGGTGATTGGCGCAACACTCAAAAAGGAGTTGTACAACGAGCGCCCCGCAGTTGGTTCGATTGTCAAGATCAAAGGCGTCGGGTTCACGGTCATCGGCGTTCTCCGGAAAAAAACGCAGATAACCAACTATTCAACGCCGGACGACATGACTGCTTTCGTGCCGCTGACCACGCTTTCCACGATGGTTGATGCGCGTTATCTGAACAACATTGTGGTGATGCCGGCTTCAAACCAGTTCAGGGACCGGTTTATCGAGGCGTTACGCTCGTCTCTGGCTCGAGCGCATCGGTTCAGCCCGCGTGATGAACGAGCCGTGACAATCATGGATTGGAATCAATTCCGGTCGATTGTGACGGCGCTGAGCACCGGCCTTAACCTCCTGCTCATGATAATCGGGTCGCTCACACTCAGCATCGGCGCCGTTGGCGTCATGAACATAATGCTCGTTTCCGTGAACGAAAGAACGCGCGAAATCGGAGTTCTGCGCGCCATCGGTGCAAAACGGTCGCATGTTCTGATCCAAATACTGCTGGAAGGGCTTGCTTTGACAACAACCGGCGGCGTTGCGGGAATACTTCTGGCATTGGTCCTGAGCCAGGCAATGGGATCACTTCCGCTCCTCAGCGCCCTCGAACAAGACCCGTCCGGGCGCGCTGATATTCGACTGTCCGTGTCAGGTCTGGTGGTGCTGATTGCGGTGTGCGTGTTGATGCTGGTTGGGCTGGCAGCCGCGCTGGTTCCAGCCATGCGCGCAGCCCGGCTGAAACCCGTCGAAGCCATTCGCGGAGACTGACAGAAAAGTGAAAGACCACGGCACGGCAGGCGTGTTGTTCTGGCGGCGTGTGTTGATTGAGCTGGGATGTCGGAAGACGGTAGATGCTGATCACCGCGCGGGCGCGAGAAAGCCGTGATTGGTCAATCTGACCATGTTGGTGTTTGCCGGGGCCTGAGGGATTGGGGGAGTGGGAATTAAGGAAGGGAAACCCGGGGGTGTGGGTGGAAGCTGACTTGTGAGCGTGCGCCAGACGCGTTGTTCTTCAGGTGTCATGGCTTTCCAACGCGCAGCGTTCTTCAAGAACCGAGCTCGTTCCTCGGCGGTCATGTTGGCGAACTTGTTGAACGCTTCGATGCATTTGGATCGCTGTTCTGGTGTCAGTTGGGCAAAAGTTGCGAACAAGATGCGCACGCGCTGACGTTCGGTTTCACTGAGACTCTGGAGACCGCGCTCAACTTTGGCATCATCGAGGCTGAACAATCGATTGAAGTTGGCGGCGATCCGTTTGCGTTGTTCCTGAGGCAGAGCCTGCCATCGTGCAAGATCGGATTTCAGACCGTCGTCAAGCTGTGAAATCGCCGCCGGCGCATGGTCGGGTGAACCCAAAAGTGCGGGCATGCGGGCGAGTGTCGATTCGCTTGCCAGCAGTTCGCGTTGTTGTTCGGGCGGCAAACGATCCCATGCAGCAAGGCGTTCTTTGATGATTGCCTGCCACTGGTCCGGGACGGCTTCCATGTAGGGTGTTCGCTGTTCTGGTTGAAGTTTGAGCAGCGGCAGCAGGTACCATTGCAGTTCAAGCAGGCGCAAACGCAATTCGCGATCCACGGGGCTCAATCGTTCGAACTCACGAAGCCGATCGTCGAGGTATTTGCGTTGTTTTTCTGTTCTGCCAGCCAATGTGTTTTGGCGTTCTTCGGGTGACATGGCCAGCAGCCGCCGGAACGCATCCACCGGATTCCACTTTGGCGGCGCCGGAGGAGTTGGAGCGCTGACGAGCGGTGTTGTCTTTGCCTGATCTTCGCCGACAGGCTCAACAACATCGGCAGCAAAAAGGATCGGGCACAACAGCGCAAAAATCACTGCGCCGCATGCCAAAGAACTTGCGCCCCGGGAAAAGCCGGAATGTGAAAGGGAACATCGATCGGATCCGGGCTGGGGACGACCTTGCGACTCGTTGGTGTTCGCGGGAGACAACGGAACATGCCCGGTGAGAAACCGCGGGATCGCATCAAGCAAACCGTTGTATCCACGCGCGATCTTCATTTGAGTGCGTCAGCCAGTTCGTGAATGGATGGCAACGGCTCGCTCGGCAGGTGGCGTATTGCCTCGAAATCACTCCACAATTCGACCTCGGCCAGACCATCGGCGGGAAGCGCGGCCAACCAGCTTCTGAGTGCGTTTTCATTGGCGGCTCGCCGCTGGTGAACCCCGATAACGACGGCGCCAAGCAAAACCACGGCTGCCAGTCGCAGCGCGTACCTGAACTGCCAGAGCGCCCGCAACGGAGCCAGAAACGACACCGACGGCCTTCGGACAGGCTGTTTTTGGACCCGTTCGAGCACGCGGGCAGTAAAGTTTGTGGATACGGGTGGCTCGGGCAATTTTCGGAGCAGTCTGTTGAGCTGTTCTTCCTCCTGCCAGACGGCTTTGAGGTCCGGGCGCTCATTGAGCAGGGCATGCAACTCTGCAATCTCGGCCGCGGTCAGTTCTCTGCGGCTTGCTATTGCCAGGAATTTGTCGAAGGCGGTCGCATTCATCACGTGCTCTGGTAATCAATAACCGAATTCGCCATAAAGTTGCGGCGCGTATTTGTTTGGGACTGCGACATGGGGACAGACACGGAGTTTCAGACACGGAGTTTCGAGCGTTATCAACAGGAAAAGCTTGCCGGTATGCCGATCGGGAACGTTCAACGTCCAACGTTCAACTCTCAAGGTTCAATGGGGTGACCGAAAGGGCGCATGGCGGGCAGGATATGGGGACAGATGCCACGGCTCGGTTCCGCAGTCAAACCGGGTCGTGGTGTCAGCGAGGTTTTGTTCCAACGCAGCGGGCTTTCTCTGGGGAGTATGTCAACACCTTGCCCGAGCTCGGGGGAAACCCGGATCAACACGGCCTTCCAACCCACCAATCCTCGTGCAGCACGGCGCGGCAGAGCGCCAAACCCGCAACGAACGCTTGCATCCTGCCGCGATCATTCGGTTGCGGCTGCGCCGCGCTGCAAGACATGCGAACTGGTTTTTATGCAGCGGGCTTGAGAATTGCCGCGAGGTCTCTCTCGGGAGTTGTAATCGGCATCAGACCAAACTTCTCCGACAGAATTTGCAGGACCGGCGGAGTGACAAACGCAGGCAAGCTCGGCCCAAGCCGCATATTGCGGATCCCCAGATACAGCAGGCTCAACAATATGCACACCGCTTTCTGCTCGTACCACGAGAGTATCAAAGACAACGGCAGGTCGTTGACACCGCAATTAAAGGCGCCTGCCAAAGCACTGGCAATCTTGATCGCCGAGTACGCGTCGTTGCACTGGCCAAGGTCCAGCAACCGCGGGATGCCGGCCACTTCGCCGAAGTCAAGTTTGTTGAACCGATATTTGCCGCACGCAAGTGTCAAAATCACGCAGTCCTTGGGGACTGACAGTGCCAACTGTGTGTAGTAATCCCGTCCAACCTTCGCGCCGTCGCACCCGCCAATCAGGAAAAACCGTTTTATTTTACCGGTTTTAACCGCCTCGATTACTTTGTCCGCCACACTCAGCACTGCCGAGTGGCCAAAGCCAACGGTAATGTAATGGTCGGGACCATTCCGGGTGAACCCGGGCGCTTTCAACGCCGCTTCGATCACCGGACCGAAATCCCGGTTCGCAATGTGCTTCACCCCCGGCCACGCAACCAAACCACAAGTGAAAATTCGATCCCGATACGACGGTTGCGGTTCCTGAATACAGTTTGTTGTCATCAATATCGCCCCCGGAAATTCCGCAAATTCGCGCTTCTGGTTTTGCCAGGCGCCGCCGTAGTTCCCGACCAAATGCGGCCACGCTTTCAGCTTGGGATAACCATGGGCAGGCAACATCTCGCCGTGTGTGTAGATGTTGATCCCTTTACCGGCTGTCTGCTTCAAGAGTTCCTCAAGGTCTTTCAAATCGTGGCCCGAGACCGCAATGGCCTTGCCCGCGACGGGCTCGACGCGGACCCGCGTTGGAACAGGATGACCGTAAGTGGTTGTATGGACTGCATCCAATTCTTCCATCACTTTCAGGTTCACTTCGCCGCACTTCAGGCAAAGTCCCAAAAGATCGTTTTGAGACAAATCACCCCGTGTCAGTGCATCCAACGCCTCATGGAAAAAGCCAAACGCAAAATCCATGTCCGCACCAAGCTCTGCAGCATGATAAGCATACGCTGCAGTTCCTTTGACGCCGTAGGTCAACAGTTCCTGAAGACCCGTCACGTCAGCCCCCAACTCACGCCGCCGCGACAGTATCGATACCGCCTTGGCCTGCTCGATCAGCCCGGCGGTGTCCATCGCGGGTGCCCACGTCGCCGGTCCCCTGAGCGATTCGACAGGTTTTCCCGATGCCCGGCATGCAGATTCATACATGGCTTTGGCGCGCCCGCGAATATCCACAGCACGGTGGATCATCCCAGCAAGCCTTTCAGGATCAAAGTTGACGTTCGTCACAGTAGTGAAAAGCACGTCCGTAACGAACCGGTCAATTTCAGGGTCAACCCTGCCGAGTGCTCTGGCACGATGCGCGTATTGTGAGATGCCTTTGGTCGCATGAAGCAAAAGGTCCTGCAAATCTGCTGTGACCTCGTCCTTGCCGCACACACCAATGTCGGTGCATCCTGTTCCTTTCGCCGTCTGCTCGCACTGATAACAAAACATATTCTTGTTCCTCGTTTTCTCGTTATTGGTTCACCTGACTCGTGCAATTCAAGCGTCATGTTCACGACGGATGACGCCAATTGCCAGCCCAGAATTGCACTTCGCACAGAATGTTTCTTTGACCAATGTCAAGGCCCCGGTTCGAAAGGCAACAATTCAGCGCCAAAGCATGGCTCAATCCCTTCCGCCGAAAACTCCCGAGCCGTCTCTCTCTTGATTACCAGAATTACCAGACCCGGCTGCTACCTTGGTAATCCCAGATTGCAAATACTCATGCAACTGGCTCCCCGAGAGCCCCCCAAGTGTGCCACTGCAACGCTTGCCGTCTCACAGAGTGTGACAAAATGTCGCTTTTGACACACTTTGTCGCCAGATGCGCGCGGGGCGATTATTCGTGTAAGGTTTTTATCAATAAACACTTAGCTCTAATATCTGCCTTTCGGCATCAGTGCTGCTCATTGGAGTACAGGATTTTCGCTTGGACTATGGCAAAAGTATTAGGCATCGATTTGGGCACAACTAACTCGTGCATGGCCGTCATGGAAGGCGGCGAACCTGTCGTTTTGGAGAATTCAGAAGGTAAACGCACCACCCCGTCGGTCGTCGCATTCACAAAGTCCGGCGAACGGCTGGTGGGCGAAGCCGCCAAACGCCAGGCTGTCACAAACTCGCGCAACACGATTTACTCGATCAAGCGTTTCATGGGGCGCAAGTACGATGAAGTGACTGAAGAAATCAAGCGTGTGCCATACAAGGTCGTTCGCGCTCCCAACGGCGATGCATGGGTCGAAGTCGAGGTGGACGGTCGTCCGAAGCAATTCAGCCCGCCGGAGATTTCCGCGATGATTCTGGCGAAGCTGAAAGCCGACGCCGAGCTGCGTTTGAGGGAAAAGATCACCCAGGCCGTTATTACCGTTCCGGCTTATTTCAATGATTCCCAGCGCCAGGCAACCAAGGACGCCGGGCGAATAGCCGGTTTGGAGGTTCTCCGAATCATCAACGAGCCCACCGCAGCGTCTCTAGCCTACGGCTTGGATAAGAAAAAGGATGAGCGGATCGCCGTGTACGATCTTGGCGGCGGTACATTCGACATTTCCATACTCGAGATCGGCGACGGCGTATTTGAAGTCAAAGCCACCAACGGTGACACTCACCTCGGCGGTGACGACTGGGACGCCAGAATAATGGACTGGATCATCGAGGAATTCCGGCGCGAGCACGGGATCGATCTCCGCAAACAACCGGATGCCGTTCAACGCATCAAGGAAGAGGCCGAGAAAGCCAAGATTTCCCTCTCCAGCGCGCAGGAGTACGAGATCAATCTGCCTTTCATTACAGCAGATGCCAGTGGTCCGAAACACATTTGCATGAAACTCACGCGCGCCAAACTCGAACAGTTGTGCGACGACCTGTTCGAGCGCACCGTGATTCCGGTCAAGAACTGCCTCAGGGATGCAGGTCTGACAGCCGATCAAATTGATGAACTGGTGCTGGTGGGCGGAATGACCCGCATGCCGCGGGTTGTCGAGACCGCCAGATCGCTGGTCAACAAACAACCGCATCAGGGCGTCAATCCCGACGAGGTTGTGGCTGTTGGCGCGGCCATACAAGGCGGCGTACTCAAAGGCGAAGTCAAAGATGTGCTTCTCCTTGACGTGACGCCTCTGTCCCTCGGAATCGAAACGTTGGGCGGTGTTTTCACACGTCTGATCGAACGCAACACGACGATTCCGACCCGGAAATCGGAGATTTTCTCGACTGCTTCCGACAACCAGCCTGCCGTCGAGATTCACGTGCTCCAGGGTGAAAGACCAATGGCGCGCGATAACAAGACCATCGGGAAATTCCACCTTACCGACATACCACCCGCTCCGCGCGGTGTGCCCCAAATCGAGGTCACTTTCGATATCGACGCCAACGGCATCCTCAACGTGAGCGCAAAAGACCTCGGCACAGGCAAGGAACAAAAAATCACGATTACAGCGAGCAGCGGCCTTACCAAGGATGAAATCGAGCGCATGCGGAAAGAGGCTGAAATACATGCCGAAGAAGACAGGCAGCGCCGCGAACAGGCCGAAGCCCGCAATGAAGCGGACAACGCAGTGTACAGGTCCGAAAAAATGCTGCGCGAAAACAAGGACAAGATTTCCAGCAGCGACCGCGCTCGGATCGAGGACGCCGTGAAGGCCGTCAAAGACGCCTTGAACGGAAACGATGCCGCTGCGATCAAGTCGGCCACCGAACGCCTCAACGAGGCGTGGCAAGCCGTGTCGGCCGAACTGTACCGTGCAGCAGCAGAAAGAGCGAGGGCCGGCAAGGCCGCAGGCGGCGCCGGCACGGGCGCAGGCGGCGAGTCCCGCAGCAGCGAATCGGGCGGCAAAGGTGAAGGTCCCATCATCGACGCAGAAGTTGTTGATGAGAAGAAGAACTAGGAAAACGAGTGTTCCAAAAAAGCTTTTCCCGCGCGCGAGTGCCGCGGGATTTGATTCAAAAATCAAACTCAACTGAAGCAAGCAAGAAGTACTAAGAGTATGGCACTGAACCTTAAACCTCTCGGCGACCGCGTTCTGGTTGAACCGGTCGAGGAGAAAGAAGTCAAGAAAGGCGGTATCATTATACCCGACACTGCCAAGGAAAAACCACAAGAGGGCGTTGTACGCGCGTTGGGAACCGGCAAGACTGACGAAGACGGCAAAAAAGTGCCGTTTGAAGTCAAGGTCGGTGACCGCGTGCTGATCAGCAAGTACGGAGGCACCGAAGTGAAGATTGAAGGCAAGGAGTTCAAGCTGCTCAACAGCGATGACATCCTTGCAATCATCACCGAGTAACCCCGTGTACATCTTAAACATAACCAGAAAAAACTGAGTCAGTCGTATGCCAGCAAAACAATTGTTGTTCAATGAAGCCGCCCGTCAGGCGGTCCTTCGAGGCGTAACAAAGCTAACCAAAGCCGTGGCCGCAACGCTCGGTCCAAAAGGCCGAAACGTTGTTCTGGACAAGAAGTTCGGTTCCCCAACGGTCACCAAGGACGGTGTCACTGTTGCCAAGGAAATCGAACTGGAAGACCCATTCGAAAACATGGGCGCGCAGATGGTGCGTGAAGTTGCCAGCAAGACCAGCGACGCTGCTGGTGACGGCACCACTACCGCCACTGTTCTGGCCGAAGCAATCTATCGCGAAGGCCTCAAGTACGTCACCTCCGGCGCCAATCCAATCGGCATCCAACGCGGTATCATGAAGGCCGTCGATGCCGCCGTGGCGCACCTCGCCAAGATTTCCAAGAAGGTCAAGGACAAGGAGGAAATCAAGCAGGTCGCCACTGTCTCAGCCAACTGGGACACAACTATCGGCGAAATCATCGCCGATGCCATGGACAAGGTTGGCAAGGATGGCACCATCACAGTCGAGGAGGCCAAATCAATCGAAACCACCCTCGAGGTTGTCGAAGGCATGCAGTTCGACAAGGGCTATCTGTCGCCCTACTTCATCACCAATGGCGAGACGATGGAGTGCAAGCTCGAGGAACCCTACATACTCGTCTATGAAAAGAAGATCAGCAGCATCAAAGACATCCTGCCGCTGCTGGAGAAAATCGCCAAGCTCGGCAAACCGCTGCTCATCATAGCCGAGGAAGTCGAGGGCGAAGCTCTTGCGACCTTGGTGGTGAACAAGCTGCGTGGCACTCTCCAGTGCTGCGCCGTCAAGGCCCCTGGCTTTGGCGATCGCCGCAAAGCCATGCTCGAGGACATCGCCATCCTGACCGGTGGCAAGTGCATCACTGAGGATCTGGGCATCAAACTCGAGAACGTCCAGATCGAGGACCTCGGCAAAGCCAAGAGCGTTGTTGTTGACAAGGAAAACACCACAATCGTCGAGGGCGGTGGCAAACCCTCCGAAATCCAGGGCCGGATCAACCAAATCCGCCGTCAGATCGAGGAAACCACTTCCGACTACGACCGCGAGAAGCTGCAAGAGCGCCTCGCGAAGCTCGCCGGTGGTGTTGCTGTGATCAACGTCGGCGCCGCTACCGAGACTGAAATGAAAGAAAAGAAAGCCCGTGTCGAGGACGCCCTCCACGCAACCCGGGCTGCTGTCGAGGAAGGCATTGTCCCCGGCGGTGGCGTGGCACTCCTCCGTTGCCTCAACGCGATAAGCGCAGTGGAAGCCGCAAACGACGATGAGAAAATCGGTATCGACATCGTCAAACGCGCTATCGAGTATCCGACCCGTGAGTTGGCCAACAACGCTGGTGTCGAAGGCTCGATCGTGGTCGAGGAAGTCAAACGCCGAAAAGGCAATGAGGGTTACGACGTCGCCAAGGGCGAGTACACCGACCTCGTGAAGGCCGGTATTGTCGATCCGACCAAGGTGTCGAGGACAGCCCTCCAGAACGCCGCGTCAATCGCCGGTCTGCTCCTGACAACCGAGTGCCTCATCACCGAGGTGCCCGAGAAGAAGGAGAAACAACCTGCCGGCGGTCACGGCGGCATGGGCGACATGGATTATTGATCCGTTCATCCCCTGTTTTAGAAGGGATCAATCAGAGGCCGGCCACGTGCCGGCCTCTTTCGTTTTCAACGGTTGCTCCATCGCCCGTTCCCACGGGCTGTGTTTCTGCCGGGGACGGAACGGGCTTTCAGCCGTTGTTTTCACCAGTTGGACGCACGCTCTCTGGGGCGTTGCCCGAGGCTGATATAGAGCGGTCCCTCGGTTCTTACTGGCACTGCTCATTGGGGGCAAATGGAGGGACAGACACGATATACGGGCCGGCCGACCGATGCCGGTTGGTTGATCACGCCAAATGGATCGGAGAACTCGTTAAAGCTTCATTCGCGCAATGAAGCAGACATTGAAGTTGCGAATGTATCCGGCCAAAAAAACCGGTTTTCCCGAGGTCTGCACTCTATCGCATGAGCTCTCGCCCGGCGTCGAACGCGCGACCGGCAAAGGACCCAATCCCATAGTAGAACTGTGTGTCAGGTGCGAAGACAAAAGGCCGGACCTTGGCCATGTCCAAGCCATCAAGACTAATCACTTCCTCATCAGCCTTCACATCCATGATCTCGCCGATGAATTGCGTGTGCAGTCCCAGTTCAATCGTCTTGAAGAGCCGGCATTCCAGCACCAGCGGAAATTCGGCGACATACGGTGCATCAACGATGTCGCTCCTTGCGGGTGTCAGACCTGTCGCTGCGAACTTGTCAACGTCACGCCCGGAAACAAGGCCGAAATAGTCCGTTTGCCTGAGATATCTTTCCGACGGGATTGAAACCGTGAAGGCTTGGCGCTGGACGATGTTGGCGTAAGTGCTCGTGGCTTTTCGCAACGCCACGGCCACACATGGCGGGCGCGAACAGCACAAGCCCGCCCATGAGGCTGTCATCACGTTCGCTTTGCCTGTTGAATCATACGTCCCGACGACAAACACCGGGGCCGGATACACGATGGTTTTTGCTCCGAGTGACCTTTTCATGTGCCTCATTTAAGCAACTCTCGACTCCAGTACAAGCCTGCAGCGATGGACAGGAAACCGGAGACTTGAGATCGGAGACCTTGGACCGGAATGAAGAATAGGCGACAGAGGAGAGGAGACAGGGGACAGGAGACAGGAGGCGGATCGGCTGCAGATTGTTACAAAGCGTTTGCGCGACGGTCAACGGCAGTGAATGGAATCGGTCCGTCGAATGCCGAGCCTCAGAGAAACCGGTCTGAACTGCCATTGTTTGGTAGTTGTTCACGGTCTTTATCTGACGCAGTAGCGGGGCTTGACCCCGGCGGCAGAGAGCGTGATTATCGAAGCCCGCAATGTCAGCGCATGAAAATGACAATCAGGGATTGCCGCGTCCCACACGCAGGCAATCAAGTTTTGAAGGGAATACGACAATGAAAAACATTGGATTTGACCGGAGGCGGTTCCTGAAGACGAGCGTTCGCGCAGGTGCATTTCTGTTTGCAGCTCAGATTGTTCCAGGGACTGTTCTTGGACGGGCCGGCGCAATCGCGCCAAGCGAACGCATTGTTTTGGGCGGAATTGGTATTGGCAGCCGGGGCAGTTACGTGCTCGGCTGTTTCCTTCATGAACCCGACGTTCAGTTTGTGGCAGTAGCCGACGTCAAAGCTGCACGCCGCAAAGCGGTCAAACAAATGGCTGACAGCAGGTACGGAAATCAGGACTGCGTTACCTACCGGGATTTTCGCGAATTGCTGGCCAGACCCGATATCGACGCGGTGCTCATCGCAACCGGGCCGAACTGGCATGCCACAGCATCCATGCTGGCAGCCAAAGCTGGCAAGGACGTCTATTGCGAGAAGCCCTGCACGAAAACAATCTTCGAAAGCCTTGCCCTTGCAGAAACGTTCCGTCGCACAGGCCGTGTTTTCCAGGCCGGCACACAGCGCCGCAGCCTGCCGAATTTCGCGTTTGCGATCGAGCTGGCACGGCGCGGCAGGTTGGGCAAATTGCAGACGCTTCACGCCCACCCGGGCGGTCTCGATCCAAAGATGAGCGGATGGGCGCCCGCCGAACCGGAGCCGGCCAAAGAGGAAGTTGATTGGGACCTTTACCTTGGTCCTGCGGCGTGGCGACCGTTCAACAGGCACTTGCTCGACGGGTTCAACTTTGAGAAGGGTGGCGGCATGATCGGAGGCGGATGTCTGGAGTGGGGTTCGCACTGCGTTGATCTTTGCCAGTGGGCAAACGACGCAGACAACACTTCTGCGGTTGAATACGAACCTAAGAGCGGTCAGTTGCATGCGAAATACGCAAATGGTGTCAGGCTCGTTATGCGCAATGACGGCTGGCTGCCGCTCGGCTCCTGCCCGGTAAGATTCGAGGGCGATGCCGGTTGGGTCGAAACCGCCGATAACGGCGACATCGTCGCGAGCGACCCCGTGCTTCTGACAGGGAAAGGCCCGAAGATTTCCGGGTACCCGGCTGACTTCCACGTCCGTAATTTTCTTGATTGTGTCAAATCCAGAGGCCAAACGCGGGCCAACGCCGAAGTTGCCTGCAATTCCCACATCACTTGTCACGCGGCCAACATAGCGTTGTTCCTCGGGAGAAAAGTGGTTTATGACCCTGTCAAACATGAATTTCCCGGTGACGACGAGGCCAATCGTCTCCGTTCTGAAGCGTTGCGCGAACCGTGGCGCGTTTAATCCCCCACACTCAAACCAATTCACAAAATGAAGGCTATGCTCAAACCTCACATGCAAACAAAGAGTTCATTTCGGTCGGGCAGTGGTTTTTTTGCTTTGCCGATTGCGATGCTGGCCGGTCTTGCGTTGTTACTGCCGGGGCACGTAAGAGCCGCAGAAGATGCCGCAGGCAAAGAACAGAAGTTCCTCGCAGTCTTGCAGTCCTCAAGCGCGCCGCCCCAGGAGAAAGCCATGGCGTGCAAACAACTGGCAATCTATGGGTCGAGCAAATCGGTGCCTGCCCTCGCTGCCCTGCTCGGGAACCCGGAGCTTGCGTCATGGGCCCGAATCGCGCTTGAAGTAATACCGGACCCGTCGGCGGACAAAGCGCTTCGCGATGCCCTACCCGGACTGAACGGCAAACTGCTCGTCGGCGCGATCAACTCGATCGGCAGAAGGCACGATGCCGGCGCTGTTCCCGTGCTTGTTGCGCATTTGAAACACGCCGACGCCGAGGTTGCCTCCGCGGCAGCAGCGGCTCTCGGCCAGATAGGAGGCCCCGACGCCGCCAGCGCCTTGAAGACAGCCATGGCCAACTCGAAGCCCGAGGTGAAGTCCGCAGTCGCTGAAGGTCTCGTTCGCGCCGCGGAACAGTTCCTTGCATCCGGCAAGAAGTCCGAAGCGATGGACCTCTATGATTTCGTCCGCAAATCGGATGTTCCCAAACAACGCATCGCGGAAGCGATTCGCGGCGCCATTCTCGCCCGCGGCGAAGCGGGCGTGCCGCTCTTGCTCGACCAGCTCAAGTCGCCGGACAAAACTATGGTTGCCGTCGGCCTCCGCGTCGCTCGTGAACTGGAAGGCCGCGGCGTGACTGCGGCCCTTGCGGCGGCAATGAAACAACTCGAACCGGCCCGCCAACCGCTGTTGTTGATGGCGATTGGCGATCGCAATGATTCAGCGGTGCTGCCTGCGGTGCGTGACGCCGCGCGTGCCGGCTCGAAAGAACTCCAACTCGCCGCGATTGGCATTCTCGAGAACATTGGTGATGTTTCGTGCGTGTCGGATTTGCTGTTGTTGGCCGCCGGACCGGACGCAGACCTCGCAAAAGCCGCCAAAAGCACGCTCGCAAAAATGGGATCGTCCGATGTTGACAACGAAATCATTGCCCGCCTCTCGAAGTCAACAGGAGTCGAGCGGCGCGTGTTGATCGAAACCGCTTCGCAGCGGCAGCTTGTCAAGGCTCTCCCGGCCATTACCACTGCAATCTCAGATGCCGATCCCGCAACCCGAACCGCGGCTGTTCAGGCCGTAACCGCTCTCGGCGGCGCCGCCCAGGTCCCCGAACTCGCCGGTCTCGTTGCCAAAACCGCAGATGAAAAAGAGCTGGACGCGTTCGGACAAGCTCTTGTGGCCGTTTGCGGGCGTGCCGGCAGCTCGGCCGTAACACACGTCCTTCCGCTCACGAAGAACGACAAAGCTGCAGTGCGCATCGTTGCCCTGCAAGCCCTGGCTGCAGCGGGCGGCCCTGAGGCTCTGGCGGCTGTCACTGCGGCGCTGAATGATTCAAATGAGACCGTTCAAGACGAGGCTGTGCGGACTCTCTCGACATGGCCGAACAACTGGCCGGAAGACACGGCCGTAGCCACTCCGTTGCTCCAGTTGGTCAACTCAGGCAAGAAACCTTCGCATCAAATCCTTGCCGCACGTGGATACCTCGAGTGCGTGCGCGGCGACAAGAAACTTACTGACGAACAGAAACTCGGAAAGGTTAAAGACCTGCTCCCGTTGATGAAACTGCCCGAGGAAAAACGGCTTGCGGTCACTGTCCTCGGCAGCCTGCCAATCGCAGGATCGCTTGATCTGCTCGTCAGTCTGACGTCCGACTCCGCCGTTGCCGAGGAAGCGTGCTCGGCGATTGTATCTCTTGCATCGAAGAATCTTCCTGGGGTCGCCAAAGAGCAACGCAAGAAAGCCCTGGAAACCGCTGCCGCGACATCAGCCAACGAAGCTACCAAGAAGAAATGTCAGGAAGCGTTGGACAAAATACGCTGACCGGAGTTCGGCTCGCGCAATCCCGATGCTTTTGCCGGAGCCTTCGGCGTGACATTTGTCGGTTGGCCGGGCGCAACCGGGGCGATGGGGCTTGCGTGACAAGATGGTGTTGAATCCGGCTCGATGTGCAATAGCGGCGCGGCGACAGACTGCTTGAGCTGTTTGTCTTGAAGTCTGTCAGAAGCGCCGGACGTAGCCGTTCGATTTGAACCACTCGACAGCGTCTTCGAATGCTTTCCGCGGCGGGGTCTGCGGCAAACCCAGCTCGCGGATTGCTTTTGCGGGGTTGAAATACATCTTGTGTCTGGACATGCGAACCCCCGCAAGAGGTGCGCGAGGTGGCTTGCCGGTTATCCGCGCAATAGCCTCGCCAATGTAAGCATAGAAGAGTGCGACAAAGTAGGGAATTCGGACCTTGGGCGCGCCCAACCCGGTGATTTCTGCGAGTACATCGAGTGTTTGTTTCATCGTCCAATTGCCGTTTGCGTTGCCGAGGATGTATCGCTCTCCGACACGCCCTTTTTCAGCAGCCAGAATATGGCCGATGGCCACGTCGCGCACGTGGACCCAGTTCAATCCAGTATCAACGTAGGCGGGCATTCGTTTGTTGAGAAAGTCAACGATCATCTGTCCGGTCGGAGTCGGCTTGACGTCTCGTGGGCCGACAGGGGCACTGGGATTGACGATCACCACCGGCGCACCTTTGGCGGCGAGGCTGCATGCTATGCTTTCAGCTCGCCACTTTGATCTCTTGTACTCATTGGTCATGCGCGACCATGAAGCGTGCGCGGTTTCGTCGCTCGGGACAACCCGCCCGTCACGTTCTCGTGGCAGGCCGATGCACCCCACCGTGCTAGTGTGAACTATTCGTTTGCAACCGGCTTCTGCTGCCGCTTCGAGGACCTCGCGCGTGCCGGCCACGTTGGTTGCGTGCATGGGTGCGTAATCGCGCATCCACAACGCGTACACTGCTGCGACATGGAAACACCAGTCACAACCGCGCATTGCCTTGATCATGGAACTTCGGTTTGTCAAATCTCCCTCGACACGCTCGAAAGTCACCCCTTGAAGACCGCGAAGGTCGGACGAAGGCCGCAATAGAACCTTCACTTCGTGACCCTGCGCGACCAGTTCGCGCACAAGATTGCTGCCGATAAAGCCCGAACCGCCGGTGACAAAGCACTTCACGCCCAACTATTTGGCTTGGTCCGGGCCTTCTTTCAATACAATTCCTCAGCGACCGCCAGTAATCGGATACGGTCTCGACTCCCCGGGATTTCATGACAACAGGCGGTCCGCACCGATCTGCCCGCCGACTTGCGTCGTTTGCTGGACTTGGTGGGTCTGTGGCCCGTAATTGACTTCATCTGGAAATCGTCTCCAACTCGATCACCGCGGCAGTTCGAGGCGGCAGAACAAGCGAGAAAACAGAATCGGATTCCTTCAGACTCGAGAATCTCTCTCGGCGGTCTTCTTCAAGACGCCATATCGAAAGGTCTCCATGCAATTGCCATGACTCCCTATCGACTGGCACGTCCAAATTCAGGGGCTCGTCAGCAATGCTCGCCAGCACAATCGCCACTTGCCCATCCGGAGCGCGCCATGCACTCGAAAGGACAAGCGGGTTTTCCTTTTGGTAACTTCGCGGTCCGCTCCTTTGGCCCGCGTAAATGGAAAGGCGTGAGATGTCGAGAATTGCACCGGGCACGCGTAACCTTGGCGGTCGTAAAAAAACGCCGCGGAGCAGGTATTTGGTTGCGCTGTTGCGCAGTTTTGCGAGGTGGACAGCGTATTTCATTTCCTCAGGGCGTTCCTGCAAATGAAAGGGAAGGAAATTTGCAATCGTAGGTTGTTGTCCCCAGACGAACGCCCGGGCTTGTTCGAGGTAAAACTGCCGCGAGAATTTCCTGTCCAAGAGCTTCAACGGTTCAGCAGGAGCAAACTCCGATGGCCACAACTCATCATAAGGCGGCATGGTGAGCGACGAATAGTTGCCGTACGTGACCGCGCATGGGTGATAGACAGCCGTGAAAAGCGGAACAGGCTCCCAACCGTCCGGGTCAGCGTAACGTTCTCTGCTGATTTGCAGACTCAACATCAGGTCCAGATGCGGCAACCATGATTCACCGCATCCTTCGCCGGCGAGGGCTGGCTGTGAATTGATGCAATTGTTGGCGGGAGCGGTCGGTTTGCCGCACCGTCGTCTGATGTCTTCAACCAACATACCAAAGCCTTTGATCCAATACGTTCCCCCACCGAGAGGATGGCCGTGAGAAGGGTCGTAGCACGCAAGGCTTGTGCATGCCTGGTCCATGTAAATGCCGTCAACGCCCAGCTCACAAACGGCGCGTTCGGCAAGGCTGGCATACTTGCTTCTCCAGAACTCGGTGCCCATGCACATTGAAGCGCACGGCGCCCGAGTGAACGTGTTGTACACCTCTGGATGGACCTTGCCGTCCTGTCCTTTAACGGCATAGCGTTCCGCCTGCTCGGCTGCCCAGCTTCCGGTCGTCATTCCCCACAACCGCTGGTTCATGTAAACCAACGCGTGCAGGTTTTGTCGGTGGGCCTCATCGAGAGCCTGCCGGAAACTCTCTGTTCCTTCGCGTGGAGGCAGGTACTCCGGAAACCCAGTGTCATAGGCACAACCGTGCCACCAGTGCCAAAACACGCTCACCGGCAACCCCAACTCGGCCCGCAGGACTGACGCCGGCCGGAGCACTTGATCAGACCGACCCCTGTTCCACACCCAGAGCCCGGTCTCCAAAACCCACGATGGAACTGCGCCTCGAACCAGCCGACTGTTGATCGCCCACGCCTGATTCGTTGCCCATGATCTGTACTGTTCCGCCGCCGTAACCCAGTCGCCGTGGAATGTCCCCAACACTACGTTGTAAGGCAGCACCCAGCGACGAAATTCTGCGCCTGCCGATTCCGGCAAATGCACAAGCTCAAATCCAACGCCCTGGTTCGTGCCGCCAACCCACACAAAATCTTTCCTGTACGACTCAGCATCATCACAAGCCAGGTACAACCCCGCGCCCGGCTGACCGTAAAACGCCGTAAACTGCATGGACAGATGTCCTGGATATGACCAAACGTGCCGGGCGCCTCCGGCGCTCGAGCCGACAATCACTCGCCGCGGATCAAATGTGATTTTGCCCAACCACTCCGGCACCACCAGACTTTCGTTTGTCTGGCGTGCAACGTTTGCAACCATGGGAAACCGCACTTCGCGGAGTGCGACTTCAACCGGCGTGTCAACCCGAATCCGCCATCGGCTCGATGGCGTCCTCTCCTCCAATTGCACATCGACTGTGACCGACATGCCATCGTGTTTATCGGGACCAAACTCAGTCCAACTGAGTTTGAGGCCCGGTTTGGCGCCTCCGACAACATCACAAACGAACCTTTTCGCCGACCGTGGCGTGACTCTGAGTGCGCCATTTGGTGATGCGCATCGCAATTCCCACAAATCCGCAAAACCAGCGCCATCGCCAACAAGGTTCACACCGGACTCAACATCACGCAGTTCCACGATGCTGCCATTTGCGGTGTTCACGGCGATCTTGATCGCTCCGTTCGAGATTTCATTTTGGGATTGAGGGCTGTCCGGTTGGGTTGCGGCCTGGATCGCCAATGTTGCAGCCATGGCTAGTGCCATGTGTCCGGCACCAGAACTGTCGGCCATGGTTCGAGCCGATTTCACATTCAAGCGAAGGTTGGGTGGGCTCCTGTGCTTTGCTTGGTCACGACAGGAATCGCGCCGTGTCTCTTCGGTGGGGGTGGTTGGCGGCTGCAGCTAGCGGTGTTCTGGAATGAGGGCATTAAGGATTGGCTCGACCCAGCCGTCCCGTTTCATGTCCCAGAGAATGAAGTCGCTGTCAAACTGCCAATAGGCCCAGCTCCAACCACGCTTTTCAGCAGCTCTTGTCACTGCATTCAGATAACGCACCCGCGATTCCATTGGTGCCTTGTCGTAAGCGCCAAACTCACCGAGGAAGATCGGTCTGTTGTGTTTCTTTGCCCATGCAGCGACCTTGTCGAAATCGCGCTCGATCGCGGCCATTTCATCCGCAGTTCCCTGCCAATCAATGCCTGTTTTGTCGGCTTGGCCTGTCCATGCAGCGCCCTGGTGCGTGAAAGACATCGGTTTGTAGTAGTGGACCGTGACAATCAGGTTGTGGTCGTCCGGCGGCAACACGAGCTCGTCCAAATGATCGACCGAGTTCCAGAACGCCGGTCCGATCACCACGGTGCGTGTTGGATTGCTTGCACGGATTATTCCAAGGGCCTCGACCAACCACGCATTCCACAGCGCCGGCGTCAGTTTCTTGCAGGGTTCGTTCAGTATTTCGAACAACACCGAATCTGGCGCATTCTTGCAGTGCTCGGACAACTGCTTCCAAAAAGCAAGGAAACGTTCCTTGTTTCCCTCGGGATCATCGCCAATGGCGTTGAATTCGTGGAAATCGAGAATGACCATCAAGTTCTCCTGTCCCGCGTTTTTCAGTACCCAATCAAGCGTTTCGAGCCATGCAGGCCGCAATTTCCAGCCGTTCTCACGATCCATGTGGCGGAACGGATGCAGATTGACCCGCACTGCGTTGAACCCAGCTTCTCTTATGGCATGGAAATGGCGCTCTTTGAAACGGCCCTGCTCACGCGACCGCCATATCGGGTCGTAACCGATTATGTTGACGCCGCGACCGAGCCGCCGGTTCTGTTCAAAAGCGTCCGCCGCACAAGGCTGTGGTGTTGCAAATTGAATCCCGAGAACCAGACTGACCAAACTGATAACTGATGCTTTCATATCGAAATGGACCCCGTTAACTCGGGCCATGTTCATTCTCGGGTTGTGGTTTCGTCAACATTGTTCCGACGCTGTACTTACATTGGTGGACCCCGAATGGGGACAGACACAATGTGGGGCAGAATGGGGACAGACACGATACAGTGGACCGACCGCGGACATGTGGGTGACACGGATGCGCAGCCCGACATATGTGTTTGGCCGAAGGCGACGCACACATCGTACGGCGAGACTGCCCCGGGGACCCAACTTTTCGTTCGTGACGTGAAAGGTTCGGTGCGGCACAATGAGTTTGCATGAAACGAGAGACAGAAGCTTTCTTGAGCGCAAACATGTTCAAGGTTGGCCTCGGCCATGTCTTGGTCGCCCGGTTTCGCGCCAGCGGACTGGTCGAGGTTGGCGTCTTCTTGGTTGATACTTACTGTCTCGGAGTAAAGAGCGCGTTCTACACGCGTGCAGACCAAGCGGTGTATGACCGCGAAATACTAGACGACATAATGCCGCCCGATAACCGCATGCCGATTGCTCCGCCATCGGCACGCAAACTCGTCGAGGGTGCCGTGGCTTACGCAAAAGACCTGGGGTTCAACCCGCACCCGGATTACAAAAAGGCCTGCCGCGTCTTCGGCGGCATCAACCCCTCTGACTCGACCGCTTCCTTCCCCTACGGCAAAGATGGGAAACCATTTTATATGCGAGGTCCGCATGATTCGTTTCAACTGTGCCTCCGGATTTTGAAGCAACTAAGGAGCCGCTGCGGCGACGACAACTTCCATTTCACGGTGTGTGTGGACGAGAATGGGGAAGCGAAACTCAGGGCAGAAGGTTTCAATATCAGACAAAAAATGCGCGCGCCAATGGGCCTGACGCCGTTTTAGTTGTCACGTCGCAAGTCCAGACGGTGAGCCAAACAACCAACACAAAATACAATGAACACAATTGTTTCATCAGGAAAATGCCGGCTGTGTGGTCGGCTTATCGGCAAGGCGCAGATGACCAAACACCTCAAAACCTGTGTCAGCAACCATGCAATAGCTGCCCCGGCCAAACAAGGCAAACGAACACGCTCCCTCCATATAATCGTCACGGCCACCTATGACCCACGCTATTGGTTGCACATGGAGGTTCCCGCCAAGGTCACGTTCGCGCGGTTGGACCGCGTGTTGCGCGACATCTGGCTCGAGTGCTGTGGGCATCTGAGCGCCTTTAGTTTTCCCCAGGAACGCAGCCCCAGGATTTCCTCGGGGGAGGACCTCTCTCAGATTCTGGCAAGGCTCATGACACTCGACTACGATGACGACATCGAAGAGCAGGGGCGACTGATGCGCACGCGGGTTGGCAGCAGGCTCGTACCCGGGATGAAGTTCGAGTACGAATATGATTTTGGCACGACAACGAACCTGTCGCTGAGAGTCGTTGACGAATGGCCAACTTCCCCATCGAATGCCAAAATCCGTCTGCTGGCGCGCAATGAACCGCCTGACATCCGGTGCGCCTTGTGCGGGAAGCCCGCTACAAACATCTGCCCCGATTGCGAGTCCACCGATCAAGACTGCACTTTCTGCGATGCCTGTGCGGTTGGTCATCGGTGTGGTGAGGAAATGTTGATGCCGATTGTCAATTCTCCGCGCACGGGCGTTTGCGGCTATTGCGGTCCGTCCGTCGAACCATGACGCCGGGTTTGGAACACACCCCGAGGTGTTTGTAGTCCCCCCTTCAGCTGACACAAGGGCAGTTGGAGAATTCGCGCGGTTTGAGGACAGGCTAAAGCCTGCACTACAAACCGCTGCGGTTCGTAGTCCCGCCTTTAGGCGGCTCCAAAGCGGTCCGGAAGTCCCACTGATCGTTCTTTGGCCAATTGACCGCGGATGCGACGCCAGTATAGCATCTTTTCATGCGTCAGCTCCCGACTGATTTGCTCAAAAAGCTTCGCAACATCCAAAGAACCGAGGTCACGGAATATCATGTCTATAAGCGCCTGGCCGAGTCGCTTCCAGCCGGTCCGAACCGTGAGTTGTTGGAACGCATTGCACGTGACGAGGCTGCCCATGCCGAGTTGTGGAAACGATACACGGGAGAACAGCCCCACCCGAACAGCCTCCGTGTTCTGTGGTACGTAATAATCGGGCGGATATTCGGATTGGCGTTCAGCCTCAAGCTGATGGAACTCGGCGAGAAACGCGCTGAACAGAATTACCACGACCTGCGCGAGTTTGTTCCCGAAGCCGAAAAGGTCGCAAGAGAAGAGGACGGCCACGAGAACGAATTGCTGGGGTTGATCAATGAGGAGCGCCTGCAGTACACAGGCTCGATGGTGCTCGGGTTGAACGACGCGCTTGTCGAACTTACGGGTGCATTGGCCGGGTTCACACTGGCTCTGAGAAACACGCGCCTGATTGCGCTGACCGGTCTTGTGACGGGAATTGCCGCGGCACTCTCGATGGCTTCTTCAGAATACCTCTCAACGCGCGCTGAACAAACAGACAAGTCGCCGTTGAAAGCGTCGGTTTACACCGGCATTGCGTATTTGCTGACGGTTGGCGTGCTGATAAGCCCGTACTTGACGTTGACCAACTACTTCGTTTGTCTCGCCGGCACACTGGGTTTGGCACTCCTGATCATCGCGGCGTTCAACTATTACATCTGCGTCGCGCGAGATTTGCCGTTTCGCAGGCGGTTCATCGAGATGTCCAGCCTCAGTTTTGGTGTGGCCGCATTCAGTTTCCTGCTCGGATTTGTCATGCGCGAAGTTTTGGGTGTGAGCCTGTGAATTCATTGCTGCGCACTTTGCTGGTTGTCCTGGCGGGATGATACATCGGACCGCAGCGCTAATTGGCGGAGCACCAAGAATACAACGAACGTCTCTCTTACCTCGATCATTTGGTTGCGCCTGCGCCGCGCTGAGCCGCAACAATAGCCCGCCGGCAAAGCGGTCAGCCGCTGGGTCATGTCGATACCCCCGCCAAACCCGTCACTCTTTCAAGAGGGCGAATTCGATGCTGTCAACCAACGCCTGGAGCGAAGCAGTTATTATGTTCTCGCTGACACCCACAGTCCCCCATTCGCGTTTTCCGTCGCTGCTGGTGATCAAAACCCGGGTCTTGGCGGCCGTCCCCGAGCCGCTGTCGATGATTCGCACCTTGTAATCGATCAACTGCACTCGGCGGAGCTTTGGAAAGAACCGCACAAGGGCTGAGCGCAACGCACTGTCCAGAGCGTTTACTGGCCCGTCGCCTTCGGCGACTGTATGCGCTTCCTTTGAGCCGACGCGAAGTTTCACCGTTGCTTCGCAAATCGATCCCTTGCCGTTGCTGCGCATCGAAACATGGTAACCTTCGAGAACGAAGGGGAGTTTTCGTCCCTGCCCGAGCATGCCCCGCATCAGCAATTTGAGAGATGCTTCGGCCGCCTCGAATTCGTAGCCCTGGCTTTCGAGTTCCTTGACGCGGTCCAGAATGTCTCGCGTCCGCGGAGCATCTGGATCGAGCCTGACACCGAGCTCACGCGCTTTTACAATCAGATTTGACCGCCCGGACATGTCGCTGACAAGGACCCGCCGCACATTTCCGACGGCTTCGGGCGGACTGTGTTCGTAGCTGGACACGATTCTCTCGACAGCGTGCACGTGCATGCCGCCCTTGTGTGCGAATGCATTGGCGCCAACCCACGGTTGCCGCGGGTCGGGCTTCAAATTCGCCGTCTCGTCAAGGAACAGCGACAATTCCCTGAGCTTCGGCATCGAGCTTTTGGGCACACAACTCAGCCCCATCTTGAGCTGAAGGATTGGGATAATGGTGGTTAGATTGCAGTTGCCGGTCCGTTCGCCGTATCCGTTGATTGTGCCCTGCACCTGGGCGGCGCCGGCTTCGACCGCAGCCAATGCATTTGCCACTGCCAAGCCGCAGTCGTTGTGTGTGTGGATGCCGATCGGGATCTTCAGTTTCTTCACCGCCAGTGCGGTGACATTGGCGATTTCCTGTGGCAACACACCGCCATTTGTATCACACAAGACTATGCAATCAGCACCGGCTTTTTCGGCTTCCAACCATGTTGCCAGCGCGTACTCCGGGTTGTCGCGGTAACCGTCGAACGCGTGTTCGGCATCATAAAAAACCCGTTTACCATGTGCTTTCATGTACCGGATGCTGTCGCTTATCATGCGGAGGTTTTCTTCAGGTGACGTTCGGATTACCTCGTGCACGTGTAGCAGCCATGTCTTGCCGACGAGGGTGACAACCGGCGTTTCTGCAGCAAGCAGTTGGCGCATCTGTGTGTCCTTGTCAACAGGCGTGCCCTTGTGGCGTGTCATGCTAAAAGCGGCCACCTGAGCCGTCTTTAGACGGCGACGTGCAACAAGCCGGAAAAACTCCATGTCCCGCGGATTGCTCCCGGGCCACCCGCCTTCTATGTAACGAATCCCAAATGCATCCAATCTTTCGGCAATTCGAAGCTTGTCAGGGACAGAAAAGTTCACGCCTTCGCCCTGACTGCCATCTCGCAGGGTTGTGTCGTAGATTTCGATTCTTCGCAACTTCAAGCTCATCAATAACAGGAGGGATTCTGAATCCAACAGGTCTGCAGATGCAATGCGCAAATGGATGCTCCGCAGCGCGGCCCAGCCGCGACCGAACGGCTGCGTCGAGATAGAAGCGTGGTAACTGCTCAGGTAGTCGCGCCAACGGGGGCGATCACCTGAGCAGTTACTATTGGATAATCTGCTCGGGAATCGCAGATCAGCGCGTGGTTCGAGATTCCCGCCTTCGAACTGCTCAGCCACTGATCTAACTCGCATCTCCTCCCAAGGCGACGAAGTCGCCCCTTTCAGCGCGGCGCGACACAGCCGTATTCCTGCAACCAGCGCAGTTGTCTCGAGCCGAGCATTCGGCTGCGACTGAGCCGCGCTACGGATTTCGGCTTTCAAACGCTTTTGCTCTGTTCCAGACTGCACTCAATACTTTGGTGGGGGCGGGCGACGCAGCCGCCCTACAGTGGATGTTGACAGACAATGGCCCGAGGCTGGTCCGAAGCGGATGTGCAAATCGGGTCAGGGATGATATGATGCCAACGAATAAAGGCGCTCTGAAGTTGTTCAAACTGGCGGGAATCCAGGTTTACCTGCATTGGTCGTGGTTTCTTATCGCGGTCTATGAGATTTGGGGGCGGAAGTCGTTTTACGGCTTGCCGGTTTGGAATGCGATCGAGTACCTGTCCCTGTTTACCCTTGTGCTGATGCACGAGTTTGGCCACGCGTTGGCATGCCGATCGGTCGGTGGCCGGGCGAATGAAATCATACTGTGGCCTTTGGGCGGGGTTGCATATGTCGCGCCGCCGGAACGTCCCGGAGCGACGCTATGGAGCATTGCAGCGGGACCGCTTGTGAACGTTTTGCTGATGCCGTTTCTGATCGGTTTATGGTTCGCCAGTGCAGCAGCGGGTTTGGAAACGAAGATGCCCGACCTTTTCGCATTGATCCAGACCATCGCCATACTGAACGTGGTCATAATGGTCTTCAATTTGCTGCCGATTTACCCGCTGGATGGGGGCCAGATTCTGCGTTCAGTGTTGTGGTTCATGATTGGCCGGGCGCGCAGTTTGGCCGTCGCCAGCAGTGTCGGGTTCGTCGGCGTGGCCGGACTGTTCATGGTCGCCTGGTGGGCCAAGTCCGAATGGATTACCATTTTGGCGGTGTTTATGGTCCTGAATTGCTGGCGCGGTCTGAACCAGGCCCGCCTTCTTGCTCGTATGGAAAATTTGCCGCGGCACACTGAATTTGAATGTCCCTCGTGCCACAAGGCGCCAATGAAAGGTCCGCAGTGGGTGTGCGCAAATTGCCAGACGGCCTTTGACATATTCGCAGGACATGCGGTGTGTCCGGGGTGCGGTGCGTATTACGCAAGCATACGCTGCTTTGACTGCGGTGCATCTCGTCCAATCAGCGAATGGACCAAACAATCGGCTTTTGCCCCCGGAACGCGAGAGGGTTGACCTGCCTCGCATGGATTGCTTGAAGCAAACTTCGCGTATAGCATCCGCAACCAATGTCGGCTCTCCACAACCACAAGACCAGCCTGACCGCTAGCCGGCGCGGACGTCCGTTCGAGCTTTTCGGTTGTTGGCTGTGCAAAAACAGCCGGCTTGCATGGCTGATGGCCGCCATTACCGCTGCAGGGTTGATAACGTGGTTGACCTTGCGCTTCCTCCACGTTCGTGATGTGTGGCAAGGCGCCAGCGGCCCCGGACTCGCTGTCCGAACCGGAGTGATCGAAGATGAAAGGCGCGCGTTCTCCAAATACGCTGGCTCGGAGAGCTGCCGGGATTGCCACAAGGACGAATACGCGTTGTGGGAGAATTCAAATCATTGTCTGGCTGAAAGGCCCGTAAACACTGTTGCCGATGCCAGAGCGTTCGAGCCGGCACGCACATTTCGGCATGGGTCCCAGGAAACCCGCGTGCAATTGTCGGGCACGAATTTCCTTCTGACCTTCATCGGCCTCTCGCGGTCGAACGAAACCCACACTGCGTTGCGTGTGATTGGCCACAACCCGCTCCGGCAGTTTCTTGTAACAGCGCCGGGCGGCCGCCTGCAGGTAACCGAGGCCGCATACGATCCCATTTCAAATGAGTGGTTCAACGTGTATGGCGACGAAGACCGTCGGCCGGGCGAATGGGGCCATTGGACGGGGCGCGGGATGAACTGGAACAGCATGTGCGCCGCATGCCACAACACCCGCGTGCGGAAAAACTACGACCCTGCAGCCGACAGTTATCGCACCACCATGGCTGAGGCAACGGTTGGATGCGAAGCATGCCACGGCCCCCTGAAATCCCACGTCAAATGGCAGGCCAGATTCGGTAAGAGCGGCAAGCCCGACCCAACCGTTCCGCGCTTCAACAAATCACAGGTTGTTGATTATTGTGGATTTTGCCATGCGCGTCGTGTTGACTTCACTGGCGATTTCAAGCCCGGTGACCTGTTCAATGATCATCAGGAATTGGCAATCGTCGATCTTACCGACACCTACTACCCCGACGGACAGGTCCGCGACGAGGACTACGAGTACGCTGCTTTCCTGGGCAGCCGCATGCATACCAATGGTGTTTACTGCCTTGACTGTCACGAGCCGCACTCGGCCAAAACGCGTTTGCCGGGCAACTGGCTCTGCTTGCGCTGCCACAACGGTACTCAAACCAATGCCCCTGTTATTCAGCCTGTCCAACACGCCCACCACAAGGTGTACGGCTTCGACACCAACGGAGCGCCAATCGAATTTGACCTGACAGAATACAATCCGAGGAAGATCGAGGAGACAGGAGGCGAATGCGTCAATTGTCACATGCCCCAAACTGTGTACATGCAACGTCACTGGCGCCATGATCACGGTTTCACAAGCCCCGACCCGTTGCTCACACGCGAGTTCGGCATTCCAAACGCTTGCTCGCGTTGTCACGCAGACAAGTCGGTCGATTGGGCCATCGAATGGGCCAACAAATGGTATGGAACAAAAATGGACCGCCCCGCCAGAGACAGGGCTCGTTGGTTCGCAAAAGCCAGAAAAGGCGATGTTACAGCACGTGCGCCGTTGTTGACCCTCCTGGCCGGGAGCGACTCCGCCTATTGGAAAGCCTCGGCTGTCCGGCTTCTGGAACAATGGCTTGCTGAGACCGCCGTCCGGGACGCAATCCTGCGTGCTGCCAGCCATTCGCATCCGTTGGTGCGGGTGAGTGTCGCTCGAGCGCTGGAACCGTTGGCGGAAGCGAACGACCCTGCAGCGGTGGATGTCCTGCGTCGGATGCTCGATGACCCGTCACGCGCCGTGCGCGTCGTTGCGGCATCAGCGTTGCATCCAAACGTTGCACAAGACTCACTCGCGGCGGTCGAGCACAAGCATTTCCTCGAAATCAACTCGGACCAGCCCGGCGGTCAAATGATGCTTGGCGCAATCGAGTTCCGCGCAGGCCGGCTCGAGGAAGCTTACAAACACTACGCGCTTGCGGTGGCATGGGACCCAAATTCAGCCCCGATCCGACACGAAATAGCCGTGCTGCTGAGTCGAATGGGCCGCGCTCGCGACGCGGTCGAACAACTCGAAATCGCCTGCCAACTCGCCCCCCGCGAGGCTGAATTCGCTTTCAAGCTCGGATTGGCGTGGAACGAAGCGGGCAGCCTGAACCGCGCTGTTGAAGCCCTCGAGAAAGCCGTGCTTTTGGACTCCAAACATGCGCGCGCGTGGTACAACCTTGGGCTTGCACGGCACAGGCTGGGACAGACAGACCGTGCGCTCGAGGCGCTCGCTCGAGCGGAGTCAATCGCCCCGTCGGATCCTGTCATACCTTACGCTCGTGCAACGATCATGGCGCAGTTGGGCCGGTCTCAGGAAGCACGCCAGGCCGCAAAACGGGCCCTGGAAATCAACCCCGGATTCAGCCCTGCGATTGACCTGCTCAACGAGCTGCGTTGAACCGCTTTGCACTCTCCGCGGCCCGCACGATCCGTTGTCCGCGATCTGTTCTCCCCGGTCATTGAGCAATTGTTGGGCTGATTTCCGTGGTATTTGGCTGCGCCGGGCCGCCATTGTTGGGGATTGCCTTTTGGATTGAATAAACGCACACTCTCCGAATCTAATTGTTGAACGTTGACGAGATGAACATGAACAAAAACACAGGACACAGAAACCGATCCGCAATTCCGTTGCTGGCAGCGATCGTCGCAGCAGCCCTTGGCATGTCAAAAGCTGTCGCTCAGGAACTGGCGCCGTTGCCGTTGAAACTGCCCATCCCGGCGTTTATGGGCACACCAACGGACATCGAGATCGACCCCAACCTGCGAGAGAAACCGTCTGACAAACCCCGACCGCCTTTCATGGCGCCAAAAGGCGTGCAGAATGTCGCGCTCGGCAAAAAGGTCACCAGCAGTGACAAATCGCCCATCACAGGCACACTGGATCTGGTGACCGACGGCGACAAGGAATCCAACGACAACAGTTTTGTCGAGCTCCACAGAAAAACACAGTGGGTCCAAATCGATCTGGAAAAACCGCACAAGATTTACGCCATACTGATCTGGCATGCTCACAACACGTTCCAATACTACCAGGATGTGATCGTCCAGGTTTCCAGCGACCCCGATTTCACTCAGAACGTCAAGACGTTGTTCAACAACGACCAGGACAATAGTTCGGGTCTGGGCGTCGGCACGGACAAGGAATACCTTGAAACTTACGAGGGCAAGCTCATCGACGCCAAAGGCGTGGTTGCGCGATACGTCCGTTGCTACAGCAGAGGCAGCACCTACAGCGCCTTGAACCGCTACACCGAGATCGAGGTGTGGGGGTTGCCCGCCGAATAAACCAACAGATTCATCCCAGCGCCGCGCAGACCGCAACCGAATGCACGGCTCGTGACAACTGCGCTGGTGGCAGAACACCACTGTGTCGCCCCGCGCTGAAGGCGCCGTACACCTACGATCGTCCCCACAATGCTTGCGCCGGTGCAAAGGGAGTTTTATCCTCCCCTGCACCATGGCCGCAGCTCCGCGCACCAGTCCGAACTCGGAAACACTCGCCCGACTCAGGCGCGGTTTTCTTGCCCCTTCCATGGGGAGCCCGACATACCTCGAGCGCAATTCGCTTTTGTACGCCCTGAGCGGCATGGCCGACCTTGTCCAACACGGCGCAATCCTGGACGTCGGATGCGGAATCAAACCGTATGAACCTTTGCTCAGTGCACAAGGTGACCGCTGGCTCGGGTCCGACAACCCGCCAACAATGCAGGCCTCCTACGGACATCTGACGCTGGCAGATGTTTTCGCCGATTGCCAAAAGTTGCCATTCAGCGATTCCGTCTTCGACACGGTAATATGCACCCAGGTGCTCGAACATGTCTCAGAACCACAATGGCTGGTGCGTGAAATCGCGCGTGTGATGCGTCCCGGTGGGATTCTCCTCTTGACCGCGCCCATGCTCTGGCCCCTGCATGAGGAACCGTACGATTTCTATCGGTACACACGACACGGCCTGCGCAAGCTCATGAATGCCGCGGGCCTGACCGTGGTGCGCGAAATCCAGCGTGGATACGGTGCTTCAGCGCTGGGCCAGGCGTTCCTTGACCTTCACTTCAACGGTTTCCGACCTTCCCTGCCGGGCAAGATATACGGTCAAGCTGTCTGCCGGTGCGTAAATGCACTGTGCGCATTTTTGGATCGGATCATTCCTTCACAGCGCCTTGCGCTCGGCTGGGCAGTCGCAGCACAAAAAACCGGCGAGGTCGTATCGGCAACTGCTGTATAGCAAATAGAGGGACAGACACGATATTTGGCCCGGGCCGCCAGACTTTCGACACGCCGCACCCGACTCAGCGCCGGTCAGACGGTCGAGGTTGGCTGTGACGCCCAGATATGAGATATGGGGACAGGCACGATGTCCGGTATACCGATCAGGAACGTTCAACGTGAAACGTTCAACTCTCAATTTTCAACGGGGTGACTGAAAGGGCGCATGGCGGGCGGTCGAATATCGTGTCTGTCACCCTATTCTGCCGCACCGCGCTGTCCGGGACTACGCCGGTACCCCCGCGGCGATGAGCCGGGCCAAATATCGTGTCTGTCCCTCTATTTGCCTCGGTCGCCCCCGGCGGAGATCAGCCGGGCCAAATATCGTGTCTGTCCCCTTATTTGGGCGCAAAATGCGGCGACTCAGTTCTGCAGCCAAACGTGGCACCCGGGTTTCTGTTCCGATTTTGGAGCGCCCCACTCTTCTCAGAGCGGCACAATCGCGACCGAATGATCGCGGACAGATAAATGCGTTTGTTGTTATTAGCCTTCAACCATCAAACACGTCAGATCGGCGCGCTCGTTCCCTGCAACCCCAAAATCACAATCCCGTTGTCTGAAGTGGACGGCCACATCGTGTTTGCTCGGGCGATCACTTTACTCGGCGGTCCCGGACATAGGCCTTGAGCAAGCCCCGTAAACCGAGGACAGCAACCTGAAAGTTGTTGTACCAACGGCGGGAACGGTGAGCTATTATCAATTGCGAAAGTAACCGGTTTAAGAACTCCGGGCAGAACGCAGCCGAGTGGCTGTGGCGGCAAACCCGGGGGGCTGTGCAGACAATGCCGCCGGCGCCGCGCCCAAAATCAAAATCTGTTAATATGATAAAGACATGAGAATCTCGAGTCGAATAACCGAAGCGAATCCAGGAGTCAGGGCACCGAATCGACGGGCGGGTGCCTTTACGCTGATCGAACTGCTGGTGGTGATCGCGATTATCGCGATTCTTGCGGGAATGCTTTTGCCGGCTCTGTCCAAAGCCAAAACAAAGGCCATCCGGATCAAGTGCAACAGCAACATGCGCCAGTTGGGCGTGGCTGTCATCATGTACGCTCATGACAATCGCGATCAGTTCCCGGATTGCACGGGCGCGGTTTGGCCGTGGGATTTGCCAGCGCCGGCGGCAGACGCCATCGTCAAAAACGGCGGGACACGCCACATCCTCTATTGCCCGGGCTTTTCCAAGCAGGACAATGACGAGCTGTGGGCGTTCACGACCGGGGTCACAAACGAGTTGGCTGGCGACCGCGCGTCCGGCTACCGCGTGATCGGCTACGCCGTCGCTTTCAAAAACTCCGGGCGCGTGGCCCAGACCAACATCACCGAGTCGTTGAACCCGGCGCCGTGGAAAATGCGCGACGGCAGTCTGTATGAGCCCGGCCCCAGCGCGCGAGTGGTCGCTGCCGACGGCACCCTCTCCAACGGAGACAATCAACTCGACCGCACGAAAAACACATACACCAAAATTGACGGTGGTTGGCGCGGGCATCAGGCTGCGCATCTCGAGGGCAGATTGCCGGCCGGCGGCAATCTTCTAATGTTGGACGGGCACGCTGAGTGGCGGAGATTCCAAAATATGGTTGTTCGCACAACCGGCACGCCGGCTTTCTGGTGGTAGAAGTCTTTCGCCATGCGGGAGGGCGATTGCTTGGCCTCGAAAGGTGCGGAAATCCGGAACTCCGGTATTTTCACCTGCCCGAGCAAGTCGTGTTGTTCTTGCCGGCCAATCCCGATAGTATCCCCCTGACCTTGTTTTGACACACACCGAATCACACAAGAAAAACTGGAATTTATGATCGACCTCAAGGAATACCAAGTTTGGTTCGTCACCGGCAGCCAGCACTTGTACGGACCGGAGACCTTGAAACAGGTGGCGGCTCACTCACAACGAATAGCGAAGGAATTGAACGGTTCTCGAGCGATTCCGGTTGGCATCGTTTTCAAGCCGGTTCTGACAACGCCTGATGCAATATCCGCCCTTTGTCAGGAGGCCAATAACGCACAGAGCTGCATCGGACTCATCACATGGTGCCACACGTTCTCCCCATCGAAGATGTGGATCAACGGACTGAAATCATTGCGCAAGCCGGTCTTGCACCTCCACACACAGTTCAATCGCGATATCCCATGGTCCGAAATCGACATGGATTTCATGAACCTCAACCAGGCCGCCCACGGGGATCGCGAGCACGGCTTCATCATGACGCGGCTCCGAATGAACAGGAAGGTGGTTGTCGGATACTGGGAGGAAGCTGCAGTCCGTGAACGAATTGGCGATTGGACCCGTGCCGCAGCGGCATGGCACGACTGGCAGGGGGCGCGTTTTGCACGTTTTGGAGATAACATGCGCGAAGTGGCCGTGACCGAAGGTGACAAGGTTGCAGCCCAAATCCAATTCGGTTACTCCGTCAACGGCTACGGCGTGGGCGAACTCGTCAAATGCGTGAGTGACGTCACAGAGAAGGACATCGATCGACTTGTCTGCGAATACGCGGACTCGTATGAGTTGCCGCCCGAGCTGAAGAAGGGAATTCGCACCAATCGCTCGGTTCGCAACGCCGCAAGGATCGAGCTCGGCCTGCGCGCATTCCTCGAATCCGGCGGATTCAAAGGATTCACCACGACTTTCGAGGATTTGCACGGATTGGAGCAATTGCCGGGTTTGGGCGTGCAGCGGCTCATGGCAGATGGCTACGGGTTCGGAGCTGAAGGCGACTGGAAAACGGCGGCACTCGTGCGCGCGCTAAAGGTTATGGCCAGTGGTCTGAAGGGCGGCAGCTCGTTCATGGAAGATTACACCTACCATCTCGACCCCGCCGGCAAAATGGTCCTCGGAGCGCACATGCTCGAGGTCTGTCCGTCCATCGCAAATGGCCGGCCATCGCTTCAAGTGCATCCTCTGGGCATTGGCGGAAAGGCACCTCCGGCACGGCTTGTCTTCGACACTGCGCCCGGACCTGCACTGAACGCGAGCATGATCGATCTTGGCAACCGATTCCGGCTGTTGGTCAACGAGGTGGATGTCGTCACGCCCGAACAGCCGATGCCCAAGCTGCCCGTTGCCCGGGCGCTCTGGGTTCCAAAACCCAATTTCGAGGACGCCTGTGCATGCTGGATTTACGCCGGCGGCGCGCATCACACGGCGTTCAGCCATGCTGTTACAACCGAGATGCTCGAGGACTTCGCTGAAATTGCCAGCATCGAGCTGGTCGTCATTGACGCCGAAACCAAAGTGCGCGACCTGAAACAACATCTCAGGTGGAACGAGGTTTACTACGCGCTCAACAACGGATTCCTTGCCTGAAAACAAAACCGAAAGTCGTGGTTGGAATGAGCGGGGGTGTCGATTCCTCGGTCGCAGCAGCACTGTTGCTCGGACAGGGATTCGATGTTGTTGGCGTTCACCTCGTCCTCTCCCATGGTGTGCGGGGTACCGACGCCCGTGGGAACCAAACCGAACGCAGCGTTGCCGATGTTCAGGCGGTTTGCAGGCAGCTCGGTATCCGGTTCATCGCTCTCGACCGCACCCGCCAATTCCAGTGCAATGTGATCGAGCCGTTCGCTTCTGAATACCGCGCCGGTCGCACCCCAAACCCGTGCGTTTTGTGCAACCAGCGGATCAAGTTCGCAGCTTTGTTGGACACCGCCAGCGAATTGGGAGCCGAACACATCGCCACGGGACACTATGCACGCGTTGAACACCCGACCAGCGAAGGGCGGCATCTGCTCAAACGCGCGTCTGATACGCAACAAGACCAGAGTTACTTTCTGTTTTCTCTCAGCCAGGAGGCATTACGACGTGCCGTTTTCCCTTTGGGTGCATTTCAGAAAGACAATGTCAGAGCACTCGCTCGGGACCTCAAACTCCCCACCGCAGAAAGAGAGGAGAGCCAGGAAATCTGCTTTGTGCCCGACAACGACTATGGTGGTTTCCTTGTTCGGGCGGGCCTCGTTCAAAAGCACAGGGGCGAAATCGTCACCACAGACGGTCGCGTGCTTGGTTACCACGACGGAGTAGAATTCTTTACCGTGGGACAACGGCGCGGGTTGAGAATCGCAGCGGCTCGCCCACTGTATGTTCTTGAACTGGACCCGGCTCGGAACAGGGTGATTGTAGGCTACGCCGAAGAACTCGAGCGGAGGAATCTCACCGCCACGCACTGCAACTGGGTGGCATTCGAATCGCCGCCTCAGATGTTCGATGCCACTGTCAAAATCCGATATCAACACCCGGGCGCAAATGCGATCGTTAAGTGTCCGTCATCGCAGGAAGCGTCAGTTTGCTTTCACGAACCGCAGCGGGCCGTGACGCCCGGGCAGGCGTGCGTGTTTTATCAGGGCGACCTGCTCCTTGGCGGCGGCTGGATCGCATGAGCATGTGCGCTGGATTACTATATTGAGAAATCGATCATTTTTGCGAAGATTTTCAGACTGCGAGTTTGCTTGGTTTGTCAGTATCCGCTTCTCTGGTTGCGAGCAGTGCGGCCACGACAGCGCGGCCTTTGGAGTATAATATTGGATAATCGGCGCGGAAATCGCTGATTAGCGGCTCGTTCGAGACTTTTGACTTCGGACTGTTCGGCCACTGAGCCCACTCGATTCTCTCCCCCCCGTGGGCGACGAAGTCGCCCCTTTCAGCGCGGCGCAGTGGAGTGCCAAGTCTGGAACAAACGCGTTTATCTCGCCACGATCATTCGGTTGCGGCTGCGCCGCGCTGAGCAAACTTCGGCCGTTTGCACGTAGTGTCGTCTCTGAGCCGGTCCGGAACCGGATGATCCAGCCGGCAGATGCGCATCGGCGAGCTTCGATGCCGATGCATGCAATCTCGCAGATTTTCCTGTTGCGAGCGGCTCCTTTTTGATACGAACCGGCATGGACCATTGCCCGGAGGCACGGGCGAAACCGTCGTGAGTCAGAAAACCTGATCGCAACAAGATGAGAACATCCCCGATATGCCTTGTTACCGGCGCAGCAGGATTCGTCGGCAGTCACCTTGTCGATCGCCTTATTGATCGAGGATGGCGGGTGATTGGCATTGACAACTTTCTGCTCGGGCGCCGGGAAAACTTGGCCGGCGCATTGAAGAGTGACCGGTGCACTCTGATCGAAGCGGACGTCAACCAAATCGAGTCTTACGCAGCCGTGCTCCGTGATTTGGCAAAGGACAGTCCCATCGACAATGTCTGGCACATGGCCGCAAACTCCGATATAAAAGCCGGCACAACAAATCCCGACGTTGACCTGAAGCACACGTTTCTCACCACGTACAACACGCTCAAATTAATGCGCAGCGTTGGCTGCCGCAGGCTGGTTTTTGCCTCGAGCTCGGCGATTTATGGGCCCCACGACAACGAACTCACAGAAGATGCCGGGCCGCTCCGTCCAATCTCGAATTACGGCGCGATGAAACTTGCTTCTGAGGCTGTGATAACCGCCGCACTCGAGACGTGGCTCGAACGAGCGTGGGTTTTCCGGTTCCCCAATGTCGTGGGCTCGCGGGCAACTCACGGTGTCATTTTTGATTTTTTCAAGAAACTTGAAAGCAATCCGCACGAACTGGAAGTGTTGGGCGACGGGCGTCAGGCCAAACCTTACTTGCACGTGCGCGAGCTTCTGGATGCAATGCTTCTGGCCTGGGACCGGACCTCCGGCAGGTTCAACTGTTTTAACATTGGCCCGGCCAGTGGCGTTACGACGGTAGAATACATCGCAAAGGCCGTGGTTGCGAAGGTTTCGCCCAACGCCCGTATCCGGTACACCGGCGGGTCGCAAGGCTGGCCCGGCGATGTGCCAAGGTTTGCATATTCGATCGACAGAATCCGAAGTCTGGGTTGGATGCCCAAGCTGACATCGAACCAGGCTGTTGATCTGGCCGTGGACGAATTGGCAGCAGAAATGCACCAATGAAACAGGCTGTCATTCTCGCCGGTGGAAAAGGAACGCGCTTGAAAGAGCGGCTTGGTGAACTGCCGAAACCGTTGATCCGAATCGGCAGCCGGCCATTGCTCGGCCATCACCTTGCTCTCTGCGAGAAATACGGTTTTTCCGACGTTCTGCTACTGCTCGGTCACGGCGCAGAAAAAATCCGGCAGTACATCAACGAAGAACAAAAACCGGGGCTGCAACTCCGCTGCATTGTCGAGCCGCGATCGCTCGGCACCGCAGGCGCCGTGTTCGCAGCACGCCATCTCCTTGCAGAGAGGTTTCTCGTACTTTACGGGGACCTGATGATCAGGATGGACCTCGACCGTCTTTGGCGTGCGCACGAATCCATGCGCGCAGACGCAACGTTGGTCGTTCACCCCAACGATCATCCAGTTGACTCTGACCTGGTCGAGGTTGACAAAGAAGGATGGGTTCGTGCCTTTCACACCAAACCGCATCCACCCGACCTGTTTTATCAGAATCTGGTTAACGCCGCCGTGTACGTCGTTGACAGGAACGCGCTCGAGCCCTTCGCCGCATTGCCGACGCCGCTGGATTTTGGCAAGGACCTTTTCCCTTTGATGCTGGACAAGGGGCGCCGGTTGCTCGGCTATCGAACACCGGAATACATCAAAGACATCGGGACTCCAGACAGGTACGATCGCGTTTGCGCTGAGTTCGAGAAGGGCGTGATCGAGCGAAGTGCGCTTGATCATCCGCAGCCAGCAGTGTTTCTGGACCGCGACGGCACGTTGAACGAGGAAGTTGACGGTGTGACCAGGCCGGACCAGTTGCGTTTGTTGCCCGGCGTGGCTGAGGCAATCCGCATGCTAAACCACCATGGTATTCGAGTGATTGTCGTCACAAATCAGCCTGTCGTGGCAAAAGGATTTTGCACGGAAGCGGACATCGAGATGATACACCGGAAACTCGAGACGTTGCTTGGCCGCGAGCATGCGTTTGTTGACCGCATTTACTATTGCCCCCATCATCCTGACCGTGGGTTCCCCGGCGAGCGGCAGGACCTCAAGGTTGAATGTGAATGTCGCAAACCGAAGCCCGGCTTGATTCGCCGGGCCATGCAAGAACTTAACATTGACCCGAACATGTCGTGGGTGATCGGCGACAGCACGGTCGATATCGCCACTGCAAGAAACAGCGGTTTGCCATCGATCCTGGTGCGAACCGGACATAAGGGGCTGGACGGTCGCCAGCCGGTCGAGGCGGACGTGGCATTCGACAGTTTGGTTGAAGCGGCGTGTTACGTTGTGAAAAAGATCGGGAAGCAACCATGATCATCAGTCGCACTCCTTTGCGAATGAGCTTTGTTGGTGGCGGCAGCGATTTGCCGGCTTTCTATCGCGAACAAGAAGGCGCCGTCGTTTCCACCGCAATAGACAAGTATGTCTATGTCACAATCAATCCAAAGTTCGATCAGCGAATTCGGGTGAGCTACTCCCGAACCGAAGAAGTGGCCTCGGTTGACCGCGTCAGGCATCCACTGGTCCGCGCTTCTCTAAAAGAAGTCGGGATAACCGGCGGAGTTGAAATAACCTCGATCGCAGACATCCCGTCTCGCGGGACAGGCCTCGGGTCGTCAAGCTCGTTCACCGTTGGTTTGCTGCATGTCCTGCACGTGTACAAGGGCGAATACCGCTCGGCAGAACAGCTTGCCCGCGAAAGTTGCGTGATTGAAATCGAACGTTGTGGCGAACCGATAGGCAAACAGGACCAGTACGCCGCCGCTTTCGGCGGATTCAATTTCATGCGTTTCCTCCCCGATGAAACGGTCGTTGTCGAACCCATAGTGTGCCGACGTGAAACCATGGAGCGATTGGAGGGCAATCTACTGACATTCTACACGGGCATAACACGCAGCGCAGGAAACATCCTGCGCGAAAAACAGCGCGCCATAGCCGCCAGCAAACGCAAACAACAGGTCGTCTCGGAAATGGTAAAGCTGGCGCACACCCTCAGGAAAGAACTCCAGAACAATTGCCTCGACGCCTTCGGCGAACTGCTCCACCAAAACTGGTTGCTCAAGAAAAGCGTGTCCGAAGGCATATCCAATCCGCGAGTTGATCACTGGTACGAACTCGCAAGGCGCAACGGCGCCCTGGGCGGAAAACTGCTCGGCGCAGGCGCCGGAGGGTTCATGGTGTTTTATGCCCCACGTGACAAACACGAAGCAATTCGGCGCGCGCTTCATAATCTTCGCGAGGTGCCAATGCGGTTCGAACCTCTTGGCAGCCGGATCATCTTCGTCCACTAATCGGGGTGACTTTGCCGCGCCCGGCAAACGCCAAGGCGAGAACAGTGAACAAGCCTGTTGCAGGTGGGAACTTTGAACGATCGGATGATTTGCCACGAATGCGCGCAACATCCTCGAATGTGACAGTGGACAGCATCGCATGACAGTGGTTTTCTCCAATTACGACGACATTCGAAACCCCTGGTACGGCGGAGGCGGCGCACGGGCAATTCACGAAATCGCCCGCCGGCTTGCAGCTCATCACAAAGTCCATGTGGTCACCGGCAGATACCCGGGTTGCTGCGACTGTGTCGTGGACGGCGTCAGTTACTCGAGAATCGGGACTGCCATTGCCGGGCCGTACGTCGCCCAGCTCTCCTTCGCGTTTTCGCTCCCGCGCAAAGTGCGGACGGTAGAGTTCGACGTCTGGGTCGAAAGTCTGACCCCGCCGTTTTCAACCGCATGCCTCCAAAAGTTCACCAGCAAACCGGTCGTGGTTCTCACACAGGTCCTCGCCGGCGAGGGGATGACCCGGAAGTACCATTTGCCGTTCGACAGAGTCGAGCGCCGCGGGCTGCGATGTTACCGCTACGCTATCGCCGTTTCCACGTCCATCGAACGGCGATTGCATGCCATAAACCCACAGTTGATCACCACCGTCATCCCAAACGGCACAGACCGCGATGACATCGACCGCGATTTTTATCCTTCACCGGAACATCTGCTGTTCCTCGGGCGGTTGGATGTTGCACAAAAAGGGCTCGATCTGCTCCTTCAAAGCTACTCGTTATTGACGCCGCGAATTCAGGTGCCGCTTGTCATTGCCGGCGGCGGCCCGAAAGGCGATACCGCATTTGTCAAACGCCGTATTGCCGAGCTTGGACTGGAAAACCGCGTGCACCTGATCGGTCGGGTCGGCCAGGACAAAAAAGACGAGCTTCTCCGTCGCAGTGTTTGTTTGCTTTTGCCATCCCGATTTGAAGCATCGCCGTTGGTCATCGTGGAAGCTTTCTGCTGCCGGGTGCCGGTTGTGCTGTTCGACATTCCAGACCTGGAATGGGTGCCGGACGATTGCTGCGTGAAAGTGCCCGCATTCGACACACAAGCTTTCGCCCGTGCAATTGAACAACTCATCAACTCGCCAGAACGCAGAAACGAGATCGCACAAAAAGCAAAGCTGGCGGCTCGCGAGTACGATTGGGACAAGCTGGCCAAACGCTACGAGGAATTCCTTCAACGGGTAGTCCAAGGGAATTGACAGCGCCAGCACCGGCACCGGCGATCGTGTTTGTGCGCGCCGAAGGACTGGCGAGGGTGGATAGTTGTCGTGTGACGCCGCAGGCGAGTCGATTCTCTTGGTGATTGGGGTCAGATCGGCAGTCTCAGAGGCGTTGAACGGGGCTGGACACGCATTGTTGGATCAAATGTGAAGTTACCGATGGTTGTTTAGTGCGGTTGGTGGGTGTTTGGCGCTGGCGGTGCAAATAGAGGGACAGACACGATATTTGGCCCGACGCGATGCTGGTGGGTTGATTGCGCCACGCGGATCGGAGCGCTGGTCAAGGTTTCACCCGGTCAACAAAGCGGGGATTGAAATTGCGAATGTGCCCGAACGAAAAGCCAGGTTTTACTGAGGTCCGGACATAATGGCGCTCCATGCACGGCAAGGCCGAGGAAGAGCCCCGTTAAAGCCTTAGCCCCTTTTTTGCAAAGGAACGACAAGGGCGAAAACCGAACCTTGTGGGCCGGTTGATCTGAGTTCAAGTTTGGCACCAAGGTGATCTGCCAGTTGCTTGCTGATCGCCAGTCCCATGCCGAGACCGTCCGGTTTCGTTGACCGAATCGGCGAGAACAGTCTGGGCTGAATATCCGGCGGAACGCCAGTGCCTTGATCGCTGACTTGAAAATCGAGTTCGCCGCCATTGTGCACCAGAGAAACCGTGACCGTTTTTCCCTTTGGTGTCGCCTGAATCGCGTTCGAGATGAGATTCTCAAGTATCAGCATGATCAAATTCGCCTGGTGATTGGACAGAGTGCAGTTGGGTGCGGGCGAAAATCTGACTGTTACCCCGTGCTCCGCCGCATTGCGGGCTGCTTTTGCAAGCACCATGTCGCTTAACTCACCCAAAGTAACCTCGTACGCGGCAGTCCCGTTTTCCTCGCGCAAAACTCGTGCGACTTCCTGAATCATGGCTTGCATTCGGCGGGTAATATTCGCCGCTTCGGTTCTGAGAGCATCGTTTTCTCCGTCTGCAGTCTGGCCGAGGCCCGACAGGTAGTGCTGCAGTCCGGCCACGGGATTCTTGAGGCCGTGCAGCAGATGGGCTGTTACGGCGCCTACCGCAGCGGCGCGGGCGCTTCGGGCAAGATCGCTGTTGGCTCTCACGAGACTTGCAGTGCGTTCAGCAAGCAATCGATTGACCCTCTCGAGTCTCCTGAACGCCAGGAGCAATGCCGTTGTTATGGCGACCCCGCCGCCCAGAAACACAATGATGCCCTGACGCAGCAGGTGACGGTCCAGCGCTGAGAATTCAGTCGCAATCCCGGTTCCATCGAGAAGAATCTGACTGACCCCGACGAATCTTGACCCGTCAACGCTCCGGATCGGGATGAGAATTTCCAAGAGCGGGAGAGCGACCGAGGACGACACTTCATTGGCGACAGGGCCGAAGACCTCTCTCGGATGAACAGCCGGTTTGTAAATGCTGATCGGCTCGAACTGCCGAAGTCTCTTCAATTGTTCGGAACCAACGATGGTCTGTGCAGTACCAGGCTCTGGCGGCAGCAACAGGCGGCCTTCCGCATCGTACAACCTTACCGCAAGCAAACCTTTTGCGAGAAGGCCCCTGAGCCGCTGTGCCGTGTCACGCAGACGTTCTGATTGCAAGAGGGCTTCGACGTCACTGTCAGCCGGCCCAAGAGGAATGCCGAGGTCGGGGTCTGGCATACCTCGTTCATCCGGTGTGCCACCGCCCGTTTCACCAAACTCTTCAAAACCATTGGTCCTTGTTGTTTGAAGAGGAAGGCTGGCAGCGAGATTGTTCAGGATTTGCGCGTCGCGGCCTGCGATCTGGTTCCGAATTTTTGCACGCAACTGAAAGGTTACCGCAGACAGGGTAACGCCAAACACCAGCAAGGTGATGGCTGTCACAAGCGCGGCAAGCCGCATTGGACTGGACTGTAATCCGGTCTTCGTCACGGCTATCTAATCCTGAAACGAGGCACAGCCAGATTCGCTCTTATGTTGTCTGTCTCAGGTTACGACTACTGTCAAATTTGGCCAGCCCGCGTTTCGGCGGTCTGGCGGACTGCGTTGCGGGCCGACAGAATGATCTTCCTGTCAGGCCACATGAAATTAGAACTCCGCTTTAGAACTCCGCTTCCAGCCCCGCGGAGATGGTATTGACATCATATTCATCAAAATCAGTGTTTGCGGCTGATTCCTCGTATTCATACTCGGCAAACAAGTTGATCCGTTTTGTGAGTTTCCTGGTGGCGGCAAACGTGAAGGTGAGCAGGGTTTTATGTCGCCGCTCAGAATCGCCAATCGTTGCGGTTTGGATCGGGTATTCATAGTGACTCAGGTTGAGCTGGGCTTTTGCGCCCCATGAACCCGGTTCGTATCCCACCGAAGCGTCGCCAAAGTACCTTTGATAATCAAAGTAACCCGATCCGTTGTCATGCACGGCCTCCATTCCGAGTTTGGCTGTTGTGCGGAAAGTGCGTTGCTTGTTCCAGTTTTGCCGCCACGCAAGTTCGACCCGATGCATCTCGTAGGTCAACTCAGTGTCAGACAAAGGCACACCCTCTGTGGAAACCTGCGTGCGCGTGGCGTAGTCGCGGTAAATCAGTTGGTAGCTGAGACCGACTTGCGACCGGTCCCTGAATTCATGGTTCAGCCCAATCCGCGGTCCGGTCTCGAGATAATCGTCCAATGGGCTTTTAAACCATTGGTAGCCGACAATTCCCTCGAACTCGAGCCGTGTGCGCGAACCAAGATCAATGTCAAATCGCGGCCTGCCGGACAGTGCATGTCCCCTTGCGACAACAACGCCCACGTCAAACTCAGTGGTTGAAGCATCAAAGACCTGATCCATGTAAAAGTACTGAACCGAGAGCGCGCCCGTTCCAATGTTGCCGAGTCGGCGTTTTACCGAGGCGCTTGCAATCAGCAACTGTTCCTTGTCGGTCTCACGCACATCAGCAAACTGCTTGTGTTCGCCGCTGGCGAAGAAGGTCACTTCGGTTCCATCAATCGGCAGGCGATAGGCGAAAAACTCGAGGTTTGCAAGCCCGAACGCGCTCGATTGTGGCTGTGTGGCACTGAGAAGTACATTATCCCGGTAACCGGCACCTGCGCGTGCAGTTGCGGACAAAAGCCACGGCTGCGGCTCGGTGAGATCGGCCTCATTTGTCGGCTGACCACAGGCCGAACCACTGAACAGCAGCGACAGCGCCGCGAGGAAGGCGTACGATCGGCCTCTGCAAACCAATTCAAGCACCTTCCTCAACAGACCCAACAGAACTCCGGCGAGCGTTTCATCGGGCGACCGCTTGGATGCGGTCGCGCTGTGATGTGTGGCCCGGTTCACCCGATAAAAAGTCAACCAGACGATCCCTGTGGAACCGTCTGGTTGATTTTGCTCCCTGAAAGTCCGCGAAGTAAACCCAAATCCACTATGTCCCCCGGGTCACCCACGGACAAATCTGCGGGGTTTTACCTGCCTCGGGCACGGTTCTTTTGTTCCTTGGCCGCTTCCACAAGTTGATTTTGTCCCTCTTTGAACGCCCTGCGCATTTCAGCTATCTGCTGCCTGATCTGCTCCATCAACTGCTTTTGTTCCTGGAGGAACTGTTGACGAGCTACTATCATTTGCTGCCGGATTTCCTCGCGGTTTTCAGCTTGCTTCATCTGCTGGGCGAGCTGCTTCTGCTGCTCAATGAATTGCAGCTTTGCCTGCCTTGCAGCTTCAATTTTTTCTTTCAATCCTTCAGGAAGCTCCGGCACGGGCTTTTCAGGTCTGGCGTTACTGTTTTTCAGCCATTGAAGGTAAGATTGAATCTGCCCCCAATTGGGCTGGCCCTGGCCGCCCTGGCCGCCGTTTCCTGACCCGCCGTTGCCGCCGTCTTCACCATCGGCAAAAGCCGAGAGTGAGAAAGTCAAACCCACAGCGCAAACCAACGCCAAAAGTTTAACAAGTTTCATATCTTTCACGCCCTTTCTTTTCTGCTATTCGAGTTTTCTTCGTTTTCCTGCGCTGCTGACCGCAAGCGCCACTGATCCGATAGCGAATTGCGTGCCAAGTGTTTGAACCAGAACGCAAGTTGTTGGTGTTAAATATCTTCTGCTACAGTCCCGCGCCAATTGACAGTGTGCTCGCAAGTGCGGAATGGGTATTATTCCCCGATTTGGCGCCAGTTGACGCCGTTATCCTGAAGATTTCCGCAATCGGCGAGAGAAACCCCATCCCAGGGCAACCAGACCCGCGACCGTTCCAAACACCGACGGTTCAGGCACTGAGTACGCGTTCAAGAAGGATTGAATCTGGCCATCGTAGTTGCCCACGTAGGAAAATCCACTGCCAGTCTCGCTACCCGCCGTGTACTGGAACCAGTTGATTCCCACAAGGGTCAGCTTGCCACCGGCTGACGGCACGAACATCCCTGCGCCAGAATCACCCGATTCCACCCGCGCTTCAGATGACACGAAGTTGGGATCCGATGGACCATCGTAAACCGCGCCCATCGCATCGTCAGTAGTTCCTCCAACCGTAATGCTGTCGAACCATCTATCGAGTTTATTGCACCCGACAGCCATGTCTTGCGAAGTCGGCCAGCCTGTCGGGGATCGGCCCATAATAAACGCCACAGCATCTTTGTACGGTGAGCTGTTGAATTGTCCCAAACTGGTTATGTCTTGTGTGGCAAAATCGTAATACACGAAGCTGTTCGGCAATGGTTCGTTTATGGTTCCGATCCACAAATCCGAGGTTCCGATTCGCTGAGCTGTGCTTGTGACAGTGCGGGTAACACTCAATCCGTTGGGGTCATTGGAAGCATAAAACGTTACAGAAGCGCCAGTGCTTGGATGAAAATGGTTGGCGCTCAGAAAAACGTTTGGGCTGATCATCGTGAGCCATTGCCCGTTGTTATCCAAGCCAATTCCAGAAAGATTGTAGGCGTACGCAACGAATGAGGAACTGTTGGCGAACCGGTCGTTGAGCTGGCTGGAAAAATCGTATATCGAGATGGAGGCCTGTCCGCTCCAGACCACCGTGGCAACCCCGAAAAACGCAGCCCGCAAAATTGCCCTCGCGCTTTTCACGCAAACAGCCTATCAACGGTCAAACCAAAGTCAAGCAGATTGGGAACATGGATCGGACGATAACTCCAGAGCCCGCAGATCATGGCTCAAAACGGATCTTTTGCCCATCCCTCCTCCCAGTTACGTTTGACGTTGGTGCGCTCGGAGAAGTTGTGTGAATCCGGGGGTGAAAGTCCCCCCAGGCCGGCGGTGAACCCGTCGGCGTTCGGAACGAAAGAACCGAATGGCAAAGTCTAGCCAACAGCCCAAGACCGACGGTTGCTCGACCCAAGGAGGACCGGTGGACCTGTGGTTCTACCGGTCTGAACGAGGGCCGAGAAGCGTACCCAGGAACAAGCGGGAGCCGCAGGCCGGACCCGCATCTGGCCAAAGCGATTCAGCCTCGAAAGGACGAAACGCAAGCGGGGACGAAGTCAACGTATCAGAACCCAACACGTTGGCGCCCGGAACAGGCGAGAAATATATTGTGTCTGTCCCTCTATTTGCGCCACCAGCGCCAAACACCCCGCAACCGCACTAAACAACCATCGGAAGGTTCAGGAATCGAATATCGTGTCTGT
>Ga0209162_1000464_pt1 | contig 44236 bp, 41 predicted proteins | sample YNPNPMetaG_FD_187121 | JGI IMG/M metagenome (GOLD analysis project Ga0209162, IMG submission 187121) | Anoxygenic and chlorotrophic microbial mat microbial communities from Yellowstone National Park, USA - YNP NP MetaG (SPAdes) (version 2) ...
CCCCGGCGCCGCCACACCCACCTCCGTGGGTGCGGACATGCGCACACGCGTCGGCGCAGGCCGACGCCCAGCCGCCGGCTCCTTAGCCGCGACCTCGGTCGCCCCACCGTTCAATCTTCACCGCGACCCCGCGTCGCCATTCTTGGGTTGACAGCGCGCTTATCTCGATGTACACTGATCACGAAAGATCGAGGAGCGTTTGATAAATTTTATGACCGTACATCCATCTCGCCTGTCCGGTCCGGCCGGAACGGAAGTATTGAGCGATCTCCTGGACGAAGATCTGCTTCAGCTTCAAAAGGACGAGCGGCTCTGGAAGCTCTATTGTTTTCGCTCGGCCGAGGGTCAACGCACGCAGTTGCGCCACCGGATCTACACCAAGATCAAGCCGAACGGCCACCTGGCGCTGGTCACGTTCGCCGTGCATACGCCGGTCGCCGGCCGCTCGGTGCGCTCGAACATCGCCCGCGTGCCCGACCTGCCCGTGGAGATGCTCGACCGCATCATCCAGGCGATCCTGGCCCAGGCGCGCATCGCGCCGGATGACTTCGAGCTGTTGGATCTGAGCGGGTTCGCCACCCTGGCCGAGCAATGGGATGCTCTGACTGCGTAGTACGATGCTTCGGAGGGAGCCATGTTCCTGACGCGCGAAGAGATCGAGGCGCGCGAGCGCGCCGTCCTGGCGCCTTATGCCATGGCCAGCGCGGCCAGTCGCGGCCGCGAACATGGCGAGGAAGAGCACCCCTACCGCACCGCGTTCCAGCGCGACCGCGATCGCATCATCCACACCACCGCGTTCCGCCGCCTCGAGTATAAAACTCAAGTCTTCGTTTACCACGAGGGAGATCACTACCGCAATCGCCTGACCCACACCATCGAGGTGGCCCAGCTCGGCCGCACGCTGGCGCGCGCACTGGGAGCCAACGAAGACCTGACCGAGGCGATCTGCCTGGCGCACGACCTGGGGCATCCGGCCTTCGGCCACACGGGCGAAACCACCCTGAACGCGCTGATGCACAATCACGGCGGCTTCAACCACCAGCGCCAGACATTGCGGATCGTGACCCTGTTGGAGGAGCGTTACCCCGATTTTCCCGGCCTGAACCTGACCTACGAGGTGCGCGAGGGGCTGGTGAAGCACGACACCGATTACGACGTAACCGACGCTTCGGGATACGAGCCCGAGCTGGCCGGCACCCTCGAATGCCAGCTGGCGAACCTGGCCGACGAGATCGCCTACAACACGGCCGATCTGGAGGATGGCCTGCGCAGCGGCCTGCTCGATCCGTTCGAGGTGCGCGAGCTGGCGCTCTGGCGTGTCGTCGTGCGTTCCCTGGGGGAGTCGGCCGATCGGCGGCTGGACGATCTGTTGCGGGCCCGCGTCATCCGCCGGCTGATCGGCATGGAGGTCACCGACGCGATCCAGGCGACCGCGGCCCGCCTGGCCGAGCTGTCGCCGGCCAGCGCGGATGAGGTGCGGGCCATCGGCCACAACATCGCCGGCTTTTCGGCGGAAATGCTGGAGATGAATCGCGAGCTCAAAGCGTTCCTGCTGCGGCGCTTCTACCGCCACCCACGCGTCATGCGCATGGCGAGCAAAGCGCATCGGCTTCTCACCGAGCTGTTCCACGCCTACCTGGAGGAGCCGCTCCAGCTTCCCTACGAGATCCAGGCCCGCATTCAGCACGGCCCAGATGGCCCCGAGCGCGTGATCTGCGATTATCTGGCCGGCATGACCGATCGCTACGCCATCTCGGAGTACAAGAAGCTGTTCGATCCCGAAGCACGCGTTTGAAGGAACATGCGGCAGGCCCGGCGATCGGATCGCCGGGCCCACCGCATGGATCAGTCGGTTGCTCCGTTCCAATCCACCCGGAACCGCACGACAACCTCGGAAAAGATGGTGTAAGCCGGTTCCAGGTCGGCGTACTCGGCCCTCTCGACCCGTCCACGCAGCAGCAGGCGATGCGTTTCCAGCTCGAACTCGGTGCCCGGCCGGATCGCGATCGCCTCGTGATCGCCCCGCAACTGCTCGCGCAATGCGGTGTCGCGGTACGCGCCTTCGCTCATCAAGACCTTGACCTGGGTGTCGGGGTCCTTGCCGTCCCACAGCCATGCTTCCAGCGCGGCCGCCTGGTCGTGATTGCGGCCGATCGGATTGTGCAGTGCCAGGCCGCATTGCCCCAAGTAGGTGCCCGCCGGGTCGGTCAGATCGAACGCCTCGTCGTAGTCGGGCTCGCCCATCTGATAGATCGCCTGGTATTCGCCGATGCGGGTGAACGCGCCGGCCGGCCCGGAACCTACGGGCGTCAGGGGCCGGGCCGGGGGCCGCGGGGACACAGCCGGCGGCCGCGGGATGGACGTGACCGGCGGAGGTGCAACGACCGGCTCCTGAGCGGTCGGCTCGACCGGCAAGAAGCCGGCTTCGGGTTCGCCGGCGGCTTCTTCCTGGACCCAGACCGGACGCGGCTCTTCGACGCTTTCGGCCAGCGGCCGTTGCACCGGCGGAGCCGGTCGGCGCGTGCGCGCGCTCGTGTCAATAGCGGCCGTCGGCTGCACCTGATGCGCCTTGCGCCAGCGGTTCCAAAGCCGATAGGCCACCACGATGGCGACGACGAAGAAGAGAAGCCAGAGCAGGACGGTGGCCACCCCGCGCAACACGGCGCCGAAATCCACGATGGCCGCGGGCGCAGGGGTGGGCCGGCCGACGGGGGTCGGCGCTTTGGTGGGCACCTGCGGTCCGGCCGCCGGGGGCTTTGCCACGGCCATCAGCTCGGCCAGCGCCTGCACCTGCGCCGCCTGCGGCGTGTTGGGGCCGACGCGCTGGCGCAGGTTCGCCAGATGTTGCGCCAGCTCGTCGGCCGGCCACGACTTGAGCCGTTCGCGGGCCAGGTCGGCGTTGCGGGTGGCCGCATACGATTCCGCGACCATGGTCAGATATTGATCGCGCTCCTCGGCCCGCAGGTCCACCGGCAGCGCGTTCGTCCACTTCACCGGCCACACCCCCCATCCGATGGCCCACCAGCCGATGAGCAATCCGATGAGGAAGCTGATCGCCGGGATCAACCACGCAGGTCGTTCGTTTGCGCCATTGTTGGACATCTCACCCCTCCTCGTGTGAACGCAGGTCGCGCGTTTCTCCGCTCGGATCAAGGCGCGGGCGGCGGCGGGCACTCCTTCGGCTTGCCCGGCTCGCTGCGCCCCAACTGCTCCAATGGTTTGCCGAGGAAAAGCCGTTCCTTGCGGGCTTCCAGCTCCGCGCGGTCGCCGATGACCAGGACCATCTCGCCGCGCTCGGTGATGTGATCCTTGACGATCGGCGGACCGATGATCAGGCCGTGCACGTCGGCCGGCTTGAGCTTGATGCCGAAGTTGGCCAGCCGGATCACGTCCATCAGCCCCAGGTCGGTGACGAACATGTTGGAAAAGGCCTTCCACAGCTCGGGGATGCGGGGGATGATGTTCGACTGCAAGGCCCGGTTACGGATCGCCCAGATCAACTGTTGCTGACGCTGGATCCGGCCGAAATCGGACGTGACATAGCGATAGGTGGCGAACTTGCGCGCCGCGTCGCCGTTGAGCCATACCTGGCCGGCCGGCAACGTCCATTCTTCGTAACCGGCCGGCAGCGCGTCGTTCGGCGTCCGCTCGTAGAGCGGACAGTCGAGCGTCACCGTGACGCCGCCCAGCGCGTCGATCAGCCGCGCCAGGCCGTCCATCTGGATGCGCGCGTAGTGTTGGGTGGGGATGCCCAGGGTGGCGGAAATGACGCGCGAGACCAGGCCGGGCCCCCCGCCGGGCGCTTTGGTCTTCTCGCCGATGTAGTCCACCGCGTTGATCCGCTCTTTGCCGTAGTTCGGCACCTCCACGTAGAGGTCGCGCGGAATGCTGATCACGCCCACCTGTTGCCGCGGCAGATCAATCGCCACGACCATGATCGAATCGGTGCGCCAGGCTTCCCACCCGGGCCGTTGATCCGCGCCCAACACCAGGATGTTCTCGGTGGATTGCAGGCGCCTGGCGAGCCGGGTCGTCACATCGGCCACGAGCGCCTCTTGTTCGGCCGGGGGGAACGACGCCAGCCGCTGTCGAACCAGCGACAGGTCCTTGTTGAGCACGTAGGACTCGGCGACCATGTCCAGATATTGCTCGCGGTCGGCCTCGTTGAGGTCCACCGGCAAGACCGCGGTCCATTTGACGGGCCAAAGCTGCCAGCCGATCACCTGCCAGCCGATCACCACCCCGCAGAGCAGGGCCAGCGCGGCGATGACGAGCCAGGGAGTAAGCGAGAACTTGCGCAGGATCATCCTGATGCCTCGGTGGTGTGTGAACGCCGCGCGTTACAGCGGCAGGATCGGGTCCTTCGGCGCGGCCGTCAACACCTCGACGCCGTTGTCGGTCAACAGGACCATGTCTTCGATGCGCACCCCGCCCCAGCCGGGCAGATAAATGCCCGGCTCGACCGTCACGACCGCGCCGGCGGGCAGCGCCGCGGTGTTGGTGCGCGAAAGCCGCGGCTCCTCGTGGACCGCCAGGCCCACCCCGTGGCCCAGGCCATGGCCGAAGCAGTCGCCGTAGCCCGCGGCCGCGATCAGCTCGCGGGCCACGGCATCGCCGGCCTGGCCGGTCATGCCCGGTCGAAGTGCGGCCTCCGCGGCTACCTGGCCGCGCAGGACGGTGTTGTACACCTCCCAGAAGCGCTCGGGGTCGGCCGGCCGGCCCAGGCAAACGGTGCGCGTCAGATCGGAACAGTAGCCGGCCACGCGCGCGCCGATGTCAATGACGATCGGCTCGCCCGCCTGCACCGGCCGCTGGCCGGCCCGGGCGTGCGGCCGCGCGCCGTTCGGCCCGGCCGCCACGATCAGCTCGAACGCCACACCTTCCGCGCCGTGGGTGCGCATGTAGCTCTCGATGCGCCAGGCGATCTCCATCTCGGTCATGCCCGGCCGGATCTGCGGGAGCACGGCCGCCAGCGCGTCATCGGCCAGGGCGATGGCAACGCGCATGGTCGCCAGCTCCGACGCGTCTTTGATCGCGCGCAACTGCATCCCCCAGCCCTTGACGGGCATCCACCGGCAATCCGAGGTCGCCGCCATCCACTCCTGGGCGGCGGCATAGGTGGCGGAATCGGCCTCGAAGCCGACCGTCTGCGCGCCGGCGCGGGCGATCATGGTGGGCAATACGTCGGTCAGGCCGTTGGTGATCTTGACCAGCTCGAAATCGGGGCACTCCAGCGCGACCTGCTCGTAGTAGCGGAAGTCGGTCGCAAAGAGGGCCAGGTCGGCCGAGATGAGCAACCAGCCGGTCGAGCCGGTAAAGCCGCTGAAATAGCGGCGATTCTCGGGTTGGCTGATCAGGACAGCGTCGAGCTGGGCTTGCGCCAGCAGTTCACGCAGCCGCTTCAGGCGGTTTTGGATCGGTGTCTCCTGAGATGTCATGATGGGCGTCCTTGTCTTCAGTGCGATTTCGCCGGCTGCGCGGGTGCGCGCTGAGCACCGTCTCGCGCAGGTGCGGTTGGCTGACGTGGGTGTAGATCTGGGTGGTGCCCGGGCTCTCGTGGCCCAACAGCTCCTGCACCGAGCGCAGATCGGCGCCGCCGTCGAGCATGTGGGTGGCAAAGCTATGCCGCAACATGTGCGGCGTCACCTCGTGTGCGATGCCCGCCTGGCGGGCGTATTCGTGCAGCGTGCGGGTGAACATGCTCACCGAAAGCCGCTCGCCGAAGCGGTTGAGAAACAGCGCGGTCGGCCGGCGGCCCGGCCGATCGGCGCCGCGGGCGGCCAACAGCCGCTCGCGGCCGTCGGCCAGATATGCGCGCACGGCCTCCACGGCCGGCCGGCCGATCAAGACGATCCGTTCTTTGGCCCCTTTGCCCAAGACTCGCACCTCGGCCTGCGCCAGGTCCACGTCGCCGACGTCGAGCATCAGCAGCTCGCTCACCCGCAGGCCGCCGGCGTACAGCAGCTCGAGCATGGCCCGATCGCGCTGGCCCTGCGGGGTGGCGGGATCGGGCGCGGCCAGGAGCGCCTTCACCTCCTCTTGCGTCAGCGGACGCGGCAGGCGTTGCGGCAACCTGGGCGCGGAAACGGCCTGGGCCGGGTTCGTCTCCACCAGCTTGCGGCTGTGGAGATAAGCATAAAACGCCCGCACCTCTGAGAGCCGGCGGGCGATGCTCGCCTTCGCCAGTCCCCGCTTGTGCAGGGCCGCCAGCCATTGGCGCAGAAGCGCCGGCGTCACCTGGTCCCAGGCCGTGATCCCCTGCTCGCGGGCGAATGCGGCCAGCTCGGCGATCTCGCGGCGATAATTGGCGATCGTATGCGGCGATGCTCCGCGTTCGGCCGCCAGATACGTGATGTAGCGGTCCAGATGTTCTTGCACCAGGACATCATCCCCTTGGTGTTGCGTCGGCGTCGCCTTCCAGGGCCACGATTGTTCAGGTGATCTTCACCCGCTCGTGACAGGCCGTGCATTCGGCCCAATCCTTGCCGGCCGCCACCAGCAGCCCCTGGCACTTGGGGCACGGTTGCGACAGGGGCCGGCGCCACGAGGTGAAGTCGCACTGTGGATAGTTCGCACAGCCGTAGAATACCCGACCGGTGCGCGTGCGGCGCTCGACCAGCTCGCCGCCGTCCTTGGGGCACTTAACGCCGAGCCGGGCCACCAACGGCCGGGTATAGCGGCAGGTCGGATAGTTGGCGCAACCGATGAAGCGGCCGAAGCGCCCCTGCTTGATCACCAGCTCGCCGCCGCATTCGGGACACGCCTCGCCGATCTTCTCCGGCTCGACCGCCACTTTCTGCATCGTCTGTTCGGCATGGGCCAGTTGCGGCGCGAAGGACTCGTAGAACTCGCGCAACACCGGCACCATTTGTTCTTCCCCGCGCGCGATGCCGTCGAGATGCTCTTCCATGGTCGCGGTAAACCCGACGTTAAAGATCGGATCGAAATATTGCACGAGCAGATCGTTGACCGTGTAGCCGAGTTGGGTCGGCACCAGCTTGCGCTCCTGGCGCTCGACATAGCCGCGATCTATGATGGTCGAAATGATCGCGGCGTAGGTGCTGGGCCGGCCGATGCCGTTCTCTTCCAGCGCCTTCACGAGGGTGGCCTCGGTATAGCGCGGGGGCGGCTGGGTGAAGTGTTGCTCGGGGATCAGCCGCAAGAGATCGAGCGCCTCGCCCGCCGCGAGCTGCGTCAGGAGAGGATTTTGAACGGCCGCTCCTGCTTCCGCGTCGCCGTTTTCGCGTTCTTTGCCGGCGCCGCCGTTCTGGCCGGCGGCCGTACCGTTCTCCCGCTCGGCCGTCGCGGCCCCTTCGGCCGGGCCCGCGGCGCCGCCCGCGTAGACGATCAGGAACCCGGGGAAGCGCACGGCCGATCCGCTGGCCCGGAAGAGATAGGGCTGCTCGGCCGCCCCGGGCGGGCCGGCCGTCACATCTACGGCCACCGTATCGTAGATGGCGGCCGCCATCTGGCTGGCGACGAAGCGCTGCCAGATCAGCTCGTACAGGCGGTACTGATCGCGCGAGAGTTTGTCGCGCAACATCTGCGGCGTGCGCCGACACGAAGTGGGCCGGATGGCCTCGTGCGCTTCCTGCGCGTTCTTCGAGCGCGTCCGATAGATGTTCGGCTCCGGCGGCACGAACTCCGGGCCGAAGGTCTCGGCGATCAGGGTGCGCGCCTCGGCCTGCGCCTCCGCGGCCACGTTGACGCTATCGGTGCGCATGTAGGTGATCAGGCCGACCACCCCGCCCTCGCCGATGTCCAGCCCTTCGTAGAGCTCCTGGGCAACGCGCATGGTGCGCTGCGCGGTCATGCCCAGCTTTTGGCCGGCATCCTGTTGCATGGTGCTGGTGGTGAAGGGCGGATTGGGCCGGCGCCGGCGTTCCCCGCGCTTGACCGCGGCCACACGGTATGCCGCGGCCTCCAGGTCGGCCAGGATGGCATCGGTGTCGGCCCGGTTCTTCAGGTCGGCCTCCTGGCCCCGGATGCGCACCAGCCGCGCCAGGAAGCTGGGCCGGGTCGCCTGGCCGCGCGAGGCCACCTGCGCCAGGTCGGCATCAATGGACCAGTATTCCACCGGCACGAAGGCCGCGATCTCGCGCTCGCGTTCGACGATCAGGCGCAACGCCACCGTCTGCACCCGGCCGGCCGAAAGGCGGCTCTTCACGCGATCCCACAACAGCGGGCTCACCTGGTAGCCCACCAGCCGGTCGAGGATGCGCCGCGCCTGTTGGGCGTCCACCAGCCGCATGTCTATCCCGCGCGGATGGGCGAACGCCTCGTCAATGGCGGGCCGGGTGATCTCGTGGAACACGACGCGGCGCGCCCGCTCCGGCGGGATCTCGGCCGCCTCCAACAGATGCCAGGCGATGGCTTCCCCTTCGCGGTCGGGGTCGGTCGCCAGGTAGACCTCGCGGGCGTTGGCCGCGGCCTGCTTCAGCGTTTTGACGACCTCCTTTTTCTCGTCCAGCACGCGATAGGTCGGCCGGAAGTCGTGTTCCACATCTACCGAGAGCCTGGATTTCAAGAGGTCTCGCACGTGGCCGACCGACGCGCGCACCTCGTAGCCCTTGCCCAGGAAGCGGCCCACCGTGCGGGCCTTGGCCGGCGATTCCACGATCACCAGCCGGCTGTTGCCGCCGGCGGTTTTTTCAGGGGCCTTGCTTTCTTTGGGCGTTTCGGCCGGCCGCGCGGCCGCGGCTTTGCGGCCGGTCTTCGCCGGAGCCGCGGCGCGGGGTGGCGCGGAAGCCGTCGCGCGGCCGGGCGGGGTCAATTGCGCGTGTTCCGGCAGCGCGCCGATCTTGAAGAGGCGGCCGCCGCACACCGGGCAGGTTCCTTCGCCGGCCGGCCGGCCGTTCGCCATGAAGATGGCGCGGCCGTTCTGCGCCATGCGTTGAGCCTTGCACTTCAGACAATACGCTTGAAAGGGTTGGGCCGGCGCAGAAGGCGTCGGTTCTTCGATGACAGGGTCGCGTTCGGTCATGCCAAACTCACGGTCGAGCTAAGGCGGCGCCGGAGCGCCGCAATCCAGAGCGAGCTAAAGCGACGCCGGGGCGCCGCAATCCAAATCAAAGGTAATGGGTTTTGCCGGCAGCGGCCAGGCGGTTCACCGCATCTCGCACGTCTTGCACCCGATCGCGGGCGCACACCAGCACCACGTCGGCCGTCTCGACGATCACCAGGTCTTGCAGGCCGATGGCCGCGATCAGCCGGCCTTCGCTGCGCACCAGGCAGTTGTGCGCGTCGAGCAGGAGCGCGTCGCCGGTCACCACGTTGCCGTCGGCATCGCGCGGCAGGATGTCGAGCAGCGAGGCCCAGTTGCCGATGTCGCTCCAGCCGATCTCGACCGGGATCACCGAGACGCGGTCGGCGTGCTCCATGATGCCGTAGTCAATGGAGATCTTGCGCACGTTGGGCCACTCGGCCGCCAGCACCTCGGCCGCGGCCGGCGTGTCCAGCGCCGCGGCGATCCGCAGCAGCGCGGCGTGCGATGCCGGCTGTTGGCCGGCGAACTCGGCCATCAGCCGGTCGGCCCGCCACACGAACATGCCACTGTTCCACACGTAACGGCCGCTCTCCAGGAAGCGTTCGGCCGTGCGGGCGTCGGGCTTTTCGACGAAGCCGGCCGAACGGTAGACGGGCAGGCCGCCGATCATGGTCTGCGCCTCGCCCAGGTGGATGTAGCCGAAGCCGGTCGCAGGGAAGGTGGGCCGGATGCCCAGGGTGACGATCGTGCCGTCGCCGGCCACTTCGGCCGCGGCCGCCAGCGCGGCCCGAAAGCCGGCCGTGTCCTGGATGTAGTGATCGGCAGTCAACATGACCATCACGGCTTCGGGGTCGCGATGCAAGAGGGTGATGGCCGCCAATCCGGCCGCGGGCGCGGAATCGCGGCCGGCCGGCTCCAGGATGAAGTTGGCCGCGGGCAGCTCGGGGGCTTGCGGCCGCAAGATCTCGGCCATGGCCGGGCTGGTCACCACGAAGATGCGTTCCGGCGAGAAGAGGGGCGCCAGCCGGTCCACCGCGTGTTGGAACATGGTGCGCTCGCCGACGAGCTTCAGCGCCTGCTTGGGCCGGCCCTTGCGGCTCAACGGCCACAGTCGCGTGCCCGACCCGCCGGCCATGATCACTGCATACAGCATCTTTGCCTGTTCTCCGTCAATCTATCTTGTACACCGGGCCGCTCTCGCGCGCCCGCACATAGTTCATGCCGCCCACCGTGCGGACCAACCCCTTGAGCTCCATCACCGCCAGGGTGCTCGATACGGTGGCGATCGGCAGGCCGGTGGCGCGGCCGATCTCGTCTATGTGTCGCGGCTCTTCGCCCAACTGCTCGAAGAGGAGCGCCTCGGTCGCATCGGTGGGCAGGAGCATCTGCGCCTCCACGTGTTGGGAGACGCTCGTCATGTTGAGCGCCTCCAGCACGTCGTTGGCCGAAAGGACCGGCGTCGCGCCGTCGCGGATCAGGCGGTTCGTGCCGATGCTCCCGCGCTGGAAGATGCTCCCCGGCACCGCGAAGACATCGCGGCCCTGATCGGCCGCGAAGTCGGCGGTGATCAACGCGCCGCTCTGTTCGCCGGCCTCCACCACGATCACCCCGCGGCTCAGGCCGCTGATGATGCGGTTGCGCGGGGGGAAGTTGGTGGCTTCGGGCGCGGCGCCCAGGGGATATTCGCTGATCAGCGCGCCGTGAGCGATGATCTCCTGCGCCAGCTTGAAGTTTTCATAGGGATAGATGATGTCCACCCCGCTCCCCAGCACGGCCAACGTCCGGCCGCCGGCGTCTATGGCCGCGCGATGCGCCTGGGTGTCAATGCCCTTCGCCAGGCCGCTGACGATCGTCACCCCGGCCCGCGCCAGGTCGGTCGCCAGGATGCGCGCCGCCTCCTTGCCGTAGGCGCTGGCCTTGCGCGTGCCCACCATGGCCACAGCCCAATCATCGGTCGGCCGCAGCTCGCCCCGGATGTAGAGCACGGGCGGCGGGTCGTTGATCATGCGCAGCCGCTGGGGATAACGCTCGTCTTCCCAGGTCAACACCTGGACGCCGGCCTTCTGTACCCTGGCCAGCTCCGCGGCCAGGTTCAACGTGCGCCGCGCCTCGACCAGGTTGGCGATCGAGCGGCGGTCGAGTCCGACATCGGCCAGGGCATCGGCGGGGGCCATCCACGCCTGTTCGACCGAGCCGAAGTAGTCGAGCAGCGCCCGCAACCGCGCCGGGCCGATGCCGCGCACCTTGTTGAAGCCGATCCAGTAGGCAAGAGGATCCATCGGTGCACACCATCCAGCTCAACACAACCGGTTTGTGGCAGCCAGCATACTCGATGGCCGCGGTTTTGTCAATCTTCCGCCGGGCTCAATAACCCCTCGGGGATGGCAACCGTCATCTTGCGGCCGGCCAGGTCGACGCGCAGGACGACGTCGCGCAGGGCCGGCAACAGGATCTCGTCGCCCGTCGGCCCGGTGACGACGTACACGTCGTTGGCGCGGGTGAAGAGGATCTCGGTGAGCGTGCCCAGCGGCTCGCCGGCAACCGTCTCGACCGCCAGGCCGATCAGGTCGTGGACATAGTTTTCGTGTTCGCCCAGCGGCATGGCCTGGTCTTCGGGGATCAGCAGATATTGGCCCTGCAACGCCTCGGCCGCGGTGCGGTCGGGCACGGCCGCCAGCTTGACCAGCAAGACCCCTTTGTGGGGCCGCACGGTCTCGATTTCCGTCAGCACGCAGTCCGCCTCGGTGCCGAGATAGGCCCTGGCGCCGGGGCGATAGCGCTCGGGGAAGTCGGTCATGACCACGACCTTCACCTCTCCGCGGATGCCGTGCGCGCCGACGATCTGGCCGATGGCGATATAGCCGGTCGGTTCCCGATCGCGAGATGCCATTTTTCCCCTCCCTGTAACGCGCAGCGGGGGCGCCTTGCAGCACCCCCGCGCGTCGCTTTGTGCATTTATCAGCGCAGCTTCAGACGATCTCCAGCACCACCCGGCGGTCGCCGGCCGCCACCTTGAGCAGCGTGCGGATCGCGTTGGCCACCCGGCCATCCTTGCCGATCACCCGGCCCATGTCGTCGCGGTCCACGTGCAGTTCCAGGACGGTGACGCTGGCGCCGTGCGTCTCTTTGACGGTCACCTTGTCCGGGTTGTCCACCAGCGATTTGGCAATGTATTCGACCAGTTCCTTTTCTTTCACGGCTCAGCCTCCTTTCCGGTTTCAAGGGAACGGGGCGCAGGGCCACGGACCCTGTCCGACCGCCTTCGCCCGCTCCTTGAAACGCCGATCAGGCGGCTGGCGCGGCCTGAGCTGCATAGACGCCGGCGGCCTTCAGCAGGCGTTCGACCGCTTCGCTCGGCTGTGCGCCCACACTGAGCCAGTAGCGCGCGCGCTCCACGTTGACGTTGATCGTTTCCGGCTCGGTGCGCGGGTTGTAATAGCCGATGCTTTCCACGATCCGGCCATCGCGCGGCGCGTGCTGGTCGGCCACTACGATCCGATAGGACGGCTGCCCCTTGGCGCCGTGTCGGCTCAATCGAATGCGAACCATTTCTCTCTCTGCTCCTTTTTGATAAGGGACGACGAAGGTCCCGAATTCCGGTCACCCGGCCGAAGCCGGGGTCATCCGCGCAATAGATCCATCAGCCCCCCGCGCGGGCCGCGACCGCCCTGTCCCAGTTGCTTCATCAGGCGCTGCATCTGGCGGAACTGGTTGAGCAGGTCGTTGACATCGGTCACGGTGGTGCCCGAGCCGCGCGCTACCCGGCGCTTGCGGCTGCCGTTCAGGATCTGCGGGTTCCGCCGCTCCTCCGGCGTCATCGAGTTGATGATCGCCTCGATCTGGCGGAACTGTTTGTCCGTCACTTCGGGCGCCAGGTTCTGCGTCAACCGGCCCATGCCGGGGATCATGTCCAACAGTTGCGTCAGCGGGCCCATCTTCTTCACCTGCTGCAACTGTTGCAGGAAATCCTCCAGGTTGAACTCGCCCTTGACCAGCTTGCGGCTCATCCGCTCCGCTTCGGCGCGATCTATCGTCTCGCCGGCCTTTTCGATCAGGGTGAGCATGTCGCCCATGCCCAGGATGCGGGTGGCCAGGCGGTCGGGATGGAACGTCTCCAGGGCGTCCAGCTTCTCGCCGACCCCCAGGAACTTGATCGGCACGCCCGTCACTTCGCGCATGGAGATGGCCGCGCCCCCGCGCGCGTCGCCGTCCACTTTGGTCAGGATCAGGCCGGTCAGGCCGACCCGCTCGTGGAACCCCTTGGCGACGTTGACGGCCTCCTGGCCGGTCATCGCGTCGGCGACCAGGAGGATCTCCTTGGGCCTGGCGATCGCCTTGATCTGCTCCAGCTCGCGCATCATGTCGTCGTTGATCTGCAGGCGGCCGGCCGTATCCAGGATGACGACGTCATAGGCGCCCTCGCGCGCCCGGCGCAGCGCGTGGCTGACGATTTCGGGCGGCGGCACCTTAGTGCCTTCGCTGAACACCGGGATATCTATCTGCTTGCCCAGCACTTCGAGCTGGGTGACCGCGGCCGGCCGGTAGGTGTCGGCCGCGACGAGCAACGGCCGGCGGTTGTTCTTGCGCATGGTCAGCGCCAGCTTGCCGGCCATGGTCGTCTTGCCCGCGCCCTGCAAGCCCACCAGCATGATGACGTGCGGCGGCGTGCCGGAGAAGTCCAGGTGGGCCGGCTCGCCGAGCGTCTTGAGCAGCTCCTCGTGCACGATCTTGACGACCTGCTGGGCGGGCGTCAGGCTGCGCATCACTTCCGCGCCGACCGCGCGCTCTTTGACGCGCGCCACCAGGTCTTTGACGACCTTGTAATTGACATCGGCCTCGAGCAACGCCAGCCGCACCTCGCGCAAGGCCAGCTCGACGTCCTGCTCGGACAGGCGGCCGCGCGACGCAAGCTTGTCGAATACGGCATTCAGTTTGGTTTGCAGCGTTTCAAACATACGATATTCCGTCCGATTAGCGCGCGGAAGCCGGCCCGCAGGCCGGCCCCCGATGCACATCAATGCTCAAGGCAGCTTGATTTTACGGGGGATTGCGTTTTTCGTCAAGTCCGTGTTATAATTTTTCCAAAGATGAAGCTTCAAGGCCCAGCGCTGCCGCGCGATGGCCGCGGCCGGCGCTGTCGGGGGTCATGCAAAGGCGCATGTGCGGGGGTGACACCATGATCTACAAAGAACCGGTACCCGGCAAAGACACCGTCCTGGTGACCTTCGAGCTTCCTTCGAGCATCTGGGCCGAGCGCGTGAACCTGGTGGGAGATTTCAACAACTGGGATACAACCAGGGACGAAATGGAGCAAAGCCGCGCCGACGGCCGCTGGCGCATCACGCTCGAGCTGGCGAAGGGCCGCGAATACGAGTTTCGCTACCTGGTCAACGGCCGCGAGTGGCACAACGACTGGCATGCGGACAAGTATCGGCCCAATAAGTACGGCACCGACAACTCGGTCGTGTGCACGTGAAGGTCACGAGGTCGGAGCGCCGGGCGTGAGCCGGCGCCTCTCGGCTTCGGGCAGGAGATCGGCCAACCGATGGAGCACATAGGTCGGCTTGATGGGCGAGGCGGCCAGCGCGGCTTCGTCGGTTGCTCCGGTCAACGTGAGCGCGGCGGCCATGCCGCTGTTCAGTCCCATCGCCACGTCGGTCTCCAGCCGGTCGCCGGTGATGATGCACCGCTCCGGCGGCAGTTTCACCACGTTCAGGATCGCCTCCACCATATAGCGCGAGGGCTTGCCCACCACTGCTTCGACTTTGGTGTTGGTGCAGGCTTCGATGGCCGCGATGATGGCCGCCGCGTCCGGCTCGCCGCCTCCCGGCACCGGGCAATAGCGGTCGCTGTTTGTGGCGAAGAAGCGCGCGCCGGCGCGGATCGCGTCGAACGCGATCTGGAGCTTGCGGTAGACGAAGGTGCGGTCGAAGCTGGCGATCACCGCGTCGGTGCGCTTCGGGTCCTCGGTCAGCTCGAAGCCGGCGGCCGCCAACACATCGCACAGCGGCCGTTCGCCCACCACGAAGAGGCGCGCGCCGGGCATCCGCCGGCGCAGGAAGTCGGCCATCACCAGGGATGAGTTGATGACGTCTTCGGCCGGCGTCGGCAGGCCCAGGCGGGTCAGCTTGGCCGCATATTCCTCCCGTGTGTGCGTCGGGTTGTTGGAAAGGAACACGGTGCGTCGGCCCAGCTCGCGCAGCCGGGCGATGGTCGGCCCGGCCGTGGGGAGCAGCGCGTCGCCCAGATAGACGGTGCCGTCGAGATCGAAGATGTAGGCGTCGTAGAGTTCTGGCATGGAGCGCATTGTACTCGAAAGGGCCGATGGGGCCAAAACCTTCCCATTGCTTACGTGCCAGCCCGCCTTGGTCCGCGTGGCGGAGCCAGGGCGGGCTGGCACGTGACGGCTAAAATGGCCCCGAATCAGGGAATTTCAGGATAGACATCGCCGGGCAAGCGTGATAGAAAGACGAGGAAATGATCGTCGTCCTGGGCGACATCGCCGTAGACATCGTGAGCCGGCTGCGCGCGCCCCTGGTGCGCGGGAGCGACGCGCCGGCCGAGGTGCGCCTGATGCCGGGCGGCTCGGCCGCCAACGTGGCCGTATGGCTGGCGCGGCTCGGCCAGGAGGTGACCTTCGTGGGCCGCGTCGGCGCGGATCCGTTCGGCCGCTGGCTGGCCGACGACCTGCGCCGCGAAGGCGTGACGCCGGCGCTGGTGTTCGACGAACGCCGCGGCACCGGCGTCATCCAGGTGCTCGTGGAGCCGGACGGCGAGCGGACCATGGTGCCCGACCGCGGCGCGAACGCGGTCTGGTCGGAGGCCGACGTGCCCGCGGGACTGATCGAGCGGGCGCGGCTGTTGCATGTGGTCGGCTACGTGTTGCTCGACGCCGACAGCCGTCGGGGCGCGCTGGCGGCCATGGCCCGGGCGCGGGCGGCCGGCGTGCCGATCAGCCTCGACCCCAGCTCGCACGCGCCCCTGCTGGCGCTGACGCCGGCCGGCTTCTGGTCCATGGTCGGCCGGGTGGCCGTCTTGTTGCCCAACCGCCACGAGGCGCAGACGTTGACCAACCAGGCCGCTCCCGAGGCGGCCCTGGCCGCGCTGCAAGACCACGCGGAGGTGGTCGCCATCAAGCTGGATCGCGACGGCTGCGTGGCCGCGCACGGAGGGCGCATCTATCGGGCTCCAGCGGCGCCGGCCCGGGTGGTGAACGCGACCGGGGCCGGCGACGCGTTCAACGCGGCGTTCCTGGCGCGCTGGCTGGCCGACGGCGACATCGCAGCGGCCTGTCGGGAGGCCGTGGCGCTCGGCACCCACGCGGCGACGCTGGCGACCACGCGCTGATCGCCGTTCACGCCAGCGCCGCGCGCGCCAGCTCCGCCAGGGTGCGGGCGACGTCGGCCCGGATCACCACGTCCATGGCCGCGTCGTAGGGCGTGACATCGCGATTGATGAGGATCAGGCGCGCGCCGCGACGCTTCGCCAACAACGGCAGGTCGGCGGCCGGCATGACTTCGAGCGAGGTGCCGATCACCAGCATCAGGTCGCAGGTCAAGGCTTCCTGTTGGGCGGCGCGCAGCGCGGCATAGGGCAGCGGTTCGCCGAAGAGGATCACGTCGGGCTTCAAGAGGCCACCGCAACGCGGACAGGCTTCGGGCGGCCGGCCGTCCAACACCGCGGCCCACAGCGCTTCCGCGGCCACCTGATGGCCGCACTGCAGGCAGGTGGCCGAACGGGCATGGCCGTGCAGCTCGATCACGCGGCGGCTGCCGGCGGCCTGATGTAGCGAATCCACGTTTTGAGTCAGGACGGCACGCAGCAAGTCGTGCAGTTCGAGCGTGGCCAGGGCGCGATGTCCCGCGTTGGGTTGCGCGTTGCGCAGCTTCTGGGCGATGGGCCGGATCCAGCGGTAGAACTTCTCGGGATGCTCGTAGAAGGCCCAGATGGTGGCGACCTCCAGCGGGTCCACCTGGTTCCACAGGCCGGAACCGGGGCTGCGGAAGTCGGGGATGCCAGAAGGGGTGCTGATGCCCGCGCCGGTGAGCGCCACGGCATGCGTGGCCCGGCGCACAAGCTCGATGGCCTGCTGGAGCGCTGCCGACATGTCTCTTCTCCGAGAAGCGGTCTCTTGTGCTATAATGTATCATGCATCGGCGTGGGATGCAAGAGATAGCGATTTCCGCATTTCAGGAGGAGGCATGTTGACCAACGTGGCCCGGGCCTGGGGGGCTCGCGTCATCCAACCTGTAGCGAACCTGTTGACCCGCCTTGGCCTTCACCCCAATACCGCCACCCTGTTGGGCTTCGCGCTCAACGTCGTGGTTGCCGTCATCCTCGCCGCCGGCCACTTGCGTCTGGCCGGCGGCCTGCTGATCCTCACCCTCACCTTCGATGCCGTAGATGGCACAATGGCGCGCACGCAAGGCAAGGTCTCCCGCTTCGGCGCTTTCCTCGATTCGACTCTCGATCGTTGGACCGAACTGCTGCTCTACACCGGCGTAGTCTGGTACTACCTGAACACCGATCAACAAACCGGCGTGTTGCTTGCCGTGGCCGCCCTGGGTGCTTCATTTATGGTAAGCTACGCGCGCGCCCGCGCCGAAGGGGTGGGTTTTGCCTGCAAGGAGGGCATCTTTACGCGCTTCGAACGCCTGCTGGTGCTCATCATCGGCCTGCTCTTTGGACCGCTCCTCTGGGCGCTCGCGCTCATCGCCGCCCTGGCCGGCGCCACCGCAGTCCAGCGCATCCTGATTGTCTGGCGCGCTGACCGGGCCGGCGCCTGAAGGAACGGCGCGGGAAATCGGCAATGTCTGGCCTGAATTGGCTCCTTTGGGCGTTATCTTTTGCCGCGTTCAGCGTCATACAAGATAGCAAAGCGAGCTCAGAAGATCCTGAATTGCAGGCGCTTCTGGAGAGGGCCAGCCGCGCCGACCCGCAGGCGTTGGGCGAGATCTACGACCGCTACGTCGAACGGATCTACTCCTACATCTATCATCGGGTGGGCCAGGCCGAGCTGGCCGAAGACCTGACCGGCCAGGTCTTCATGCGGATGTTGGAGGCGATTCGCTCCGGTCGGGGATGGCAGACGTCGTTCTCGGGCTGGTTGTATCGCATCGCGCACAACCTGGTGATTGATTACTATCGTCGGCGCTCCCGGGCGTCCTTCGTGGACATAGACGAGACGCCGCCGATTGCAACCGCAGAAGAAGAACCGTCCCGCCAGGTCCAGGCCACCCTGGATCGCGAGGACCTGTTGGCGGCACTAAAACAGCTTACAGAGGAACAGGCGCAGGTGATCACCCTGCGCTTTCTGGAGGACTTGAGCATCGCCGAGGTCGCGGCCATCATGGGCAAGAACGAAGGCGCGATCAAAGCGCTGCAGTACCGGGCGATCCTCGCCCTGCGTCGGATCATGCAGCCATGAAGCAACCGACCGGTCAGCGGTCTTTGGAAGAAGCCTTCAACGAGTGCGTCGAGCTCCTGCTCGCCGGCCGACCCGTAGACGACTATCTGCGGGCGCATCCCGAGCAGACGGCCGAGCTTACGCCGCTGCTGGAGACGGCCGGCCTGATCCGCCGCCAGCGGACCGTGCCCCCACGCTCGCCGGAGGTGGCCGCGCGCAGCCGTCAGCGCTTCATGGCGGCCGCGCAGAGCATGGCGGCCGGCCGGCGGCCGGCGCCCGGCTTCTTCGATGTCCTGACGGCGTGGTGGTCCGGCGTCCTGGCCGGATTGGCCGGGCCGCGCCGGCCGGCCTACGCGCTGGCGGCCCTCTTGATCGCGGTGATGCTCCTCGGCCTCTCCGCCACGCAGATCATCACCGCCTCGGCCGAGGCGCTCCCCGGCGATCCCCTCTATCAGGTGAAGCTGATCTCCGAGCAGGTGCAATTGACGCTGGCGCGCGACGCCGCGACCCGCGAGCAGGTCGAGCAGATGATCGGCGCGCGACGCGTGCAGGAGGCGCAGGCCATCACCGTCTTGCGCCGGCCGGTCGCGCTCCTGCGCATCAGCGGGCCGATCGAGGCGATCGCGGACAGCGAATGGCAGGTGGCGGGCCTCGCTCTGGTCGTCACGGAAGAGACGAAGATCGCGGGCGTGCCCGAAGTGGGCGCGCGCGCGTTCGTCGAGCTGACCGCGCCCGGCGATGGCCGGCTGGTGGCCGTCGCCATTTACATCAGCCCCGCCGCAAGCCGCTCCGCGTCGCCCGCGGCGACCGAGGCCCCGACCGCGCCGCCGACCGCTACGCCCGAGCCCCCGTCGCCGACGCCCACCGACACCCCGACCGCGATCGAACCGACATCCGCTACAGCCGAGCGCGGCCCGGCCAGCGAAGATACGCCCACCCCGACGGCCACTCCGACCCAAACCTGGACGCCAACGCGCACCCCATCGGCCACGCCCACGGCCGGCCCCACGCTCACCCCGCCGCGGCCCACCGCGCAAACCGGCCAGTACCTGGGCACCCTGGTCGGCCGCCAGGACGCCACCTGGATCATCCAGGATGCCGATGTCGTCCGCCGCGTAGTCGTGACCGCCGAGACCGTCCTGGTCGGCGATCCCCAGGTCGGCGACGCGGTCCAGGCCATGTGGGTGCTCAAAGGGGACGTCTATGTCGCCACCCGCATCGCGGTGACGCGCAAGGCCGGTCCAACGCTTGAGCCGATGGATTTCCTGGGCCTGATCCAGAAGCTGGAGGGGGAGTGGTGGACGGTCAACCACATCGTCTTCAAGGTGACGGCCGAAACCGAGGTGGAAGGGGAGCCCGCCATTGACCGCCAGGCCGAGGTTCATGCCGAACGCCGGCCGAACGGCGAGATCTGGGCCCGCCGCGTGGTCGTCCATGCGTTGCCCGAGCACGATCTGTCGGGCATGATCGAGGTGGTGTGGCGAGACAAAATCGTCTTGCTCGGCGCAACGCGCGAGACGATCTATCTCGACGACCGCACGCAATATCAGGGCGATCCGCCGATGGTGGGCCGCTGGGCCGATGTGCGCGCGTTGCGCCTGGCCGATGGCCGGCTGGTCGCGCGCATCTTGCTGGTCTATCCGCCGACTCCGGTGCCGAGCGTCACGCCTACACGCACCCCGCGGCCCACGCGCACCCCGACGCCGACCAACACCCAACACCTGATGCCTTCTGCCACGCCGACTGCAACCCATACACCGCTGCCGCCATCGCCGACCGCAACCCGCACACCGCCGCCATCGCCAACCCTTACGCCAACTCATATTTCAAGCCCGACGCCTGCCGTCACACCTACACCGACCGCGACCGTTACAACCGCTTCGAATAGAGTCACCGCTTTACGCCGCTTCACATGCCAGGCACCTGGGAGGGTTTCTGGCATGTCCGGCGAGCGATGGTCAGGTTAGACATAGACAGCTTTGCCAATTTGATGTATATTTGTATAAACGGATAACGAGACGTTCATCTTGAGGTCTAACGAGATCGAGGCTCCAGGTCGGGAAAGATCGGGGGATTTTACCTCCATGAAGACCCTATCACCGCTTCCGGCGCGATATTCGCTGATCAGCGCGTTGACGGCCACGGCATTGATCGCCCTGGCCCTGGCGCAAGCGCTTCTGATCGTGCCCTCCGCGCGCGCCGGGGCCTCGGATGCCGAGACGATCCGCTTTGAGGGCTATATTCGCGTCCAGGGGCCGACGCAATGGCTGGTCGGCAACGATCTGGAAGGCAACCGGCTTGTCAACGTCAGTCCCTCGACGCCGATCGTCAAAAAGAGCGGCCCGGCCGAGCTGGGTGCCTGGGTCATCGTCTTTGCCTCGCCGCGGCCAAACGGCGAGTTCGATGCACTCCTCATCGTGGTGGATCGGCCGGCCGGCTCGCCCGGACCGCAGGTCCAGTTTGTCGGCAAACTGATCAAGATGGGCGCCGCGCTGCCGGCCTGGTGGGTGGTGGACGACACACCCGTCGAAGTGACGGCTTCCACCGTGATCAGCGGCACGCCGGCCGTGGATGTCATGCTCTGGGTGGGCGCGACGATGACGCCCAACGGCCTGCGCGCCGGCTGGATTCGGGTTTTGGCCGATGCGCCCACCGTAGAATTCCGCGGCACGCTCACCGCCATCGCCGCGGATTACCGGATCATAGATGGCCGGCGCGTCAACGTCACCGCCGCCACCGAGATCCTCGGCGATGAGCAGGTCGGCCGCACGGTCGAGTGTCGGGCCATGCGCCTGGCCGATGGCACCCTGGAAGCCATCTACATCCGGGTGCTGCTTGCCGAGCCGGATGCGCATCTCACCGGCTCGATCGTGGCCATGGCGGCCGGCGCCGGAACGTCGGCGACGTGGGATGTGGTGCTCGACCCGAGCGATCCGATCGGCAATCCGCGGATCATCCACCTCAACGTGGATCTGAACACGTGGATAGATCAATCGCGTTCGGTGGCCGAGGTGGGCCGGTGGGTGGAAGTCCGCGCGACGCCGGTGCAGACGAACGTGTATCAGGCCAATCTGGTCCGGGTAGCGCGCACGGCCCCACGGCCGGCATCGGCGGCCGGCGCGACCCAGCATACGGCCGCGACCAGCGCGCTGCCGTGGGGTGCGCCGACGACGATCGCGCGCGATCAGCCCAACGCGGGCCATCCCGTGATCGTCTTCACCTCCGACGGGATCGGCCATGCCGTATGGGATGCCGACGGCCGGCTCTACTATGCCAGTCGTTCGTCGGCCGGGGCGTGGAGCAGCCCGCAGTTCATCGCCTACGGCTTCGCGCCGCACATGGTGGCCGACAGGAGCAATGTGCTCCACGTGACTTACGTCAATCTCTTCATGGGCAACTACGAGATCTATTACATCGCCCGCCGCGGGGGCTCCTGGTCGCTGCCGATCAACATGTCCTACACCACCGGCTATTCGGCCCAGCCGCGGCTGGCGCTCACGCCCGATCAGCGCCTCCACGCGGTGTGGATGGATAACACGCCCGGCTATTGGACCACTTACTATGGCACCTACGACGGCACGTTCTGGAGCAACCGGCCCGTTCCGAGCGGCCGCGGGCAGGCGCCGGCCATCGCGGCTGCGGCCGACGGCACGATCTATCTGACCTGGCAGGACCGTGTGGCGCGCGACGAATCGTCCCTGGGCGACTTCGACATCTTCCTGTGCCAGCTGCGCAACGGCATCTGGTCGCCGCCGTTCGACATCTCCGACAGCCCTAACGTGGATTCGCTGGGCGCCGACGTTGCGGCCACGGCCGACGGCCAGGCGCACATCGTGTGGGTGGACGGCGAGTGGCAGGTGCTTTACAGTTATGGCCGGCAGGCCGCCTGGACGTGGCCGCGGATCATCTCCCTGGCCGAGGGCTATGCCGGCAATCCGCGCATTGCGGTCGAGGCCGGCCAATATCTCCACGTGGCGTGGGAAGAAGAGGGAGAGGGCGCGATCCCCAATGCGCTGCGGGCCACCTCGACGGCGCAGAACCAGGCCGATTGGCCGCCGGGCTACATGATCAGCAGCAACGGCATTTTCAGGGACATTTCCTTTGCTGTAGTTCCGACCGGCGGCGTCGGGTTGACCTGGGCCGAGGTGAACGGCTACGCGAGCGCGAGCATTCGCGCCAGCCTGCGGTCGCCGATGCGCACCTATCGGGTCTGGCTCCCGCATCTTGTACAGTCGGCCGCGCCGGTCCGCTAACCTTGCTGCTTCAGGAAGCGGGATGGGCGAACGGGGTCGGCCCTGCGGCGGGCGCCGGAAGCCTGTATCTGATTAGCCGTTATCCGACATCCCGATTGTCGGCCACCCAGGTGCGGCCCTGGAAGACCAATCCCCCTTTGCGCAGCTCCTGGCGGATCGCCTCGGCGCTGATCTCCGTTACGATCCCGCGTCGAATCAACTCTTGCCGCAGCCGTTGCAGAGACCAGTTCGAGAAATCCAGCCCCAAAGCCGTCGGCGAGGTGCGCGCCAGGCGGACGATCTCCTGGCGCTGATGATCGCTGAACAGGCGCGGCCGGCCGGGCGAGCGCCGCGGATAGAGCCCCTCCAGCCCCAGGCTGTTGAAGCGATGGATCCACTTCCGCACATTGATCGGGTGTAGCCCCACCGTCATGCTGATCTCCTGCACGCCCATGCGCCTGGCCGAAAGCAGCACAATGGTCACCCGCTTCCCCAGCTCGCTGTTCCCCTCGGCCTCTTGCAGCGCCTCCAGTTTTGCCTGCTCTTCGGGACGTAAGGGCCTGACATAGAGCGCCATGCTTTTTCCTCCGCATGTAGATTACGAAAAATACAGGCTTTGTGTTACTACCAATCAAGACGGACAGCCATCAGAAAAGTTACGTAACGACATGACCGCAATCATGGACAGGTCATACAGGTTCCTGTATCATGCTCTTTCAGATTGTCCGGCCGCGGACGGCCGGTCGGCCCTGGATTGCATCACCGGCACACCGTCTCACAGTCTTATCCACACGGAGGTTGATCACATGAAGCGACTGAACCCCGTCCCCAGCGACCTGGAAATCGCCCAGGCCGCCGAGCTGAAGCCGATCGTCGAAGTAGCTGCCTCCATCGGCCTTACCCCCGACGATCTGGAGCTCTACGGCAAATACAAGGCGAAGGTCCACCTGAGCGTGTTGGAGAAGTTCAAGGACCGACCGCAGGGCAAGTACATCGACGTGACGGCGATCACCCCCACGCCGCTGGGTGAAGGGAAAACGACCACGACCGTCGGCCTGACTCAGGGCCTGGGCCTGCTCGGCAAGAAGGTCGTCTGCGCCATCCGCCAGCCGAGCCAGGGGCCCACCTTCGGCATCAAGGGGGGCGCGGCCGGCGGCGGCTATAGCCAGATCGTGCCGATGGAGGATTTCAACCTGCACCTGACGGGCGACATCCACGCCATCACTGCCGCGCATGACCTGATCGCGGCGGCCATAGACGCCCGCATGTTGCACGAAGCCGAGGCCGGCAGCGGCGATGCCATGTTCGAGCGCCTGTGCCCGGCCGACAAGAACGGCAACCGCCGCTTTTCCCCTACCATGTTGCGCCGGCTGAAGAAGCTGGGCATCGAAAAGACCGATCCCAACGAGCTGACCGCCGAAGAGCGGGCACGTTTTGCCCTCCTGGACATCGACCCCGACAGCATCACCTGGAACCGGGTCATTGACATTTCGGACCGCTTCCTGCGCCGCATCCAGATCGGATTGGGGCCCGAGGAGAAAGGCCGCACGCGCATCACCGGCTACGACATCACCGTGGCCTCCGAGCTGATGGCCATCCTGGCCCTCACGACCGGCCTGGCCGACCTGCGCGAGCGCATCGGCCGGGTGGTGATCGGCACCAACCGCAAGGGGGAAGCGGTGACGGTGGAAGATCTGGGCGTGGCCGGCGCGGCCACCGTCCTGATGAAGGACACCGTGATGCCCAACCTGATGCAGACGCTGGAAGGCCAGCCGGCCTTCGTCCATGCCGGGCCGTTCGCCAACATCGCGCACGGCAACTCCTCCATCCTGGCCGATCAGATCGCGCTCAAGCTGGCCGACTACGTGGTCACCGAATCGGGCTTCGGCGCGGACATGGGCATGGAGAAGTTCATGAACATCAAATGCCGCTATTCGGGCCTGATCCCCAACTGCGTCGTCCTGGTGACCACCGTGCGCGCGCTGAAGATGCACGGCGGCGGGCCGCGGGTGGTGGCCGGCAAGCCGCTCGATCACGCGTACACCAACGAGAACCTGCCCCTGCTGGAGAAGGGCATCTGCAACCTGGAGGCGCACATCGAGAACATCAAGCGCTTCGGCGTGCCGGTGGTGGTCGCCATCAACCAGTTCAAGGACGATACACCGGCCGAACATGCCCTGATTCGCGAGCGGGCCATCGCCGCGGGCGCCGAGGACGCGATCCTGTGCACGCATTGGGCCAACGGCGGCGACGGCGCGATCGCACTGGCCGAAGCGGTGGTCAAGGCATGCGACAAGCCCAGCCACTTCCAGTTCCTCTATCCGCTGGAGTGGAGCATCAAGCAGAAGATCGAGAAGATTGCCACCGAGATCTACGGCGCGGCGAGCGTCTCGTACACGCCGGAGGCCGAGGCGAAGATCGAGCTGTACACCCGGCTGGGCTTCGACAAGCTGCCGATCTGCATGGCCAAGACGCACCTGAGCCTGAGCCACGACCCGAACCTGAAGGGTCGGCCGCGGGGCTTCGTCTTCCCGGTGCGCGATATCCGGGCGAGCGTGGGCGCGGGCTTCCTCTATCCGCTCTGCGGCGAGATGCGCACCATGCCCGGCCTGCCATCGCGGCCGGTGTTCTACGACGTAGACCTGGACCTGGAGACGGGCCGCGTCGTCGGGCTGTTCTAAGTGATCAACGCCCCCCATCCCGCCCCCCGATTACGGGGGGCGGGAAACTCGTGCCCGGTGACCGCTGTTCCCGAATTTGGCAAACCGCCGCAAACGGACTATAATAGCGTTCGTTCATCAAACCACTCAACGCCTCCGAGGTTTGATCTGCCTCGGAGGTTTGTGTGTTATGTTGTGATGAGCATGAGGAGATGGAAAGATGCCGATCTACGAGTACGAATGCGAGCAGTGCGGCGTGCGGTTTGAAAAGACACAGCGCTTTACCGATCCGGTCTTGACCGAATGCCCGGAATGCAACGGGCACGTGCATCGGGTGATGCAACCGGTGGGCATCATCTTCAAGGGCTCCGGATTTTACGTCACCGATAACAAGGGCAAATCCTCCACCGGCATCCCGAAGCGGAAGGAAGAGGAAAGCAAGTCCTCGACCGCCGGAAGCGCCACCGCTGCGTCTTCGGCCGGGTCCGCCGCGAAGGACGACAAGGGGAACAAGAGCGGTTGACCCATGCATGAGCCCGCCCTCCTTCGGCACGGCGCAAGACAACCAGATCCGTCTTGCGCCGTGTTCTGTTTTGAGGGGGAGAGGCAAATGAGCCATGTTTGAGTACACCATCACGGCGACCGATCCGCAGACCGCCGCGCGCACGGGCATCTTTCAGACGCCGCACGGCGCGCTCGTTACGCCCGTCTTCGCGCCGGTGGGCACCCAGGCCACCGTGAAGACCCTCACTCCGCGCGACCTGGCCGAGCTGGGCGCCACGCTGGTGCTCGCCAACACCTATCATCTCTATCTGCGGCCCGGCACCGCGCTGATCCAGGACTTCGGCGGCCTCCACAGCTTCATGGGTTGGCCCGGACCGATCCTCACCGACTCCGGCGGCTTTCAGGTGTTCAGCCTGGCGCTGATGCGCAAGCTCGACCCCGACGGCGTGACGTTCCGCTCGCACGTTGACGGCAGTTTGCACCGCTTCACGCCGGAGAGTGCCATTGCCAACCAGGAGGCGCTCGGCGCCGACATCATCATGTGCCTGGACGAATGCCCGGAGCCGCTGGATCGCCGGTACAACGAAGAGGCACTGCGCCGCACCCATGCCTGGGCCGTCCGCTGCAAGGCCGCGCATCGGCGGGCCGACCAGGCCCTCTTCGGCATCGTGCAGGGCGGCATCTTCGCCGATCTGCGCATCGAGAGTGCGCGCACGTTGCGCGCGCTCGATTTCCCCGGCTATGCCATCGGCGGCCTGAGCGTCGGCGAGACGAAGGAGCAGATGTACGCCACGCTCGACATCACCGTGCCCGAGCTGCCGGCCGATCGGCCGCGCTATCTGATGGGGGTCGGCGCGCCGGAAGACATCATCGAGGCCGTGGCGCGCGGCATTGATATCTTCGATTGCGTTTTGCCCACGCGCGTGGCGCGCAACGGCGGCCTCTTCACGCGACAGGGCCGGCTCAACCTGCGCAACGCGCGCTACGCGGCCGATCCGCTGCCGGTGGAGCCGGGGTGCGACTGTTACTGCTGCCAGCATTTCAGCCGCGCCTATCTGCGCCATCTCTTCAAAGCGGGCGAGATCCTGGGCCTGCATCTGGCGACGGTTCACAACGTTCGTTTCATGTTTCGCCTGATGGATGAGATCCGCAGCCATATCGCTGCCGGCACCTTTGCCAGCTTCCGGGAGCGTTTTCTGGCCGGCTATCAGCCGGCCAACCAGGAGGTGCGCCATGCGCAGCGCGCCCGCTACATGGCCCGCCTGAAAGAAAGGGAAGGGGCATTGTGATTGCACTCCTCGAAGCGATCGTTCTCGGCGTCATCCAGGGCCTGACGGAGTTCATGCCGATCTCCAGCTCCGCGCACCTGATCATCGTGCCGTGGCTGTTCGGCTGGGGCGATATAGGGAGCAACAGCCTGGCGTTCGACGTGGCGCTCCATCTGGGCACGCTGACGGCCGTGCTCTGGTTCTTCTATGCCGATTGGCTCCGGCTTTTCCGGGCCATGATCGCCAGCCTGCGCGAGCGCGCCATCGGCGCCGACCCCGACCGCCGGCTGGCCTGGCTGGTGGTGGTCGGCTGCGTGCCGGGCGCGGTGGTCGGCGCGCTGGCCGAAAGCCGGATCGAGGCGCTGTTCCATCAGCCCGATCAGCCGCACCGGCCGGCCGCGATGATCGCGATGGCGGCGGTATTGGCCGTGGCCGGCGCGGCGCTGCTCCTGGCCGACCGCCTGGCGCGGCATCAGCGCGGCCTGAGGGGCCTGGGGTGGCGCGATGCGATCATCATCGGATGCGCGCAGGCGCTGGCCGTCTTCCCGGGGGTGTCGCGTTCCGGGGCCACCATCACGGCCGGGCTGGCGCTGGGCCTGGAACGACCGGCCGCGGCGCGCTTCTCGTTCCTGCTCTCCGCGCCGATCATTGCGGGCGCGGGCCTGAAGAGCCTGTGGGACGTGCTGCAGGAGCTGCGGGCCGGCCAGATGGCGGCCGGCGAGCTGCTTTTGTTCGCGGCCGGGTTCGTGGCCGCGGCGGTGGTCGGCTACCTGTGCATCAAATACCTGCTGCGTTATTTGCAGGAACATTCCACGGCCGTGTTCGCCTACTACCGCTGGGCCCTCGCCGGCCTGATCATAGTGGTGACGCTGGCGCGAGGATGAGATCGGTCACCTCATATGTCCGTACCGCAAGCCTGAGGCTTGCGGTACGATAGGGGAGTCTGTTGGACGTGCGGTGCGCTGCACGGGCGCTCTGGCGGGCGCTGATCGGACTGTGGATGGCGGCGGCGCTGGCGGCTTGCGCGGCCGGCGAGCCGCCGGCCGCCACACCGACCACCATCCGCATTTCGGGTTCCACGAGCATGATGCCGGCGCTGCGGGAGCTGGCCGACGCCTATCGTCAACGCCGGCCCGACGTGCGCTTCGAGCTGCTCGGCAACGGCTCGGCCGCGGGCCTTGCCGAGCTCAAGGCCGGCCGAGTGGAGGTCGCTGCGATCTCCTGGCAAGGGGAAGACGCCGCGACGCCGGAGGGCCTGGTCGTCACGCCGTTCGCGCGCGACGGGATCGGCATCGTCGTGCACCCCGCGAACCGCATCGCCGGCCTGACGCTGAACCAGGTGCGCCGCATCTATCGCGGGGAGGTCCTGAACTGGCAGGCGTTGGGCGGCCTATCCGAAGAGCCGATCGTGATCAGCCGCGAGGCCGGCTCGGGCACCCGCCGCGCGTTCGAGGCCATTGCCATGGCCGGCGAGCCGGTGACCTTGAACGCCGTGGTCATGCCGAACAGCCAGGCGGTGGTGGAGGAGGTGGCGCGGCGGCCCGGCGCCATCGGCTACGTCTCGATGTCGGCTTTCACCGATACCGTGCGCGTCGTGCCGGTCGAAGAGCTCTTGCCGACGCCGGCCAACGTGCGCAGCGGCGCCTACCACCTGACGCGCAACCTGTACCTGTACGGCCGCGCCGACCCCGAAGTACGTCGCTTCCTCGATTTCGTCGTCAGCCCGGAGGGCCAACGCATCGTCGGCCGGCATCACGTAGCGCTGCGTTGACCGACATCTGGATTACGAGTTGGCCGTCAACTTGCATTTTCGGATGATCTATGATATATTGACAGCAGTCTTGAAGGCGATGCGAAGGTACCGAGGAAGTGGGGTCAACCCCACTTTTCTTATTATTCGGGCTATGCGCATGGGCAGGGATGCCGGCCTGTTAGTAATTCAGGAGTGATGCAGGAGCGGGTGCTGGGATGAAGAACGAGCTGATCATGGCGGTCAATCAGATTTGCGCGGAGAAGGATCTGCCCAAACCGGTGATTCTGAACGCCATCGAGGAAGCATTGGTCCATGCCTATCGGCGGAATTATGCCAACAATGCAGCCGTCGTCAACGTAGAGATCGACGCCGATACGGGCGAGCTGCGCGTTTTTTGCCAGAAGACCGTCGTCGAAAAAGTGACCGATCCGTCGGTCGAGATCAGCCTGGCCGAAGCGCGTCAAATCAACCCGAAAGCGGAGATCGGCGACACGGTCCAGGTCGAACGGACGCCGGCCAATTTCGGTCGCATTGCCGCGCAGACCGCCAAGCAGGTGATCTTGCAGCGCATCCATGAAGCGGAACGGGACGCGCTCTTCGGCTCCTTCCAACAGCGCGAAGGGGAGTTGGTCACCGGCACGGTGCAGTCCATTGACTATCGCACCAACACGGTGACGGTCTCGTTGGGCAAAAAGGCCGAGGGCACGCTGGCGCCGGAAGATCAGTTGCCGAACGAACGCTACCGCATCGGCCAGACCGTGCGCGCGCTCCTGCTCGAAGTCAACAAGGGCACCCGCGGCCCGCAGATCCGCCTGTCGCGCACACATCGCAACATGCTCCGCCGCCTGCTGGAGCGGGAAGTGCCGGAGATCTTCAACGGCACGGTCGAGATCAAGAGCATCGCGCGCGAGCCCGGGCAACGCTCGAAAGTGGCCGTGGCCACCAGCCAGCCGGGCGTAGACCCGGTCGGCTCGTGCGTGGGCCTGCGCGGCACGCGCATCCAGAACATCGTGGACGAGCTGGGCGGCGAGAAGATAGACGTGGTGGCGTGGAGCGCCGACGTGCGCGAATTCATCAGCAATGCGCTGAGCCCGGCGCGGCCGAGCGATACGATCCTCATCGAAGAGGGGGACATCCGCACCGCCATCGTGATCGTGCCCGACCGCCAGCTCTCCCTGGCGATCGGCAAGGAAGGCCAAAACGCCCGGCTGGCCGCCAAGCTGACCGGCTGGCGCATAGACATCAAGAGCGAGACGGAGGCCGCCACCGAGGGCCTGGCCGAGATCAAGCGCCAGCAGTTGCAGCTCGCCCGCACCCGCTCGCTGGAGTCGCGGGTGGCGCCGGTGCCGGGCGACGATCTGTTGAGCCGGGCCGAATGGCTGTTGCGCGAGCGCGACAAAGGGGCGGTGACCCTGGAAGAGGCGGCCCGATTGTTGGCCCAGGCCAGCGCGTCCAGGCCGGCCGAGACGACGGAAGCCGCGCCGGCCGAAGCGCCGACCGCGCCGGCCGAAGCGTCCCCTGCGCCGACTACGCCGACTGAAGCGCCGGCCGAAGTGCCCGCCGAAGCGTCCGTCCAGGCCGAGCTGCCCTTCCCTGCGCTGGCGCCCGAATTCCTCGAGCCGGTCGAGGAACCCGCCGACTTCGAAGAGGAAGCCGAGACGACCCGGCCGGGCAAGAAGGGCAAGAAGGCCAAGAAAGCCGCGAAGAAGCGCGAGCTGGTCTATGATGAATACCTGGGCCAGTTGGTTCATCGTCGCACCTATCGGTCGAGCAAGGTCGGCTGGGACGAGGACGAATAGGCCGTTTTTACGAGCGCGATGATGGCCAAAGCACAGAAACCGCGCCAGAAGCATGTTCCCATCCGCACCTGCATCGCCTGTCGGCAGGCGCATGGCAAGCGCGAGTTGATCCGCATCGTGCGCATGCCGACGGGCGAAGTGCGCGTGGATCCGACCGGCAAGCAGGCCGGCCGGGGCGCATATCTCTGTCGGGCGCGCGGCTGTTGGGAACAGGCGTTGAGCAGCCAGCGCTTGAGCGTGGCGTTGAAGATGCCGTTGTCGCCCGAGACCGTGGCGGCGTTGGAAGCTTTTGCCGCCACACTGCCGGAATAGCAGAGATTTACGAACGAAAGCGAACGAGGAGTTTTCTCATGCTGGCGGCCGTACGACCGCAGCTCTATCGGGCCTGGAGGTCGCAAGGTCTTGCGTCTTCATATGAATGCAGATGTGAGCGGGCCCGGTGTGGAGGGACGTGGATGTAAACGCTAACGTACATCACCTTCTCCCCGCACCGCCCCCCGAACCTTGTGCGCCTCCCTGCCCAGCCAACGCTGGCGCCTGTAGGCCTTGCGTCTTGCACATCGGATCAAATGCGCGCGGCTTGCCCTGGCGAGCGTTGCGCGCGGCATATCCCTGCGTCAAGCCCTGTGCGGCCGGCGCCGGCCAGATCATCGCCCAGCAGGGCGAGGAGGTGACAAAATGGCAAAAGAGACCACAAAGAACGCGCCTGTCGGGCAAGATGCGCCCGGCGCCGAAAAACAGAATCCGCGCGCGCCCAAGCCGGCCGGACAGACCAAAGCGGCCGCCGCGCCGGCGCCGGCCCCCGAAAGCAAACAACCCGCGCCGGCCGCCGAAGGCAAACAACCCGCGCCGGCCGCGAAAAAGGGACAGCCCGGCAAGGAATCCAAAGCGCCGACCCCTCAATCTCAAGGTAAGGCCGCATCGGCCGCGGCTGCCGATCGGCCGGCCGACGCGGCCGGAAGCAAGCCGGCCGGCGGAGCGAAGTCGGGCGGGGCGGCAACCAAAGCGGCCGGCAAGGGAGAGGCGCGGCCGGGCAACGAGCAGTCGAAGCCCACATCACCCGCCTCGGGCGGCCAGAAGGCCACGCCATCTGCAGCGGCCGGCCAGAAGGCCGCGCCTGCCGCCAAAGGCACCCCAACCGCGACGCCGTCTACGACCAACGGCCGGCCCAACGTGTCGGCCACCAGGCCGGGCAACAACGCGCCGGCCAGCGCGACGAAGCCCGGCAGTCAAAGCCGGCCCGGCGCCGAATCCGGCGCGGGACGGAGCAACCGACCCGCCCCCGCTGCGCCCGCGAGCAAGCCGGGCGCAACGGCGCGGCCCGCGGCCACATCTCAGGCCGCGCGCGGGCCGGCTCAAGCCCACGGCAACGGCAATCACGGCAACGGGAAGGGCCCGCAGCGCGGCCCGGCGCCCGCGAAGGCCGCCAAAGGACCGGCCTCCGCGCCGGCAGCGACGGCTACCGCCGCGGCGCGCCCGGCTCCAGCCGCACCCGCACCCGTCACCGAGATCGTGATCGGCGACCACATCACCGTGCGCGAGCTGGCCGAGAAGATGCACCGCAGCGCCATCGACATCATCAAGACCCTGATGAATTACGGCATCATGGTGCCGATCACCCAGACGATAGACTTCGACACGGCCCAGGTCGTCGGCAGCGATCTGGGGATCAACGTGATCCACGAGCGGCCGCCCGAGCCCGAGGTGACGGAGCCGGTGCAAGCCGAGGAGCCGAAGACGTTGCGTCAGCAGATCATCGCGACCGAAAAGCCGGAAGATCTGGTCGTCCGGCCGCCTATCGTCACCGTGCTGGGCCATGTGGATCACGGCAAGACCACCCTGCTCGACGCGATCCGGGAGACGCGCGTGGTCGAAGGGGAGGCCGGCGGCATCACCCAGCACATCGGCGCGTACCAGGTCGAACGCCAGGGCCGCAAGATCACCTTCCTGGATACGCCCGGCCACGAGGCGTTCACCGCCATGCGCGCCCGCGGCGCGATGGTCACCGACATCGCGGTGCTGGTGGTGGCGGCCGACGACGGCGTCATGCCGCAAACCAAGGAGGCCATCGCCCATGCCCGCGCGGCGAAGGTGCCCATCGTGGTAGCCCTCAACAAGATAGACAAGCCCACGGCCAATCCCGAACGGGTGAAACAGGAGCTGGCCGACAACGGCCTGCTCATCGAAGAGTACGGCGGCGACGTGATCTGCGTGCCGGTGTCGGCCAAGTTCCGACGGGGCATAGACGACCTGCTGGAGAACATCCTGCTGGTCGCCGACATTGACCCGCTCAAGGCCAACCCGAACGGCAAGTGCATCGGCACCGTGATCGAAAGCCGGCTCGACAAGACGCGCGGCCCGCTCGCCACCCTGCTGGTGCAAAACGGCACCCTGCGCGTGGGCGATAGCATCGTCGCAGGGGATGTCTACGGCAAGATCCGCGCGCTTTACGACGACAAGGGCCGGCCGATCAACGAGGCACCCCCTTCGACGCCGGTCGTCGTGCTCGGCCTGTCGGATGTGCCGACCGCGGGCGACACCTTCACCGTGGAGGCCGATGAACGCACCGCGCGCGCCATCGCGGCCGAGCGCCAGGAGAAGCGCCGCGCCGAAGCTGCGGCCGCAGCCGCGCCCAAGGCCGTGGCGCTGGAAAACATCTTCGCCCAGGCCCAAAGCGGCCAGATCAAGGAACTGAACCTCATCCTGAAGTGCGACGTCCAGGGCTCGCTCGAGCCGATCGTCAGCTCGCTGGAGAAGCTCGGCGACGAGAAGTTGCACGTCAAGATCCTGCATCAGGCCACGGGCAACATCACCGAATCGGACGTGATGCTCGCCATCGCGTCGAAGGCCATCATCCTGGGCTTCAACGTCTCGGTAGATCCGGCCGCGCAGCGCCTGGCCGAAAGCGACGGCGTGGACATCCGGGTGTACGACGTGATCTATAACATCGTCGAGGATGTCGAGAAGGCGCTCAAGGGCATGCTCGAGCCCGTGTACAAGGAAGTCATCCTGGGCCATGCAGAGGTGCGGGCGGTCTTCCGCGTGAGCAAGGTCGGCAAGGTCGCCGGCTGCTACGTCACCGACGGCGAGGTCCAACGCGGCGCGCTCGTGCGCGTCAAGCGGGGGGGCGAGACAATCCGCGAGGATCGCATCAATACGCTGAAGCGTTTCCAGGAAGACGTGACCGAGGTCAAGGCCGGCTTCGAGTGCGGCATCAGCCTGAACAATTTCCACGAGATCGAAGTGGGCGATGTGCTGGAGGTCTTCAAAAAGGAGCGGGTGAGCCAGGAGGCGTAAGACAGGAAGATGACTTCTCACCGTCAACAACGCATCTCCGAGCTGCTGCATCAGGAGCTGAGCCTGCTGATCAGCGCCGAGCTGACCGACCCGCGGCTGGCCGACGCCCTGGTCACGGTCACCCATGTGACCGTGAGCCCCGATCTGCACAACGCGCGCGTGTTCGTGGATCACGCGCTATCGGCCGAGGCGAACCAGCGGGTGCTGGCTGCGCTGCGGCATGCCGAGGGCTTTCTGCGCCATGCGCTGGCCGAAAACCTGAACCTGCGCGTGGTGCCCGAGCTGAGCTTTGCCATAGACGAGACCGAGCGCCGGGCGCGCCGCGTCGACCAATTGCTCGACGCGCTGGCGAGCGCGTCGCCGGCCGAGGCCACCCGGATCGAAGCACATGAGCACGTTGACTGAGATCGCGAGCCTGTTGCGCCGCAGCCGGCGCGTATTGGCCCTCTCCCACGTCGCGCCCGACGGCGATGCTATCGGCTCGCTGCTCGGCTTCGGCTGGGTGTTGGCCGCGGCCTGGCGTGCCGCCGGGGCCGCGGCCGATCGCGTCTTCGTGCCGGCCTGCGCCGATCCGGTGCCGGCCCAGTTGCGCTGGTTGCCCGGCAGCCATGAGATCGTTTCTGAAGCGCCCCCCGGGCCGTGGGACGTCGTGGTCGGGCTCGATGCCAGCGACGCCCCGCGGCTGGGCCGCGTGTTCCAGCCGGCCGGCTACGGCTCCGCGCCGGTCGTCATCCTCGACCACCACATCACCAATCTCCAGTTCGGCGCGCTCAACTACGTGGATCCGTCGGCCGTCGCCACCGCGCAGATCGTGGTGGACCTGGCCGACGCGCTGGCCGTTCCCATCGGCCCCGAGGCGGCCACCTGTCTGCTCACCGGCCTGGTGACCGATACGCTGGGCTTCCGCACGGCCAACGTCACGCCGGCGGTGCTGGCCGTCGCCATGCGGCTGATGGAGGCCGGCGCAAGCTTGAGCGAGGTGACCGGCCGCACGCTGAACTACCGGCCGTTCAGCGTCTTGCGCCTGTGGGGGCTGGCGTTGGCCGATGTACGGCTGGAACACGGGGTGGCATGGGCCGTCATCACGCACGAGATGCGGCAACGGGTCGCCGCGCCGGCCAACGGCGACGGCGGGCTGGTGAGCCAGCTCATCAACGCGCCCGAAGCCGCCATCGCGGCCGTGTTCGTCGAGAAACCCGATGGCCAGGTGGAGATCGGTTTTCGCTCCCGGCCCGGCTACGATGTCTCGCAGGTGGCGCTGAGCCTGGGCGGCGGCGGCCATCCCCAGGCCGCGGGATGCACCATCCCCGGCCCGCTGGAAGACGCGCAACGTCGCGTCTTGCCGCTCTTGTTCCGGCTTGCGGAATGAACGGGGAGCGCCAGGTGCAACCTTTCGCCGCGGGGCCGGTCGCCGGCATCCTCAACATAGACAAGCCGGCCGGCTGGACTTCGCACGACGTGGTGGCCCGGGTCCGCCGGCTGGTGGGCCAAAAGGACGTGGGCCATGCCGGCACGCTCGATCCGCTGGCTACCGGCGTGCTGCTGGTATGCATCGGCCACGCGACGCACGTGGCCGGCTACCTGATGGCCGGCCGCAAGGTCTATCGGGCCACCGTGCAACTGGGCCTGGAGACCGACACCTATGACGTCACCGGCGCGGTGGTGGCGACTGCGGCCGTACCGCCTCTCGCGGAAGCCGATCTGACGCGCGCGCTTGCCGCCTTCGTCGGCGAGATCGTGCAGATCCCGCCGGCCTATTCGGCCATCAAGCGCGACGGCGTGCCGGCGTATCGCCGGGCGCGCCGGGGCGAGGCCGTGGAGATGTCCGACCGCCGCGTGACGATCTACCGGATCGAGCTCCTGTCCTGGCAGCCGCCGCATGTGACCTTCGAGGTGACCTGCGATCCGGGCACATATGTCCGCAGCCTGGCGCACGACCTGGGGCGCCAGCTCGGCTGCGGGGCCGCGCTGGCGCAATTGCGCCGCCTGCAGAGCGGCCGATTTCGCGTCGAGGACGCCGTCACGCCGGACGCCCTGGCCGAGGCGATCCGGGCCGGCGAGCTCGGCCGCCATCTGCACCCGCTGCGCGCCGCGCTGGACGGCCTGACGCCGGTCGCGGTGGACGATGCGCTGGTCCGCCGGCTGGCGCACGGCCAACCGATCCCCTGTCCGGCCGCGCCCCCGACGGCCGAAGGGTACGCGCTCTCGGCTCGCGGCGAGGTGATCGCGCTGCTGGACTATCGGCCCGCAACCGGCCAGTGGTGGCCCAAAAGAGTGTTCGTTGCCAACCATCCGTAACGCAAGCCAAAGGCTTGCGGCACATGACCTGTAACGCAAGCCAAAGGCTTGCGGCATATGACCTGTAACGCAAGCCAAAGGCTTGCGTCTCGACGCCAGAACACAAGCCAAAGGCTTGCGGCACATAATATCTGTAACGCAAGCCTCTGGCTTGCGCCCGGCGCGCGCCGGCAAGGCGAGTTGCGTAAGAGACAATGGAAACCTATTTCGGATTTTCTGATCTGCCCCTGGCGGACAGCGGACTATTCGCCCAGGGCGTCTTTCTGACGATCGGCAACTTCGACGGCGTGCACCGCGGCCATCAAGCGCTGGTCGCCGCGATGGCCGAAGCCGGCCACGCGGCCGGCTGTCGTGCCGGCCTGCTCACCTTCGATCCGCACCCCCTGGCGGTGTTGCGCCCCGACCTGCCGCTCGTCTCGTTGACGAGCATCGCGGAGCGGGGCGCCCTGTTAGAGGCCCTCGGCCTGGATTTCATGTTGGTCCTGCCGTTCTCGCGCCAGACGGCCGGCCTCTCGGCCGGCGAGTTCATGGCCCAGATAGCCCGCCACATGACCCTGCGCCAGCTCTGGGTAGGGCCCGATTTCGCGCTCGGCCGCGGCCGCGAGGGGGATGCCGTTCGCCTGGCCGAGATCGGCGCGCAACTGGGCTATACGGTGCGCGTGGTGGAACCCTTCCACTGGCAAGGCCAGCCCGTGCGCAGCAGCCGCATTCGCAGCTTGTTGGCCGAAGCCGGCAACGCAACGGAGGCCGCCGACCTGCTCAGCCGGCCCTATTATCTTCGAGGGCAGGTGGCCGAAGGCAATCGCCGCGGCCGCCGGCTCGGCTTTCCCACCGCCAACGTGGTTCCTCCCCCCGACCGGCTCGTGCCGGCCAACGGCGTCTACGCCTGTTGGGCCTGGCGCGAAGATCGCGGCCATCCCGCGGTCGTCAACGTGGGGATCCGGCCGACGTTCGACGATCCGCAGCGCGCGGCGCGCAGCATCGAGGCGTACCTGTTCGACTTTGAGGGCGATTTGTACGGCGAAGAGCTCGGCCTCAGCTTCGTCGCGCGGCTGCGCGGAGAAGAGCGCTTTCCCGATGCCGCCGCGCTGATCGCGCAGATCGAGGCCGACGTGGCCGCCGGCCGGCGCATCCTGGCCGATCCGACCGACCACGCCGCGGCCGACCGGACCGAAGCCGGTCCGTTCTGGCAGGAGCTGCGGCACACCGCCGATTGGGCGATCCGGGTGACGGCGCCATCGCAGCGCCAGCTCTTCGCGCGGGCGGCCGCCGCGATGTACCTGCTCCAGGATGCCGATCCGGCCCGGCCGATCACGCTGGCGCGCATCGTGCGCGCCCAGGCCGATCGGCCGGCCGACCTGCTGGTAAGCTGGCTCAACCGGCTCCTGTTGGCCCAGGAGGTGGCCGGCGAGATGTATACCCGCTTCGAGATCCATGCCATCTCCGAGCGCGGGGTGCTCGGCGTGGCCTACGGCTACGAGGGCGCGCCCTCGCATACGGCGGTCAAGGCGGTGACGTATCACGATCTGGTGGTGGAACGGACGGCCGACGGCTGGACGGCCCAGGTTACCTTCGATGTGTAAGGACAGAGAACGCAGGCGATGTCGTTGATCCTGGCCATCGAAACTTCGTGCGATGAGACGGCCGCGGCCGTGGTCGAGGACGGCCATCGCATCCGCTCGAACGTCGTTGCTTCGCAGATCGAGCTACATCGGCCCTATGGCGGCGTCTTTCCGGAGATCGCCTCGCGACAGCACGTGTTCGACATCGTGCCGGTGATCGCACGCGCCCTGGCCGACGCGGCCGTCGCCTGGGCCGACCTGTCGGCCATCGCCGTGACGCGCGGGCCCGGACTGGCCGGCTCGCTCCTGGTCGGCGTCAACGCGGCCAAGGCGATTGCCTGGAGCCGGAGGTTGCCGCTCGTGGCGGTCAACCATCTGGAAGGGCACCTCTATTCCAACTGGCTCGATGAGGGAGATGGACTTGTCGGCGCCGCGCTCACCCGGCCCACTCTGCCCGCGCTGGACGCGGCCGGCCGCGCCTTTCCGCTGCTGGTGTTGATCGTCTCGGGCGGGCACACCGAGCTGGTGCTGATGGCCGGCCACGGCCAATATCGGCCGCTGGGCGCCACACTGGACGACGCGGCCGGCGAGGCGTTCGACAAGGTGGCCCGACTGCTGGGCTTGGGCTATCCGGGCGGACCGGCCATCCAGAAGGCCGCCGAAGGGGGCGATCCGGCCGCGTTCGCTTTTCCGCGCGCGCTGAGCGGCGGGGAGAGCCATCGCTTCGACTTCAGCTTCAGCGGGCTGAAGACGGCCGTCTTGCGCCAGGTGCGGGAGTTCGGCGGCGCGCGCCTGCCCGTGGCCGACCTGGCTGCCAGCTTCCAGGCCGCGGTCGTGGACGTGCTGGTGACCAAGACGGCGGACGCGGCGCGCGAGTTCGGCGTGGGACGCGTGTGCGTGTGCGGCGGGGTAGCGGCAAATCGGGCACTGCGCGCCGCGGTTGCCGCGCGGTTGCCGGTGCCGACCTCGATTCCTCCGCTCTTCCTCTGCACCGACAACGCGGCGATGGTGGCCGCGGCCGCGCACTACCGCCTGTTGCGCGATGGCCCTTCGGCCCCGGACTTCGACGTGGAACCCGACCTGGCGCTCATAGCGGCCACAGCATCTTGATGCCGTTCCAGCCGAAATAGAGGCCGAAGACGAGCAGGAAGACGCCACACACCAGCAGGATAGCGCGATAGCCGCGGTCGCCGATCAGGCGGCGGCCCGAAGCCACCAGCAGGCTCAATCCGCCCAGCCAGAGCAGGTCAATGCTCCAGTGCGACGCGGCGAGTCCTGCTACCGCGGCCGGCGTCGCGGAGAGCGCGACCACGCGCGCCACATACGCCGCGCCCAGGGTAACCCACCACAACGACCAGTACGGGTTCGTCACCGTGAAGATCACGCCGCCGGGCACATGGCCGAAGCGCAGGCCCGCGGCCGACGCCCCGTTGGCCGCGGAATCCAGGCTTGCTCGACCGCGCCACGCATCGGCCGCCAGCCCGTAGCCCATCCAGAGCAACACGCCCGCGCCCACCACGCCGATCGCCCCGCCGATCATCGGCCGGCGCAGCCATTCCCCCAGGCCATACGCGATCGCGAACACGAGCGGGATCTCCACCAGCCCGTGGCCGAACGCCAGCCGCGTGCCCGCCCAGCGGCCGGCCCGCGCGCCCTCGCCGATCGCCAGCGCGGTCAACGGCCCGGGCGAGAGCGCGCCCGACAGGCTGATCAACATGAAGGTGGCATAGAGGGAGAGCAGCTCCAACATGGCGGCAGCTCAAACGGCCGGCTTTTCGGCAAGCACGCGCGCGGCGGCCGTCGCCAGCAACGCCGCGCCGAGCGGCAACGCCCGCTCGTCGAAGTCGAAGCGCGGGTTGTGATGGGCCGCGTTCAACCCCAGCTCCGCATTGCCCGAGCCGAGCAACAGGAAGCAGGCGGGCGCCAGGCGACCGTACTCGGCGAAGTCCTCCGAGACCATCAGCGGTGCAATCCGGCCGACCGCCGTGTTGCCCACCACCTGCAACGCGGCCTGGCGGGCCACCTCGGTGGCGGCCGGATCGTTGATCACCGGGCCGGTCAGCGGCTGAACGTGCAGCTCGCACTCCGCGCCCATGCCGGCCGTCACGCCGTTCAACAACACCCGCAAACGAGTCAACACCGTCTCGCGCACCGTCGGCTGGAAGGTGCGCAGGGTGCCCAACAGCTCGACCGTCTCCGCGATGATGTTGAAGGCGGTGCCCCCGCGCACCACGCCGATGCTCAACACCGCGGTATCGTGCGGGTCGAGGTTGCGGCTGACGATGGTCTGCAGCGCGGTCAACACCTGGCCGGCGACCGCGATCGCGTCCACCGTTTCATGGGGTTGGCCGCCATGACCCCCCTTGCCGCGCACCACCATCTGCAACACATCGGCCGCGGCCATGAGGGGGCCGGGCTGTGCGATGACCCGACCGACCGGCAACGGGTTCCACAGGTGAAGGCCGAAGATCATATCGGGCGCGGGGTCGTTCAGCGCGCCGGTGGCGATCACCGCGGCCGCGCCGCCATCGCGTTCTTCGGCCGGCTGAAAGACGAACAAGACGTTGCCCGCCAGCTCGGCCGCATGGCGGGCCAACAGCGTCGCCGCGCCCAGGCCGATGGCGACGTGTCCATCATGGCCGCAGGCGTGCATCACGCCGGGGCATTCCGACGCGTAAGGTGCTTCGCTGGCTTCCTGGATCGGCAAGGCGTCCATGTCGGCGCGCAACATGACCGTGGGGCCGGGCCGGCCGCCGTGCAAGAGGGCCACCACGCCCGTGCGCGCGACGTTCGTGCGCACCTCGTAGCCCAGCGCGCTCAGCACCTGGGCCACGATGCCCGAAGTGCGCACCTCCTGAAAGCTCAGCTCCGGATGGCGGTGCAGGTCGCGGCGCCAGGCGACCAGTTGCCCATACAGGCTCTCGGCCTCGCTACGGTAATCGGGCACGGTCATGATGCGACGCCTCCGTAGGACCAGGGCGTCATGCCCAACACCAGCGGCTGGCCCGGCCGGCGCACGCCCGCGGCGGTCACCTCGCCCAGGATCAGGGTGTGGTCGCCGGGGGAAGCCAGCTCGGCCGCCAGCCGACATTCTAGCCACGCCAGCGCATCGGTCAACAGCGGACAATGGCCGGCATCCATGCGGAACGGCCGGCCGCCGATGTCCGTTGCGGTGGCAGCCGGCTGGATGTGGTGGGTGAAGAACTGTTCGGCAAGCGCCTGCTGATCGGCGCCCAGGATGTTGAGCACGAAGCGATGCGCCTGGCGCACCGCCTGCGCCAGCCGCGAATTGCGCCGCAGCGCGACCAGCACCAGGGTCGGCTGCACCGACACCTGGGTCACCCAGCTCACGGTGGCGCTGTGGAGCGTCTCTTCGACACAGGTCGTCAGGACATACAGGCCGTTGGTCAACAGACGCAACGCGTCGCTGCGCACATCGGTTGGCGCGGATTCTGCTGTCATGGCCACCTCCTTCCAGGCGGCGTTACCCGCCATAATGCCACGGTGTATCGCGCAACGCCAGGGCCTCGCGCGCGGGCTCGCGCAGGCCGCTTTCCAGGATGCGACAGATGAAAAGCCCGTGGTCGCCCTGGGCGTTGGCCTCTTCGATCACTTCGCACTCCAGCCAGGCGTGGGCCGCGTCGAAGATCGGCAGGCCGTGCGCGCTGAGCGCGAAGCGGTAGCCGGCGATCTCTTCGGGGCCGGCCCGGTTGACGCGGAAGAACGCCTTGGCGAAATCGGCCTGATCGGCCGTCACGACGTGCAGGGCCAGGCGCCGGCTAGCCGCAACCGCTTCGTAGATGCCGGTGCCCCTGCGCATGGCCACGGCGATCAGGCGCGGCTCGAAGGAGGCCTGTGTCACCCAGCTCACCGTCGCGGCACGCGGGCCGTCGGGCCCCGGCGCGGCGGCGACGTAAAGGCCGTAGGAAAACATGCGAAGTACGTCTCTGGTGATGTCTCGGTCGGGCATGGGAACCTCGGGTTTGGGTATTGGGTATTAGATATTGGGTATTGGCTACCACAAGCTGCGGTCGGTGCGGCCGGCCAGGGCGGCGGTAATGGTCTCTTGCCATTCGGGCAACAGATCGGCGCAGGCGCGCAGAAGGCCGAAGCAGCCGGCAAGCATCTGATCACCGTGCGGCACGGCCCGATAGATCGGCAGGCCGGAATCGCGCAACAGCGCCTGTCGCGGGCCAACCAGCGCCACGAAATCCAACGGCGCCGGCGCGTCATCCAGCACGAGCGCGCCGTGACCGTGATCGGCGAAGACGGCGCGGTGGGTGATGGCGCCGTCGGCCAGGTTGCGCAACCAGCCGGCCAGCGTCTGCGGCGTGAGCAGGCCGGTGTGATGCTCGAACAGGCGGACGAACGCGCCAGCGCGAAACTGGAAGGCCAGCGTGTGGAAATTGCCGACGTTGACGACCAGGGCGTCGGGGTGGCCGGCCACCACCGGATCGTCCAGCGCGCCCAGGATGGCCGCCGGCGCGGTGTCCATCACCACCACCGGCAGGCCGCTCTGTTCGACGGCCGTCTCGGCCAGCGCAACCAGGCGGGTCATGATGGGCGGAATGTCGGCGGCCCGAAAGGCAAACGTGCTCAGCCGGCGGTCTTGCCGGAGCCGCTCCACCAGATAATCCATGCGAAACTGCCGATCGCTCACGCCGGCCGGCGCCGCGCCGTGATCGAAGACGGCCAACGCCAGGAGATCGGGCCGCAGGTCGTAGCCGAACGCGGCGAACGCCTGCCGGATGGCCGCGTAGTCGAAGTCGCGAAACCGGATGTGGGCATAGTTCCCGTCGCCTTGCAGCCTGCGCGCCTCTTCTTCCGCGATGATCTCCACGCCCATCTCGCGGCGCACCCACTCCAGGTCGTCGTTGAACGTGGCGGCGGCGGACGGCGTCGCCAGGACGCGCAGGCCGGCGCGGCGGTGCGCCTCGACCGCCCAGGAGACCGGGCCGCCGCCCATCACCACCCCGTGGATCAGCAAAGGCCTGCCGGCCGCGGTCGCCCTTTTGACCTGCTCGCCGATCAGCAGGGTGGGCGAGGGCATCACCAGCTTCAGGCAGTTTTCAGGTGACCGTTCGCTGTCGAAGAGCAGGATGTCCTGCGTGCCGGTGCCGATGTCAACCGTCAGGATCTGCATTACCGCGCCTCGATGATCCGCGCCTGGCCGTCGGCGTGATAGGAGGAGCGCACCAGCGGCGCGGATTCGACCCATTTGAAGCCGCGGCGTCGCGCCTCCTCGCCCAGCGCGGCGAACTCATCCGGATGATAGAAGCGAGCGACCGGCAGATGATGCTTGCTCGGCTGCAGGTATTGGCCGATCGTCAGGATGTCCACGTCCACCGTGCGCAGGTCGTCCATCACCTGGAGCAGCTCGTCCCAGGTTTCGCCCAGGCCCACCATCATGCCCGATTTGGTGAGGCCGGCGGGATGCATCTCCCTGGCCATGCGCAGGACCGCCAGGCTGCGTTCGTGGCGAGCTTGAGGCCGCACCCAGCGCGAGAGGCGCGGCACCGTCTCCACGTTGTGGTTCAAGATCTCGGGCCGGGCGTCCATCACCAGCCGCAGCGCGGCCGGATCGGCCTTGAAGTCGGGGATCAGCACTTCGATGGTGCAGCCGGGATGGATGGCGCGAATCTCACGAATGGCGTTGGCGAAGATGTGCGCGCCGCCGTCCGGCTGGTCGTCGCGGTCCACGCTGGTGAGGACGACATGGCGCAGTTTCATGGCGGCCACCGATTCGGCCACGCGGCGCGGCTCGTCTTCGTCCAGCGGCAGCGGCTTGCCGGTCTTGACGTTGCAGAAGCGGCACGAGCGGGTGCAGATGTCGCCCATGAGCAGGAAGGTGGCCGTGCCGCGGCCCCAGCACTCGCCCAGGTTGGGGCAAAACGCCTCCTCGCAGACGGTGTGCAGGGTTTGAGCGCGCATAAGCGACTTGATGCGCCAGTACTCTTCGTTCTGGTTGAGCTTGACGCGCAGCCATTCCGGCCGGCGGCCGGGGGTCGGCTCGGCCTGGGCGATGCGGGCGCGACGGCCCTCGCGCACCGGAAAGGCCGCGTTCGTTTCTTGTGGAGCGGGATCAATGGTGATGTTCGTTTGCATGGTTAGTTACTCACTGCCCATCTATATAATACCATAAACGCCAACTTTGCAGTATGCCGCGATACCAAAATCGGCGTCGGCCGACGGCCCATTTGGGGGCGCGGGGGCGATTGAAATCGCGGCTAACGGGCGCCCCGGCGCCGCGACACCCACCTGCGTGGGTGCGGGCATGCATACACGCGTCGGCGCCAGACGATCCATCCGTTTCGGGGCGATTGTTGGGGCGATTGAAATCGCGGCTAACGGGCGCCCCGGCGCCGCGACACCCACCTGCGTGGGTGCGGGCATGCATACACGCGTCGGCGCCAGCCGATCCATCCGTTTCGGGGCGATTGTTGGGGCGATTGAAATCGCGGCTAACGGGCG
>Ga0209162_1000465_pt1 | contig 44218 bp, 39 predicted proteins | sample YNPNPMetaG_FD_187121 | JGI IMG/M metagenome (GOLD analysis project Ga0209162, IMG submission 187121) | Anoxygenic and chlorotrophic microbial mat microbial communities from Yellowstone National Park, USA - YNP NP MetaG (SPAdes) (version 2) ...
GGACCTGCTGAGCCAGATCGTCGCGCTCCTCGTCACGGCCGCGCACCAACAGAGACAGCGCAAGTAGCGGATAGCAGATTGCAGATTGCAGATTGCAGATTGCAGATTGCAGATTGCAGATTGCAGATAGCAGATAGCAGATAGCAGATTGCAGATTGCAGATTGCAATTTGCAATTTGCAATTTGCAATTTGCAATCTGCAATTCTCAATTCTCAATTCGCAATCTGTCAGGAGTGAATCATGAACAGGGTATGGAAATGGCTCGTGACTTTGAGTGGTTTGGCCCTGATGCTGCTGGGCGTGCCGATGCTGATGGGGGTCTGCGTGCTGATGCTGGCGTTGGTCGGAGGCGCGGGCGATCTTGACGCGCTGCCCTTCAGCCTGAGCATGGCTTTCTTCCTGGTCGTGACGTTCGGCTGCGGCGGGGTGGCCTTTTACCACGGGATGTGCGCGCTGATCGGTCGGCCCTCCGGGTCGCTGCGGTTGCCGCCAGCCTGGGCGCTGGGCGGGAGTTTCGTCCTGGTGCTGGTCGCGGGCCTGCTGATGCACGCGGCCGTGTGCGGCGCGCCGCTGATATTCCCACCGCTCTTCCTCCTGGCGGTGGCGTTGCCGCCGGTGACGGGGGTGGCGGTGATGGTGGACCGGCACCCCGGCGCGCTCACCTGGCGCCGGGCGCTGGTAGCCTTCTGCGCCGGGGCCACGGTCTCGACGAGCCTGGCGATCGTGTTGAACACCCTGCTGCCGGGCCTGCTGCTCGCCCTGGTGTGGGGCCTGGCCGACCAGGTGTTGCCGGCCCTGGAGAAGCTGCTGGACGCGCTGGCCGGGGGCCGGGTGGCCGACGCGCTGACCTCGCGGGGGTTCCTGTTCGCGCTGGTGGAGCTGGCAATCATCGCGCCTTTCGGGGAGGAGTTCGTGAAGCCGGTGGTGGTGTTGCCGCTGCTCCGACGATTGGAGCGGCGCGATGCGTTGCTCTTGGGGGCCTGCGCCGGGGCCGGGTTCGCGGCCCTGGAGGATGCGCTGTACGCCGGCTTCGGGTTGCCGGTCTGGGCCGGCATCCTGTTGCTGCGAGCGATGGGCGCGCCCCTGCACTCCCTGGGAGCCGGGCTGACGACGATGGGTTGGTGGGAGGTGCTCCAGCGTCGGCCAGACGCCGGCCGGCATTGGCTGGAGCGCTACGGGCTGGCCGTGGGCATCCATGCCCTGTGGAACGGCGGCTCGTGGCTGGTGATCGCGCTGATCCTGGCCGGTTTTTTCGGGCCGGTGCCGGAGACAAGTCTCCTGGGCTTGCCGGAGGTGGGCCTTCTGCTGGCGCTGCTGGCCGTGGAGGGCGCGGCCATCTGGATCGGGGCGCGGGCGCTGTCCCGGCGACTCCTCCCGGCCGGGGAAACCCTGCCCGCGCACGAGGGGATGCCCATCGAGCGGGCGCTGGCGGTCTGGGCCGTCGTCTGCCTGGCCGTGCTGGTGCCGGTGGGTTTGACGATCTTGCGGTCGTGGTGGGTCCTGTAGACCGCTGACGGCCGACAACCGACCGCCTACTGCGATGGTTGACATTATCAGATAATTATGGAGGGGGCACGATGGCCTACAAGTTTGAGCAGTTGGAGGTGTGGCAGTTGGCGCTGGAGTACGTGGACCTGATTTATGCCCTCGGCGAGCGGTTGCCGCGCGCGGAGGAGTATAACCTGAAGAGCCAGATGGCGCGGGCGGCGACCAGCATCGCCCTCAACATCGCCGAGGGTTCCACCAGCCAAAGCGACGCCGAACAAGCCCGGTTCCTCGGGTTCGCCCTTCGTTCCCTGATCGAGACGGTGGCCTGCCAGCACCTCATACACCGTCGTCGGTATCTGGCAGACCCCCAACTGCTTCGAGACGCTTACCAGGCGAGCGAAAGGCTATTCGCCAAACTCCAGGCGTTCCGCGCGTCGCTCGTCGGCAAAAAAGACGCACGCTGCCGTGAAGAACCTGCCGCATACGACTATGACCACCCGCTACCCTTCTAACAGCCGTCGGGCGTCGGCCGTCGGCCGTCGGCAGTCATTGGTGATCGCCTGCCATCGGCGGTCCGCGGTCGGCCGTCCGCGATCTATGGTAAGGAGTGCCCCATGCAACGCCTCATCCATCTATTGAACAAGCCCAACCTGTGGATCGTGATCCTGCTGCTGGCGGCGAACGGCGCGGCGTGGACGTTTGCGTTGACTCCCCAGACGACGCGCGTGGTGGAACCGCGCCTGGAGCCGGACCTGGCCGACCTGCGCCAGAAGCTCATCGAGGGCGGTCACTCCGGTGAGCGGTTCACCATTGTCATCACAGACCAGGAGACGGAGGAGACCATCGCCTGGTATCTGCAAGGCCACCCCGACGTCCCCTTTGCCAACCCGCGAGTCCAGATCCATCCGGGCTACGTGGAGGCGTGGGGCGAGGCGCGGCTGGCCGGGCTGCGGATAGACCTCCACGGCCGGGCGCGCGTTGAACTGCGGGATGAGAAGCCGGTCGTCATCATCGAGGAGCTGGGCCTGGCCGGGCTGGTGGTGCCGGACGCCGTCCGACAGCGCATCCAGCAGGAACTGGACGCCCAGTTCGACCTGGGCGACCAGCAGTTGCCGGTGATCCTCACCCGTTTTGAGTTGCAAGAGGGCCAGGCGGTCATCGAGGGGACGATCCGCTGAGGGCAGCCGGGCTGGTCGCTACTGCTCCCGAAAGGCCCGCGAGAGGGCTACCTGCTGGCGATAGCGCGCCACCTGCCGTTCCACCTCGGCCTCATCCCAACCCAGGAGCCGGGCCATCCGGTTCGCCACGGCCCCGGCGATGCCCAATCCCTGCTCTGCATCCTCGTAAAAGACCTGCGTCCGGCGGATCAACACGTCGTCCAGGGTCAACGCCATCTCGTGTTGCACGGCATACGGCACCTCAGCCCAGATGTACGGCCGGCCGGGGACGAGCCGCTCGCCCAATGAGGCATCGGCCTGGACAAAGGCCAGGACGGTGTCTGCGCCGGGACCGTAGAAGCGCGCCAGGTGCGCCAGGACCTGGCGCTCCACCTGGGGGTAACGGGCCGCCAGGTCGGCCAGCTCTGCCGCCGGGTCTCGCGTGGCGCCGGAGAAGGGAAGCCGTGCCGTCTGGCAACCCCGCTTCGCCCGGATGCCGTGTTCGCGGGCGAGCTTCTGCACGGCCCGGTCCACCGTCTCCTCCGCCATCTGGCGATAGGTGGTGAGCTTGCCCCCGGCGATGGTGAGCAACCCGGCATCGCTCTCCACGAGCCGATGGGCGCGGGAGACCTGGTAGGCCGATCTGCCCTCCTGCCGCACCAGGGGCCGCACCCCGGCGTAGGTGCTGAGCACGTCGTCGCGCGTCAGATGGACGCCAAAGACCTCGTTGGCCGCCGCCAATAACTCGTCCACTTCTTCTGCCGTAGCAAAGACCTGATCCAGATCACCTTCGTGCTGGGGGTCTGTCGTGCCCAGGATGCAAGTGTTGTCCCATTCCAGGGCAAAGCGGGCGCGGTCGCGGCCGGTGAAGGTGACGGCGGCCCGGATGTCCAGCCTGGCGCGGGGGATCACGATGTGGCTGCCGCGACTGGGGACCATCAGCGGTGGCGCCGTCGGGTCATCCATCTGCCGGATGCGGTCCGACCAGACGCCGGTGGCGTTGACGATGACCCGGGCGCGGACGGTGAATCGCTCCCCGGCGATGTGGTCCCACACCTCAGCCCCGGCGACCCGGCCGTGCTCCTTCACCAGGCCCAGCACCTCCGCGTGGTTGGCGACGAGCGCGCCATGCTCGTGGGCCGACTGGACGACCGCCAGGGTGAGCCGGGCGTCGTTGGCCCGGCAATCGTAATAGACCGCGCCCCCCACCAGGTCTGTCGGGCGGATCATCGGTTCGGCGGCGACCACCTGCTCTGGGCGCAACAGGCGATGGCGCTGATACGTCCTGAACCGGGCCAGGATGTCGTAGAGCCACAGCCCCAGCCGGGCCACCAGCAGGCCGCGTTTGGCGCGCCGGTAGACCGGCGCGGTGAACGGCGTGGGCCAGACCAGGCGCGGGGCCAGCCGCCAGAGCCGGTCGCGCTCGCGGCATGACTCGGCCACCACTCCGAACTGCCTCTGGGCCACGTAGCGCAGCCCGCCATGCACCATGCGCGAGGTCTTGGAGCTGGTGCCGGAGGCAAAGTCGCCCTTCTCCACCAGCGCCACGGTCAGGCCCCGGAGAGCCGCGTCCCGGGCCACGCCGGCCCCCGTGATCCCCCCGCCGATGACGAGCAGGTCGAATACCTCACGCTTCATGCGCTCGATGTTCGTGTTTCTTGTAGCCGGTGAGAAATCCATCACACCTCCATTTCGGAATGCGGAATGCGGAATGGGGATTGCGGAATGCGGAATGGGGATTGCGGATTGCGGAGTGGGGGCCATACGCCGCATTCTGCATTCCGCATTCTACATTCCGAATTCATAAATCCAGGGCCAATGTGCCGCCGGGGTTCATGATGCTGTGCGGGTCGAAGTGCCGCTTGAGGGCGCGGAACACCTCAAGCTGGTTCGTGCCGATCTGACCCTCCAGCCAGGGGGCGGTGCTCCGGCCGATGCCGTGATGGTGGCTCATGGTGGCCCCGGTCGCCTGGATCGCGTCCAGGATGCTGGCCTGGTAGGCCAGGTACTCGTCCAGGCCCTCCATGCGGGCGATGAAGATGAAGTACAGGTTCGCGCCCTGGGGGTAAAAGTGCGAGGCGTGGGTCATGCAGATGGTGCGGGGCCGGGTATGGCAGACCTGGCGCACGCCGGCCCAGACCCGGTGCAAATTCGCCCAGCTCACGCCGCATTCCAGCGTATCCAATATGATCCCGAAATCGCCCAGGTCTTCGCGCATATAGGGGTCACGGAATCGGCCGTGCTCCCAACGTTTGGTCACATAGCCGGTGGTATAGAGCGCGCCGTACCGTTTGCAGATGGCCTTGATCTTGCGTTTCACCAGCCGCCCATAGTCCGCGTCGCCGTCGGTGTGGCCCAGGAGCAGGCAGCGCTCCATCGGCCGGTAGCCCAGCCGGGTGAGGAGCGCGTCCGCCAGGGGCACGTCCTCCACCCCGTAGAGCTTGAAGGCCACGTCGGTCTCCTCCGGGTCCGACAGCCGGAACACCGAGGGGAAGCCGAACTCCCCCTGCATGACCTCGCGGCACGCCTCCACTGCTGACTCCCAGTCTCGAAAGACGAAGCTGAACCGCTGGCGGGCCTCCGGCAGGTAGCGATGGAGCTTGAGCGTGACCTCTACCAGCACGCCGAAGGTCCCCTCAGAGCCGATCATGATCTGGTCTATATTCGGCCCGGTGGCCCTGGCCGGCACGTCCACGGTCACGATGTCGCCCACCGGGGTGACGTATTTCTGGGACAGGACCAGGTGCTCGATCTTGCCATAGTAGGTGGAGTTCTGCCCGGCCCCCCGCGTGACCACCCATCCGCCCACCGACGAATACTCGAACGACTGGGGAAAGTGGCCGCAGGTGTAGCGGTGCGGCGCGCCGAAGCGTTCCGGAGCCTGGTTCAACGCCTCCTCCAGGGCCGGGCCATAGATGCCTGGCTCCACCGTCACGGTCTGGTTCACCGGGTCCAGGCGCAGGATGCGGCGCATGTGGGTGCTCATCTTCAGGGAGATGCCGCCGCGCACGCACTCTGCGCCCCGGGTCACGCCGGAGCCGGCCCCAAAAGGCACGATGGGGATGCGCCGCTCGTCGCAGAAGCGCACCAGTTGGCGCACGTCGTCAGCATTTCGGGGATGAACTACCGCGTCCGGCGGGTTCTCGATGACCCCGGCCCGCAGACGCAACACGTCCACCATCGTCTTGCCGTAGCAGACAGCCGCGCGCGACCAATCGTCCGTGGATACGTTCTCCGGCCCCACGATGGCGGCCAGCCCGGCCAGCGTCTCCGCGGACAGGCGGCACGGCTGCTCGACGCGCACCGGCATCTCGCCGGTCTGTCGGCGCTCCCGAAAGTCCGCATCCGTCATGCCGAAGGTTTGCTTCATGTGCTCGTACAGGCGGCGGTTGGGGTGCTTGAACTCCGTGGGGCTGCCCCATTTGAGGAGCGCGCGGTATGAGCCAGGTGGCGGGGGGGACTCGGTCCAGGGAGGGGTGAAACGCTCTCGTTTGGGCATATTGTTCTCCTCAACGCGGTTGACACACAGCCTACAGCGTGCTACAATATATCCGAACCGGGTGACCCGGGACCTCTCGGCACTCTGCCGGGAGCTGAACCGGGTTGTATGGCCCCAGGGCCGGCCCCGGCGAAAAAACGGACCACTGACTGCTGTGCACGGCAGCCAGGCGGCCAACGTTTCCCCTCGGCGAACAAGTGCCCGGCTGTAGGGCGCGAGCCAGGTGGTTGAATGTCCCGTCAGGGACCACAACCTGGATAGCCGAGGCGGTTTTATTTGGTGGCCTCATAGTGATAGACCCATAAGTGCCTGCCCAGACCCCGCAGGTAATCTGTACCTCCATTCTCGCGCGTTACCATTGCCCCGGCCAGCATGTCCGCCACCTGCAAGCCATCCCAACGGCGCGCTGGCTCCCCGCGTACCTTTGGAGTCTGCTTCAACCCACGGGCTAACAGCACCGGGGAAGCGACCACCCGCAGGTTGCGTATCAACGGACTGTTTTTCACCTCACTGTCTACAAGAATTCGTTTGACTGTCAGCAAGTCCAGTGGAGCGCGAGCCAGCAATTGCGCCAGGAAGAAACCGTGCACGGCACGTATTATATCCGATCCCGCCCGGTCTTGCCAGAGTGCCCGGCCCGATGTATACTCTGGTTGCTGGTTGCTCGTAGCTGACCAGTTTCCAGCGACCAGATTCCAGTTGGAGGTGATGATGGACCTGACGACGCGATTGGAGCAGATGGCCCGGCCGGTCGGCGATATTCGCCTGCTGTCCCTGGCAGACACCCACGCTCTGACCCGCGAGTGCGGCACATCGGTGCGTGAGGTGGAGCTGGCGGCGTTGACGATGCGTATCCTGCCGGCCCGCTATGTCCGCAATCTGGGCACGGTGGGCTGGGATGGCCAACTGCGCCTGTTGCAGGCCACGGTAGCAGTGGTGGGCTGTGGGGGGCTGGGCGGCTGGATTATCGAGGGGCTGGCCCGGATGGGCGTGGGGCACCTGATCCTGGTGGATTGCGATGCCTTCGAGGAGAACAACCTGAACCGGCAGCTCCTGTGCACGGAAGAGACGCTGGGCCGGAGCAAAGCCCTGGCGGCCCGGGACCGGGTGGCCCTGGTGAACAGCGCGGTCCAGGTGGCGGCCCATCCTGTCCTGGCAACGGCGGAAACCCTGCCGACTCTGCTGGCCGGCGCCGAGATCGTGGCGGATGCCCTGGATACCATACCCCTGCGCCTGAAGCTCCAGGAAGTGTCGGCGGCGCTGGGCATCCCCATGGTGCATGGGGCTATCGCCGGGTACGTGGGGCAGGTCACCACAGTGTTCCCCGGCGACGTCGGCCTGCGGGCCATCTATGGCGCCGGGGCCGTGCCGGAGCGCGGCATCGAGAGCCGGTGGGGCAACCCAGCCGCCACCCCCATGATGGTGGCTGCCTGGCAGGTGCAGGAGGTCATCAAGTTCCTGACGGGGCGTGGGGAATTGCTACGCCACCGCTTGCTCTACCTGGACGCGGAATCCGGCCAGGTGGAGGTCTTTGCCCTGGCCTGATCTCGGGGCGGTCGTTGGTCGGCGGTCGGGTTTATGTCGCCAGGCGTTCGCCGCATTGGGGGCACTGAGCCGTGCCGGCCGCCAGCAGTCGGCGGCACGAGGGGCATCGCACCGGCTGCACATCGCCCAGGGGCGCGCCGCAGGCCACGCAACGTCCCTCGCCGATCTGGTTGCCGGTGCGACAATACGGGCAGGTGACCATGGTCGGCTCCGGCGGCAGAGCCGGGCGCGTGCCCACGGTCTTGACGTATTGCTCCACTGCGGTCCAGATCTGTTGGGGCAGGTTCAGGTCCTGCACATTGCGGGCCACATCGTCCACCCGGTGAACCAGGGACCAGGGGTTGATGAGCGCGCCCAGGCCGGTCTGTACCAGATCGGCGGCCACCTCCAACCACTGGGGTTCGCCCATGTCCACCTTCACCCCATCCTCAGTGGGTGCGATGGTCACAGTGATGGCGGTATCCGGCTCCCCTCGGATCCGCCTGTTGGTGCTGATCTGCACCACCGCTTGCGTCCCGCGCCCGACCTTGTGCGCCCGGTAATCGCCGCGATTGAACTGCGTCACCAGGGTTTCGGCCAGGTCCCCCGGCGTGATGTTCCCACGAAACTTGCGTTCGGCCATGTGCTTACCTCACCTTCATTTCTGGCCGGTCAAGTGTAGCACATCCGTCTTTCGCTGTCAAAGGTTCCCCAACTGACATCCGGGCATAACTTCTGTCAGGGAGGGAACAAGGGGGGGAGAAATGCCTTTCTGGGGGTTGCAGCGGAAGCCGCCGCACCCCCCTACCAGGCATTCTTTCCCCTCCCCGAAGGGCCGCGAAATGGGGGCAGGGCAGGGCCCCCATCAGGGCCGGCCCTTGACAAATGAGTGAATACTCAGTATAATGAGCATATACTCATAAAGGAGACGAGAGGAGCAGCCGATGATCGAACCGGCGTTGGCGAGCCAGATGGCCTCGTTGCCCGCGCAGCCCGGCGTCTACCTGTTAAAGGACCCGGCCGGCCAGGTGGTCTATGTGGGACACGCGGATAACCTGCGCCAGCGCGTGGCCCTCCACCTTTATGGTCTGGACCGGACCGACCTGCGCATCGAGTTCCAGGCCACAGCTACCGAGGGCGAGGCCCTGACCCTGGCCCGAGACCTCATTCGCCAGCACCGGCCCCGGTACAAAGACCTGGGCAAGATGCGGCGTCTGGCCGAGCGTCGCGCCCAGATCATTGAGGCCGCCGCGCGCGTCTTTGCCCAGAAGGGCTTTCACCAGGCCACCACCAAAGAGATCGCCCAGGAGGCTGGCATTGCCGAGGGCACTATCTATCTCTACTTTGCGAGCAAGGAAGACTTGCTGGTAGCCGTGCTTACCCAGCCTACCGTCTCGCTGTTCCTGGAGATCGCCGGCGGTGCGGAGAGCCTGAGCGATGATGATGCGACCATCCTGAGTCAGGCCCTGCGGGCAGCCCTGGCGATGGGGCAGCAGTACGCGGATTACCTGCGTCTATTCCTGAGCGCCATCCAGTCTGTGGATGACGACGTGCGCCAGCAGGTGTACCTGCGTCTGGAGGAGCAGATCGGGCCGGCCTTCCAGGGTTATGTGCAGCAGCGCATCGCCGCAGGCGCGTTCCGAGACCTGGATGCCCGGGTGGTGACAGAAGCCTTGGTGGGCATGTGTCTCATCTTTATCATCACCCAGGAGCTATTGCAGGCCCGGCGTGTGCGCCCCCTGGATTTCGACGCCGTGGTGCCGGTGCTGGTGGAACTGTTCTTGCATGGGATGGCGAAACGTGAACGGTGACGCGTGATAACTTGGGGAGGTAAATGATCATGGAAGAATACGACGTGGCCGTGGTGGGGGGTGGGATCGCCGGCTCCGTGGCGGCCCGATTCGCCGCCCGGCAGGGGTTTCGCACCCTGCTCATCGAAAAGAAAAAGACGCCCCGGAACAAATCCTGCTCTGGCATCCAGTTCCCCTATTTTGAAAAGCTCATCGGGGCCAGGATACCGCCGGACAGGCTCTGCCGGAACGAGCTATATCAGGTCGAGATCGTCACACCCAGCGGGCGCGCGCTTCACGGCCGGATGAAGATGCTCAACTTTTGGCGTTCCACCCTCGATAGCTGGCTCAACAGCCTGGCTGCGGAGGCTGGGGCCGACTTTCAAGATCAGACTCGCCTGCTGGACTTTCACCAGGATGATGCTGGCGTGACTCTGCGTCTCCAGACGGACCAGGGGCGACTGGTGCGGGCACGCTATCTGATCGCCGCCGATGGCCTGTACTCCCGGATCCGCAAGCAACTGCGCCCCGCCGATTTTGGCTCCCGGGCCAGCGGCGGCACGGTCAATTATTACTGCGTGGGCGAGGCCGCGCTGGACCCGCACACGCTCTACATGGTCTACAATCGGGACTTTTGCCCGCAGATGTTTGCCTGGGCTTACCTGAAGGACGACCAATGGGTCATCGGCACGGCGGCGGACCGTTGCCCCCGGCAGTATGCTGACCGCTTTTTCGCCTATATTCAGGCGCGGTATGGGTTTCGGGGCGAGATCGTGCGCAAGGAAGGGTTCTCGTCGCCCCTTACCGGTGGCGTCTTTTTGGGTACAGGACGGGTGCTGCTCGTGGGCGACGCGGCCAATCTGGTAGACGCGCGCCGGGGCCTGGGCATGGACAACGCGGCCCTCAGTGCCCGCCTGGTCGTGCAGGCTCTCGTCGCCGCCGAGGGCGATGGTCGCCCTGCCGCAGAACAGTATCAGCGTTTGATGCGGAGCCTGGTGCGCAAGCTGGAGGCCAACCGTGAGCGACAGGCCCGGCAGTTTGCCTCCAACGACCGGCTGGAAGCTGGCCTGAACCCCGGCAGCCTGCTCAAGGGCGGAGTGCTGATGAAGCTGGCCGGCTGGGCCAACGCCGTGTTGCCCCCGGAGCGGATCATCACCCTGCCGCTCTAAAACGCTGGATGTGAATTATTGGACTTTGGACCTCACCACAAGGAGTAGAGGCTTTAGCCGGTCGTGCAAGACCTGAAGGCTCGACTCCAGATGGACAGGCTTTAACCTGTCGCGCGTTTTCTGAATCTCATGGGAGGAAAGGACAATGAGAATCTTGTTGACCGGTGCTTTTGGCAATATTGGCACCAGCACGTTGGGAGAGCTTGTCAGGCGCGGGCATCGCGTGCGCTGCTTTGATTTGCAGACCCGGCGGAATGAGGAGATGGCAAACCGCCTGGCCGGTCAGATCGAGACCATGTGGGGCGATCTGCGGCGCCCGGACGACGTGGCCGCGGCCGTGCGTGATCAGGACGCCGTGGTGCATATGGCCTTTGTGCTACCCCGGCTATCCTCCATCGGCGTGGCCAGTGAGGAACGCCCGGATTGGGCGCGGGAGATCAACGTGGGCGGGACCCGGAACCTGTTGGAGGCCATGCGTGCCCTGCCGCAGCCACCCCGGCTCATCTTCATCTCCTCCGTCCACGTCTATGGCCGGACACAGGATCAGCCGCCGCCTCGCACCGTTCATGACCCGCTCCGGCCAGTGGAGTACTATGCCCAGCACAAAGTCGAGTGTGAAGAACTGGTCAGGGCCTCCGGCCTGGACTGGACGATCTTGCGGCTGGCAGCAGCATTGCCAGTGCGCCTGATCCTCGACCCCGGCATGTTCGACGTGCCCCTCAGTAATCGTATCGAGTACGTGCACACCCGCGACGTGGGGCTGGCCATCGCCAATGCCCTGGACTGCCCGACCGCGTGGGGCAAGACCCTGCTCATCGGTGGCGGGCCTCGCTGCCAGTTTTACTACCGCGATCTGGTGGCACGAGTGCTCTCTGCCACCGGCGTGGGCATGTTGCCGGATCGCGCCTTTGCCACCACCCCCTATGGCGTGGACTGGCTGGACACCACAGAAAGCCAGCGGTTGCTGTGCTACCAACAGCGTACCCTGGAGGACTATATCCGCGACACCCGGGCGGCATTGGGGTATCGGCTGCACCTGATCAAGACCTTTCGGCCCACGGTGCGTCGTTGGCTCCTCAGCAAGTCGCCATATTTTGGATAAGCGGTGACTGCCTGCCCTCCCGCAGGTTGGGGTACACTGGGCCAGTCCAGAAGGTATTGCCCCTCTAATCTATTACAAACTCCTTGCAAACCCCCCGCTTTTGGTATAGAATAAGACCGGCTATTGCGGAATGCGGAATGGGGAATGGGGAATGCGGAATGGGGAATGGGGAATGCGGAATGCGGAATGGGGAATGGGGAATGCGGAATGCGGAACCCGATCCCACCATCTGCCATTTGCAATCCGCAATCTGCAATCTGCAATCTGCAATCCGCAATCCAGGTCAAGGAGGATCTGAGATGGAAAAGGAAACTGGAACCTGGACAGTGAAGGTGGGCCTGGCACAGATGCTCAAAGGCGGCGTGATCATGGACGTGGTGACGCCGGAGCACGCAAAGATCGCGGAGGAGGCCGGGGCCTGCGCGGTGATGGCCCTGGAGCGCGTCCCGGCCGACATCCGTGCCCAGGGCGGCGTGGCCCGCATGAGCGACCCGGAATTGATCTTGCGCATCATGGACGCTGTGACCATCCCGGTGATGGCCAAGTGCCGCATCGGACACTTTGTGGAGGCGCAGGTGCTGGAGGCCCTGGGCGTGGATTATATTGACGAGAGCGAGGTCCTCACCCCGGCCGATGAGGAGCACCACATTGACAAACACCAGTTCAAGGTGCCCTTTGTCTGCGGCTGCCGCAACCTGGGCGAGGCGTTGCGGCGCATCGGCGAGGGGGCGGCCATGATCCGCACCAAGGGCGAGGCCGGCACCGGCAACGTGGTGGAGGCCGTGCGCCATGCCCGGGCCGTGCTGGGCGAGATCCGGCGCCTTCAGAACATGGCCCCGGAAGAGTTGATGCACGCCGCCAAGGAGATGGGCGCGCCCTACGAGCTGGTGGTGCAGACGGCCAGGCTGGGCCGGTTGCCGGTGGTGAACTTTGCGGCCGGCGGCATCGCCACACCCGCCGACGCCGCCCTGATGATGCAGTTGGGCATGGATGGTGTCTTTGTCGGCTCTGGCATCTTCAAGTCGGCCGACCCGGCCCGGCGGGCCAAAGCCATTGTGGAGGCCACCACCCATTTCCGTGACCCGGCCATCATCGCCGAGGTCTCCAAGGGCCTGGGCGAGGCCATGCCCGGCCTGGAGATCGCCAGCATCCCGGCGGCGGAATTGCTGGCCGGGCGCGGCTGGTGAGCGAGTACGCCCTGCGACCAGCGACCATCGCGGACCTGGACGACGTGGTCCGGCTACGCCGGCGCATGTTCGAGAGCATGGGCGTGACGGACATCGCCGCGCTGGACCGGTCCGATGCGGCCTGTATGACCTACTTCGCCCAGGCGATCCCGTCGGGCGAGTACCAGGGCTGGGTCGTGGAAACGCCGGACGGCCGCGTGGTCGCCAGCGTGGGTTGCGTCATAGACCAGCACCCGCCAGGCCCTGGCAATCCCACGGGGCGCATCGGCTATATCATGAACCTGTACGTGGAACCAGAGCACCGGCGGCGCGGCCTGGCCCGGCGCATCATGACCGCCGTCCTGGGCCACCTGCGCGCCGATGGGGTAACTGCGTCGTGAGGAGATCTATACCGACGGTGGCTGTTGACCGGTATACCGAGTACCCAGAACGGCTTGTGTTCTTGACGGGCAAGGAGGTTCTCCATGCTCCCACAACTGATCCAAAGACAGGTACCTATCGGTAGCCAGGTCAAATTCTCGTTGAAGAGCGGCCGCGAGATCTCAGGCATCCTGGTCGAGATCGGGCGGGATCACATCACCGTGCAGCGTGATGGCGGCTCCACCACTGTTCTGGTGGACATGATCGGTGGCTGGGAAGTCTTGGAAAGCGCACCGCCAGCGCCCGATGAACGCCCAGCCGGGTTGCCCGATGCTCGTGAGACCTCAACTACGGATCAGCGAATCCTGCGAGTGCCAATGGGCATCTCTGAGCAGGCGCTTAGCTCTCAGACCTTCTCCTTGCCATTATATGCGCAATACCGTACCAGGTCGGGAGAGGGCCTGGCAGACCGCCGAGGAGCACGAATTTCCATCTCCTGAGCCTGGTAAGGTGAGATGACTCGCATCGGCGTATTGGCCCTGCAAGGGGCCTTTATCGAACACGAGCAGATGTTGCGCCACCTGGGCGCGGAGGCGGTGGAGGTGCGCCTGCCGGCCCACCTGACCGGCCTGCACGGCCTGATCATGCCCGGCGGCGAGAGCACCACCATCGGCAAACTGGCCGTGACCTACGGCCTGCTGGAGCCGCTGCAACGCCTGGCCCGCACGGGGTTCCCGATCTGGGGCACCTGCGCCGGCCTGATCCTCCTGGCCCGCCAGACAGTAGACGGCGCGCCCGGCCAGCCCCTCGTCGGGGCCATGGACATCACCGTGCGCCGCAATGCCTTCGGCCGGCAGGTGGACAGCTTTGAGGCGGATCTGGACGTGCCGGCCTTTGGCCCGCCGCCGTTCCGCGCCGTCTTTATCCGCGCCCCCCTCATCGAGCGCGTGGGGCCAGGCGTGGACGTGCTGGCTCGCCTGCCGGACACCGGCGGGATCGTGGCCGTCCGACAAGGCCATCTGCTGGCTACCGCCTTCCACCCCGAGCTGACAGACGACGCGCGCTTTCATGCCTGTTTCCTGACCATGTGCCAGCAGTAGGATCCAGGTGCAGAGACCATGACGAATTTCACCATCCGCCCGCTGCTGCCCGGCGACCTGCTGACGGGCCGGGGTCAGCCCAGACGCGAGCTGTTCCTGAGCACCGACGGCCTGTCGTCGCCGGCGCGCCGGCCTCCCTGGGCCGGGTTTCTGCCCTGGGGGGTGGCCGGCTATGGCCTGCTCGGTGAGAGCGACATCCATGGGCCGGCCCTGATCTACGCCCGCCCTCGGCCCCGCCGCGACAAGTGGGACGTGGTCTACCTGGCCGGCCCCGCCGATGCGAGCGATGATACCATCACTGCTCTCTGGCAAGCGCTGCTGGAACGATTGTGCCAGGAGGCCGGCCGCCAGGGGGTCTTGCGCGTCTTTGCCCGCCTGGATGAGCAGGACGAGATGGTGGACCCCTTGCGCCGGGCCGGATTCGTGCTCTATAGCCGCGACCTGCTCTGGCAACGCGCGCCGGGTCCGCCGGCCGCGTCCCCCAGCGAGCCGAAGTCCGGCACCCTACGCCCGCAACGCGGGGCCGATGCCTGGGGCCTGCATAGCCTGTACCGGGCGTTGGCCCCGGCCATCGTTCAGCAATCCGAGGGGTTGACCAGCCGGGACTGGCGACCTACGGGCCGGCGTTGGCTGGGCAACGGGCCACGGGCCTATGTGCTCATCGTGGCCGGCGAGATCAAGGGCTGTTTCCGCGTGACCGAAGGGACAACCGAAGCCCGGCTATGGCTCCTGGCCCATCCCGAAGCCCGCCCGGCCCTGGGCACGTTGCTGCCAGACTTTGGGTTGGACCCGATGCGCACCTTGACCGTCCTGGTGCCCGAATACGGCAGTTGGGTGACCGGCCTGCTGGAAGGGGCCGGGTTCCAGTACATGGGCGCGCAGGCCCTCTTGGTCCGGCATACCGTCGCCTGGGCGCGCGCCCCAGAGCCGCGCCGCCGGCCGGTCATCAAAGAGGTCCTGGAGCCGGCTCCCACCACCCCGGCAGCCCCGGCAACGGCCCCGGCGGGGGGAGAACAGACGTGAACGAGCTGGCCCTGGCCGAGGTGTGCCACCGTCACGGGGTCTCTCTGGTCGTGCTCTTTGGCTCCCACGCCCAGGGAACCGCGCGGCCGGACAGCGATATGGACCTGGGCATCCTCAGTAGGGAAATTCGTGCTCCTCGGCGGGTCACAGACCGCCGAGGAGCACGAATTCGTGCTGTCGCCGGACTTTGCCGAGTCCCTGGCCCCCACTACGGCGATCCGCAACCGCCTGGTCCACGAGTACGATACCATTGATGAGCGACTCGTCTATGCCAGCGTGCAGCCGATCCGGGCAGAATTCACCCGTTACATAGAGCAGATCCATCGCTATCTACAAGGACAAAAGTAACTTGGACGAGAAACCCCTGGAGAACGAACTGTCTGCGAACGGCCCGTTCAAGCGCATCACCGACGACCTGGATGCCCTGCTGGAGGTCTTGCCGCCACGCATCCGCGCCCCCCTGGAAGCCGATGAGGAACGCGACAACCTGCTGGAAGTGGTGCTGGACCTGGGCCGGTTGCCAGAAGCCCGCTTCCTGGACCGCGAGGTGATCCTTTCCGAGCAAGACGTGACGGCTGAGGACCTGGACTATGTGGTGAGCCGCATCGGCGAGTTCAATGCCGACAACCGGGCTGGCATCGAGCGGACCCTGCACCGCATCAGCGCCATCCGCAACCGGCAGGGGCGCATCATCGGGCTGACCTGCCGCGTGGGCCGGGCCGTCTACGGCACAATAGACATCATCCGCGACATCGTGGAGAGCGGCCGCAGCATTTTATTGCTGGGCAAGCCCGGCGTCGGCAAGACCACCATGCTGCGCGAGACGGCCCGTGTCCTGGCCGAACGCAAGCGGGTGGTCATCGTGGATACCTCCAATGAGATCGCCGGTGACGGCGACATCCCGCACCCGGCCATCGGCCGGGCCAGACGGATGCAGGTGGTGACGCCGGCCCTTCAGCACGCGGTGATGATCGAGGCGGTGGAGAACCACATGCCGGAGGTCATTGTCATTGACGAGATCGGCACCGAGTTGGAGGCCGCCGCCGCCCGCACCATCGCCGAGCGCGGCGTGCAACTGGTGGGCACCGCCCACGGCAACAGCCTGGAGAACGTCATGCTCAACCCCACCCTGGCGGACCTGGTGGGGGGCATCCAGGCCGTCACTTTGAGCGATGAGGTGGCCCGGCAGCGCGGCACCCAGAAGACCGTGCTGGAACGCAAGGCCCCGCCCACCTTCGACGTGGTGGTGGAGATCATAGACTGGGACCGGCTGGCCGTGCACCACAACGTGGCCGAGGCCGTGGACAACATCTTGCGCGGCCGGCCCATCGCCGCCGAGCTGCGCTATCGGGATGAGGAGACCGGCCAGGTTATCAGTGGCCCGGCCGCCCTGGCCCCGGCTGCCGCCGAGACCCCTCGCCTGGCCCGGGAGGCCCAGCCCGCCGGTCCCATGCCCCGCGTGCCGATCTATACCTTCGGCGTGAGCCAGAACCTGCTGGAGCAGGCCGCCCATGACCTGGAAGTGCCCATCAAGATAGTGCGAACATTAGAACAGGCTGATGTGGTGCTGACTTCGCGGGCCTACTATCGCAAGCGGCCCAAGACCATCCGCGTGGCGGAAGCCCAGGGCATTGCCGTCTATGTGCTGCGCAGCAACACACAATTGCAGATGGAACACTTTTTATCCGATTATTTTAACCTGGCAGCCCGACCGGACCCGGTAACCCTGGCCTTGCAGGAGGCGGAAGAGGCCATCACCCAGGTCCTGGCCGGTTCGCGCCCTATCGAGCTGTCCCCGCAGAACGCCTATATCCGGCGTCTCCAGCACCAGTTGGCCGAGCGGTATAGTGTGAGCAGTCGCAGCCGGGGCAAAGAGCCGCATCGCCGGGTTCAGATCTTTGCCAGCGATGATGAACGAACCGATAAGCATGACCGGTGAGCGGGGCCCGGCCCGCCATCGTCTGCTATGGCGCACCGTCGCCCGGGGCGCGTTACTGCTGATCTATGCCAATCTGGCGGACCTGCTGGTTGTGGGGGGCGGATTTGACCGCGCCCTGTACGACCTGGCTGCCCTGGTACTGCTCATCGTCCTGGGCGGCTGGTTCATCCTCTGTCGCCGGCACGAGTTGCCGGGCCTGGGGGTGCAGCGGCAGGGCCTGGTAAACAGCGCGCTACGGGGCGTGCTGCTGGGACTGGGGCTGGCGACCGGACCACTGCTCTTTTTCGCCTTTCCCTTTCTCCTGGCCGACCCGGTGCGCTACCCGGCCATCACCGGGATGTCCCAGGCCCGGCTCTGGTGGGAGCTACTGGTTCGCGTGCCCATCGTGACGGTGTTGCTCCAGGAGTTCCTTTTCCGGGGGCTGTTGCAACGGGACTTCACGCGGGCACTGGGTCTCTGGCGCGGCATTCTGAGCACCAATCTCGTCTTCTCCGGCTGGCACCTGGTTATCGCCTGGGATGCCGTGAGCCAGCAATCTGTCGCGCTGCCCCTGTTGCCGCCGGGGGCCTGCTATCTCCTGGGTTACGTCGGCGCGCTGCTGGTGGTGCTGCTCGGCGGCACGCTCCTGAGCCTGTTGCGGTGGCGCACCGACAACCTGGCTGGCCCCATCGCGGCGCACTGGCTGGTGGTGGCCCTGATGACGGTAATGCTCTACGCGCTATAGGGGGTGTTGTGGGCCTGTTCATCACGTTCGAGGGGCCAGAGGGTTGTGGCAAGACTACCCAGGCCCAGGTGTTGTTTCATCGGCTACAGGCGAAAGGCTACCCGGTGGTCTTGCTCCGGGAACCCGGCGGCACGGCCCTGGGGGAACGCATCCGGGAGATCCTCCTGCACGCGGCCGATGTGCCGCTTGCGCCCCGTGCCGAAGCGTTGCTCTTTGCCGCGTCCCGCGCCCAGTTCGTGGTCGAAGCCATTCGACCGCATCTGGCCGCCGACAGGGTGGTGATCTGTGACCGCTACGCCGATTCGACCCTGGCCTATCAGGGCTATGGTCGGGGGCTGGACCTGGCAGCATTGCAGGTGGTGTTGGACTTTGCCACGGGGGGGCTGGTCCCTGACCTGACGTTTCTGTTGGACCTGCCCACGGAAGAGGGGTTGCGCCGCAAACGGCAGGGCGCGTTACTGGCCGGCCTGCCGGACTGGGACCGCTTTGAACAGGAGGAGCTGGCCTTTCACCATCAGGTGCGGGAAGGATACCGGCAGATGGCCGCCGCCGGCGGGCGCTGGGTGATCCTGGATGCCACCCAGTCCCTGGCGGCGGTGGAACGGCAAATCTGGCACCAAGTATGCCAGAGGCTGCCTGTTAAGGGGGCATCTCGATGAAACTGATCCTGGCTATCGTGCAAGGGGATGATGCCAATAACTTGCTGGATGAACTGATGAGGACCGGCTACCGGGCCACGCTCATCAGTACCACCGGCGGTTTCCTGCGCGAAGGCAATGCCACCGTACTTGTGGGGGTGGAAGACGCTCAGGTCCCCCGGGTGCTACAGGTGATCCAGGCCACCTGCTCGGCGCGCAAGCAATATGTTACGCCCCTGCCGCCGATCCTGGAACCGGGCGAGTTCTACGTGCCGCAGCCGGTGGAGGTGCAGGTGGGTGGGGCTACGGTATTCGTCCTGGGCGTGGAAGACTTTCGTCGTCTGTAAGTTTCCCACGCGCGGGGCGCACCCCATGGCACGAAAATCGTGGTGCAGGTTCCCCTCGTGCCCACGCTCCGCGTGGGCACGAGCAGGGCGAGACCGTTTCCTGCTCGCGCGGGGTCTGCGACCCCGCGTGCTTCACGGCGGGTTACACTCCCGGTGGTCGCCGCCGCGAGCCAGGCCGGGAGGCGCCCCTGCTCGCGCGGGGTCTGCGACCCCGCGTGCTTCGCACGGCGGGTTACACTCCCGGTGGTCGCCGCCGCGAGCCAGGCCGGGAGGCTATTTTCGAGGGAGACGATATGCGCAAGATCAGTGATTTCATGAGCCGGGGCGTGGTCTCGACCCCGCCGGGCACACCGTTGACCGAGGCCCTGGCCCGGATGCTGGACCAGGAGGTGGGCAGCATCGTTGTGGTGGCTGGTCCCCGGCAACCCCTGGGCCTCCTGACCAGGGAGCTGGCGATGCGTGTCATCCTCGCGCACCACGGGGCCGCCGGCCTCAACGTGGGCGAACTGGAGCTGGCCCCGGTCCAGGTGGTGCCACCGGAGGCCGATGTGCGGGAAGGGGTGGAGTTGATCCTGTCACCGGGCCGACCGCGTCACGTGGTGGTGGTGGGTGAAGCCGGCATCGAGGGGGTATTCACCCCGGCCAACGCTTTCGAGGCGGTGGTCACCGGCGCTCTGCCCGAGGTGCCCCCAGCAGTTCCCGGCAGACAACCGGGCCAGGCCCAGACCAGACTCACCGGCGAGACGACCGGTATCCCTCGCCGGGTTCTGCCCGCCTGACTGCCGGCCTCAAACCGCCAGGTTAATCAGGCGCGGACGCGGACGCGAAGCGGGCAGATGAAAGCCGATTTAGGAGGGATGTATGCCTATCAAAACCTTTGCTGAGATCATCGAGGCGGCCAAAGCACGTGGTCCACGGCGCGTCGCCATCGCCGCCGCCCACGAGTACGAATCCCTGTGGGCCGCCCGCCACGCCCAGGACATCGGCATCGCCCGGTGTACCCTGATCGGTGACGTGTTCAAGATTCAAGAACTGGCCCGCCAGCACAACATAGACATCAGCGACATGGAGATCATCCATGAGCCGACCATCGAAGGGGCCGGGCGCAAGGCGGTGGAACTGGCGAACGCCGGCAGGGCCGACATGGTCATGAAAGGCAAGATGGAGACCGCCGAGATCCTGATCCCGGCCCTGGATAAAGAGCGCGGCCTGCGCACCGGCAAGGCCCTCACCTATATCGCTGTCTTTGAGGTGCCCGGCCTGGACCGGCTCATCTTCGTCAGCGACCCCGGCGTCATCATCGCCCCCACCATGTACCAGAAGGTGGAGATCGTCCAGAACGCCATTGACGTGGCCCAGGCCCTGGGGATCGAGCAGCCGAAGGTGGCGATCCTCACTGCTCTGGAGAACGTCAACCCCAAGATGCCGGCTACGGTGGACGCCGCCAGCCTGAGCAAGATGGCCGAACGCGGCCAGATCAAGGGTGGCATCGTGGACGGACCGTTGGCCCTGGATAACGCCATCTCTGCCCAGTCGGCTGAGAAAAAGGGCATCGAGAGCCGGGTAGCCGGCCAGGCCGACATCCTCATCACCCCGGACATCGAGGCCGGCAACGTGCTGGTCAAGTCGCTCACCTACTTTGCCAGGAGCGAGATGGCAGCCATCGTGGTGGGCGGCCGGGTCCCGCTGGTCACACCCTCCCGCAGCGGCTCCGATGAGGTGAAGATGGTCTCCATCGCCCTGGGCAACCTGCTGACCGACTGAGTTACCCCCGCTGACGACAGACCGCCGACGGCCATGACCCTTGCGGTCAGCCGTCGGCGGTCTGCGCTCATGAACGACGGTTTTCAGGCCAGCTCCATCGCCTGGGCAAAGATGCGGGCAAAGTCTGGAACGCCGGCCAGCTCGATGTAGCGCACCCTTTCGGCTATGAGCCGGGCCTGGGCACGTTGCTCGCGTGAGATCAGGGCCAGTCGCGCGCCGGTGCCGGCGGCGTTCCCCACCTGCTGGAATCGCTCCAGGGGCAAAGCCGGCAACATGCCGATGGTGATCGCGCTCGCCACGTCAATGTAGGTCCCAAAGGCCCCGGCGATGATGACCTGCTCGAGGTCCCCTTCTGCCAGACCGTGCGCTGCCAGCAGTACTTGAATGCCGGCGCGCATGGCCCCCTTGGCCAGTTGTAGCTGCCGCACATCCCGCTGGGTGATGACGATGGCCGGCTGGTCCGTGGCCTCGTCTTCTCTCACCAGCACGAACTCGCGCTGGCCCCCTCGTTCGCGCACGCGCGGGTGATTGCCCAGAAGGCCGGTATGGTCCAGAGCACCGGCCCGGCGCATCTCCGCCACCGCGTCCAGGAGGCCGGAGCCGCACAGCCCGGCCGGCGGTGCACCGCCGATGGTCTGATAGAGCACCCGGTCTCCTTCCAGCCGCACCCGCTCGATGGCCCCGGCCGCCGCCCGCATCCCGCACGAGATGTGCGCCCCCTCGAAGGCCGGGCCGGACGCGCATGACACGCTGGTCAGCGTCTCCTCGCGCGCCAGGCAGACCTCCGTATTTGTGCCGATGTCCAGGGCCAACTTCGCACCCTGTGCCTGGGCTACCCCGGTGGCCAGGAGCATCGCCACGTGGTCTGCCCCCACGTAGCCGGCCACGTTGGGCAGCAGATGGACGTATGCCCCCGGAGCCAGACCCAGTCCCACATCCCTGGCTCGCACATCTAACGCGGCCCGGACGGCTGGCACGTATGGCGCCACGGCCAACTGCCTCACCGGCAGGCGTAAGAACAGGTGGTGCATGGCCGTATTGCCCACGACTACCGCCTCGACGATGTGCTCTGGCGTGGCTTCCACTTCCCAACACAGATCGGTTGCCAACTCGTTCAGGGCAGCCACGACCAGGGTTTGCAGCCGTTGGGCCTCGGCCGGCGATTCACTGGCCCGGCCCAGGCGCGTGACCACGTCCTCCCCATAGGCGAGCTGCGGGTTCAGTATCCCCCGGGCGGCCAACGTCTGGCCGGTCGCCAGGTTCACCAGGTAGCCAGCGATCTTGGTGGTCCCCAGGTCCACGGCCAGGCCCAGGGCGCGGTCACCGGCTGGCCCCACGGCTACCACTTCCCGGTCGCGGATCATCACCTGAGCCTGCCAGCCCCAATCTCGCCACCGGGGCGCCAGACGGCGCAGCACGGCGATGTCCATCGTGTCCATGGCGACCCCGTGTTGCTGAACTAACGTTGCACCCAGGCGTTCGTCATCGGCGCGCAGGTCGGCCAGAGTAGGAGGCGGCAGGCGTACTGCATACGCCCGCACCGGTGGGTCTGGCGGCACAATCACGGCCAGACCTTCCACCTGGGTGCGTTGGGGGGAGGTGAGCGATTCTGGCGGCACAGCGACCCGGCTATCGCTCAAGGGGATGGTCTGACAGGCCAGGCGGTAGCCAATAGCCAACTCCTGAGGGGCAAAGACCTCGCGTTCACGGGCCGTTGGCTCTGTGACTGCGCCGGCCAGCACCTGCACCCGGCACCGGCCGCAGGTCCCCTGGCCGCCACAGATGCTCACCAGGTCCACCCCCAGCCGGCGGGCACAGTCCAACAATGACCGGTGGGCCGGGCACGCGCCACGCCGGCCCACCGGCTCGAAATCCACCTGGTACGATGTCATATCCCACATTCGTAACTGCTCACCCTCCCGCCGATTTGTTCCAGGCAACGTGACTGCCTACCCTCCCGCAGGCTTCGCCGTGAGCTCAGCCGAACGGTTTGGGCGCAATGACCAGACCAGACGCCGTAGGCGCGCCCAGATGACCGGTTGCATCGGTTGCCAGCCCCTTTCTAACCTGCGGGAGGGTTCAGGGTGGGCAGTTACCAGACAACCTGCTGAGGGCAAGCTATACCAGTCCCAACCATCTGGCCACCGTCGGGCCCCAACCGGCCATGTTGAGCACGATGGGCACCAGGAGCACGCCCATGCAGTTCATCCGCCGCGAGTGCCAGAGCACCGGGATGAGGCCGATGCCGGTGGCGACGGCAGCGATGAGCAGCCCACCGGGGCCGGTGAACAGGAAGACGATCCCCATCAGCACCGCCAGCGTCACGCCGGAGATGAGGCGGTAGTTCACTCGATTCACCAGGGCGATGGCCGCCCGCGAGAACAGGATGAGCAGGAAGAACGCCAGCGCCGCGCAGACGGCGCAGGCGGCCAGCGCCAGGGCATAGACCTCCGGCGTCTGGGGGATATAGACCAGGCTGAGCATCCAGGCCATGCCGCCGCGCGTCAGGTGCAGCCCCGGCACGAAGAACAAGAGCAACGCGCCCACGTAGTAGACCACCTTCGATGCGCCCTGGCTGATGAGGAAGAGCCGGTCGTCGCGCTGGGCCGTGGCGTGCCCGGCGATGAACCCGCCGATGCCGCCGGTGACCACCGGGAAGAAGGCGGCAAAGATGCCGCCCAGCGCGCCGGCCGCCGTCCCCCGGACGATGAGCGACGGTGTCACGTCCAGCGAGGTCGCCACGTGTTGCGGCGGCACCTCCTCGCCGGAGATGATGTTGGTGAGCACCCAGGGGATGGCAAAGAGGCCCATGAAAGCCGGCAGCAGGTTCTGGAAGCTCATCTCCGTGGGCACCAGGCTGCGGTACATGATGATCATCCCCAGGATACCGCTGAGGACGAACGTGAGCAGGCCGGCCAACAGGCTCTTCCAGCCGTCCCAGAGGCGCGCCAGGCTGGTCGGCCCCCTATCTCCGCCCTTGGGCCACTCCGACAGGAGCATATAGACGATGACGAGCATGAGGATCCAGTGCAGGTGCGGGGCCACGATGGTGCGGATGGTGGAGAAGACGCCACCAGCAAAGGGGCTGAGGAGCAGCAGGAACGCGATCCCGCCCAGCCCCCCCACGCCGGTGAGGATAGACGCCTCAAAGCCGCGCCGCTGCATCAGGTACTTCTGGCCCGGCAGCACGATCCAGATCGCGCTCTCGTCCGGGGCCGCCAGGAAGATGGAGGGGATGGTGTTCAGGATGGCATAGCCCACCACCATGCCCAGCATCCACATCGCCAGGGCCTCGTCGGGGACGAGGCCCTGCATCCGCAGGGAGATGACGATGAGCAGCCCGGCCACGTTGTAGATGTGCAGGGCCGGGATGCAGGAGAGCACCGATGACGTGAGGGTGCCGCCCAGGGCGCAGAGAAGCAGATTGAGGGCATCAATGGTCATCATTACAACTCCTGTAGGCTTCGGCGGCTCTTTGCTCCAACTGAAACTGGCCCAACTCGGATAACCGGGCCGCCAGATCCAGCGCATCGAACGACGCTGGACCAAAGAAGTCCAGGTCAACCGAGATGCGATGCCCCAGGTGCAAGGCCGCTGCTGTGCCGCCGGCCAGATAGAACGGCGCGGCGACGCCGGATGCGCCCAAGTCCAGCTGGGCCGGGTCAATGTCCCAGAAATACCGATGCGCAAAGGCCGGCAAGGCACGTGGGGTCATATCACCCCTCGCGCGCGCAGATCAGCGATCCAGTCCAGCCTGAGTTGGGTCGCCTCGTCATCGTAGCTGGCCTCACGGAGTATGGCCTCCGTGTGCTCGCCTAAGCGTGGCGGCGGCGTGCGCACCTGGTCCGGCGTATGGCTCAGGCGCAGCGGCGTGCGTACCTGGGTCAGCGGGCCGGTGTCTGGCCGGGTTATCTCCGTCAGCAGTTCGCGGGCGACTATCTGGGGATCTGTCGCCAGTTCGTTCAGGGAGAGCACCGGCTCGCAGCAGGCATCAGCGGTGCCCAGAAGCGCGGTCCACTCGTCACGGGTGCGGGTGCGGAACAGCCGCCGCAACTCGGCGATGGTCTCTTGCTGGCCGGGCGCATCGGCCAGGATGGTGTCGAGCAGATCCGGCCGGTCTACGGCGTCGCAGAACCGTTGCCAGAACTTGGGTTCCAGCGCGCCCAGGGAGAAATACCGGCCGTCGGCGGTCTCATAGACCTGGTAGCGGGCCACGCCGCCGGTGAGGTGATCTGCGCCCCGCCGGGGTGGTTGCCCGGTGGCCTGCATGATCGCCAACGGCAGCCCCAGGAGCGCGGTCACGCCGTCGGTGATAGACAGGTCCAGGTATTGCCCGACGCCGGTGCGCTCGCGGGCCTGCAAGGCCAACAGGATGCCGATGGCAGCCCACAATGCCCCCACCACATCGGCGATGGGCAGGCCGGGGAGGGCTGGGGGGCCATCGGCCGGGCCGGTGAGGCCCAGGAAGCCGCCCCGGGCCAGGTAGTTCACATCGTGGCCGGCGCGGTCATGCAGCGGCCCGGTCTGGCCGTAGCCGGTGAGGGAGACATAGACCAGGCGCGGGTTCACGGCTCGCAGCGCGGCATAGTCCAGTTCCAACGTCGCCATCACGCCGGGCCGGAAGCTCTCCACCAGCACGTCAGCGGTGCGGGCCAACGCGCGCAGCACCTCGCGGCCTTCTGGGACGCGCAGGTTCAACGTGAAGCTGCGCTTGTTCCGGTTGAGGGCCAAAAAATACACGCTATCCTCACCGAGCAATGGCGGCACGCCGCGCATGTAGTCGCCGCCGTCCGGGTCCTCTACCTTGATGACATCGGCCCCAAAATCCGCCAGGATCATGGTGCAGAATGGGCCGGGGAAGAGGCGCGTCAGGTCCAGGATGCGGATGCCGTGGAGGGCAGCAGTGGGCATGGGTTTCTCCAGGATACAGGATGCAGGGTGCAGGGTGCAGGATACAGGATACAGGATGCATGATGCAGGATGCATGATACAGGAGGCGGGGGACTCTGTCAAGAAGGGGGCATTCAGCTTGTTGACTTTACCGCCGAGATCAGTTACAATGGGATCGTGACCGTTGTTCGCCGGGCTGGCACACCAACCTTTACAAGGAGAAAGAATCATGATCGCCCCGTTCATTTTCAGCGCCATCGTGTCACCCCCACCCACGGATGAAGCGGCGGGAGAGACCCTCATCACCGAAGCTGGTCCCGCATCGCCAGTTGTCGAGACGCCGCCGGCCCGGCACGTGCCAACCTGGGTCTGGATCCTGCTCGTCGCCATCGTGGTCATCCTGTGTATCTGCTGCCTGTGCGCCACGCTGGGAGCTGGCGTGTGGGCCTTGAGCAGTGGCGAGTCGCCATTCCGCACCTCCACGCCGGGCATTGATACCCCCATCACCGTCGAGGGCGTGCAGGTCCAGCTCACTTCTGCTACCCGGCAGGACAGCTAAAGTCGGCGACCGGGACGCACCGACCCCGTCAGGCCAGCGATGAGTTGCTCGTCATCGAGGCGACGCTCTCCGGCGCTACGGATGCGCAAAAGGTCCTGGCGTGGAAACCCTTCACCATTGACGATACCGGACGCAAGGACACGCCGGGCATCAGCACGGTAACGAGCGACAAGGACAGGCGGCCCACCAAAGCCATCTGGATCATCGCTGTGGCCAGGACCGCGCACTCGTTCACCTTTCATTTGCCGGGCGACAAAACAGTCAACCTGGCCCCGCTCCTGAGCCGGTAGCACAAGGAGGGGCCATGTCGGAAAAGCCGGTACAACCCAAGCCCATTTTTCAGGCGGAGACGCCACCCCCGCCGGCCGAAGCGGCCCCGGCCGCCCCACGCCGGGCCCGGCGGGGGCGGGGCTGGGCCTGCGCACTGGTCGTCGGCCTGCTGCTCCTCTGCTGTGCGTGCGCCGCGCTCGTGGGACTGCTGGGCCTCGGCGCAATGAATGGGCGCGCGCGAGCGTGAAAGGCGGCGAGTTCTATATCGCCATGAAGCAGGCTGACAGTTGGGCCTGGGCCACCGACAGCTTGCAGGTCACAGATGGCATCTTTGAGGTGGATGCCTGGCAGACGGCGGCCGGGCCGGGAACCTGCGGTGAGGAATACCACTGGTTGCAAGAATAGAGAGCGGGGTCACGTGACCCCGCTCGTTATTTCGGTCAGCCTGGCAGCTAGATGGTGTATAGCTCACCCGGTTCCTGCTCTTCCTCGGCTGGGGCGCGCACGACCAGCACCGGCACAGTCGAGTGGGCCACCACCCGGTGGCTCACGCTGCCCAGCAGCAGGCTTTGCAGGCTGCCCTGACCCCGGCTCCCCATCACGATCAGGTCACACTGGCGCGTCTCGGTCAGGCGCAGGATGACGTCGGCCGGCTGGCCTTCCAGCACCTCCACCGTGGTCTCCACACCGGCCGCGCGCAACCTGTCCGCCGCCTGGTTGACGATCCGTTCCCCCTCGGCGACGTGCTGGCTGATGTATTGACTCAGCACCGGCTCGCCCAGGTAGGACGGGACCGGCGGAAAAGCATAGACGACGATGACCTGAGCCGGGCCGCACACGGCCAGGTCTTGCGCGTATTTGAGGGCCTCATCGGCATGGCGAGAACCGTCCGTGGCGAACAGGATCCTTTTGAACATCGTTTCACCTCCTATATGATTTCTTTTAGCGCGGCCACGATGGCCGGCAGGGTCTCCACCAGGTCTTCGTGCATGACCACGGCGGCGTATTCGTCAAAATGGGTGGGGTCGCGGTTGAGGATGATGAGCCGGGCGCCGTTTTGCAAGGCCACGCCGGGTAGCATCGCCGCCGGCATCACTTCCAGCGACGAGCCGATCACCAGCATCAGGTCACAGGCCATAGCCTCGGCCTGGGCTGCGGCCAGCACCGCCGGGGGCAACATCTCCCCGAACAAGATAACGTTGGGCTTGAGGACGCCCCCGCAGTCGCAGTGGGGGATCGCCCCAGTCTCCAACCAGTTATCCAGATACGAGGCTGAGGATACCACACGGCCGCATTGGATGCAGGTGCTCTCCTGCCAGTGGCCGTGTAGCTCCAACACTCGCCGGGAGCCGGCTCGCTGATGCAGGTTGTCAATGTTCTGGGTGATGACGGCCTTGAGCTTGCCCAGTTGTTCCAGTTCGGCCAGGGCCAGGTGGGCGGCATTGGGTTGGGCGTCTATCATCAGGCGCATCAGGGGCCGGGACCAGTCAAAGAAAGCCCGGGGATACTGGAGAAAGACCTCCAAAGAGGCTACCGTCATGGGGTCTACCCGACTCCACAGGCCGGTGCCGGTGCCGCGAAAGTCCGGCACGCCGGATGGGGTGCTATGCCCGGCCCCGGTGAGGGCCACGGCGTGGCGAGAGGCATGAATGAGTTGCGCTGCTTTGTTTATGGCTTGCGAATCCATCAACATCTCCTCGTATAACTGTGTGCCGGCCAGGGGTCTGCCAGGCCCAGGCCTGACTGGGCGACCCCGCGCCCAACAGCGGGCGACACTGAGCAGAAACATCCTGCTATGAGTATCGTTCCAGGCTATTTTACACTGCTGTGGGAGTAAGGTCAAGCCGCCATTCGGCTTGCATATCTAATCATTTAATGGTATAATGCCGTCGAGCGGGGAAAAGATCGGCTGCGGGCACGTGCAGGAAAAAATACTATAAGCGTCCGGCCTCGTGCTTTGGACTTGATTCTGGGGTCGAGCCTTCAGGCGTATATCTTGTGGTCACCGGCTAAAGCCTCTATTCCTTTGGTGTGAAAGTCCAACTGTGCTCTGGGTGAACGGTTATAGCACGGTTTATCTCTACCGGCTGGTGCGAACAGTGACACCGTTGCTCATTCGGATATAGACTCTATCAAAAGTCAGGCCTGAGAGGAGGAGAACATGAACCACAAAAAATTGCATCATGCGATCTTGTCCTGGTCAGTCACGATCTTCCTGCTGCTCTCCCTGGTGAGTGTTGGCAGGAACCCCACAGCGGTCGCTCAGAACGGCTATTTCGCCCGCTTTTATGGCGACCTGGCCCCTGGCGAGACGGTCACCCCCACCTATCCCCTGTTCGGCAGTCAAGCCAAGAATATCAACCTGAAATTGCAGGTGCCGGCCGTGTCGGGCGGCGGTACAGTCGCGTTGGACGTCACCGATGGGGCCGGAGGCCATCCCTTCGCCGGCACCATCCTGGACGGTGAGACCCTCTGGGCAAACATCACGATCCAGCCGGGCAACAATGTCTTCACCCTGCACAACGCCGGGACCACCACAGTCCAGTACGACCTGCGGCTCTACGAGGTGGGGGCTGCGCCCACCACCTGGAGCGGTACATCGCAGGGACCCGGCACGTGGCGGTCGCACATCCGCCTGAATTTCCCCGCCAACGCCCTGTACCAGTTCGACCTGGGCGTCCCGGCCGGCCGCTACCAGTTCCTGGTAGACGCGGACTATATCCAGAAAACCGTGGAGACCACCGGTACCGTGACCTGTTACGTTGCCGCTGGCCTGCACGACCTCTTCATCATGCCCGATACGGCCTCCCCGTGGACCGACTGGTCGCTGACCATCTCTGGGCCGGGCGCGACTAATGATACCCTGCCCTATGCCAAGACCGGCGGCAACGTGGGCGGTATCGGCAACGACTTTGACACGGAATGGCTGCCCCTGAACCTGGCTGCGGCAGCCGAGGCCAACTTCTCGCTCACTGTGACCGGGGATACCGGCGATGCCATAGATGTCTACCTCTATGGGGCCACCGGCGTTACCCCGACCCATACCATCATGGGCATCTACGGCGGCGAGACCGTGTGGTGGACCACCAACCTGCCCGCCGGGACGAGCCGCCTGAAACTGGTCGCCGACCCCAACACTGGCCCGCTGGCCTATGTCCTCACCATCTACAGTAATAAGCCGGCTCTCCCAGCCAGTTGGACCGGCGCGTCGCATGGCCTGGCGAACAACTCGCACCTGCGCTTCCAGGTGACCACCGCCGGCCTGTATGACTTTGCCTATGGCGTGACGGCCGGTCGCTACCAATTCCTGGTGAACTCTGACCCCCAGATCCAAAAGACCGTGGAGACCACCGGCACGGTGCGCTACTATCTGGCTGCCGGCACCCACGAGCTGACCGTGGTGCAAGACCCGGCGGCAGCCCATACCGCCTGGTCCCTGGGCCTCAGTGGCCCCTATGGGACGACGGATTCGCTGCCCTATATACAATCGGGCTACAACCTGGGCGGCACCGGCAACGTCTTTCGCACCGAGTGGCTGCCGGTGAACCTGCCGGCCAACAGCGCCGTCAACATCGAGTTGACGCTCCAGGGCGACCTGAACGATGGCCTGACTGCCTATCTGTATCAGGGCGCGTCGTCCACACCCGCCTATACCTCGCCCGTGGTCTATGGCGGGGAGACGTTCTGGTTCACTAACGACCTGGTGGCTGGAGTGAACCAGATCAAACTGGAGGCTGGAACTAACGCCGGCCCCCTGCGCTATGACCTGGCTATCCGGCCGATCCAGTCTCCGCCCTATGCCTGGAGCGGTGTGGCCAAGGGGGGCGCCGGCAACCCGGTCGCCAGCGTGCAGATCGCCACGGGCGGCACGTATCACGTGGCCCTGGACACGCCGGTGGGCTTTGGTCAGGTGATCGTTGATGGGACCACCCTGGCGGCTGAGCAGTCGGCTGACCTGGCGGGCCATTCCACCGAATTCGATGTGCCCCTGGCCGCCGGGCGGCACAATTTCGCGCTCAAGCAATCGGCCGCGGTCACCACCTCCTGGACCATCAGCGTCACCGCCACAGCGGCCCAGGAAGTGCTGGCACACTTTTACGGTAGCCTGAACCCAGGCGAGCAGGTGGACCCCCAGTTCCCGTTGTTCGGGACGGCGGACAGGGAAGTGAACTTTCGGCTGGTCACGCCAGCGGTGATCGGCGGCGGGCAACTGGACCTGACCATCAAGGATGGCGCCGGGGGGACGGCTTTTGTCGGCACCAGCCTGGACGGCGAGACGCTCTGGGGCACGGCCACCCTCAAGCCGGGGCAAAACACCTTCATCCTGCACAACATCGGCGCGAATCCCCTCCAGTATGACCTGACTGTCTACGAGATCGGGGCGGCGCCGTACAGTTGGGCCGGCTATTCGCAGGGCGCCGGGTCGTGGGACTCGCATATCCAGCTCAGTTTCCCCACCAGCGGGCTGTATGACTTTGACTATAGCCTGTTGGCCGGCCGGTTCCAGTTCCTGGTGGATGCCCTCTACATCCAAAAGACCGTGGAGACCACCGGCACGGTGCGCTACTATGTCCCCGCCGGCGTCTATGTGCTCAAGATCGTGCCGGATCGCACGGCGGACGCCTCCTGGATGTTGAACATCTCGGCCGTCGGCGCACCAACGGATGACCTGCCTTATACCAAGACGGGCGGCCATCTATGGGCGGCGACCAACCGGTTCAATGCCGAATGGCTGCCGGTGAACCTGGCGGCAGCCACCCCGGCCAACTTTAAGCTGACCCTGACCGGGGCAAACACCGACAAGATGAATGTCACCTTCTACGCCGGCCTTAGCCCGGCCGAGGTCTATTCCCTCACCAACGTCTACGGCGGTGAGACGGTTTGGGGGATGGTGGACCTGCCAGCCGGGTTGAGCCGCATCCACCTGGAGACAGATGCGGCCAACAGTGGCGCGCTGGCCTATGAGTTGGCCCTGTATCCCCAGCCCACGGTCGCCCCGGCCAGCCCAGCCACCTGGGTCGGCGCCTCACAGGGGATTTCGGCCAACAACTCCCAGGTGCGCTTTCGGGTGAGCGCCGCCGGCCTGTATGACTTTGCCTATGGCGTGACGGCCGGCCGCTATCAGTTCCTGGTGGACTCGCATCCCCACCTCCAGAAAACCGTGGAGACCACCGGCACGGTGCGTTACTATCTGGCCGCCGGCGATCACGAGCTGACCGTGGTGCAAGACCCGGCGGCAGCCCATACCGCCTGGTCGCTGGCGATCTCCGCCACGGGGATGCCGGCCGACGAGTTGCCCTATGAGAAAGACGGCGGCAATCTGGGGGGTGTGGGCAACGGGTTCCTGGTGGAATGGCTGCCGGTGGTTCTGCCGGCCGGGAGCGCCGCCAACTTCCGGCTGACCCTGAACGGCTCCCTGACCGATGGGCTGACGGTCTATCTATACCAGGGGGCTACGCAGGTATATACCACGCCGGTAGTCTATGGCGGGGAGACGTTCTGGTGGACGACAGATCTGGCAGCCGGGGTGAATCAGTTGCTCCTGGAGGCCCAGGGTGGGAACGCCGGCCCCTTGCAGTACGCGCTTTCGATCCAGCCCATCCCCACGGTGCTGCACGGCGCGCCCCATACCTGGGATGGTCTGGGCAAGGGTGGGGCCGGCCAATCCCAGATCGAGGTGCAGACACCAGTTACCGGCACCTACCATGTGTTGCTGAACGTGCCCCATGGCTTCGCCAACCTGTCCATCGGGCCGGCAGGCGCGATCAGTAACTGGTCAACGAAGCAGTCGCAAATCGAGTTCGATGTCCCGCTGAGCGAAGGGGGCCATCTCTTCCGGGTCCAGCAAAGCGCCGCCTATATCACCACGACCTGGGCGGTCACAGTGAGCATGAAAGATGCCCTGGCGCCACAGATCACGGCCGTCAATCCGCCCTCCATGACGAACGAGGTGACGACGGTGGTGACCATCATCGGGGCCAACTTTCAGCCTGGGGCCACGGTGCGGATAGACAGCCTGTCCCTGACCCCGGTGACCCGCCTGAGTTCGACTCAGTTGCAGGTGGCGATCCCGGCCCTGACGCCGGTGGGCACATACACCGTCACCGTGACTAACCCGGATAGCAAGTCGGCCACGCTGCCTGAGGCCCTGATCATAACGGAAGCGCAGCACGAGTACCGGCTCTTCTTGCCGCTTGTGTTGCGCAATTATGGGGGGTAGACGGTAGCGCGCGCGAAGCAAAAGCCCAGCCCCGGTCATCTTTGGACAATCCTGGAGTCGAGCCTTCAGGCGGGCCATCTCTTGTGATCACCGGCTAAAGCCTCTACTCCTTGTGGTATGGTCCAAAGTCAGATGGCCGGGGCTGTTTTTTTATGGGAGGGCTTGTAACAGCCTACCCTCCCGCAGGTTTGGACGACTGAACTCACCGCAGAGGCGCTGAGGCCACGGAGAAAATCCATAAAAACCTCTGCGAACCCGGCGTCTCTGCGGTGAACAAGCAGTGTCCAGGTCAAACCATCGTTGTAGAACTAACCTGCGGGAGGGTTCAGGGGGCCAGGGGACAACCCCTACGAGGACTTGCGCCGCTTGCGACGTTTGCGGGAACCAGGGGTGTGAACCTGGATGGTGGGGGGCGTTGTATCTTCCTCCAGGTCGCCGGCCACGTCAATCAGGTGCTGCGCCACGGCCCGGTAGACTGCTGGCGGCATGGGGTCCCCGGCGGTGCGGATCACGCCCTTGAGATTCCTGGCCAGTACCGCCGGCACGGTCGGGTCCGTCACCTCTAGCGTGACATCTTTGCCGGTGAACACCACCACCGGCTTCACCGGCACGCTGTCGGCCACGTCCGGCAGATGCTCGCGCAGGTAAGCGCGCAGACGAGCCGCGCCATCCAGGGCATCCTGGGTGGGGTTCTTGAGGCGTTCCTCGCTGAGGGCCCGCAGATAGTCCATGAACTTCATGTGTCGCCGCCAGTGATCCCCGGCGCACACGATAGCCTGGCCGTCAATGCCCCGGGTCTCCAGGGCATAGACGGCTTGCGGGGTGAGCAGGAGGTGCAGAAGCGGCAGGCCCGGCACATAGTTGTAGAGGCGATAACGATTGTCCAGGCCGGTGAGGTTCTCCTTGAGCGTTCGATCCTCGCGGTCTGGCCGTCCCCAACGCCGGACGTGATAGGTGCCGATGTTGAATCCCACGAACCCGGCGATGACCAGCCCATAAGCGATGGCCAGGTTCGCCCAGGGCGGCAGACCACCCGGCAACTGGGACAGGGTGGGGTCAAGGAAGGAATAGATGCCCCCGGCGATGAGAAACAAAAAGCTGAGCAAGGCGATGCGGCTGCCCCAATTCTTGCGCTTGATGACATAGGCTTCGTTAGTAATTATACGCAATGGACTATGCTCCGTGAAACGTGATACGTGTTCCGTGCTTCTCCGTTCCGCTGCTCCTGCTTCATCCTTCCGCCTTCACCCTTCATATTTCCCCACCACCAGGCAGGCGTTCTGCCCGCCAAAGCCGAAAGAGTTGGACAGGGCCAGGCGCACCGGCGCGCGGCGGGCGACATGGGGTACATAGTCCAGATCACAGGCCGGGTCCGGCTCGTCCAGGTTGATGGTGGGGGGGATGATGCCGGTCTGGATAGTCCTTACCGTGGCGATGGCCTCCACCGCCCCGGCTGCCGCGATGAGGTGGCCGAGCATGGACTTGTTGGCGCTGATGGGGACCTGGTAGGCCCGGTCACCAAAGACTTTTTTGATCGCCAGGGTTTCCATGGGGTCGTTGAGGGGGGTGGAGGTGCCGTGGGCGTTGATGTAGTCAATGTCGGCCGGGGTCAGGCCGGCATCGGCGATGGCCAGTTGCATGGCCATGGCCGGGGCCTGGGCCTCCGGGTCCGGGGCCGTCAGGTGATAGGCATCGGAAGTGCTGCCAAAGCCCAATACCTCGGCGTGGATGCGGGCGCCCCGGGCCAGGGCGTGCTCCAGGCTCTCCAGGACCAGGACGCCGGCGCCTTCGGAGGCCACAAAGCCGTCTCGGCGCGCGTCAAAGGGGCGGCTGGCCTTGCCCGGCGGTTCCTCCGTCCAGGTAGATAGGGCCTGCATCACGTAAAAGCCGGCCAGGGCGAACTCGCAGATCTCGGCAGCGGTGCCGCCGGCCAGCATCACCTCGGCCGCGCCCCGGCGGATGACCTCTGTCGCGTCGCCGATGGCCTGGGTGCTGGAAGCGCAGGCGGTGGCCACACTGGAGTTGAATCCTCGCGCCCCGGTGATCAGGCTGACGTTGTAGGCGGCCATGTTGGGCAGGATGAGGGGAAAAGAAAAGGGGCTGATGCGCTTGCCGGCGCGCAGCCGGTCAAAAGCCTCCTCCACATCCGGCAGGCTTCCCATACCTACGCCCATGATCACACCGGTGCTAAAGGCCTCTTCGGCCGGGATGGTCCACCCGGCGTCAGCCAGGGCCATCTGCGCAGCCGCCACGGCGAACTGAGAGAACCGGGCCATGCGTTTGGCCGCCTTAAAGTCCATATAGTTCTGTGGATCAAACCCGTGGACCTCACCGACGACCCTGACCGGGTAGTTGCTGGCGTCAAAGCGGGTCACGTAGCCCAGACCGGAGCGACCGGCCACCAGGCCCGCCCAGGTCTCGTCCACTGTGAGACCCAACGGCGTAATACAGCCCATGCCCGTGATGACCACCCGCCGCCGGCCGCGCTCATCGCGGCCGTAGGGCGACTCCTGGGGCAGCGGCACTGGCTCCCAGATGCCGGTCACGATCTCGTCCAGCTCCTGGTTCAGGGTCCGGCGGACATCGGTATCAATAGCCATTGTTTATCTCCTTCTCTCTTGAAAGTAGCTCCCTGGCCTGGCCGGCGCGGGAAAACCACCCTTGCTCGCACTCTGCGTGGGTGCGAGACGGTGCTGCGTGCCCACGCGGAGCGTGGGCACGAGGCATGCGCGGGCACAAGGCAAACCACCCTTGCTCGCACTCTGGGTGCGAAACGGTGCTGCGTGCCCACGCGGAGCGTGGGCACGAGGCGAAATTACCTTTGCTCGCACCCACGCTCTGCGTGGGTGCGAAACGCGGTCTGCTGCGTGCCCACGCGGAGCGTGGGCACGAGGCGACTATGCTTACTGGTTGTTGCGGATGGTGAAGGTCTGAAGCTCCTGGCCACTGGCGTCACGGAAACAGAGAACCAGCCGCTCCGGGTAGACCGTGACGTCGGCAAAGCCATGCGTGCCGGCTCTGTACCACTGCGACGCCGGCGAACGATAGACGGCCTCCGGGTCCAGCAGTCCACCCAGCCCGCCGACCACGGCATAGCTGACGCCGTTCTGTTGCAGGAACTCCAGGTGATGGTTATGCCCGGAGAGGACCAGGTCTACGTGGTATTTTTCCAACAGCGGTGCCACTTCGCGGATCATGTCCGGCGGGTCATACCAGGGCAGCCCGTCAGACACCGTGCCCGACGAATAGACCATCGAGTGCATCATCACGATCACCCAGTCGGTGGATGGGAGGGCAGCCAGTTGTCGGTTGAACCACTCGCGTTGCGCCGGCGTGAAGGTGTCAATCCCCCACATCATCTCCAGCACGAGCACGTGCACTGGCCCGGCGTCAAGCCGGTAGTAGCGTTGGGTTCCCAGGGGCGTTGCCAGGCCCGGCGGGTAGAAATAGGCGAAATAGTGCTCCACGCCGTTGATCAGGCCGTCATGGTTGCCCAGGAATGGTCGCACTGGCACGGCATAGCTAAAGGGGGCCAGCGTATCCAGGGCCAGGAGCCATTCCTCGTTGTTCATGCCCATCTCGGTGATGTCGCCCATGACGAAGAAGGCGTGGAACCCGTGCTCCGGCCGGGTCACATAGCCCAGGATGCCCTGCATGGTCTGGGGTTGGCGGGCCGTATCAGCGCCGAAATGGGAATCGCCGCCGGCCCCGAAGCGATAGAGCGGGCCATCGGCCGGGGCTATCGCCGGCGTCTGGAACGAGTACACCGGGCCATCGTTGAGCTGCCATTGGTAGCGCGCGGCCGGTTGCAGGTCGCGGAGGGCCAGCACGTGCTCACGGACCGGCTGCGGCTCGGTGACTTGTTGGCTCAGCTCGCCGATGCCGTAGCGGAGCGTGTGCTGGCTGGCCGGGTCGGTGCGAAAGACGAGGGCCAGGTTGGGCACGCCATGCGCCCCCACGCCGTCCTCAATGAGTAATATCGGCGGGGTGATGGCCGCCATCTCCCGTGAGACCTGGAGGATATAGCCGGCGATACCCAGGGGAACGATCAGGCCCACCAGGGCCAGGATCGCGGCGAGCACGGCCACGATGCGCCCGGCGGTACGGGAGAAGCGACGCGCCAGGGCTGCCGCCAACGCTGCCAGCAGGGGCAGCAGGCCCAATAGCCCCACCAGGTAAAAGATAGGCCGGTAGCTCGGCCCCCATTGATACAGTCCCAAGATGCCGTCGAGGCTGAACACCCACCACAGCACGGCGCCCGTCGCCGCGCTGGCGGCGACGACCAGGCCGATCAACAGCGCGATTCGGACGTTGACCATGGTTACCCCTTTCCAGACAACTGCGCGACAAAGGCGGCGTGCTCGTCCGACGCCAACCCCTTTTGCAAACCGGTCAGCACCTGGGCCAGATTGCCTTGTAGCATGGCCGGCACGTGCAGCCACAGGCCGGGAAAGACCTGGCTGCGGATCACCCCTTCCTCATCGGGTTCCAACGGCACGTATTGGCCCTCTTGCAGGCTGAACCAGTCCAACTCCTGGTCGTAGACGCGCCACACCAGGTATTCCTGCACCCCATTGCGGCGGTAGGCGTTCAGCTTGTCGTGCAGGTCATAGGAGGCGCTGGTGGCGGTGATCTCGGCGATGAGTTCCGGCGCGCCCTCGATGTAATCGTCCGCGCTAACGCGGGAGCGACCGCCATGGGCCTCGTCCAGGCGCAACAGGGCATCCGGCTGCGGCTCGTTGTCCAGGTCCAGGCGGACGGTGGCGTTGTCGTTCAGGTGCACGCCGGGGGTAGTTGCGCAATAGGTTCCCAGCCAGGTCATGACTTGTCCGTGGGCTGCACTATGGCGGTTGCTTACTGGCGTTGGCATATGGACTACTCCTTCGATCAACTCGGCTTTTTTGACGTGAGGCATGGCGGCGTAGCGCCGCTCGAACTCAGGGCAGGTCAGCCGGTCGCCGTTTTGCAGGGGGGGCGGCAAGACACCGGGCACGTCCGGCCGATGCATCGCTCGCCGTACCCGGTGCGGTTGCCGTTTCATCACTGCTGCCTGTTTCACGGCCATGAGACACCTCCTGGAGATTGCGGATTGCGGACTGTGGATTTCGGATTGCGGATTGTAGTCTAGATATGGTCCACGTATTGCGAAGCGCGTTGGGGCCATTCGCCGCCGGGCAGGTCCTTTACGCCCTCCCGAATAGTCCCCACCACGTCACGCTCCACGGATTCCTTGCACACCCGGATGGCGTTCTGGATGGCCTTGACGTTGCTGCGGCCATGGGCCACCACCACCGGGCCGTTCACTCCCAGCAGGTGCGCCCCGCCAAACTCGGCGTAGTAGAATCGCCTGACGATGCGGCGCAGGGCCGGCAGGGAGAGGAGCAACGTCGGCAAGGCCAGGATCGCGCCGGGCACAGCCAACAACAACGCCAGCTTGCCCACTACCCCGGCCTTTAGCTCGTTGACGATGATGAGGCCCAGGGCCACCACCAGCCCCTCGCTGAGCTTGATGAGCACGTTGCCGCTGAACCCATCGGTCACGATCACGTCGGCCAGGCCTTTGGGCACGTCCTTGCCCTCGGCGTTGCCGATAAAGTTCAGGCCGCTGGCCTTGAGCAGGGGTGTGGCCTGGCGGACAAGCAGGTTGCCCTTGTCCTCCTCCTCGCCGTTGGAGAGGAGGGCCACCGTGGGTCGGGGGAGGCCATAGATCTTTTCCATGAAGATGCTGCCCATGAGGGCGAACTGGAGCAGGTAGAGTGGGGTGCATTCCGTGTTCGCCCCCACGTCCAGGACGAAGCAATGGCCGGGGATCGTGGGGTAGACCGTGCCCAGGGCCGGGCGCTTGATGCCGGGGATACGCCCGATGTTGAACAGCGCGGCGGCCATCACCGCCCCGGAATGTCCGGCCGAGACGAATCCATCGGCCTCGCCCCGGCGCACCAGCCGCGCCCCCACGTTCATGGAGGCGTCCTTCCTGGCCCGCACGGCGTCCACGTGGTCGGTCATCTCCACCACCTGGCTGGCCGGGACGATGGGGAGCGAGAGCCCGCGCGTGTCGTGTTTGGCCAGCTCGGCCTGGATGACCTCCGGCCGGCCCACCAGCGGGACCTCGATGCCATACAGGCGGGCGGCCTGGACCGCGCCGGCCACCGGCACGGCCGGGGCGCGGTCGCCGCCCATCGCGTCCAGAGCGATGCGCATTGGATACCTCCATCAGGTGTCAAAAGTCAGGCGTGGTAGATGCTCTGATCTCCCGCTCCTCTGCTACCGGCTACCCGGATGGTGCTTCTCCCTCCAGGGTGCAGACCACGATGAGCCGATGGCTATCAATGAGGTAAGGGTAGCAGGTGATGAGGGTCAGGATCGGCTCCGGCGTGGGGTCCAGCACTTCCACGGCGTCCGGCAAAACCAGGAAGCTGGTCTTGACCACGTATTTGAAGCTGTGGCCATCGCTGGTATAGACCAGCACTTCGTCGCCTGGCTTGAGTTCGCTGAGGTAGCGAAAGACCTCGCCATAGACATCATCATGGCCGGAGAGGACGCAATTGCCCGGCTCGCCGGGGTTGGCCGTGCCCGGCGTGTGCCCCACGCCCTTCTTGAGGGTCTGCCAGTCGTCGCCCTCCAGGACCGGCGCATCCACCCCGATCTTTTTGATGACGATGCGCGTGGCCTGGCGGGGGCCGGGCGTGGGCAGGGGGAGCGGCGTGGAGGGCAGGAGATAGGGTCGGAACTGCGGCGGGATCTCCTCCTCGCCCGGCGGCGGCTGGCTGCTGCCGGGCAATACGGCCCGCTGGCGCAGCCCCTCGCCCACGCTGGTCGGGCTGGGGGTGAGCAGGCGACGCTGTTCGGCGGCGGCCTCCTCGTTCAACGCCGCCAGATTGCTCATGGCCAGGACCACCACCACTACCAGGGCCGCCACCGTGATCACCTCGATGATGGTGAGCATCTTGCTGGCCAGCCATTGCGCTGTGCGCCGGGCAGTGGCCCGGGGCTGAAGCTGGACCCCCTGTGGCTCCAGGGCGGCGGTGCGCACGCCGCCCAACGTGGTAGGGGTAGCGGGAGCTGCCAACGGGGGCTGAGGCGTGGGCTGGCCTGGCGGCGGCTTCCGGGCCTGAGATAACCCCGGCGCCGGCGATCCCACCTTGGGCGCTTCAGGCCGCTCCGGCCGGGGCGTGTCCACGCGAAACACCCGCCGCAGACCCTCGGCGCTGCGGATCACGGGGCGCGGCGGTGTCGGTTCCGCTTCAGCCGGTGTGGTCCCGCGCCGGGGAACGATCACCGGCCGCAGGCGCGGCCCAGTCGAGCATTCATTAGCTCCCTCGCTGTTTGGGAATGACGGCGGGTTGTCTTTCACAGTGTCTTGCCCTATGCTGCGCGTGCTGAAAGCTCGAATAACCCTGTGCTCACGATAATCATACCAGATTCCGCCGGGCTTGTAAAGGCCCGCGCCGATCTGCTATTGACCTTCTGCGCGCTATCCGATATACTATCCTTAGAATTGGATTCGAGAGGTGTCAGATGGCCGCTGATAAAAGTCGGGCCGGGAAGCATAACCATTCGCCAGGGGGGCAGATATGGCTGCCGGTGGCCGGCCTGTTCATCCTCCTGGTCGTTTTCGTCTGGCTTATCGAGTTCCTGGACCTGCCCAATATTTTGCTGGGCACGCCGCCCACCCCCTTTAACTGGGGCGAGGCGTTCCTGGAAACAGCACTGGTCGCGGTCATCGGCCTCCTGGTGATGGTGCGGCTCCGTCGTGACCAGGCGCAACGCCAGCGGACCGAGGAGACGCTGCGCCAGGCCAGCCGCGAGTGGGAGAACATCTTTCAGGCCATCAGCCACCCGACGGTGATCCTCGATCCCCAACGCCGCGTGCTGAAAGCCAACCAGGCCCTGGTAAAAGCCACTGGCCGACCGGCACAAGACCTGGTGGGCCTGAAGTGCTATCAGATCTTTCATGGCCCCACTAACGGCGAACCACCCCTGGGCTGCCCCTTCGAGGAGCTGCTGACCGCTGGCCGCCTGGAGACCGTCGAGATGAAGATGGAGGCTCTGGGGGGAACCTTCCTGGTCTCCTGCACGCCGGTCCTGGATGATGCCGGCCGCCTGGAAAGGGTCATCCACATCGCCACGGACATCACCGGCCGGGTGCGGGCCGAGGAAGAGGTCAAACGTTATACGGCGCGTCTGGAAACCTTGCGCACGGTGGGCCTGGAACTGGCGGCCCAGTTGGACCTGGAGACCCTGCTCCATTCCATCGTCGCCCGGGCGATAGAGTTGCTGGATGGCACGGCAGGGGGCCTGTACTTGTACCGGCCGGAGCGAGACGTGCTGGAATGGGCCACCATCGTGGGCTGTGACCTGCCCCCGCTGGGGACCGTGCTGCACCGGGGGGAGGGGCTTTCCGGCAAGGTCTGGCTGACCGGCCAGCCGCTGATCGTGGACGATTATCGGACCTGGGAGGGGCGCGCCGCCATCTATGCGGAACGACGTTGGACGGCCGTGGTGGGCGTGCCGGTCCGTTGGGGTGACGAGTTCCTGGGCGTGTTGAACGTCCTGGCCGAGCCACCGCGCACCTTTGCCCCGGCCGACGCCGATCTGCTGAGCCTGTTCGCGGTCCAGGCCGCCATCGCCATCCGCAACGCGCGTATCCTGGCGGCCGAGGAACAGGCGCGCCGCCGGGCTGAGGCCCTGGCCCAGGCCACCGCCGCCCTCACCAGCACGTTGGACCTGGAACCGCTGCTGGAGAACTTGCTGACCGCCGCCGTGCAGGTCATCCCGGCCGCCGAGAAGGGCAGTATCCTGCTGCTGGACGAACTGACCGGCGAGCTGTGCGTCCGGGCCACCGCTGGCTATCAGGACCCGCGCGTGCGCACCATCCGCTTCCCCGCCGGGACCGGCTATGCCTTCCAGGCCGTGTGTGAGGGACAACCCTTGCTCATCACTGATACCCAGGCTGCTGCCTATCGCTATGGCGAGATCGCCGAGGTGCGAAGCATCCAATCAGCCGTCGTGGCCCCGCTACGTTACCGCGACCGGATCATCGGCGCCATCTCCCTGGACAACGCCAGCCGCCCGGCAGCCTTTACCGAGGCGGACCGGGGCCTGCTGCTGGCCTTTGCGGACCAGGCAGCCGTGGCTGTGGAAAACGCCCGCCTCTACCAGCAGGCGCAACATCAGCTCTACAGCCTGACGGAGCTTAACCGCGCATCGCAGGCCATCGCCTCCTCCCTGGAGGCAGGTGAGATCCTGCAACAGATCATCAGCCTGGCCGGCTCCGTCGTGAACTCGGACTATACCAGCGTGGTGTTGTTGGACGAGACGGGGGAGCCGGTCCTGGGAGCCGAAGACCTGCGCGGCGTGCCGTCCATCATGCGCCGCATCCGGCCCGGCGGTGTGACCCGGCACGTGCTGGCGACCGGTCAGCCGTTCCTCGCCGATGAGGTCGCCCCGGACGGGACCATCCACCCGCCCCAGCCGTTCCTCGCCAACCCGGACATCGTGGCGGCCGGCATCCGTTCCTTTGCCGCCGTGCCCATCCGGGCCAAAGAGCATACGCTCGGCGTGTTGTTCGTCCACAGCCGCCAGCCCCGCGCCTTCCACGGGCAACTGGACCTGCTGACCACCTTCGCCAACCAGGCGGCCGTGGCCCTGGAGAACGCCCACTTATATGAGCTTGTACGCCAGGAACTGGCCGAACGCAAACGGGCGGAAAAGGCCCTGCAATTCGAGAGAGAGCAACTCCTTTCTATATTTGATAGCATAGAAGAGATAATTTATGTGACCGACCCTTATACATATGAGATCATCTACGCGAACCAGGCGCTCCGGCGGGCCTTTCATCAGGACCTCATCGGCGGCATCTGCTACCGGGAGTTTCAAGGTTTTGACTCGCCCTGCCCTTTCTGCACCAATGAGATCATCCTGCGGCAAAGATACCAGCCCTACCGGTGGGAGCATCACAATCCTCGCCTGGACCGGGATTACGCCATCACAGACCGGATCATCAAATGGCCTGATGGCCGCGATGTGCGGTTCGAGCTGGCCATAGACATCACCGAGCTCAAACGGGCAGAAAAGCAGTTACGCCAGCAAGAACGCCTGGCGGCCGTGGGCCAACTGGCGGCCGGCATCGCCCACGACTTTAACAACATCCTCACCGGCATGATCGGCTTTGCCCAACTGTTGCAGATGCGCCCGGATGTGCCCGAATCGGCCAAAGCGGACCTGGGGCGCATCGTGCAAGAGGGTCGCCGCGCCGCCCATCTGATCCGCCAGATCCTGGACTTTGGCCGCAAGTCCATTCGTATGCCTCAGCCGTTAGACCTGGCTGCATTTCTGGAGGAGGCCGGCCGGTTCCTGCGGCGCACCATCCCAGAGCGCACCAGTATCGTCCTGGACATACTCCCCGGCGCATATCCCGTCCTCGCCGACCCGACGCAACTTCAGCAAGTGCTCACCAACCTGGCCATAAACGCCCACGATGCCATGCCCGCCGGCGGAGAATTGCGGCTGAGCCTGTCGCGCCTGACCTTGTTGCCCGACATGACGGCCCCGGTGTCAGATATGCCGCCCGGCGCGTGGGCTGTGCTGTCCGTCGGCGATACCGGCACCGGGATGCCGCCGGAGGTCATGAACCACCTCTTTGAGCCGTTCTTTACCACCAAAGAAGTGGGCCGGGGCACCGGCCTGGGCCTGGCCCAGGTCTATGGCATCGTCAGGCAGCATGATGGCTTTATCCGCGCCGAGAGCCAGGTGGGACAGGGCAGCACTTTCTATATCTACCTGCCCCTGACCAGCGCAGAGGGAGTACAAACCACGCCGGAGACGCCGCCCTCGCCGATCCCGGGGGGCCGGGGCGAGACCATCTTGCTGGTGGAAGACGAACCCCTGGTCCTGGCTGCGCTCCGGGCCATGCTGGAGCAGCTCGGCTATCGTGTGTTGACGGCAACCAACGGCCAGGAGGCGTTGGCGGTCTATAGCCAACATCGCCGCGAGATCGCCCTGGTGCTGGCCGACCTGGTCATGCCAGTGATGGACGGTGGCGCGTTATTCCGCGCTCTGCAAGCCCAGGACCCCCACATCCGCCTGGTGGTGACGACTGGCTACCCCCTGGGAGAAGAATACCAGCATCTCCTGGCTCAGGGGATCGCTGGCTGGCTCCAGAAACCCCCTGATCAGGCCCAACTGGCCCGGGTATTGCGGCTGGCGCTCGGCCAGGAACACGAAAAGTCGTAGGGCGAGGCTGGTCTTACCTGGGGCCAACGCTCCGCGCGGGCACGCAGTAACGAGCCCCCTGTGCTCACGGGCGGCGGGTCACAGACCCGCCGCGAGCGGTGGGACCTGCTGCTCGCGCGGGGTGTGCCACCCCGCGTTGGCGGCGGGTCACAGACCCGCTGCGAGCGGTGGGGCCTGCTGCTCGCGCGGGGTGTGCCACCCCGCGTTGGCGGCGGGTCACAGACCCGCCGCG
>Ga0209162_1000466_pt1 | contig 44131 bp, 36 predicted proteins | sample YNPNPMetaG_FD_187121 | JGI IMG/M metagenome (GOLD analysis project Ga0209162, IMG submission 187121) | Anoxygenic and chlorotrophic microbial mat microbial communities from Yellowstone National Park, USA - YNP NP MetaG (SPAdes) (version 2) ...
GGAGGCTCGCCCTCTGCGCGGCATCAGCCGCCGCTTCGGAGACCTGCGGGTGCGGCCGAAGCTGATGGTGCTGCACAACAGCTTCTTCCTCCTGCTGGCGTGTGCAGTATATTTCACGGTGATCACCGTTGTCGAGGGCCGCCTGCGCGAGGCGGAGCAGCGGGAGATGACGCTGATCCTGAACGCCTTCTCGGCCCTGCTGCCGGAAACGGGCGACGAGCTGGCCCTGCGCCCCTACGACCTGCGGCAGGGCACGGCCGCCGAGTTCGGCTTGCCGGAGGAAGCGCAGCAGTGGATGCAGCAGTATCCGGGCCGCGTGTGGCGCGCCGGCGGGGAACATATCTACAAGCTGATCCCGGGCACTCAGCGCTACTACCGGCTCGCGCTGCCGGTGCGCTTTTACAGCGGCGTGGTGGCCGGCGTGCAGATAGCGCTGTTTGTCGCGCTGGGCGCCCTGTATGTGCTGGCGGTGCTCGTGCTCGAGCTGTTCATCATGCCCCGCTACGTCTATCAGCCGCTGCGCCTGCTGCTCGAAGCCGACGCCGCCACGCGGCGCGGCGACCGGCAGGCGGAAATCATCGACGAGCAATACATCCCCGGCGACGAGATCGGCCTGATCCTGCGCTCGCACAACGACACGGTGCGCGCGCTGCGCCGGCGCGAGGACGAGCTCGAGCAGGCGAAGCGGAACCTCGAGGCGCAAGACCGGCTGGTCAGCCTCGGCATGCTGAGCGCCAGCGTGGCGCACGAAATGAACACGCCGCTGGCGGTGCTGCATGGCAGCATCGAGAAACTGCTCGAAAAGACGGGCGAGGAGGCCGCAAGGGCGCGGCTCGAAAGAATGAAGCGCGTCACCGACCGCCTGCGGCGCATCAGCGGCTCGCTGCTCGACTTCGCGCGGCTGCGGCGCGAGACGATGGAGGAAACCGAGCTGCGGCCGCTCGTCGAGGAAGCCTGGCAACTGGTGGCGATCGACGAGAAGGCGTCCCAGGTGCGGCTGGAGCTGGAAATCCCGGCCGGGCTCCGCGTGTGCGGCAACGGCGGCCGGCTGGTGCAGGTGTTCGTCAACCTGCTGCGCAACGCGTTGCAGGCCGTGCCTGCGGGCTCGGGCGAGATCCGGGTGCGCGCCGGCCCGGAGGGCGGAGAGTTCGTGCACATCACGGTGGAGGACAACGGGCCGGGCATCCCGGACGAGATCCTGCCGGGCGTGTTCGACGCCTTTGTCAGCACGCGGCTGGACGCCTGCGGCACCGGGCTCGGGCTGACGGTGGCGCAGGGCATCGTGCACCAGCACGGCGGCGAGATCCGTGCGTACAACAGAAAGGAAGGAGGGGCGGCGCTGGAGGTGACCCTGCCGGCGCGCGCCGGGCGACCGCAGCCATGACGGCCGAACTGCAACCCGAACAGGGGCTCGTCGACATCGCCGTGCTGGACGACGACCGCGATTTTCTGCAATACATCGAGGATTTCCTCAGGGACGAAGGCATCTACTCGGTGCGCGTCTTCGAGCACGCCGGCGAGCTGCTGGAATCGGCCGCCGCGCAGCGGCCGGACATCGTGCTGCTGGACATGAAGATGGGCCGCACGCGCGGCGACGAGGTGCTCGAGCAGCTGCTGGCGCTGTACCCGGATCTTTGCGTGATCATCGTCACCGGCTACCCGTCGCTTGAAGACATGCGCGCGACGTTCAAGAAGAACGTGTTCGACTATCTGGCCAAGCCGTTCACCCTGAACCAGCTGCGGCAGACGCTGGCCAACGCGATCGAACGCTACGGGCTCGGGCGCGCGTTGCAGGACCGGCTGCGCGACAAGCTCGGGCAGCGCATCCGCGTGCTGCGCGCGGAGCGCAACTGGTCGCTCAAGGACCTGGCCGCGGCCTCGCGGCTGAGCGTCAGCCAGATCAGCTCCATCGAGCGCGGCGCCAACCTCCCGTCCATGGAAAGCCTGCTGGCCATTTCGCGCGCCTTCGGCCTGAAGCCGAGCCAGATTCTGGCCTCGATCGATTTCTGAGGCGCCGCGGCGCGTCAGTCGATCTCGTGCTCGATCGCCTGCGCCAGCTCGTCGCTGTCGTACGGCACGGGCAGCTCGGGGGGCCTGGGGGAGAACCACGGGTACATCAGCGGCAGCAGAAACAGGGTCAGGAAGGTGGACGAGACCAGCCCGCCGATGACCACGGACGCCAGCGGGCGCTGCACCTCGGCGCCCGTCGTGGTGGCCAGGGCCATGGGCAGAAAACCGAAGCTGGCCACCAGCGCCGTCATCAGCACGGGCCGCAGGCGGATGCCCGCGCCGGTGAGCAGGGCCTGCTCCATCGGCATGCCGAGCTGCCGCAGGCGGTTGATGGAGCTGACCAGCACGATGCCGTTCAGCACGGCAACGCCGAACAGGGCGATGAAGCCGATGGCGGCGCTGATGTTGAGGTTCAGCCCTCGCAGCCAGAGCGCGCCGATGCCGCCGATGAAGGCGAAGGGCACGTTGAGAAGGATGAGCAGGGCCTGGCGCACGCTGCCGAAGGTGAAAAACAGCAGGCCGAAAATGATGAGGATCGATGCGGGCACGACGATCGTCAGCCGCCGCATGGCGCGGCGCTGGTTCTCGAACTGTCCGCCCCAGTCGATCGAGTAGCCGGCCGGCAGTTGCAGCTCGCTCTCCACGCGGCGCTGGGCCTCGGCGACAAAGCCGCCGAGGTCGCGCCCGCGGACGTTGCACTGCACCACGATGCGCCGCTGGCCGTTTTCGCGCGAGATCACTTCCGGGCCGCGGGTCATGAGGACGCGCGCCACCTGCCCCAGACGGACGCGCTCGCCTCCGGGCGCGTTGAGAATCAGGCCGCGGATGGCCTCGTCGTCGGCCCGGTAGCTTTCCGGCAGGCGCACGACGATGGCGAAACGGCGCTGGCCTTCGATCATCTCCGAGACGGTCTTGCCGCCGATGGCCGCGTCCATCATGTCCTGCACGTCGCTCACGTTCAGCCCGTAACGGGCCAGGGCCTCGCGGTCGACCTCGACGCGGAGCTCGGCCACGCCGGAGGCGATTTCCATCTGCTCGTCGGCTGCGCCGGGCACGGAAGCGATGACGCGCAGCGCGCGCTCGGCCAGCCGCTCGAGCACGCGCGGGTCCTCGCCGAAGATCTTCACGGCCACGTCGGCCTTGATACCGGAGATCGTCTCGTCCAGCCGCATCGCCATCGGCTGGGTGAAGTTGTAGCTGACGCCCGGCACCACTTCCAGCGCGGCGGCCAGCGCGTTGATCAGCTCCTCCTTCGTCCGGAAGCGGGTCCACTGTTCGCGCGGCTTCAGCAGGACGTAGACGTCGCCCTGGTTGATCCCCATGGCCTCGGTGGCGACGTCGGGCCTGCCAATGCGCGTCACCACGCCGGAGACCTCCGGAAAACCAAGGATGATTTTCTCGATCCGGTTGCTGATTTTGATCGAATCCGTCAGCGAAATGCCCGGCATTTTTCTCGTTTCGATCAGGATCGACCCCTCGTCCAGCCGGGCGATGAATTCGGTCCCGATCCAGGCGAGCGAAGCCGACGCGGCGGCCAGCACGGCGGCGCTTGCCGCCACCAGCCACAGCCGGCGCTGCAAAGCGCGCTCCAGCACCGCCAGGTAGCGGGCCCGCAGCCACTCCATCCACCGCTCCGTCTTCGGGCGCGTGCAGCAGCGCAAGTGGACGCTCGCCGCCGCCGGCACGACGGTCAGGGCCAGAATCAGGCTGCCGAGCAGCGCCGAGCATACCGTGATCGCCATCGGCCGGAACATCCGCCCTTCCAGCCCTTCCAGAAAGAAGACGGGCATGTAGACGGCGATAATGATGGCCACCGCGAACAGAATGGGCCGCGCCACTTCGTGGGCGGCCACGCGGACGCGCTCCAGCGTTTCGATCCGCTCGTCGGACTCGGCCGGCCGGCGCAGCCTCCGCACCGCGTTCTCCATCATCACCACCGAGCCGTCGACGATCATGCCGAAGTCGATGGCGCCGAGGCTCATCAGGTTGGCCGACACGCCGAACAGGGCCATGCCCATGAAGCCGAACAGCATCGACAGCGGAATCACCGCCGCCACGATCAGCGCGGCGCGCACGTTGCCGAGAAACAGGAACAGGATCAGCACCACCAGCGCGCCGCCTTCCAGCAGCGCCCGCGACACGGTGCGGATGGTGCCGTCGATCACCACGCTCTGGTCATAGAAAGGCACGATCCGCACGCCTTCCGGCAGCCGCAGCGCGGCGAGCTTCGCCTTCACGCGCTCGATGACGCGCTTGCCGTTCTCGCCCTTGAGCATGATGGCCATGCCGCTGACGGTTTCCCCCTTGCCGTCCCGCAGCGTCGCGCCCTGGCGCGGCATCGCCATCAGCTTCACCTCGGCCACGTCGCGCACCAGCACCGGCGTGCCGGCGCGCGCCAGCAGCACGATGCGCTCCAGATCCCGGATGCCCTCGGCGCGCCCCAGCCCGCGAACGGTGTACTGCTCCATGGCATGCTCGATGAAGCCGCCGCCGAAGTTCGTGTTGTTGTCGCGGATGCGTTCGAACACGGCGCGCAGGTCCAGCCCGTAGCGCTGTAGCTTCACCGGGTCGACGACGACGGCGTACTGCTTCGTCTCGCCGCCCCAGCTGTTCACTTCGTTCACTCCGGGCACGGTACGCAGCGCGAAGCGGACCTGCCAGTCGTGGATTGTCTTCAGCTCCATCTGCGTATAGCCTTCGCCTTCGACCGTGTACTGATAAACCTCGCCGAAGGCAGTGGCCATGGGGCCGAGCACCGGGTCCAGCCCCTGCGGGAGCCGCCCGCGCACCTCCTGGAGCCGTTCATTGACCAGCTGCCGCGCAAACCAGGTGTTGACGTTGTCGTCGAAGATCAGCGTCACCATCGAGAGCCCCAGCTTGGAAATCGACCGGATCCCCTGCGTGCGAGGGATGCCCATCAGGGCGCTCTCGATCGGAAACGTGACCAGCTGCTCGACCTCGGTGGGCGCCATTGCCGGACACTCGGTGACGACCACCACCTGGTTGTTCGTCAGGTCCGGGAAAGCGTCCACCGGGATGTTGATCATTACCCAGACGCCGAAGCCCGCCACCAGCAAGACGCCGAGCAGCACCAGCCAGCGGTTGCGCAGATGGAAGTCGATGATGCGCTGCAACATGGGCGCTCAATCCTCGGAGAGCGTGGACTTGAGCAGCTGCGATTTCAGCACAAAGCCGCCCTCCACCACGACGCGCTCGCCGGCGCGCAGCCCGCGCCGCACTTCCACCAGCCTTTCGATCGACCGGCCGGTTTCCACCGGCCGCGGCTCGAAGCGCCCGGGCGCGGCCTCGACGAAGACGGTCGGCTGGCCGTTGACATCCTGGAGCGCGCTTTGCAGCACGTACAGCCCCTCCCCGCTGCCGCCGGATTCCAGTTCCGCCACGGCGTACATCTCGGGCCGGAGCAGGCCGCGGCGGTTGTCGATTTCGATGATGGCCTGCACGGTGCGCGTCTCGGGATCCAGCTTCTCGTCAATGCGCAGCACGCGGCCGGCGAACGGCCGGTCGGGATAGGCCTGCACGGAGACGCGCGCCGTCATGCCGGGCCGCACGCGCGGCAGGAATTCTTCCTGCACCGCGGCGATCACCCAGATGGTGGACAGGTCGCTGATGACGAACAGCTCGCTGGAAGGCTGCACCACGCTGCCCGCCGTGACGAGCCGCGAAAGCACCACGCCCGCCGCCGGGGCGCGGATCGGAATCAGGTCCTCGTCCGACAGCGGGGCCGCGCCTGGCTCCTTGTGCTCCGGCCCCTCGACCGGGATCTCGAGGAATTCCACCAGATGCTGCCGCGTGCGGTTCACTTCGATCTCCGCCGCGCGCAGTGCGGTTTCAGCGTTGCGCAGCTCGTTTTCCGCCGTGTCAAGCTGCTCCTGGCTGGCCGCTTTCATCTCGAACAGCCGCCGCATGCGGTCCCGCTGGCGCCGGGCGTACTCGAGATTCGACCGGAGCCGGTTGTATTCGGCCACGGCGCGGCGGTACAGCGCCCTGGACTCGTGCACGTCGTGGCTGAACATGCGCGCCAGCACCTGGCCGCGCTCCACGCGGTCGCCGACGCGGACCAGGACGTGGATGATGCGCCCGTCGGTGATCGCGCCGACGCGCCAGGTGCGCTCCTCGTTGGCGGAGAGCCTGCCGTTGGCGCGCACGGTCACCGGCACCCGCCGCAGCACGGCCGGCTCCACCCGCAGCCCCGCCTGTGCGAGCGCAGCGGCATCCAGCTCCACATAGCGCGGCGCTGCGGCTTCCTGCGCCGCGGGGGCCGCAGCGCGCGGCGGCTCCTTCTGGCAAGCGGCCAGCAGCCAAAGCAGGCACGCCGCAGTAGCAGCCCGTTTCATGGCTTCACCCCCAGTGCGAACGCGAGCACCTCCATGCTCTGCCGGTATTCCATCCACGCGCGATAATGGACCAGCTCGATTTCGATCCGGAGCCGCTCCGCGTCGAGCAGCCGGAGAAGGTCCGCGCCACCCAGGCGGTAGGCTGACTGCGCGATCCTCGCCGTCTCGTCCGCCTGGCTCCGCAACCGCCCGACCAGATCTCTCAGTTGCGCCCGCCGCGTCTGATACTCGGCCGCGGCCGCCTTCACCTCGGCGCGGATGATGGCCTCGGTGGCAGCGAGGTTGGCCTCGGCGGCCTTGATGTCCGCCGCCGCGCTCTGGATGTTGCCCTGGTTGCGGTTCAACACCGGCAGGTCCCACTGGAGCCCCGCGATCAGCGTGTTCTCGCCCATCGAACGCTTGTAGCCGAACAGCGCATCGAGGTTCGGCGTCGCGTTGGCCCGCTGGAGCACGAGGTTGCCGCGCGCCTGCTCGAGCCGCGCCTGCGCAAGCTGCATCTCCGGACGCCGGCGCAAGGCCTCTTCCTCATCCGTGAGCAAAGGGCGGTCCTCGTCGAGTTGCAGCGCCTCGGCGAATCGAACCTCGGGAAACGCCGTTTGCCCCATGGCGCGGAACAGTTCGATTCGCGCCTTGGCCGCATCAAGGCCTGCGTTGTTGGCGGCCAGCTGGATGCGCCCCAGCTCGAGCTTCACCCGCAGCAGATCGTTTTCGGCCATGGCGCCTTCGCGCACGCGGATTTCGTGATATTCCACGATTTTTTCGAAATTGCGCACGCTTTCCAGCAATAATTCGTGCATTTTCTGCGCGCCAAGCGCGGCCCAGTAGGCCAGCGAGACGTCGCGCGCCACCTGGCGCCGCAGCACCGCCAGCTCGAGTTCCGCCGCGCGCAGGCCGCGCGAAGCCAGCTCGGCGCGCTTGCCGCGCTTGCCCGCGGTCTCAAAAGTCTGCTGAAGATAGGCGAAATCGTCGGTCTCGCGGCTCGTCTGGATGGGACGCGCGCCCCAGGCGCGGTAATTCTCCGCCTGGAGGACCAGCTTCGGGTTGAAGGTGAGCGGCGCCTGCCGCAGCTGCCCGCGGGCGGACTCCACGCGCTGCCGGCCCTCGGCCAGCAGCGGGTGCGAGGCGAGCGCCCGCTCCACCGCCGCTTCCAGCGTGAGCGGCTCCTGGGCGGCGGCGCCGCACGCCATTGCCAAAACCGCCAGCAAACGCGTCATGAGAAGATGTCGAAAGTCCTACTCTATCAACAGAAGATGCCGCGCGGAAATTGTCGTATTGCAATCCTGCTCGCAACCTGGTGCGCCGCCGCGCCTGCGGCGCTTCCCGAAATCGTGAAACCGGCCCAGCCCGGCAAGTACATCGCCGCCAATGGCCGCCGCGCGGCGTTGCTCGGCCATGAGGACGGGCGGCTGGAAGCGTGGGTGTTCCCGATCAAAATCCTGCGGGATTTCCGCCTGTGGGTCTTCGTCGATCAGGCGCTCGACCCCGTGCCCTTGTCGGAGCTGGCGGAGACGGCCAGCGTGGGCGCGGCGGGAGTCACCTTGACCCACATCCATCCCGCCTTCACCGTGAGACAAACCTGGGTTGCCTCGCCAACGGAGCCGGTGGCCGCGGTACTGCTCGAGATCGACACCTCGCGGCCGCTGCGCTTCCGGGCCACCTTCACGCCGGAGATGCAGCCGATGTGGCCGGCCTCGTTCGGCGGCACTTCCACCAGCTGGGACGGCTCGTCGGGAGTGCTGACGTTCACCGAAGGGCTGCGGCGGTTCCGCCCGGTGCTTGGCTCGCCCGCTTTCCGCCGCATCAGCGAGCAGGTGGGGCACCAGCTGCCGGAGCGGACCATCGCCATCGAATTCGACATGGAGCGATCCGGGCGCGTTCCTGTTCTTTTCGCTCTTTCAAGGAAGCATTACGACGAGTGGGTAAGCCGGGCCTGGGAGATCGCCGATGAAGCCGAGAAACACTTCAGCGGCTTCCTCGACCGCACGGCGCAACTCCGATGGGAGCCGTTTACGGAAGCCTACGACTGGTCGCGGCTCGCCATCGAACGCGGGTGGGCATGCAACGAGGGCGTCGGCTGCGGGCTGGTGGCGGGCTGGGCGCCTTCCGGCGCCAGCCAGAGGCCCGGCTTCGGCTGGTATTTCGGCGGCGACGCCATGATGAGCGCGTGGGCGATGCTCGACTACGGCGATTTCGAGGGCGCCCGCGCGGCGCTGGATTTCCTGCTTGAGCGGCAACGCGAGGACGGCAAGATCATGCACGAGTGGACGCAGTCGGCCGCGCTGCTCGACTGGAACCGCTACCCGTACGGCTACTATCACGCCGACACGACGCCGCTGTTCCTCCACACCGCGTGGCTGTACCTGCGGCAGACAGGCGACCGGCAGTGGCTCCACAAGAACCGGGACCGGCTGGAACGTTGCTGGCGCTACTGCCTCTCCATGGCCGACGAGGACGGCCTGCTTTCCAATCGGAAGGGCGGCGCGGCCGCGGTCGAAACCGGCGCGTTGAGCGGCAGGGTGGCGCGCGACATTTACCTGCAAGGCGTCTGGCTGGCCGGCATCCGGGGCTGGGCCGGGATCGCGCAATGGCTCGGCGCCGCCGAAGCCGCGCGCGAGGCGGAAGCCAGGCTCCGGCAGGCGCGGGACTCCATCCGGCGCTGGTTCGTGCCTGACAAAGGCTTCTTCGCCTTCGCCGAGCTGGTCGACGGCACTCGCTACGAGGCGAACTCCGCCTGGCAGGGAATGCTGCTCGCCGAAGGAGGGCTGGATGAAGAACTCGCCCGGCGCGCCGCCGCCGCGCTGGCATCGCCGCGGCTGCTGACGCCCTGGGGCGCGCGCCTGTTCGCAACCGACAGCCCGTTCTACAACCCGGTGAGCTACAACGACGGCAGCGTTTGGCCCTTCGTCACCGCGCAGGCGCTGCTGGCGATGTTCCGACATGGCCAGTCTGCGGCCGCCTTCGCCACTCTGGACGGTCTGAGGCAGGCCCTCGGTCTGACCGGCGCAGGATTCCTGGCCGAATACTTCAGCGGGGACCGCCTCGCCCCTGGCCCTCGGGCCGTGCCCCATCAGCTGTTCAGCTCCATGGCGCTGATCCACCCGGTCCTCGCCGGCGCGCTGGGGCTGGAGCCGGACGCGATGGAAGGCCGGCTGCGCATCATCCCCCGCCTGCCCTGCGGCGGCCGGCCGGCCAGCTTGCGCGGCTACCGCGTCGGCGATGCCCGGCTCGATGCCGAATTCCATCCGGGCGCGCCCACGCGCGTGTCGGTCAAGGTGCTCAGCGGCCATGTGCAAGTGGAAGTCACGCCGGCGCCGTGTTTCGACCCGCTGGCCCCGGTGAAGCTGCGCCCGGGGATGAGGCCGTGAAAACAGGCGTCCCCGCGCAGGAACCGTAGTACTTTCGCCTGAGGCGAATCTCAGGCTGATATGGAAGTCGGCCTGGGGAGCCTGTGCAGTTTACTTTAGTACTGGGCCTCCTTAGAATTGAGGATGGGAAAGCCCCACGGAGGTACCATGAACCCGACTGTCAACCCCGAGTCGAACGTTCAGGCCGGAGACGCCTCCGCTGCCGCGAAGATCCGGGTGATGATCGCCGATGACCATCCTATCGTTCGCGACGGGCTCAAGAAGTTGCTCAGTCTGGAGGATGATATTGAGGTGGTGGCCGTCGCCAGCGACGGTCGCGAAGTGCTGGACCAGGTGGCACAACACCAGCCGGACGTCATTCTGCTCGACCTCCGCATGCCCAACCTGGACGGGATCAGCACCTTGCAGGCTCTCCAGCAACAGGGTTGCCAGTCCAAGGTCATCATCCTCACCGCCAGCGAAGACAAGAACGAGTTCGTCCAGGTGATGAAGCTGGGCGCCCGCGGCATCGTCCTGAAGCAGACCGCATCCGAGCTGATCGTGAAGAGCATCCGGAAGGTGCATGCCGGGGAGATCTGGCTCGACTCGCAGACGACGGCCGCCGTCATGCGCCAGTTCGCCTCGCCCTCGGCCGAATCGCAGCCGGTGCAAGGCGGGCGGGTGAGGGAGCGCTCGCCACTCAGCGCCCGCGAGCGGGAGATCGTCGCACTGGTCGCGCAAGGTTACAAGAACAAGGAGATGGCGGAGAAGATGTTCATCAGCGAACAGACAGTGAAGAACCATCTCCACAACATCTTCGACAAGCTGGGCGTTTCCGACCGCCTGGAGCTGGCGCTGTACGCGATCCACAAAGGGCTGCACCTGCCGGATTCGGAGCGGTAGGCGCTCCCGGGCCCTGGGCCGGCTGTTGCGACTTCCAACTATCTTGCAGCCTGCCAATCACTTGCACAACACACCAGGCAATCCCATCCCTCTTCCGTCATGGGGCTGGCGCAGATGAGGAAATCTTCCTCGAAATCCTGACTCTTCCCTCTTGCATTCAGTGCATGCGGAGCCTAGGATCAAAGACAGGAGGATTTTCAGATGCGGTTGTCTCTCTCGTTGCTGGCGGCGCTGATGGTAGCCATCTGGGCCGCTCCTCCTGCCGTGGCTCAGGAGCCCATTCCGCGATGCACGTCGGTGGAGCCGATGAGCGGAAAAGTCGGCACAGAGATTGTCGTAACGGGCGAGAATCTGGACAAGCAATACGTGGCGAAGCTCTATCTGACCGACGGCCAGAACGACATCGAAATGGTCATCAAGGAGCAGAGCCCCACGACCCTGAAGAGCGTGATCCCCAAAGGCGCCAAGGAGGGCGTGCGCTATCGCCTGATGATCCTGACCAAGGGCAAGGAACCGAAGCTGATCGAGCAGCCGGTGCGGTTCGAGGTGGAGCCGTAGGCGTCCGGCGGCACGCCTGGCGCGGCTCCGGTCCGTAGCGGGGGCGGGATCCATACCTGCGGGGCGGAGGCGGCGGGAGTTTCCTGGCGCGGGGTCTTCGGCTGCCTGGAGGGAATATCCTTATAGGTGATATGCAGAATGTCCTCGCCATCCTGCTAGCCGGCGGGGCGGGCGAGCGTCTGTATCCGTTGACCCGCAGAACGGCGAAGCCGGCGGTCCCCTTCGGAAGCTACTATCGCATCATCGATTTCACACTCTCGAACTGCGTCAATTCCGGGCTGCGCCGCATTTTCTGCCTCACGCAATACAAATCCCTGGAATTGACGCGCCACATTCGCGAAGGCTGGGACCTGTTTTCCGGAGAAATGGGGGAGTTTATCGAAGTGATTCCCCCGATGAAGCGGGTCCATTCCGACTGGTATCTCGGCACGGCCGACGCCGTCTACCAGAACATCGAAAGCATCGTGAGCGAGAAGCCGGAATACGTCCTGATTCTCGCCGCCGACCACATCTACAAGATGAATTACCTGGAGATGCTTGACTGGCATCTCCGCCATCGCGCCGACGTCACCATCGCCACCATTCAGGCCGACCCGGCCGAGGCGCCGCGCTTCGGCGTCGTCGACATCGACCCGGCCACCTACCGCATCCGCGGCTTCGAGGAGAAACCGCAGCACGGCAACCCGGCCCGTTCCGCCTTCGATCCCGACATGATCTCCGCCTCGATGGGGATCTACATCTTCCGCACCGCGGTCCTGCTGGAGGCGCTGCGCGCCGACGCCGCCGACCCCGATTCCGACCATGATTTCGGCAAGAACGTCCTGCCGGCGCTCATCGGCTCCTGCCGCGTCGTCGCCTACGATTTCCGCGACCTGAACCGCAAGTGCGTCCGTTACTGGCGCGACGTCGGCACCATAGACGCCTACTACGAGGCCAACATGGACCTGGTCAGCGTGACGCCGGAGTTCAACCTGTACGACACCGAGTGGCCCATCCGCACGCGCATGCCCCAGGCGCCGCCGGCAAAGTTCGTCTTCGCGCAGGGCGGGCGGCGCATGGGCGTCGCCACGGACTCGATTGTCGCCCCCGGCGTCATCGTCTCCGGCGGCCGGGTCCATCATTCCATCCTGAGCCCCGGGGTGCGCGTCAACTCCTATTGCGACATCGAGGATTCGATCCTGCTGCACGGCGTCAACGTGGGCCGTTACAGCCGCATCCGCCGCGCCATCATCGATACGGGCGTGCAGATCCCGGAAGGCTCCGTGATCGGCGAAGACCCCGACCGCGACCGCGCCGCAGGCTATCACGTCACCCCCGGCGGGGTGACCGTCGTCAGCCCGCCGCCGGAGACGCCGCTGCTTTGAGGCTGGCCTCCGCAAGAGCGGAGCCATATAATTCGGATAGGCCTGTCCTGAATGCGGCTCGTCACCAAGCTGATGCTCGCCGTCGCCGCGGTGGTGGCCATCATCGCCGTCATCTCCGGCTACACCATCTACCGGGCCGAAGAGCGGCACATGCTCGACGTCGTCATCGCCGGCGCGGACCAGCTCTCCGGCAGCATCACCGCCGCCACCTGGCACGCCATGCTCGCCGACCGCCGCGACGATGTTTACCAGACCATCCGGACGATCGCCGAGAAGCAGGGCATCGACCGCCTCCGGCTGTTCAACGGGCAGGGCGCAGTCACGTTCTCCACCAGCGCCGAGGACGCGCAGCGGCGCTTCAGCCTCGACGATCCGCAGTGCAGCCGCTGCCACAAGCAGGGGCTCCGCCTGACCACCCTGCCCCTGCATGAGCGCGTCCGCATCCAGGAGCACGCGGGTGGCCCGCGGCGCCTTTCCGTCATCACGCCCATCCCGAACGAGCCGCAATGCAGCAACGCGGCCTGCCATGCGCACCCGCCGCGGGTGCGCGTGCTCGGCATTCTCGAGGTCAGCCTCAAGCTCGACACCGTGGACGAAGAGCTCGCCGCCATGCAGCGGCGCATCGCCATCCGGGCCATCGGCGAGATTCTGCTGATCTGCCCGCTCATCTACTTCTTCGCCCGCCGCTTCTTTTCGCGCCCCATCAGCCACCTCATCGCCAGCACCGAAGCCATCAGCCGCATGCAGCTCGACCAGCCCGTGAAAATCCCCGAGCAGGCGGGCGAAATCACCGATCTGGCGCGCGCCTTCGAATCCATGCGCGTGCGCCTGAAGGAAGCAATGGACCGCATCAACTCGTTCACGCAGGAGCTCGAGGAAAAGGTGGAGCAGCGCACGAGGGAGCTCAAATCGGCGCACCAGAAGCTGCTGCAAAGCGACCGGCTCGCCTCGCTTGGCCAGCTCGCGGCCATTGTCGCCCACGAGATCAACAATCCCGTGGCAGGCGTGCTCAACCTCGCCAAGCTGATGGAGCGGCTGCTGAGGGAGGACGGCGTGCCGCCGGAGCGCCTGGCGGACTTCCGCCGGTATCTTTCGCAAATCATTGCCGAGACGGGCCGGGTCGGGCGCATCGTCGGCGACCTGCTCGCCTTCTCGCGCCGGTCCTCGCCGCACCACGGCGAGGTCAATCTGAACCAGGTGATCGAGTCCACCCTGTCGCTGGTGGCGCACAAGCTGAAGCTCGCCAACGTGCAGGTGGAGACGCGGCTCGACCCCGCCCTGCCGCCCGTGCTGTGCGACCGTTCCCAGATGCAGCAGGTCATGCTCAACCTCGTGCTCAACGCAGCCGAAGCGATGCAGCCGCGCGGCGAAGGCCTGCTGCGCGTCGAAACGGGACGCAGAGGGAGCGAGGTTTTCGTCCGCGTCTCCGACAACGGGGAAGGCATCCCGCCGGAAGTGCTGCCGCGGATCTTCGACCCGTTCTTCACCACCAAGCCGGAGGGCAAAGGCGTGGGCCTCGGCCTCGCCGTCACCTATGGCATTGTCCAGGCTCACGGGGGCGACATCGATGTGACCAGCGAGCGCGGCCGGGGCGCCACGTTCACGGTGACCTTGCCGCTGCGCGCGGCGCCGGTCGGACCGGCCGGCCAGGCGGTGCGGGGGTGATTGTCTTGGGACTTCTGGAACTCTCCGCCCCGAACAGCCCGCCCCTGCCCCCGGCGGTGATCCCGGCCATGGCAGGCGCCCTGGAAGAGCGCCTTCCCGTCCGCGCCGTCCTGCTGGATCCCCTGCCCGTCCCGCCCTCCGCCTTCGACGCGCGCCGCCGCCAATGGAGCGCCCCCGCGCTGCTCGAAGCCGTCCTGCGGTCCGCGCCCGACGGCCTGACGAAGGTGCTCGCCGTGACGGGCGTGGATCTGTTCATTCCCATGCTCAGCTTCGTCTACGGGCAGGCGCAGCTTGGCGGGCGCGCAGGCGTGGTCTCGATCGCCCGGCTCAGGCAGCCCTTCTACGGGCTGCCCGAAAACACGCCGCTGCTGCTCGAGCGCGCGCGGAAGGAAGCGGTCCACGAGGCGGGACACCTCCTCGGGCTGGTGCATTGCCCGCAGCCGGACTGCGTCATGCGGCTCTCGGTGCAGGCGGGACAAATCGATCTGAAGTCGGAGGCCCTGTGCCCCGCCTGTGCGGCCAGGGTCCGGGAGGGACTCGCATGAAACCCCAATGGCAGATTCTGGTCGTCGACGACGAGGAGATCATGTGCGAATCGCTCGCCGCCTGGCTGCGCGAGGACGGCTACCAGGTCGATACCGCCTCCAGCGGGCGCGAGGCGGTGGAGCTGGCGAAAAAGACCGACTACGCCATCTACTTCATCGACCTCAAGATGCCCGGCGGCATGGACGGCATCGACACCCTCATGGAGATCCGCCGCATCCACCCCGAAGCCTCCGTCATCATCATCACCGCTTTCGCCACCGTCGACACCGCCATCACCGCCATCAAGGAAGGCGCCCAGGAATACATCGTCAAGCCCTGCAATCCGGAGGAAATCTCGCTCCTTGTCAGCCGCATCATCAAGGTCAAAAAGCTCCAGCGCGAAAATCTGATCCTGCGGAAAAAGCTCGCCCGCCAGTACCAGTTCCACGACATCATCAGCAAGAACCCGCGCATGCAGGAAATCCTCGAGCTCGCGCGCGAGGTATCCAGCCTGCGCAGCACCGTGCTGATCCGCGGCGAAAGCGGCACGGGCAAGGAGCTCATCGCCCGCGCCATCCACTTTTCCGGCGCCCGCGCCCAGAAGCCCTTCATCGCCGTGAGCTGCGCCGCGCTGGCGGAAACCCTGCTCGAAAGCGAACTGTTCGGCTACGAAAAGGGCGCCTTCACCGGCGCCGCCGAGCGGAAAAAAGGGAAATTCGAACTGGCCGACGGCGGGACGATTTTTCTCGATGAAATCGGCGACATCCCGCCGAAATTGCAGGCCGACCTGTTGCGCGCGCTCCAGGAACGCTCTTTCTACCGCGTGGGCGGGACCGAGGAGATCCAGGTGGACGTGCGCGTCATCGCGGCCACCCACAAGGACCTGCGCGCGCTCGTCGAGGAGGGCCGCTTCCGGGAGGACCTCTACTACCGCCTGAACGTGATCGAGATTGTCATCCCGCCTCTGCGCGAGCGCCGCGAAGACATTCCGCTGCTGGCCCGGCACTTCGTCGAGCGCCTCTCCCACGAGCTGGGCAAGCCGGTCGAAGAGATCAGCGAGGACGCCATGCGCCTGCTGATGTCCCATTCCTGGCCCGGCAACGTGCGGGAACTGGAAAACGCCATCGAGCGCGCCATTGTCAGCTGCCGCGGCGCCACTCTTTCCGCGGAGGACTTCTCTTTCCTTCAGGACAACGGCGCGGCCCGCTTCCGCGTGCCGGACAACATGACGCTCGCCGAAATGGAGAAGCTCATGATCGAGGCGACGCTGCGCCGCACCGGCGGCAACGTCAAGGAGGCCGCGGCCTCGCTGGGCATCGACCGTTCCACGCTGTACGAGAAGCTCAAGCGCTACGGCATCGAGCGCTGACGTTCACACGTCCAGGAACGCCAGCCCGCACGCCGTGTCGTATTCCCGCCCGCCGAGCCGGCGGCCGAGGTCCTCCGGCACCGCCCCGCCGTCGGCCAGCGAGGCTGCGCCGCAGGCGGCGCTCAGGGCCAGCTGAAGCCGCTCCAGTTCATGCTGCATCCATGCCTTCACCTCGCCGCCCCGCAGCAGATGCACCGTGCTGAATCCCTCCGCCGGACGCACGCGGATGAGGCCCTCGCCCTCCGCCGGGCCCAGCACCGTGCCGTCCACCGGCGACAGAATGCGCGCTTCCACTCCGTTGCGGCGCACACGGAACGCGGGCTCGTTCACCCGGAGCGCCATCCCCGCCGGTGGCATCTCGACGGCTCCGGGCTCGCCCGCGAGGCGCCGGCCCAGCTCGTCCAGGCCGACCACCAGGGAGCCGTCCTCCTCGTGCCGCACCCAGGTGTGGCCGCGATGATAGTAGCGGTCCAGCGGCAGCCGGAGTCCGCAGATCTCAACCGCCTCGGGGACGCCGTACGCGCCATCCGGGCCGCCGGCATACAGCAGACGCAGATGCATCCGGCAACCGCGGCAGTCGAACCCGTTGTCGCACACTCTGCCGGGGAGCTCGCCCATGACGGCGTGGCGGCAAGCGCGCTCGGCCGGCGTCAGGTCCTCGAACGCAGCGTGCCACATCACTTCGCCAGCCGCGCCCCGCTGCACGGTGCGGAAGCTCCGCCACACCGCAAAGACCATGGCGCCCGCCACCACGAGCGCCACGGTGTAGAAGACGCCGAGAAAGATCAGGTATCCGGGGCTCCATTCAAATCCGTAGACCCAGGGAAACATCGGTCACCTCCTTGCCTCCGCCATGGCCAGCTCGCGCTCCTGCGGAAACAGCGTCAGATAGCGGTAGGAGAACGAGTACAGAAGAACCCCGTAGGCCACCACGAAGCCGAACGCGGCGAACTCCTGCCACGAGGGCCAGTACAGCAGCAGCCGGTCGAACGGCATCGTCGGCAGGGCCAGCGTCTGGATCGTGAAGATGAACCGGTTCAGCGTCACCCCGAGGCAGGCCATCGCCGCCGCCGCGATCATCACGCCGCGCCGCGCCCGCCATTCCGGCTTCAGCAGCAGCGCCGCCGGAACCAGCCCGAGCAGCGCAATCTCGGCGAACAGCACCCACGTGCCGAAAGCGCCGCCGTATTCGTAGAAGCGGTGCGCGGGGAAGCCGCGCTCGGGCGCCGTGCGGTTGATCCACAGCAGCGTGTCGAGCGACTTCAGGAAGACATAGGCAAGCAGCAGCCAGCCGGAGACGCGGCCGAGCGTCTGATAGACCTCGTCCCTCACCAGCCGCCGCCGCGCCGCCTTCTCCGCCAGCCAAGTCGTCAGCGCCACGAACGAAGGCCCCGCCGCCATGGCCGAGAGCACGAACAGGAAGAACGTGCTCGGCCAGATGAGCAGCCCTTCGCGGAAGGCGAACGGCCGGCCCCGCAGCACGCCGAACAGCCCCCCGAGCGAACCCTGGTGGAAGAACGACAGCAGCGTCCCGATCAACGCAAAGACCACCATCACCTTGTGCAGGTTCCACTCGAGGACAAGCATGGACGGCTTCGCCTTGAGCTTCCGGTTCCTGAGCAGCACCGGCACGTATTCGATCAACAGCACCGTGAGATAGCAGGTGATGCAGAACGTCACTTCCGCGAGCATCGAGTGCACGTTCGGGTGGTAAAAGGTGAACCACGCGCGCAGCGGCTGGCCCACGTCGACAGCCAGGATCAGCACCGCGCCGCTGTAGCAGACCAGCCCGAGCACCACCGCGCTGTTGATCACCGCCCGCAGTTCCGTCTTCCTCATCACATAGAGCAGGAACCCGGTGAAGAAGGCGCCTGCGCCCAGCGCGATCACAGTCAGATCGAGGAAAATCCACAGCCCGAACACGTAGCGGTTGTCCATGTTGGTGTGGAACAGGCCGTCGCGCAGGCAGAGGAAAATGGCCCAGGCGCCGAGCACCAGCATCGCCGCCCACGGCGCCAGCCACAGCAGGAACCGGTGGAAAGGCGCGCGCCGCAGTCCGCGCGCAATCCAGGCCTCATCCAGCCGCTCAACCACGTTTCACCTCCCCGAATCCCCGCATCGCTTCCCGCACTTCCGCGCGCGAGGTTTTGTAGAAGACCTTCGGTCCGGTGCCGAGCGATTCGAGAAGGCGGAACACGCCCTCTTGCCGGCAGCAGGCGGCGAAGTCCTCATCATTCAGGTCGCCGAACCGGATCGCCTGCGCCGGGCAGGCCTCGACGCAGGCTGGCGTGTAGCGTACCGGGCCTTCCTCGCCGTCCTGCGCCGCCTTCTCACGCGCCGCCTGCCAGCGCCCGTGGCAGAAGTTGCACTTCTCCACCGTGCCGCGCTGCCGTACGCTGACGCGCGGGTTCAGCGCCCGCTCCATGCCGTCCGGCCAGTGCGGGTCCTGCCAGTTGAACACGCGCGCCTGGTAGGGGCACGCCGCCATGCAGTAACGGCAGCCGAGGCAGCGCTCGGGGATCTGGCCCACAATCCCGGTGGCCGGGTCCAGCTCCACGGCCTTTTGCGGACACACGCTCTGGCAGGGCGTCTCCTCGCCGCACTGCATGCACATCACCGGGATGAAGGCGTCGCGGCCGCCGGTTTGCAGGCGGAACACGCGCAGCCAGTTCAGCCCCGTGCGCGGCGTGGACCGCGCCTGCGGCGGCGGCACGTTGTTCTCGACCGCGCAGGCCACCATGCAGGCGCCGCAGCCGTTGCATCGGTCGAGGTCGATCAGCATCGCATAACACGCGGTCTTTGTTTCTGCGCCCGCTTTCCTCATGACTTCACCACCTTCGCCCCGGGCAGCGTCCACGCGCCGTCCGGGCGGACATCGCATGCCAGCGTCAGCGCCGGCCCGCCGCATACGGCGATCACCTCCGGCCGCACCTCGGCCGGGGCCACCCGCACGGGCCACTGGCCCCGCGGCGAGACCAGCCGCGCCTGCGCGCCTTCCGACCATCCTTGCTCCCGCAACACGTCCGGATGCAGGCCCGCCTGCTGCGGCGCCTCCCGCAATCGGGACTCCTGCCACAGCTTGCCGAGCAGCGGCGACACTGCCGCCTGCCGCCAGCCGTAAGCCACCACCACCGGCTCTGGCGCCGGGGTCTCCGCCGCCCGGAGCCAGCGCTCTGCGGTGATTTCCTCCGGCGCGATGCGCGCCACTGCGGCCCTGGCTTCCTCCGGGGCCTCTTTCGTCCAATAGAAGCCTTGCTCCCTGAGGTTCTTCGGCTCGGCTCCCGCCGCACGCAGGATTTCCGTCAGCTCCTCCTCCGTGCAGGACTCCTGGCCCGCCAGCATCGCCGTGACCCGCGCCGCTTCCACTGTGCCCTCCGGCGCCGGCATTACCGCCGGCGCGATCGCCAGCTGCGCGCGCGGCGCGTCGTGCGGCTGCGCCGCATCAAGCAGCGTCTCCAGAAATACCGGCGCCGGGATCAGCCACTCGGCTTTGCCCGCGAACTGCGCGCGGTTCCAGGTGACGGCGGCGACGACGGCTTCGGGCGAAAGCTTCTTCCGGATGAGCTCCCAAGGCACGGACAGCCCCGCCCAAGGCTCGTCGATCAGCAGCAAGCCGATCGAGCCGTCCGCCGCATCTTCCAGCTTCTGCACGGCAGCCAGCTCCCAGCCCGCCGGCACAGGCAGTGCGGGACGGGGGCGGAACCCTTCTGCGCCGAGCACCGCGTTCAGGGCGGCTGCGGCGGCGCGCGCCTCGCGGCCCGGCGGCCCGCCCACGGGGTCGCCGTCGGCGAGGATCAGGGCGGGACGGCCCTCCAGCAGCGCGTGCGCCGCCGCCTCGATCCGGCCCGCTTCCAGCCCGGTGATTGATGCGGCCCGCGCAGGCGGCATCGCCGCGGCCGCCCGGCGCCAGCCCTCGGCGCCGCCCAGGCCTTCCAGCCGTTTCGAGACCTCCAGATCCCGCAGCCAGCAGTGGCCGAGGGCGAGCAGCAATGCCGTTTCCGAACCGGGCTTCAACAGCAGCCACTCGTCGCCCAGCCCGGCCGTGCGCGAGCGGCGCGGCTCGGCCTGGATCAGGCGGAAGCTTCGCTGCGCCGCGCACGACGGCGGCGCCCAGCCGTCGAGCAGCGGCGTGCCGACGCTGAGCACCGTGCGCACGCGGGCCAGATCCGCCGCCAGCTCCGCAGGCTCCCGGAGCAACGCCGCCACCGCCTGCGCCGTGCCGCCTTCAATCGCCGGCGGCTCGAGACAGGCGCCTCCGATGCGCGCCATGTGGCGGCGGTGGAGCAGCGAAACGGCGCGGCCAGGCGCCAGGTCGAGCACCGCCGCCGCGCCGCGGCGCCTCTCCATGGCGGACCGCAGAGCCGCGACGGCCTCCGCAACCGCAGCCGGCCGCCCGTGGTGAAGACACTCGCGCAACCGCAGCGGGTGCCACGCCATCTGGTGCGCCGCGAAACCCGCCGGGCACATCGCACTGCCCGCAGGCCACACCCCGTGAACCACGCCCGCCGTCAACTTCAGCCGCACCGCACAGGCGGCCGGACACAGCGGGCAGCGGCCCTCGCGCTCCTCGATCCCGCCGCGAGGCACGCGCGGCGTCCAGCTCCAGTTCTGGCTCCAGATGGCGGCGTCGCCCAGCAGGCGCCATGGCAGCGGGGAAGCAGCCAGCCCCGCGGCGGCGCCGCCGGCAAGGGACAGAACATCTCTGCGCTTGATCCTCATCGGTGGCTTCCTCGCCTCTTACTTGTGGCAGTCCAGGCAGCTGTGCCCGAGCCGGTTTTGCCGGTGGCACGCCACGCAGTCATCCATCCGCATTCCGCCCGCGCGCTTCAGCCCCAGCGGCCCGGTCCGCTTCCCCATCACATCTTCCGGGTAGCCGGTGATGCGGTGGACGCGGTAGGCCGGCAGCCGGTCGGATTTGCCGATGCCGCCGTGGCACTTCTCGCAGGCAACCTTCCCGCGCAGCACATGCGCCGAGTGCGGGAACCAGGCGTTGTCGGGCTGCCGCGCGTACACCTTCCATTGCGGCTCGATGCCCGGCTCGACGAACTTCCGGATGAACTCTCTCTCGGCCGCCGTTTCGCCGAGCGGCGCGCCGTGGCAGGCGGCGCACGTTTCCAGCTTCGGGATGCCCGCAAAGGTGCCGTCGCTGCGGAACGAATGGCAGTCCTCGCAGCTCATGCCGCCCTTCTCTCCCGTGTGCGCGATGTGGCTGAACTGCACGGGCTGGGGCTCCTTGCGGTAAAGAATGCGGGGCACGCTCCACCAGCCGGCGCTCAGCGCCGCTCCGAAACCCGCCAGAAAAAGAAGTCCGGCACGCAACATTTTTCATCTCCGCTGGCCCGCCAGCGGCGGGCAGATTTCGTGAAACAGGCGCAACGCCTCCTCGCGCTCGAGCATCGCCAGGAGGCCGGGTTCGAACAGGCCGCCGTCGGCCATCGCCGCCGGCGCGGCGGCGTGCGCCCGTGCCTGCAACATCTCGTTCACTCGCCGCGCATCCTCTTCCATCGCCTGCCTGGCCTCCGCCGCGGAAATCAGCAGCCGCATCAGCGCCTCGCGCTCGGGCTCGGCCAGGCGGCCGCGGATCAGCCACCCGAGCGAGTAAGGCTCGCGCAGCATCCGCCGCGGGTCGATGCGCAGGTGCGGGTTGCACGCTTCCACCGCCAGCGGGACGGGGAACGTGGCGGTGAAGTCGATGCCGCGGCAGGTGAATACCGCCACCGGGCAGGCGATGCCACGCGGCGCCATCACCGCCGCCCGCTCCACATCGCCGAGCAGCCGCGCGAGAAAAGCGTCGAGACCAAGATGGCAAAGCCCGTCGCTTTGCAGGTCCACCCACCAGTGGTTGCGCGTGTAAAGCAGGTCCCCCGGGGCGAAGAAGTCCTGCCCGACAAACGGCGGCCGCGCCGCCCTCAGGATCTCCACGTAAAAGTCGCAATACTTGTGCGCATCGCTGCCGCAGCGCGACAGCAGGGGCTCGCTGAACGGGACGAACCGCGTGAGCGGCGCCGCCTCGCAGTACTGCACCAGCGCCTGATCCAGATACGGGCACGGCGGGGCGGCCGAACGCGCTGGTGGCGGCAACCACCGGCAGTCGCGGAAGCGCTCATCCAGACAGCGGCAGGCGGCATCGTCGCTCTGCGACTCCGGGATCGGCTTCCGGATCCCCGCGGCGCGGCACCAGCGCACGCGCGTCTCCTTCAGGAATGGGCATTGCATGGCTCGCCCCCTGCGCGGGCGCGCGTCAGGACTTCCGCGTCCGGCGCCGCTTCTTCTCTTCCACGGGCTTCTCCGGCTCGCCTCCGTCGGCCATCGTCAGGCCAAGCTCGGGCGAATGGAAACCGTGCGTCGCCAGCGTGGCGTCGGCTTCCGCCTCCGGCGCCGCTGCCTTCTTCCACCGCGCCGCCACTTCGGCCAGGCCCGCATAGGCGGCCACGCCGATGCATGCCAGCACAATCAGGCCCAACCCGAGATTGGTCAGGTTGAGCCACAGCGTTTGCGGATCGCTCCAGTCGACTCCGAACATTGCACACCTCCCGAACGGCAATTCCGTTCGCTGTGATGCTTGCAGGCGCGGGGCCAAACGGGGCCGCGTTGAAAACACACGCAACTTCGGGCCGCAAGGCAGCGCCGCATGGCGGATTTCCAGATAATCCGGTCTGAAAACCCGACATCGGGGCCGCTGCCGGCCTGCCTTGGCCGCAGATCCGCGAAAGGCTGCGCGAGGCCCCTCCGGCCGAGCCGCCGCATCGCGCGCAGCGCCCGGAAGAGCGCCGTCTGAATGCGGCAGCCTGTGCCACAATGGAATTTCAGTGCTTTTCATCCCCAGCTCTGACAAGAAAGGACTCGTATGACTGAAATCGTCGATATCGTCGCCCGCGAGATTCTCGACTCGCGCGGCAATCCCACCGTGGAAGCGGACGTCTATCTCTCCAGCGGCAGCATGGGGCGCGCGGCGGTCCCGTCGGGCGCATCCACGGGCGAAAACGAAGCTGTCGAGCTGCGCGACGGCGACAAGGCGCGCTACCTCGGCAAGGGCGTGCAGAACGCCGTCAGGAACGTGATCGAAGAGATCCTGCCCGCTCTGGCCGGCATGGACGCCGCGGCGCAGCAGGAAATCGACGCGAAGATGATCGAGCTGGACGGCACGCCCAACAAGGGCCGCCTCGGCGCCAACGCCATCCTCGCCGTCTCGATGGCCTGCGCGCGGGCCGCGGCCGACGCCTTCGGCCTGCCTCTGTACCGCTATCTGGGCGGCGTCAACGCGCGCACGCTGCCGGTGCCCAACATGAACATCATCAACGGCGGCGCGCACGCCGACAACAGCGTCGACTTCCAGGAGTTCATGATCAGCCCGCACGGCGCCGGCTCGTTCGCCGACGCCATCCGCATGGGCGCGGAAGTGTTCCACAACCTCAAGTCCGTGCTCAAGAGCCGCGGCTACTCCACCTCGGTGGGCGACGAGGGCGGCTTTGCCCCCAGCCTGAAGTCGAACGAAGAGGCCGTGGAAGTCATCCTCGAGGCCATCACCAGGGCCGGCTACAAGCCCGGCGAGCAGATCTCGATCTGCCTCGACCCGGCGGCCAGCGAATTCTACGACGTCGAGAAGAAGAAATACGTCTTCAAGAAGTCCGACAAGCGCGAGCTGACCTCCGAACAGATGATCGGGATCTGGGAGAGCTGGGTGAAGCAGTACCCGATCATCTCCATCGAAGACGGCATGGCCGAATTCGACTGGGAAGGCTGGAAGCTGCTCACGGAGCGGCTCGGCGGCAAGATCCAGCTCGTCGGCGACGACCTCTTCGTCACCAACCCGTCGATCCTGGCCAAAGGTATCGAGCAGGGCGTCGCCAATTCGATCCTCATCAAGCTGAACCAGATCGGCACGGTCAGCGAGACGCTCGAGTGCATGGAGATGGCCGCCAGGGCTGGCTACACCTGCATGGTGAGCCACCGCAGCGGCGAAACCGAAGATGCCTTCATCGCCGACCTCGCCGTCGCCACCGGCTGCGGCCAGATCAAGACCGGCTCGGCTTCGCGCAGCGACCGTCTGGCGAAGTACAACCAGCTCATCCGCATCGAGCAGGAGCTGGGCTCGGCCGCCCGCTACGCGGGTCGCAAGGCTTACAGGCGCTGAGGAGCACCGGCAGACATGTACAAGCTTGTTCTCATCCGCCACGGCGAATCCACCTGGAACAAGGAGAACCGCTTCACCGGCTGGACCGACGTCGATCTCAGCGAGAAAGGCGAGCAGGAAGCGCGGGAAGCAGGGGAAATCCTCAGGAAAGAGGGCTACGAATTCGACTTCGTCTACACCTCGGTCCTCAAGCGCGCCATCAAGACGATGAACATCGTCCTGGACGTCCTCAACCAGGACTGGCTCCCGGTGGAGCGGCACTGGCGCCTGAACGAGCGCCACTACGGCGCGCTGCAAGGCCTGAACAAGTCGGAAATGGCGGCCAGGTACGGCGAGGAGCAGGTCAAGATCTGGCGCCGCTCCTACGACGTGCCGCCGCCGGCGCTGACGCCCGACGACGAGCGCTGGCCGGGGCACGACCGCCGCTACGCCTCGCTGCCCAAGGAGCTGATCCCGCTCACCGAGTGCCTGAAGGACACCGTGGCCCGGTTCCTGCCGCTGTGGTACGACTCGATCGTGCCGCGCATCAAGTCCGGCCAGCGCGTCGTGATCGGCGCGCACGGCAACAGCCTGCGGGCCCTGGTCAAGTATCTCGACAACATCAGCGACCAGGACATCGTCGAGCTGAACATCCCCACCGGCATGCCGCTCGTCTATGAGCTCGACGCCGACCTCAGGCCGATTCGCTCGTATTACCTCGGCGACCCTGAAAAGGTGAAGGCGGCGATGGAAGCCGTCGCCCGCCAGGGCAAGAAACAGCCCTGAAGCGGAACAGTCCGTGCGTGTCCGGGCGCGGGCGCTGCCGGAAAGGCGGCCTCCGCGCCCATCTGTTTTTGCACGCGGCGGCGCTTTGAATCGTGCAAATCCCGGGGGTATAGTAGGGGCGGAGCAGTCCTGATGTTGCCCATCCCCCGCCGCACCCTGCTGGCCTCCCTGGCAGCAACGCTGCCTGCGCCTTTGCGCGCCGCGGATCCCTGGACCAAGCCGCCATCCCGGTGGACGGACAAGGACATTCAGCGGATCCTCATGGATTCCCCATGGTCTCGCCCGGTTTCCATCACCATCGGCGGGGGCATGCCGATGGGCGGCGGACGCGGGGGCCGCGGCGGGCGCGGCGGAGGCGGCATGGGCGGGGGCATGAGCGGCGGGATGCCGGATGCCAGCGTCGGCGGGGGCATGGAAGGCGGCATGGGCGGGCGTCCCGGCATGGGAGAAGGCATGGGCGGTACGATGGCCCCGTCCATCACGTTCTACATCCGCTGGCAGTCCGCCAAGCCGATCAAGCTCGCCACCATTCGCGCCCGCATGGGCGCCGAGGCCGACACTTCCCCGCAAGCGCGCGAGTTTGTGGAGCGGGAAGAGCCCGATTACGTCATCGCCCTCATCGGCCCGCCGATGGAGCCGCCCGCCGAGGGACGGGATTTTTCACGGGCGAGGCCCGGAACCTCCGTGCCGCCGGGCGAGGCGGACAAGACAGCCAGAGGGGGCGCGGGGGAACGCCGCGGCGGGGATCCCTCGCAGATGCTCGAGGCGGCCAGGCAAAACACCTGGCTCGCCTGGAAGAACCACGAGAAGCTGCACCCGTCTTCGGTCACGTTCCCGCCCGGCGGCCAGCGCAATGTGCTGATTTTCCGCTTCCCGAAGGATCATCCCATCGAGCTGGAAGACAAGGAAGTGGAGTTTTGCACGCGCCGCGGCCCGATGGAGATCAGGAAGAAATTCCGGCTCAAGGACATGGTTTACGAGGGCAAGCTCTGCCTCTGAGCCGGCGCCGCGGCTCTTACGGCCGGCGCGGACGGCTCATCGCTTCCGCAATCGCGTACTCGTATAGCGCCAGCGCGCGGTAGAACTCTGCCACCGCCGCCACCTCCCGCAGCTCTGTCTCATAGGTTGCCTGCTCGCGCAGGTTCACCAGGAACAGATTGCCCTCGCCCAGCTCGAATCGGACCCGCTCGGCCGCCTCGAGCTGGCGCGCGACTTCCACTTCCTCCCGCAGCACGCGCGCCCGCTCGAAAGCGGCTTTCAGCGCGGAGTAGGCGTCCCGCACCTCGGCGGCGATCTGGTCGCGCGCGAACCGCTCGCGCTGGTCAAACTGCTCGATGCGCGCCAGCGCCGCCAGGTCCCGGCTCTTCGCTGCGCGCCGTTGCGCCGGCAGATCGAAGATCAGCGAGGCCATCACGTCGTTCGGGCCGCGGCGCACGCGCCGCTCGCCGATCTGGCTGGAGAAGCTCAGCACCACGTCGACGCTCGGCAGCAACTGGTTTTGCGCCAGCCTGCGGTCGATCTCCACCTGGTTGCGCTGCTCGCGGAAGCGGCGGACCTCGGGCCGCCGTTTCAGCGCCAGCTCGATGTCTTCGCCCAGCCGCTGCTCGTCAATGTCCCGCATCGCCGGGAACGCGCCGGGAAGCCGGTTTTCTTCAGGCAGCGCCGGGTTGCCGGCCGCGTCCCGGCAAAACAGGGACAGTTCAATGGCCGCCTGTTGCAGCCCGCGCTGCGCCTCGATCACCTGCGCGCGACGGGTCAGGATCGCGCGTTGATTGTCGGTGACGTCAATGGACGGGATCTGGCCGAGCCGGGCCGCCTCGCGCAACTGCGAGTCGCGCTGTTCAGCCACCTTCAGCACCGCCTGCGCCGCCCGGTAGCGGAGCCCGGCCGCCACCCACTCGTAGTAGCGGCGCGTGGCCAGTTGCACGATGAGCAGCCGCTGCTGGTCCACGCCCAGGTCGGCGATGCGGCGGCCGATCAGCGCCTTTTGCAGATCCGCGCGGCGCGCGTCCACGGGACGGTCGCGCAGCAGCGGCATGCGCACGCCCGCCTTGTATTCGCCGCCGGCGTCGGTCTGCAACTTTCCGTCGTATACGGCGAAGGTTCCCGTGCCGACCTGGTAGCCCGCAAACCAGCTCATGCCCTGAAACTGCAAAGCCTGCTCGGCGCCCGCCCGGAACACATCCGTGGGATAAGCGCCGCCATGCACGCTGTCATAGGCGCTTTTCACCGAAACATCGAAGCGGCTGGAAGCGGCCAGAACATCGGCGGCAGCCAATGTCCGGTCCTGCAATGCCGCCAGCAAGGGCGGGTAATGCCGGTCCACCGACCGCAGGACCTCATCCAGCGTCAGAGGGTCTTGCGCCGCCAGCGGCAGCGCGGCAGCCAGGCATGCAAGCAGCGGCCTCATTTCTTCTTCCCCTTCGCGCCCGCCGCGCCGGGTTCGTCCTCGGCGATCACCGGCGGGAACCCGTTGAATCTCCGCCAAAGCTCCCATCCCAGCGTGACCTGCCGCAACAGCACCCAGCCTTTCGCCTGCACCCCTTGCCGCAAGTAGCGCGGCGAAGGCCAGGGATCGTCTTCGGGGTCGGGCGAGACGAGAATGCGGAACTTTTTGCCGTCGGTTTCGGCCGGGTCGATCAGTCGCACCACGCCGCCGAACGTTCCCACGGCCACCGCCGGCCAGCCGACGAACTGGATCGCAGGCCAGCCGTTGAACTGCAACCGCACCTTGTCGCCGACCTGCACGAGCGGCATGTCCATGCCGTCGAGCCACAGCTCGACGGTCGGCTCGCTGGCATCCGGCACGAACAGCGCCACCGGCTCGCCTCCTTTCAGCAGTTCGCTGTTGGGCTGCGCCAACAGGCGCAGCATCGTGCCGTTGCGCGGCGCATACACCTTCAACGTCTGCTGCCGCGCCAGCCGCGAATCGACTCGCTGCATCTCGGCCTTGATGTTGGCGATCTCGGCGCGCGCCAGGTTCAGCGACGCGCGTTCGCTCTCGATGGCCGCGTCGGCGTCCGCGCTCACCTTGCGCAGATCGTCCTCCAACGCCTGCCGCTCGGTCCGCGCGGCGTTCAGCGACGCCAGCGCCCGTCGCACCTCCGCCTCGGCGGTGGCGAACTCCTGCTGCGCCAGCTCCACGGTGCGCTGGCTCGTCAAACCGCGCTCGAGCAGGCTCCGCTGCCGAGCGATATTGAGCCGCGCCGCCCTCAGGCGCTCCTCGGCGGCGCGCATGGCCTGCTCGTTCTGCACGATGCGCTCGCCTGCCATCTGCACGCGGTTGCGGGCCGCGCTGATGGCGTTGGCGCGAGACTCCTGCAAGCGCCCGATCCGCTCCTCGAGCGCAGCCGCGCGGCGCTCGGCCATCATCAGGCGCTCGCTCACCGCCATGCGCTCGTTCCGGAGCCGCTCAAGAATCAGCGGGTCGTTGTCGGTCAGCTCGACGATCAGCTCTCCTGATTTCACATGAACGCCTTCGGATACGTGCCAGCGCGCCACGCGGCCCTCGACGGGCGCGCTGATCGTCTGCACCCGCTCGATGGGCGCGAACGCCGACACCTGTCCCATGCCGGACACGCTCTGCTGCCAGGGCGTGAAGATCAACGCAATCACCGAAGCAAGGAAGAAAATCACCAGCGAGCGGGCGACGTTCTTCACCCGCTTGCCACTGTCCAGTTCTGCCATCACGGGCAACACATGCGCGCTCATCGCTTCATCTCCGCAAGGTTCCTGTTGCGAATTTCGTACACGCGGTCGCAACGGCGCAGGATCTCCTCGTTGTGGCTGGCGACGATCACCGTCCAGCGCTCGCGGGGCCGGAATACCAGATCGAGCAGGCGGCCGCGCTCCGGCAGGTCCTCCAGCCAGTCGAGGCACTCGTCGAGAATCAGCAGCCGCGGCTCGTGCGCCAGCGCCCGCGCCAGCTCGAGCTGCACCGCCTGCCCGGACGACAGCGGCGCGCCCCCCGTGGCCAGCCGCGTCCGGATCCCGTCCGGGAGGCGCAGCACGTGCTCCATCAGCCCGACCTCTTCGAGGACCTGCCTTGCCCGTTCCGACGGCAGCTCTTCCCGGCCGAGCCGCAGGTTTTCGAGCAGCGTTCCCTCGAAGATCTGCGGCTCGCGAACCATCGCGATCTGGTCGCGCAAGTCGTCCAGACGCAGTTCTCGATAATCGCGCCCGTCGATTTCCACCCTGCCGCCGGGCGGCGGGCGCAGCGCATACAGCGCGTCGAGCAGCGTGCTCTTGCCGCTCCCGGTCGCGCCCAGCAACCCGATGCGCGCCCCGGCTTCCACGTCCAGGTTCACGCCCTCCAGCAGCCGGCCCGCCTCGCCGGCGTCGACGCTCGCGTTGACCAGCCGCAGCGAGGCGGAGCCGCGCTTCCGCTCGAACTCTTCTCCGTCTTCCCGCTCCGTGGGCAAATCCGTCAGGTAACCGAGCTTGTCGAGCGACGCCATCAGGTCGTAAAACTGCTCGAGGTGCTTGCCGAATTTCGTGATCCCGCTGGTCACCAGGGCCACCACCAGCTCCGCGGCAACAAGCTGCCCCAGCGTCATCTGCCGGTCGATCACCAGCCAGCCGCCCACGCCGAGCAGCGTCGCGCTCGCCAGCGCCTGCAACACGTAGGACCCGACAATCTGCCGCAGCAGAATGCGGAAATGCGAGGCCCGGTGATGCAGGTAGTCCTTCGCCAGCTCGTTGGTCTTCTCAAGCGCAACCGTGAGCCCGGCGCGCGACTTCACCGCAATCTGGTGCCGCGCCAGCTCCTCAAGCCACGCCAGCAAAGCATATTTGGCCTTGGACTCCTTCACCGCCGTCGGGATCGCGCCCGCTCCCATCGGGAAAAGAACGGCGAGCAGGCTGAGCGCCAGCAACACGTCGAACGCCAGCAGGAAGGGGTGGTACACCGCCAGCAGGATCATGCCGATCAGGGTCTGCACTGCCACGGTCAGTCCGTCCAGCAACAGCGCCGCGCCCGCCTTCTGCACCGTCACCACTTCGAGAAAACGGTTGACCAGCTCCGGGCCATGGTAGCGGTCGAAAAAGCGCGGCTCCACCCGCACGAGCTTGTCCGCCACCTCTCCCGCCAGCCGCACGAAAATGCGCCGCTGGATCATTTCGACCACATACTGCCGGTATGCGTTCAGCCACGCCACTGCGAGCAACGCCACCAGCACCATGACAGTCAGCACCGCCAGCGGCTGCAACAGCGTTCCAAAGGCGATCGTGTTCACCACCGCCTGCACGGCGATGGGCACCACCAGCGACACCAGCCCCGTCGCCGCCGTGTAGATCACGACAACCCAGGCGTCTTCCGACTCCAGCCGTACCCACTCCTGAAGCCGGCGAACGGGATGGATGTGATGGTAAATCAGTTCGTTGGACTTGCCAGAAGCCATGGAAAAAGACCCACCTCACAAGCACGAGCAAGTCAGAGGGCATCCGCTCCGTCAGCGTCGCCCTCGCGGGGACCGGACGGCAGGATGGCCGGGCGCAGCTGCCGCCCCCGCGCCTCGCGCGCCTCCCGGGGCATTGGCGGGCGGCATGCAGCGGACTGAGGAATAGGGAGTGTTATGAATCATTGTGTCAAGATATCTGGATGTTTGACATGCATTCGGAGTTTCTGCATACTTGAAAAAGAGTCTCCGGCAAGGAGGAAGTTGCCATTCCGCAACGCGCTCTGATTGCAAAAGAGCTGGCCGAGTTACTGGGCGCCATTGCCCATGCGCACCGGTTGCGCATTCTCGTCGAATTGCACCAGGGGGAAATGGACGTCAACGCTCTGCAACGGCTGCTCGGCATCAGCCACTCGTCGGTTTCGCAGCATCTGGCAATCCTGCGCGCACACCATCTGGTGAAGGAGCGCCGGCAAGGGCGGCATGTCTACTATTCGCTGAGCAATCCGGCGTTTGCCGACTGGCTCATTGAAGGTCTGGACTTCCTCGAAGGCAGCCTCGCCCGGCAGGAGGACCTCCGCGAGGCGGTCCATATAGCCCGGCGCGAGTGGCAAAGGCCGCAGGAAACGCATTAACCGGATTCGATCATCCGGTACACCTCGCGCTTGCCTACGCCCAGTTCCCTGGCCAGCCGTTTCATGGCCTCCATGCGGGACATGCCCTGCCGTTCGAGTTGCTCAAGACGGCTGCGGACGTCCGTCGCCGGCGCTTTCGCCGGTTCTTCGGGTTGAAGCTTGCCGACGAGCAGGGTGATTTCTCCCTTCACGGCGCCCCGGCGCAAGAGTTCTTCGCGAATCTCTGCCGCCTTGCCGCGCAGAAACTCCTCGTGCACTTTTGTCAGCTCGCGCGCGACGACAACCGGGCGGTTCGGCAGGAGAGCCGCGAGATCGCCCAGCGTTTCGAGCAGGCGGTGCGGCGCTTCATAAAACACCAGCGTGCAGGGCAGCCGCGCAAGCGTTTCGAGCAGCCGCCTTCGCTCGTTCGCCTTGCGGGGAAGGAATCCGCCGAAATAGTAGCTGTCCGTCTCGAGGCCCGAGGCTGACAACGCCGCCGCTACAGCGGAAGCACCGGGCACGGGAACCACCTGGACGCCGCGGGTCACGGCCTTGCGCACCAGCCGGTAGCCGGGATCCGACACAAGCGGCGTGCCGGCGTCGGAAACCAGCGCGACATTCTCGCCCGCTTCGAGCCTCTCGAGCAGCTCTTCGCTGCGCTCCTCCTCGTTGTGCTCGTGGCAGCTGACGAGCCTGGCCTCGATGCCGTAGTGGTCGAGCAGTTTCCGCGTGCGCCGCGTGTCCTCGCAGGCGATCACGGAGACTTTCCGCAAGACGTCCACCGCCCGGAAGGTGATGTCGGCGAGGTTGCCGATGGGCGTCGCGACCACATAAAGGATCCCGGCCACGCGACCATTGTATGCCGCCCCGGTGCCGGCGGCCGCGGCAAGGCATAATGAAGGCAGGCGCGCGCGCTCGCCCTCGCGGAGCGGGCGCCGGAGGAGCGTTTTTCTTTTTATGACACCGGACGAGCCGCAGCAGCAGGTGGCCCGGCGGGCTTTCGTCCATGAGGCGCCGGAGGCCGGTCTGCGCATCTGGTTCGACTTTGGCGTGGTCGACCGCATCGCCTCCGATGTGTTGCGCGGACTCAGCGCTTTGCCCCGCCGCGGCATCGAAGTCGGCGGGCTGCTGCTGGGCACGGTGCAAACGGCCAGCCGTCCGGTGCTCGTCCGGGTCGAGGACTATGTCCCCTTTCCTTGCGAGCACCTCTACGGCCCGAACTTTCAGCTTTCGCCGAAGGACAAGGAAGCCTTCGCCGAGCTGGCCTCATCCTGGGCGCCCGCGCCGAACCGCCCGCTGCACTGCGTGGGCTTCTACCGGAGCCACACCCGCGGCGATCTCGAATTGACCGCGGAGGACATCGAGGTGCTGGACACGTGGCTCCCGCAGCCGCACGCCGTCTGCCTCATCCTGCGCCCGTATGCGACCCGTCCCGCGGAAGCGGCGTTCTGGTTCCGCAGGCAGGGTTCCTTCCGGGCCGGGCCGCCCGCCTCCACCTTTCCCTTCCGGCGCCGCGAGCTCGGCGGCGGGGCGCCGCAAAAGGCCGCATCGGCGTCCGCGCCGGAACCTGTCCCCGCTGTCGAGCCGGATCCCGCCCCCGCTGCATCGGTGGAAACCTGGCTGCACACGCCTGCCCCCGCTCCTGCCGCCACGCCCGCCCGCGCGCCGGCCCCATGGCTTTGGATTCCCGCGCTGCTGGCCTTTCTCCTGGTCGGCGTCGTGATCGGGGTGCAACTCCCCGGCCATTTGCGCCAGCCTGCCGCCGCCGCGGCGCCGGCCGACCCGTTTGCGCTCGGCCTGTCGGCCGTGCAGTTCGGCGACGCCATCCACTTGCGCTGGAACCCGCAGGCGCCCGCCATCGCCGCCTGCCGCAACGCCTCGCTCATCATCCGCGACGGGCCGAATACCAAGATCATTGATCTGCGCAAAGAGGACCTCGCCCGCGGCGCGCTCATCTACCGCTACATGAGCCCGGCGGTGAATTTCCGCATGGAAGCGATGCTGTCTCCGGCGAACACGGTTTCCGAATCCATCGACCTGCGGCTGCTGCCGCCCGGCGAACCCGGCGCCGCGCCTGCGGCGGCGGCCCCGGAGCCGGAAAAGCCCAATCCGGTAAAATGACAGCAGTGCCGCCCGAAACCCCTCCGGTTCAGCCGGAGCCTGTCTCACAGGATGCGTCCGCCGCGCCGCCCGAGCCATCGCCGGCGGCCCCGGCCGGGAGGAACCCCATTTCGGAGTGGACAATCACCATCATCCTGCTTCTGTTCGGAACCACCACCCTGGTTCAGGCCTTCGTGATCCCCACCGGATCCATGGAAGACAACCTTCTGATCGGCGACCACCTGCTGGTGGACAAGCTGGCCTATGCCCCGGCCGGGCCGGTGAGCAAGTATCTGCTGCCATACACGCCCGTGCGGCGCGGCGACATCGTCGTCTTCCGCTATCCGGTCGACGTCCGCCAGACCTTCGTGAAGCGCGTGATCGGCATTCCGGGCGACCGTCTCCGCATTGTCGACAAGGTCGTCTACCTCAACGGCCGGCCCCTGGAAGAGCCATACAAGTTCCACAAGACTCCGTACTACGACTCCTACCGCGACAACTTCCCCTCCGAGCCGAACACGCGCGTGGATGCGCGCGCGATCGAGATGCTCGAACGCCATACCCGCGGCGGGGAAGTCGTCGTTCCGCCGGGCCGGTACTTCGTGCTGGGCGACAACCGCGACTCGAGCCTGGACTCGCGCTACTGGGGCTTCGTCCCGCGCGAGAACATCATCGGCAAGCCGCTCCTGGTCTACTGGTCCTACGACGCGCCCACCCACCGCCTGGTCAGCCCGGGCCTCAATCTCGAGCACGCCCGGGATCTGGCGGTCAATTTTTTCACCAAGACGCGCTGGCGCCGCACGTTTCTTCTGATCCGCGGCCATGAATTCCGCTTCTAGAAGCATTCCGTCATGAGAAAAACTGCAAGAAAAACCGCCGTGGAAGAAGCCCAAAAGCAGCCGGTTTTCAAGCCGGACTTCGCCGAACAGGTCCGCTCGTTTGTCTCCGAATGGGCGGTCACCATCATTCTGCTGCTGTTCGGCACCACCACGCTGCTTCAGGCCTTCGTCGTGCCCACCGGCTCCATGGAAGACACGGTGCTCATCGGCGACCATATGTTCGTCGACAAGCTCGCCTACGCCCCCGCGGGGCCGGTAAGCCGCTTCCTGCTGCCCTATGTGGACGTCAAGCGCGGCGACATCGTCGTCTTCAAGTTTCCCGTGAACCCGCGCGAGAACTACATCAAGCGCATCGTCGGCGTTCCCGGCGACCGCATCCGCATCGTCAACAAGCAGCTTTACCTCAACGGCAAGGCGGTGCGGGAGCCTTACGTCGTCCACAAGACGCCCTACATCGACTCCTACCGGGACAACTTCCCCTCCGAGCCCAACACGCGGCTGGCCGAACCGGCCTACGACATGCTCGCCAACCATGTCGTCAACGGCGAGGTGGTCGTTCCGCCCGGCTTCTATTTCGCAATGGGAGACAACCGCGACAACTCGCTGGATTCCCGCTACTGGGGCTTCGTTCCGCGGGAAAACATCATCGGCAAGCCGGCCATCATTTTCTGGTCGTATGACACGAGCACCGAGCGCCTGGCCGACCCGAACATCATTTCCATCGACCACCTGATCGATCTCGGGCTCAACTTCTTCACCAAGACGCGGTGGAAGCGCACGCTGATGGTGCCCCGCTCGTACCCGCTCGGCTAGCGCGCGGCGCGCCTCACCCGTCGAAACCGGTTTCGCGGTCGCGCAGCCCGAGCAGATACAGGATCCCGTCCAGCCCCACGGCGGACAGCGATTGCCGCGCGCCGGCGCGGACCACAGGCTTGGCGCGGAAGGCAATGCCCAGCCCGGCCAGGCGCAGCATCGGCAGGTCGTTGGCGCCGTCGCCGACGGCGACGCATTGCTCCAGATGCAACCCTTCGGTCGCCGCCAGCCTGCGCAGCGTGGCGGCCTTCTCCGCCCCGTCGACGATGGGCGGCGCCACTTCGCCGGTCACCACGCCGTCGCGCACCACGAGCGTGTTCGCGTGCAGATAATCGATGCCCAGCCTCTCCTGCAAAACGCGCCCGAAGAACGTGAAGCCGCCGGAAAGAATCGCCATCTTGTAGCCGAGCCGCTTCAGCGTGCGCGTGAGCCGTTCAGCGCCCTCGGTAAGCGGAACGCGTTCGATCACGCGTTGAAGAGCCTCTTGCCGGAGCCCGCGCAGCAGCGCCACGCGCTCCCGGAACGCCTGTTCGAAGCCGATCTCGCCTCGCATGGCAGCTTCGGTGATGCGGCGCACCGGTTCGCCCGCGCCCGCCTCGGCCGCCAGCTCGTCGATGACTTCGCCCTGGATGAGGGTCGAGTCCATGTCAAAAGCGATCAGCCTGCGGTGCCGCCGCCAGACGGAGTCGTGCTGGAAGGCGATGTCGATGCCGCATTCGCCGGCCAGCTTCGTCAGCTCCGTGCGCAGCGCCTGCTCGTCAGGCTCCGCGCCGGCCGCCGCGGCGCTCGCCGTGAATTCGACGCAGGCGCGCCCTTCCCCCGCTGCGCCCTCGAGAGGCACCCGCGCCGAGAGACGGTCGATGCGGTCGATGTTCAGCCCGGAGCGGGTCAGCGCGCCCGCCACGGCGGCCAGATGCGCGGCCTCCAGCGTCCGGCTGAGCACGGTCACAAGAAAGCGCCGCTTGCCCTGCTGGCCCACCCACGTCGCATAGGGCCCGGCAGCGACCTCGGTGAACCGCATCTGCACGCCGAGCCGGTGCGCTTCCAGAAGCAGGTCCGTCATCAGGGTGGACGTGCGCAGCTCCGCCGTCAGCTCCACCAGGATCCCCAGCGCCAGCGCGTCATGGATCACCGCCTGGCCGATGTCGAGCACCCTCGCCCCGTGCCGAGCCACCACCGTGGCCAGCGCGTGCGTCACGCCGGGACGGTCCTGCCCGGTGACATGAATCAACAAAGCTCCTGAACTCATCCCTCGCCCGGCTCCTTCGCCCGGTCTGCGCGGGGCGCAGACAGCATCCCTATTCGTAGCGCAAAGTCTCGGCGGGCGCCACGGCCGCGGCCGCCCTGGCCGGATACAGCGTGGCCAGAAGCGCCACGCCCAGCGCCAGCGCGGCGATCCAGAGCGAGTCCGCCCAGCGCGGCTCGAACGGCACATACGACAGGGAATAGATCTCCTCGTCGATCCGGATCCAGCGGTAACGGCCCGCCAGACAACTCAGCCCGTAGCCCAGGGCGAAGCCGGCCGCAGCCCCCGCGGCGGCGATCATCAGCCCCTGCCACACGAAAATCCTTGCAATTTGCGCCCGCCGCGCGCCCAGGGAGATCAGCACGGCGATGTCGCGCCGCTTCTCCATCACGCGCATGAAAAGCGCGGTCAAAATGTTCAGGGCCGCCACCATCTGGATGAGCGAAATTGTGACGACAGAAACGGTCTTTTCCATCCGCAGCGCGTTCAGCAATTGCCGGTTCTGTTCCATCCAGTGCGTGGCGCCCAGCTCCGGCCCGGCCAGCCGCTCGGCGGCGCGCGCCGTCTCCGGCGCGCGGCCGGGGTCGTCGAGCCGCAGCTCGATCGCGTTCACCACGTCCGGCAGCGCCAGCACCCGCTGAGCATGCGCGATGGTGGTCACCGCCAGCTGGTTGTCGAGGTCGTAAAAACCGGATTCAAAAATCGCCGCCACGCGGAAACGGAACTCCGCCGGGCGGATGCCGAACGGAGTCATTTCCCCCTGCGGGCTGAGAATCCGCACCACATCGCCGGTGCGCATGCCGATCCGCGCCGCCAGGTGCGAGCCGAGCACGATGCCGGGCATCCCGCCCATGTCCTCGATGCCGCGCAGGCTGCCGGCGCGGATGCGCGCCTCCAGCTCCGGCGCCTCCAGGGGCATGCCCTTGAGGGTCGCCTCGGCGGACTGCATCGGTCCCGAGGCGAGCACTTTTCCGTACAGCGCCGGCGCGGCTTCTTTCACGCCGGGAATTCCGCGCATTTTTTCGGTGATTTCCCGCCAGTTTTCGATGCCGGTCGAGGGCGTTTTTTCGAGCAGCACCACGTGCGGCGTGGCCCCGAGCAGGCTGTCCTGAAGGGCCCGCCGGAACCCGTTGTTGATCGCCAGCGCGATCACCAGGGCCATCACCCCGGCCGCCACGCCCGCCACCGAAACGGCGGTGATCAGCGGAATCACGGCCTGCCGGCGCCGCGCCCGGAGGTAGCGGCTGGCGATGAAAAACTCGAATGCGCGCGTCACTTCTTCGCCGATGCCTGGCGCAGCCACTCCGCGATGCCGATTTCGCCCTCGGGCCGCAGCAGCGGGAACAGGATCACGTCGCGGATGGACTTCTGCCCGGTGAGGATCATCACCAGGCGGTCGATGCCGATGCCCTCGCCCGCCGTGGGCGGCATGCCGTAGCAGAGCGCGCGCAGGTAGTCCTCGTCCATCTGGTGGGCTTCCTCGTCGCCGCGCTCGCGCATCGCCAGCTGCATTTCAAAACGCCTGCGCTGCTCGTCGGGGTCGTTCAGCTCGGTGAATGCGTTGCCGATTTCCATGCCGCCGGCGTAGATCTCGAAGCGGTCCGTCATCGACGGGTCGTCCGGGTTCTGCTTTGCCAGCGGCGACACCTCCACCGGGTATTCGTAAATGATGGTCGGCTGCACCAGCGCCTCTTCGCAGTGCCGCTCGAACAGGTCCATGAGCGCCTCGCCAGGCGTGGCCTTGTCGGAGTGCCGCAGGAGCCACTCGGGGTCGGTGACCTGCCCCGGCGTCGGCTTCGGGCCGTGCTTCCAGAATTCGATGAGCGCCTCGCGCATGCGGTAACGGCGGATGTCGCCGAAGTCGAGCTCCACGCCCTGGTAAACCACCTTTGTCGAGCCGGTCGCCTCGAGCGCCGTTTGCCTGAGCAGCTCGCAGCTCAGGTCCATCAGGTCGGTGTAATCGGCGTAGGCCTGATAGAACTCGAGCATGGTGAACTCGGGGTTGTGGCGCGTCGAGATGCCCTCGTTGCGGAAATTCCGGTTGATTTCGTAGACGCGTTCCATCCCGCCGGTGATCAGCCGCTTCAGATACAGTTCCGGCGCGATGCGCAGATACAGGTCGATGTCCAGCGTGTTGTGGTGCGTGATGAACGGGCGCGCCGCCGCGCCGCCGTAAAGCGGCTGCATCATCGGCGTCTCCACCTCGATGAAGCCGCGCTCGTTGAGCTGCCGTCGCAGCGAGGCGATGATCCGCGCCCGCGTCTCGAAGACTTTCAGCACCTCGGGGTTGGCGATCAGGTCCAGATACCGCTGCCGGTAGCGCAGCTCCACGTCCTCGAGCCCGTGGTATTTCTCCGGCAGCCCGAGCAGGTTTTTCGACAGAAACGTGAGCTTTTCGGCGTGGACGGACAGCTCTCCGGTTCTCGTCCGGAAAAGATAGCCTTCGACGCCGATGATGTCGCCGAGATCGAGCAGCTGGTACAGGCGGAAATCGTTTTCCGCCACCGCGTCCTTCTTCACGTAAATCTGGAGCCGTTCGCCGAGCTGCTGGATGTGCATGAACCCGGCCTTGCCCATGCGGCGGACGGTCATCACCCGGCCCGCCACGCGCACAGGCGGCCGTTCGCGGTCCAGCGTCCCGGCGTCCGCGTCCAGCCAGCGCGCGCGGATCTGCGGGACGGTGTGCGTGAACTCGAACCGCTGGCCGTAGGGGCGCCAGCCGAGCGCCTCGATCTCGCGAATGCGCGCGAAACGCTGCTCGAAAAGCTCCTGTTCCAGGGACAATGCAGGACTCCTTGGGGGAAACCTTCATTATAATGGGACACTTGCGGTCGCTCAGCATCGTCATCCCGGCCTACAACGAGGAGCAGCGCCTCCCGGCGACGCTCGGCGCCATCGCTGCCTACCTTCAAACAAAACCGCTCGATTTTGTTGAAATTCTCGTCGTCGACGACGGCTCGCGCGATCGCACGGCGGAGGTCGTCCGGCAGGCGGCCGCAGCGGATGCGCGCATCCGGCTGTTGCAAAACCCCGGCAACCGCGGCAAGGGCTACGCCGTGCGCCACGGCATGCAGAAGGCGCAAGGCGAGTGGATCCTGTTCACCGACGCCGACCTGTCGGCGCCCATCGAGGACCTGGAAAAGCTGGAGGAGGCCGTGCGCCGCGAGAACGCCGACGGTGCCATCGGCTCCCGCGCCCTGGACCGCAGGCTGGTTCTCAGGCGCCAGTCTCCCCTGCGCGAGCTGAGCGGGCGCGTGTTCAACCTCGCCATGCGGCTCGTCACCGGGCTGCCCTACCGGGACACCCAGTGCGGCTTCAAGCTGTTCCGCCGCGACGTGGCGCAGTGCGTGGCGGCGCGGCAGCAGAGCGACGGCTTCGGCTTCGACGTCGAGATCCTGTACATCGCGCGAAAGCACGGTTACCGCATTCTCGAGGTGCCCGTGCGCTGGGCGAACGTCGAAGGCACCAAGGTCAGCCTGCTGAAGGGGCTCGAAGCCTTCCTCGATCCGCTGCGCGTGCGGTGGAACGACCTCCGCGGAAGGTACCGGTAACAGGATGCTTGACGAGAGGAGGGAGGCAATGGTATGTTTGAGGAGCGGTTAAGAGGGCTGCCATTCGCGGTCCGCGGAGGTCTTTCCTCCCTTATCCGCCTTTTTTTGTCCCCTTACCCTTGCCCACCTCGTCATCCATAAGGGAGCGCGGGAGTTCACGTGTATATTCTCTACGCAGACGAGTCGGGCGCCATGGGTGATCCCGCCCAGAGGCACTTTGTCCTCGCGGGAGTCGCGGTCTTCGACCGGCAGACCTGGTGGTTGTCCAAGGCGCTGGATCAGATGATCGCCAGGATCTTTCCCCAAGACCCCGAGTCGGTCGAGTTGCATGGCAACCATATTCTCGGTGGCAAGGGCGCCTGGCGTTGCCTCGATAAGCCGCACCGGATGTCGATTGTTGAGGAAGCGCTGAGCCTGATCAAGCCTTCCATGCCTCTTTTCGGGGTCGCAGTGGAGCGAGCATGCCTCCCGGGCAGGGACCCGGTTCAATACGCGTTCGAGCAGCTATGCAGCCGCTTCGATATGTACCTCGGACGCCATTACCGACGCAAAGGCGACCGACAGCGCGGACTGATCGTTTTCGACAAGACCAGTTACGAAACGTCGTTGCAAGGGCTTGCCGCCGGCTTTCGGAAAGTCGGCCACACATGGGGAAAGATTCGGAATTTGTCCGAAGTTCCCTTGTTTCTGGACTCTCGCGCCTCCAGGCTCGTACAGCTTGCGGACCTGATCGCCTATGCCATCTTCAGGCATGTGGAACATGGGGATTCCCGGTTTTTTTCAGTGATCGAGAAGCGCTTTGACGCGGAGGGCGGGGTGCGCCACGGCTTGCACTTCAAATGCGGAAGGGTCGGATCGGGGCAGATCCAATGATGAACCGTCGCGCTTTCTTGTCATCACTGCACGCGCCTGCGGTTGTCCCTGCGCTTTCTGATCACGCCCGGCTCCGGCTCTGGTTCCGCGAGCCGGCGCGGCACTTCACGGAGTCCCTGCCGCTCGGCAACGGCCGGCTGGGCGCGATGGTCTTCGGCGGCGCGCCCGAAGAACGCATCGTGCTGAACGAGAGCTCGATGTGGTCGGGCTCGGTGGAGGACGCAGACCTCGAGGGCGCCTCCGCGGCCTTGCCGGAAATCCGCCGGCTGCTGCTCGGAGGGCGCAACGCCGAGGCCGAAGCGCTCGTCAACCGCCACTTCGTCTGCAAGGGAAAGGGCTCCGGGCGCGCCCGCGGCAAGGACCTGCCCTACGGCAGCTACCAGACGCTCGGCGATCTGCGGCTCGTATTCAGTCACCCGGACCGGATCTCCGCCTACCATCGCGAGCTAGACCTGGAGACCGCCGTGGCGCGGGTCTCCTATGAAGCCGGCGGGGCGAGGTTCGAGCGGGAGATCTTTTCGAGCGCGCCGGCGCAGGCGATCCTGATCCGGCTCTCCTGCTCGCGCCCCGGCGGACTGAACTTTCGCGCGGCGCTCAGCCGCCCCGAACGCGCCCGCACCGCCGCGGACGGAGACCGCGCGCTCGTCATGGCCGGCGCCCTGAGCGACGGCAAGGGCGGGGACGGGGTCCGGTTCGCCGCGCGGCTGGAAGTTCAGGCCGGCAGCGGCAAAATTCGCGCGCAAAACGGCGAAATTGTTGTCGAAAATGCAACCGAAATCGTGCTCGCGCTCACCGCTGCAACCAATTACGTGCGCTTCGCCCGGCTGTCGGACATGGATCCCGAAGCCGCCTGCCTCGACCATCAGCGGCGCGCGCGGCGTCCCTGGAAACAGCTTCTGCGCGAGCACGCCGAAGACTACCGGCGCTGGTTTTCCCGTTTCTCCCTCGATCTCGGCCCGGGACGCGACGAGCTGCCCACGCCCGAACGGCTGCGGGCCGCTTACGAGCAGGGCGGCGACGCGGCCCTCGCGGCCCTGTATTGCCAGTACGGGCGCTACCTGCTGATCTCCAGCTCGCGTCCCGGCGGACTGCCCGCCAATCTGCAAGGCATCTGGGCCGAGGAGTTGCAGGCCCCGTGGAACGCCGACTGGCACCTCAACATCAACGTCCAGATGAATTACTGGCCGGCCGAGCCCTCAGGCCTCGGCGAATTGCACGAGCCCCTGATCGCGCTCACGGAGAGCCTCGTCCGGCCCGGCTCGAAGACGGCGCGCGTCTATTACAACGCCCGCGGCTGGGTGGCGCACGTCATCACCAACGCCTGGGGCTTCACCGCCCCGGGCGAGCAGGCCAGCTGGGGCGCGACCTCCAGCGGCTCCGGCTGGCTCTGCCAGCACCTTTGGGAGCATTTCCTTTACACGCGCGACCTGGCCTTTCTGCGGCGAATCTATCCGGTGTTGCAGGGCGCGGCGCGCTTCTATGCGGACATCCTCATCGAGGAGCCGAAGCACGGCTGGCTGGTGACCGCGCCGGCGAATTCCCCGGAAAACTCCTTCCTCCTGCCTGACGGCCGCCGCGCGGCCATCTGCATGGGCCCTACGTTCGACATGCAGTTGCTGCGATATCTGTTCGGGGCGGTGATCGAGGCCTCGCGCCTGCTGGGCGTGGACGAGGAGTTCCGGCGCGAGCTCGAGGACAAGCGCGCGCGGCTCGCGCCCAGCCGCATCGGCAGCGACGGCCGCCTGATGGAGTGGCTCGAGGAGTACAAGGAGGCGGAGCCGCAACACCGGCATGTGTCCCATCTGTGGGGATTGCATCCCGGCTCGGAGATCACGCCCGAGGAAACGCCGGAGCTGGCCCCGGCGGCGAAGAAGTCGCTTGAAGCGCGCGGGGACTCGGGCACAGGCTGGTCGCTCGCCTGGAAGGTGTGCTTCCGGGCGCGGCTCGGAGATGGAGACCGGGCGGCGCGGCTGTTGCGCAATCTTCTCAAACCCGTGGGATCGGCGGCGACAGGCTTCAATTACAGCACCGGGGGCGGCACGTACGACAATCTCTTCTGCGCGCACCCGCCCTTTCAGATCGACGGCAACTTCGGCGGCGCCGCCGGAATCATCGAGATGCTGGTGCAGAGCCACAACGGCGTCGTCCGCCTCCTGCCGGCCCTGCCTGCCGAGTGGAGGGACGGGCGCGCCGCCGGCCTGCGGGCGCGCGGAGGATTCACGGTGGATCTCGCCTGGCAGGGCGGCCGCCTGAGCGAGGCGCGGATCCACAGCTCTTCGGGAGGCGCGCTGGCCGTGCGCTATGGCGGGAAAACGCTGCGCCGCCAGACCCGCCCCGGCGAAACCCTCACCCTCCGCGCGGCCGACTTCCGGAGTTAGACGGCACGCGAGGCGCGCACCATCAGGGCTCAGTTCGGCTCCGTCCAGTCCAGGATGACCTTGGCGGCCTCGCCCGACATGATCGCGTCGAAGCCTTTCTGGAACTCGGTGTAGTGGAAGCGGTGCGTGATGACGGGCGAGATGTCCAGCCCGGATTGCAGCATGACGGTCATCATGTACCACGTCTCGTACATCTCGCGGCCGTAAATGCCCTTGATGGTGAGCATCGAAAAGATGACCGTGTTCCAGTCGATGGCCGTCTCGCCCGGCTGAATGCCGAGCAGCGCGATGCGGCCGCCGTGGCACATGTGGGCCACCATGTCGCGGAATGCCTGCGGGCTGCCGGACATTTCCAGTCCGACGTCGAACCCCTCTTTCATGTCGAGTTCCTTCATGACGTCGCGCAGGCTGGTGGTGCGGGGATCTACGGCGCGGGTGACACCGAATTTTTTCGCCAGTTCGAGCCGCTTCGGGTTGATGTCGGTGATGACGACGAAGCGGGCCCCGGCGTGGCGAACCACCGCCGCCGCCATCAGGCCGATCGGCCCTGCGCCGGTGATCAGCACGTCTTCGCCGAGCACAGGGAAGCTGAGCGCAGTGTGCACCGCGTTGCCGAAAGGATCGAAGATGGAGGCGATCTCCGGCGAAATGCCCGGCGCGTGCTTCCAGATGTTCGACATCGGCACGGAGATGTACTCCGCGAAGCAGCCGGGACGGTTGACCCCCACCCCTTGCGTGTGGGCGCACAGGTGGCGGCGGCCGGCCAGACAATTGCGGCAGCGCCCGCACACGACGTGGCCTTCGGCGCTGACGATGTCGCCCGGGAAAAAGTCGTTCACGTTTGCGCCGACCTGCACAATGCGGCCGACGAACTCATGCCCGATGACCATCGGTACGGGGATGGTCTTCTGCGCCCACTCGTCCCACTTCCAGATGTGGACGTCGGTGCCGCAGATGGACGTCTTCTCGACGCGGATCAGAACGTCGTTGATGCCAATGCTCGGCACAGGCACTTCTTCCAGCCACAAGCCGGGCTCGGCCTTCTTCTTCACGAGAGCCTTCATGGTCGCGGGAATATTCATACGTTCTCCTTGGAACGGAACTTCTTCCAGTAAACCAGCTCGCGATGAGAAACGGGCAAGCACGGCGCGCCTTTGCCCCTCAGCAAGGGGAGCCGCAAGCCCGGCTGTTGGCCTGCCGCTTCCGGCCAGGGCCGCGGACGCCCGCGGGGCATGGCACAGAACGGGGCGGCTGTGGCATATTGGGAGGTGAGCCACCCTAGCTCAGCTGGCAGAGCGGCTGATTCGTAATCAGCAGGTCGCGGGTTCG
>Ga0209162_1000468_pt1 | contig 43890 bp, 39 predicted proteins | sample YNPNPMetaG_FD_187121 | JGI IMG/M metagenome (GOLD analysis project Ga0209162, IMG submission 187121) | Anoxygenic and chlorotrophic microbial mat microbial communities from Yellowstone National Park, USA - YNP NP MetaG (SPAdes) (version 2) ...
TTTTAAAAAATCTTTTGTACCTTTGTTCACTTTTCTTGCCATGGCTGATTGATTTTTTAAGTTTTAATTTATACTTTTTTCTTCAGTCGTGGCTTTTTTAATTTTACAGAAACAAAGTTACACTACCGAAATTGTCCTCTGCTACCGAACCCATGTTTAAGATGCGCGAAGTGATTCTGGGTCCTTCACTGGGCAATAGTTATATTGTGGAGGAAGGTCTTAGCGAAGGGGAAGAGATTGTGACCGACGGGGCTTTTAGTGTCGATGCAGCGGCACAACTGGCTGGTAAACCAAGTATGATGAACCCTAAGAGCTCGTCTGAAGAGTAAGCCTGTCACTTTTTTGATTGACAAATTAAATCAGGGGTAGGAAAAATACGGCTTAGAATAGCATTCTAAGCCGTAAGAAAGGGAGATCTACAACTTCTTTTTCACTTCAGTTTCGACATAGGCTTCAATTACATCACCTACTTTAACATCGTTAAAGTTTTCGATGGTAAGACCACAATCTTGTCCGGCCACAACTTCTTTTACGTCGTCCTTAAAACGTTTGAGCGATCCCAGTTCGCCTGAGTAAACCACAATACCATCGCGGATAACGCGCACTTTTGAATTGCGCTGGATTTTGCCTTCGCGGCACATACAACCGGCTACAGTACCTACCTTTGAGATTTTAAAGACTTCGAGCACCTCGAGGGTAGCCACAATTTCTTCCTTAATGATGGGCGAGAGCATACCCTCCATAGCATCTTTTAGGTCCTCAATAGCATCGTAAATGATCGAGTAAAGTCGGATTTCGATTTGTTCTTTCTCGGCCAGCTTGCGGGCATTCATTGAGGGACGTACCTGAAAACCAATGATAATGGCATTCGAGGCAGCAGCCAGCAATACATCCGATTCCGATATCTGACCTACAGCCTTGTGAATGATATTTACCTGAATTTCTTCGGTCGAGAGCTTAATCAACGAATCGGAAAGTGCTTCTACCGAACCATCGACATCACCCTTGACAATGATGTTAAGTTCTTTGAAGTTGCCAATAGCAATTCGCCGGCCAATTTCGTCGAGAGTAATATGCTTACGTGTTCTGAGTTCCTGTTCTCGTTGCAACTGTTCGCGTTTGAGGGCAATTTCCTTAGCTTCTTTTTCGTCGGTAAGTACGTGGAACTCGTCACCTGCCTGGGGAGCACCGTTCAAACCGAGGATAAGGACAGGGGTCGAAGGTCCGGCAGCTTCGATACGCTTGTTACGTTCGTTGAACATTGCCTTAACCTTACCCCAGCTCGTGCCAGCCAATACCAGATCGCCTATCCGTAAGGTACCGGTTGAAACCAGAACTGTAGCCACATAGCCTCTACCTTTATCGAGCGAAGATTCAATAACGGTACCCTTTGCGCGTCGGTTGGGGTTAGCTTTTAGGTCGAGCATTTCGGCTTCGAGCAATACTTTTTCGAGCAACTTGTCGACATTTAAGCCTCTTTTGGCCGAAATTTCCTGCGATTGGTATTTTCCTCCCCATTCTTCGACCAGAATGTTCATCTGGGCAAGTTCTTCGCGCACCCTGTCGGGATTAGCGGTTGGGAGGTCTATTTTGTTGATGGCAAAAACTATGGGTACACCAGCAGCCAGTGCATGGTTGATAGCTTCTTTGGTCTGAGGTTTTACTCCATCGTCGGCGGCTACCACAATAACAGCCACGTCGGTAATTTTAGCACCACGGGCACGCATTGCTGTAAATGCTTCGTGACCGGGGGTGTCGAGGAAAGTGATCTGTCGCCCATCATCGAGGGTTACGCTGTAGGCGCCTATATGTTGGGTTATCCCTCCGGCCTCACCGGCAACGACGTTGGTATTACGGATAAAGTCGAGCAATTTGGTTTTACCATGGTCGACATGTCCCATCACCGTAACAATGGGTGGTCGGGGTTGTAAATCTTTTGGATCGTCTTCTTCGTCCTCAATAGCCTCTTGCAGTTCAGCGCTTACAAACTCTACCTTATAATTGTATTCTTCGGCAAGCAACGAAATGGTTTCGGCATCGAGGCGCTGGTTGATCGATACAAACAACCCAATGCTCATACACGTGGCAATGAGCTGGGTAACGGGTATGTTCATCATCGTAGCCAACTCGTTGGCTGTAACAAACTCGGTTACACGAAGAATGGACTTTTCCTTCTCCTGCTGCTCGAGTTCAGCCTGCAACCGCTCACGAATTTCTTCACGCTTTTCACGGCGATATTTGGCGGCTTTGGTCTTGCCCTTCGATGTCAGCCTTGCCAGTGTTTCTTTTATCTGTTTCTGTATTTCTTCCTCGTCAATTTCCTGCCGAAAAACTTTTTTGTTCTTTTTCTTGTCTTTCCGGAGTTTAACTTCAACAGTGCGTTCTTTAGGTTTATCGGCCGGTTGATCTTGCGATACCGGTACTTTGGAAAGTCCAATTTTAATGCGTTTGCGCTTTTTCTTTTTTCCAAAACGTTCATCGATATCACTCGACGATACTACCAGTTTTTTATCTTTTTCTTTCTCTTTTTCATCAGGCAGGTCGATTTTGCCTATGACTTTGGGGCCGGTAAGTTTTTCAACTTTAACTCTGATGATTTGATCTTCTTCAGGTTGATTTTCTTCTTCAGGTTTTTCTTCTGCTTTCTTTTCTATTGTTATCTCTGCAGGAGCAGCAACCGGGGGAGGAGAGGCTTTTTCGGGTGTAGGCTTGACATCTGACTTGGCCGGTGCAGCTTCTTTAGAGGGTAGTTCGATTTTCCCCACAACTTTAGGGGGTTCTATTTTAATCTTGGGTTTGTCTATTTTTGCCTCGGTTTTCTCTTCTTTTATCTCTTTGACTTCTTCTACCTGTTTAACTGGCTGAGTAGACTCAGTTTTAACACTTTCCTTGGGTGCAGGAGTAACTTCAGATTTGACAGGAGGTTTGTTAAGATCAATCTTGCCCAATACTTTCAGTTCAATTTTTTCTTTGGGTCGCAGGTTGATGACCGGGGGTTCTTTTTCGGTTTCTTCTTCGGTTTCCTCCTGAGAAGGCTCAATGTCGTTAATGGATATGCTCTGCTTTTTTTCACGCAGTGTATTGAGCGATATTTTTTCCGATTCCTTTTTTAAGGTCATGGCACTGCTAAACTCTTTTTCGAGCAGAGCAACTATCTCAGACAATACTTTTGTATTGGGATTCGGGTCAATGTGATGCCCTTTCTTTTTAAGAAAATCGACAATGGTCGATATCCCAACGTTGAGCTCTTTCGCCAGTTTACTTAATCTTGTTCCTTTTTGTTCGGTCATAAATTGCTACCCCTTGTTTTTCCCTGCAATATTAGTAAATAAATTTCGATACCGAGCTAACCGCTCTAAGTATTTGCAAGATAATTTTTTCTGAAAAAATGTTTTATTCTATGTTATCCTTTTGTTTAAATAACCTAAGTTTATTCAAATTCGGATTTTAAGATTCGCAAAACCTCACGGACGGTTTCTTCTTCGAGGTCGGTGCGTTTGACGAGGTCTTCAAATCCAACCTGGAGTACACTTTTGGCCGTATCGCAGCCAATAGCTTTAAGTTCGTCGATAATCCATTCGTCAATTTCGTCGGCAAATTCGTCGAGGCTGACGTCTTCGTCGTCTTCAACCGATTCGCGGTAAACCTCTATTTCATAACCTGTAAGCTGGCTGGCAAGCTTGATATTCAGCCCCCCTTTACCGATAGCCAGCGATACTTCTTTAGGCTGAAGGTACACTTCTGCACGTTTATTAGCTTCGTCAATCTTGATGGATGATATTTTGGCAGGGGACAGCGCGCGTTGAATCAACAGCTGGGTGTTTGTGGTATAGTTAATTACGTCAATGTTTTCGTTTCGCAATTCCCTAACTATTCCATGGATTCGCGAACCTTTCATCCCCACGCAGGCTCCTACGGGGTCAATTCTTTCATCGTACGATTCGACAGCTACTTTGGCCCGTTCGCCGGGTATCCTTACAATTTTTTTGATGGTAATCAGCCCGTCGAATATTTCCGGAATTTCGAGTTCAAAAAGACGTTCGAGAAATTTGGGTGAAGTACGGGAAAGTATGATCTGAGGTTTGTTGTTTTTCATTTCGACCTTATATACTACTGCTCTAACGGTATCCCCTTTTTTAAAGAAATCGCCCGGAATTTGCTGGTCGCGGGGCAGAATGAGTTCATTTCCTTCGTCGTCAAGAACAAGAATTTCTTTTTTCCAGACCTGATATACTTCGCCTGTTACGATGTCTCCTATTCTGTCTTTGTATTTGGCATACAGGTTACTTTTTTCGAGTTCCATCAGGCGGGTGCTCAGGTTTTGGCGAAGTGCCAGTACTGCTCTACGCGACATCTCCTGGGGCTTAAATTCTTCGGAGACATCTTCGCCTACTTCATAGTCCTCATCAATTTTCTTTGCCTCTGAAAGAGGAATTTCTGTATTGGGGTCGGTAAATTCTTCATCGGGAACAACACGTCGGTTGCGCCATATTTCAAAATCGCCTTTGTCGGGGTTGATTATCACGTCGAAATTGTCTGCACTCCCGTATTGCTTTGCCAGCATGGAACGGAACACATCTTCGAGTACCCGCATCATGGTTACCCGGTCGATATTTTTTAACTCCTTGACTTCCGAGAATATCTCGGCCAGATTGAAAGTTTCCATATGATGATTTTTTGGATGTTAAAATTTAATTTTCCTTCGTGTATATTTTACTTCTGTAAATTCGATAAACTGATTTTCGGTGATCTTTTTCTTTTTTTTACTTCCTGCTTCTGTCACTTTTTTTTCAACCCTCAGGTCGAAGCCATTTTCGTATGTTTCGCCCAGTATGCCGGTTTTCTTTTCGCCACTGCGGAGCAGGACTTCCACTTCGTTATCCCTGTATTTACGATATTGTTCGATTACCTCAAAGGGGTGTGTCAATCCGGGTGACGAAACTTCCAGCTCGTAATCGTCGTCGATAGCATCGAGGTGGGGAATGAGCATCTGATTAATCTGTGCACATTCGTCGAGCGTAATGTGGGTGTAGTTATCGACCGCAACAAATATTTTGTTACCCGGGCTTACTTTTACCTTAACAATAAAATATTTGTCCTTGTCAAGATGCCTGCGCAGAATGTCTTCAACTTCGTTTTCGGTAATCATGACTTTGCATGGTTAACAAAATAGGGGACTTTTTGTCCCCTACCCGTTTCAGTATTACGCTGCAAAGATAATAATATTTTTCCAAAAACACATTTTTATTTTACATAGATCCACGAGTCGGGATGAATATTGGCCCGAGCGTTGTTGAGTTCCGACAAGGCCTCGCGCAACGAACTGGCACAATAGGTACTTACCAGATGAAAACCATTAGGAGCATCAACAATTTGTGCTTTGTAACCCAGTTTAATCATTTCTTGTACGTAATTATCGGCATTTTGCTGAATTCGGAAGCTGCCGGTAATTACACAAAATTTTCCCTGAGGATTTCCGGACCCACAGGCTGCCTGCAAGGAATCTATTTTTGCCTGCATTTCAGCCTTGAGTGCCTCAAGTTCCGCTACACGCTTGAGCGAGTCTTCTTTTACAGCATTTTCAAGCTGTTTGATATACTCGGCTTGTTTTTTGTATTTGCAGCCAACAAATCCAACTGCAAATATTACCAGTAATAATAGTGTAAGTTTTTTCATCTGAAAATAATTTATAAGTTACTGACTTCCATTTGGTTATACTTACCTTCTTTTAATTGCCACCCGGCCGGATGGAACTCGCATGTTTAACTATTTTCATCGGTTTGTTGTGTTTATCTTATAAACATGCTCGTTTCATCCGAAAATAATTTTAAGTTATTGATTATATATTGTATTTTCAGAAAATATTATTTTGCTAAAATAATATATCTGGCGAAAGATAAAACATTTTATTTAAGATTGCAAGTATTTGGGAAGATGTTGCTTAATAGAGGGAGTTTTGAATCGGGCAGTTTTCCCCGTTAAAGGATTTTTTAGCATGATAAAAAATTCTGTTAACTTTGCTGCGAAAAAATTTTGTCATGCTCGTAGAAGTATTAAAGTCGAAGATTCATTTGGTTACAGTAACTGAGGCAAACCTGAATTATGTAGGTAGCATTACCATTGATGAGGATCTTATGGATGCTGCAGGAATAATAGAGGGGGAGAAAGTTCAGGTAGTAAATCTTAACAATGGCGAACGTCTCGATACCTATGTAATTAAGGGCAGAAGGGGTTCGGGCGACGTTATCATGAACGGGCCGGCTGCCCGGAAAATGATGGTTGGTGATGTGGTTATCATTATGGCGTTTGCCCTGATGGAACTATCCGAGGCCAAAAATTTTAAGCCCTCCGTTATCTTTCCCGATACCCGCACCAATCGTCTGAAAAATTAAAAAAATCAGCAGTGATTAAAAAGAGCACGCTATTTAATATCCTGCAATATCTGTTTTTCACTGGCCTTGGGGCCTTGCTTTTGTATCTTGCCTTTCGCAGTATCGATTATCAGGCATTGATCAATAGCCTGCTTTCAACACGCTACGATTTGCTGATGTTATCCCTTGCTTTTGGATTGATTGGCATGTTGGCCCGTAGTTATCGCTGGGTACTGATGATTGAACCGTTGGGCTATGCGGTACCCTTTCGATCGGCATATCATGCCCTGATGATAGGGTATACCGCCAATTATGCTTTTCCCCGTATTGGGGAAATTACACGTTGCGGGGTACTGAACCGTACCGAAAAAATACCTGCCGATGCTCTGATTGGAACCGTCATTGCCGAACGTGCCTGGGATGTGATTATGCTGGGGGTACTCACCATTACTGTAATACCCTTTAAATTAAAGACTTTTGGTCAGTTTTTTCATGAAAAAATTGTAATCCCCCTTAGCGAAAAATTTCACTGGCTTCTGTCTATTTCGCTATACGTGTGGATATTTATTGCGCTGGTGATAGTGGGAGGGGTGATGTTGGTTTTAATGTATCGTCATGCCATAAAAGCATACATGCTGCGGGGAAAGATTGGCCAATTCGGTTATGGCATTTATAGCGGAGTAAAGTCGGTGCTGAAGCTCAAACGCAGGTTATTGTTTCTTGGGGTTACGCTTTTCATTTGGCTGGTTTATATCCTGATGACCTATTTTGCTCTCAAAGCAATGCCCCCTACTCACTCACTGGATTTTGTCGATGCATTTTTTATTATGGTTGTTGGCAGTTACGGGTTTGTAGTTCCTGTGCAGGGAGGTATTGGTACCTATCATGCTATAGTGGCACTGGGGTTATCGTTGTATGCCGTATCGTGGAACGACGCCCTTGCTTATGCTTTGCTGAGTCATGAATCCCAAGCTATCAGCATTATTCTTTTGGGACTCTTGTCGATGCTGACTTTGGCTCTGCGAAAAAAGAATTAGTCTCTGATTTAAATTATGCCTTATAAAAAATTGCCGGGATAAAATTTCAGGTAAAAAAAATATGCCGGCTAACCTATCTTAGTTTAATGCGTTTTGTAAAAAAATTAGAAAATAAAATGTTTGCTCAAAAACCAAGAGATCTTCTGCGTTTTGCAGCTTTTGTAACAATAGTTGTTTTGTGGTTACCGTCTTGTATGCTTGTGCGTCCTAAGGTTTCAGAGGAGAAACCTGTGCCCGAGCAGTTGCCCGAATCCACTGTCGATACTGAGTACTATGCCACGGTCGAAACACCTGCACGTTTTCAGGGGAACGATATAAATGCCTTTCTGACATATTTGCGGAAAAATATCAAGTATCCGGTGAATGCTTTGCGAAAATCCCAGCAGGGTACAGTGGTTGTGCAGTTTGGCGTAAACTGGGATGGGAAAGTTGAAGTTTTTTCAGTACTCAAGAGTTCGGGTTACAAGTTACTCGACCAGGAAGTGGTACGGGCTATTGGTTCGTCTCCGGCATGGGAACCAGCACAGCACCAAAAGAAAAGAGTAGGGCAGTTGTTTACGGTGCAGGTATCGTTCCATGCCCGGACGAGGAAAATTGAAGTTAAATAAAATGTGGCAGGAATATTGTAAATTTGTACAAAAAACAAACCATTAAAATGTAAATAGCAATGTATAAAATTGTATTACTTCGACACGGCGAAAGTGTATGGAATAAGGAAAACCGTTTTACGGGATGGACCGATGTGGATTTATCGGAAAAAGGAATCGAAGAAGCCCGTAATGCAGGTCGTGTACTCAAACAAGAGGGATATACCTTTGATCTGGCCTTTACTTCGACCCTCAAGCGTGCCATTCGTACGTTGTGGCTGGCCACTGACGAGATGGATCTGCTCTGGATTCCTGTAATTAAGAGTTATACGCTTAATGAACGTCATTATGGAGCCTTGCAGGGGCTCAACAAGGCCGAGATGGCTGCCAAGCACGGCGAAGAGCAGGTAAAAATATGGCGTCGGAGCTATGATGTCCCCCCTCCTGCTCTGGATGAAAACGATCCACGTCATCCCCGTTTCGACGTTCGTTACAAAGACGTAGATCCTAAGCTGTTGCCTGCTACCGAGTCGCTCAAGGATACGGTAGCCCGAGTGGTTCCTTTTTGGGAAAGTACCATTGCTCCCGAAATCAAAAAAGGCAAAAAAATTATCATCGCTGCACATGGTAATAGCCTGAGGGCTCTGGTAAAATATCTTGACAACATTTCCGACAAGGATATTCTTGAACTTAACATCCCTACCGGTATTCCTCTGGTATATGAACTCGATGCAAACCTCCGTCCCATTCAGCACTACTATCTGGGTGATCAGGAAGCTATTCGTAAAGCCATGGAATCGGTAGCCAATCAGGGAAAAGCTAAATAATTTTTTTCATCAAAATGTGTAATAGCCATCCTTTCGGGGATGGCTATTTTTTTGTGTAAAAATTACACTAACCTCAAAAATTTTATGTTGTCAATACCTAAACTTTAGGGACTTTGTTTTAATTTTATTTTAATGATTAGGTGTGGTATGGAAAAAATAATTACATCCCTGTTTTCGGGACTGGATGAGTTTGTCAGCGGGAAAGAAAATGATATTGAAAAGCTGAAAGCACTGGCCAGAGAGGTAGTACAAACCTACCAGCAAATTCCTTTTCTCGAACGGTACCACACCATTCAGTCGTTGTTGCTGAATATTGCAGGTCTGTCGGGCGATAACTTTTTTCAGTATCTTGCAGAAGAAATACGCCAGATTCTCAATGCTAACCTTATCATTATAGCTCAGATTAACCCGTCGGTTTCAAATACAGCTCAGACGATTGTAGTCAATTACAAGGGCTCACAACAGAAAAACTTTGAATATTCTCTCGAATACTGTCCTTGTGGTCGGGTAGTATCCGAAAAAAAGGATTTTTTTCAGCAACATATTGCCGAAGTATATCCCGAATGGGCTAAATACCTGCCCCCCGACTCTATTCACTATTATGGCACGCCTTTGTTTGGTCCTGCAAATGAGGTTATTGGGTTGCTCATAGCCTTGTTCGATCATATTCCTCATCAGCTTGACTGGGCTCATCTGGTACTTGAACTGGTGAGCGGACGGGTAGCCCTTGAACTGTTGCATCGTCGCAGCGAACAACTCTTAAAGGAAAACGAGCGGAAAATGCAAGCACTGCTCGAAACCATAACCGACTACCTAATAATAAATAAGGTCAGAAATGGCCAGATTGCTGAAAGCTGGCACAGTCCTACCTGTGTCAATGTTACCGGTTACTCATCGGCCGAATATACCCATAATCCCCAGCTATGGTTTAACATGATTCACGAACACGATAAGGTGTACGTGATGGATAAGATCAAGAACATGATCGAGAGCGGAGAGACCAGACCCTTTGAACACCGCATTGTGCATAAGAATGGTACGATTCGTTGGATAAGAAATACCCCTATCCTGTTTAAAAATATCCGGAATGAAATAGAAGAGATCCATAATGTAATCCAGGATATAACAGAGACAAAGCAAATCGAGCTAAAATTGCTGGAACATGAGCAACAGTACCGCTTACTGTTTAATCAGATGAATAATGGCTTTGTTCTCTGTCAGCCGATCTTCAAGGGGGCGCATGAAATGGTCGATTTTGCTATACTTGACATCAATCCAGCCTTCGAAAAAATAGTAGGGGTATCGAGAGAGAAAATTATTAATAAAAAGGCCAGCGAGTTTTCCAATGCCGTTCCTAAAGCATGGATGCAAAAGTTTACCCAGGTTGTTCTTACCGGCGATCCAATCAAATTTGAGGACTACTATGATCCGCTGGAGAAATATCTTGAATTAACCGTATATGCTCCGCAGGAAAATTCATTTGGTATCATTATTTCCGATATTACGGAAAAAACAAAAGCCAACCAGTTACTCGAGGCGAGCGAGCAACGATACAAAGCACTTGTGGAGTTTTCGCCCGATAGTATATTCTGGATCCAACAAAAAAGGTTGGTATTTGCCAACCGGAAAGGCTATGAATTATTGGGCATCGACCCTACAGAAGATTTGAGTAAATATTCACTGGAAGAATTTTTGCCGGAAAAAATGGTAAAAATTCTGCATATTCCGGAAAACAACGAAATCCTGTTAAATCAAAAGCATACCTACCTGAGGGCACATACCGGAAAAACTGTCCCGGTCGAAATTACGGTAGTGCCTATGTCGTTGCAGGAGGAATCATTTCTGATGCTGGTGCGTGATATTTCTGAGAAAGAAAGAATGACCCATGCCCTGGCTGAAAGCGAACAACGGTTTATTCTGGCTATGGAGGCTGTTAATGATGGGGTTTTTGAATGGGATGTGCTCAACGACAAGGTATATTTCAGCGACCGAAACTATACCATGTTGGGCTATCAGCCGGGTGAATTCGAACCCAATCATCTGTTGTGGGATCAAATGATACATCCCGAGGACCGTACGAAAAACTATGCACAACTTCGCAAACACCTCAAAGGCGAAACTGAACATTATGAAATAGAGTATCGTATTCGTAATAAGCAAGGCAATTATCAATGGATTCTGGAACGGGGCAAGATTATCGACCGCGACCCCAATGGCCGTCCCTTAAAAATAGTGGGTATCCATTCCGATATTGCTTCGCGAAAGCAAATGGAAGAAAGTTTGCGTAAAGCGCTCGAAAAAGCAGAGGAAGCCAATCGTCTAAAATCGGCCTTTCTGGCTAATATGAGTCATGAGATCCGAACCCCTATGAATGGCATTCTGGGCTTCTCGGCATTGCTCGACCGCGATGACCTTACCCCCGATAAACGAAAACTATACATTGATGTTATTAAAAGCAGCTCAAAACAATTGCTCAACATGGTTAACGATATTCTCGATATCTCGAAAATAGCTTCTAGGCAGCTTACCCTGGTAAACGAACCCTTCCATCTGCACTCCTTGTTGGAGACTGTTTTTAAAAATTATTCAGAAGAATTGTTGTCTAAGGGCTTGAATGACAAGTTAGAGTTAATCCTCAGCATACCGCCCGGTTCAACTCCTGTGATTGTAGCCGATAAGTACAGGATTCAACAGGTATTGGAGCATTTGATCAACAATGCCATTAAATTCACTCCCGAAGGCACTATTGAGTTTGGATATAAGGGAAAAGACGAGGTGCTTGAGTTCTTTGTGCGCGATACCGGGATAGGCATAGAGGCCGTAAACATCAGCTGATTTTTGAATCATTCCGGCAGATAGATATGAGTGATGCCCGTCGGTATGGAGGACTGGGTATTGGGCTTTCAATATGTCATGGTCTGGTTACCCTCATGGGAGGAAATATATGGCTTGATTCGGAGCCTGCCAAAGGTTCTACTTTTTACTTTAGCATTCCCCTGCGAGTACCCTCAAAATCGGTAACTGAAGCAAGGCCAACAGGTATCCCCGATAAGTTCAAGTCATCTCCGCTCATCCTGATTGTTGAAGATGTTGAGGATAACTATTTTTTGCTCGAAGAACTATTGTCCCCCACCGGAGCGCAATTGCTGCATGCTGTCGATGGCAAGGCCGCCTTGCATTTGTTGGACACCCATGCTGACATAAAACTTGTTTTACTCGACTTGTTACTGCCCGATATCAGTGGTTATGAATTATTCTCGATGATTAAAAAGAAGTATCCTTATTTTTCCGTGATCGCACAAACGGCCTATGCTTTGACCGAAGATGAGGAAAAAGTTATGAAGGCCGGATTTGATGGTTATATCAACAAACCCATCGATAAGAATGCTTTGTTGCAGTTGTTGCAAAAGATTCTGACAAAAGATGCCCGCAAAGCAGGGAAATAGGGTTTAATTCTTTGGTATCAGTATTCTTGAAAAATTATAGGGCAACGGCACAAAACCACTGCCCTATAATTTCCTCCGATAGCTAAGTTCTTTATTTTATTTCAAAGGTAGTTGTTCCTATGAGCTTACCCTCACAAAACAGGTCGATGGTATAAACACCGGTAATAAGTTCGCCGGCATTGTCCCAATAAATACATACGTCAATATCCTTTTGTTCGTACTGAATTGCTCTCTTGGCCGAGTAGGCAATCGGACGCCCCTCGTACTGGATCACATCCTGCTCGGACGATGTAAGTACCAGATTATCGGGACGGGTAAGACGGAGGTAAATTATCTTTTCTCCGGCTTCTACCAGTGAATTTTCGCGTACGGTAAAACAGGTTTTAATCTTTGCAACACGGCTGGCGCGTTCGGTTTCCTTGCCTCGTTTGTTGAGCAGGGTTACCGAAATATTTTTGGCCGAAAGCACAGCAGCGCTCTGCAGTTTACTACTCATCGTTTCACGCTCTTTTGAAAGAGCCTCATTATTTTTCCGGGCTTCCTCAAGGGCTGTGCGGACTTCAATATTTTCCGAAACCAACTTTTGATTGCGTTGGTTCAGCGAGTCAATCTGTACTATGTAACTGCGCATGATTTCGCGCAGAGTGGCTAGTTCTCGCTTATATATTTTTATTTTCTCGAGATTGCTTGCATTGATGGCCAACAAACGGCGAATACGATCCTGCTGCTGCCCTATCAAATTGTTCAGGCTATCATTATCGCTTTTCAATCCCTCGTATTCCGACATCATGTCCTTTAATTCATTAGCCAGCGACTCTTTCTGTTCCTCGAGAGCCTCCTGAACTATTGCATTGTCAACTTTCATTTTGTTGTACTGCATGTAAAGCATGCCAAGAGCCGCTGCCAGGATAACCACTATAACCGTCAGTATTACCTGAATCTTTCTGTTCGAAACTTGTTTTTCCATGGGTTAATTTTTTATTTAACTGTGGGTAAAATTACAAACAAAATGCAAAATGTAAAAAAAATGGTGAAGATAACCGTCAACCTTATGCAAATGCATCTCTGGCGATAGAAAGACTCAATAAATTATGGAAAAACCATTTTAATCAGAATTATCATAAAACCAGAATAAATCATTTTGAGGTGCTGAGAAATCAAAGGTCTTTGGCTATCAGCAGGGCCAATGCCATAAAACTGCAAGCCGAAAAAAATGTAACACCCATGGTTGATAGAAATCCTTTCTTTACCATTCAGGAACTCATTCAATATTTTAACAATATATAGGAACAGGAAATTTTGTCTCTGACCTGTTTTACTTATCTTTGCGATACATTTATAAAATCAGGTTATGAATTTTATTGGCATTATTCCTGCCCGTTATGCCTCCACGCGATTTCCGGGTAAGCCATTGGCTGAGATTAATGGCAAGAGCATGATACAGCGGGTATATGAGCAGGCTTCCAAAGCACTTGAATATGTTGTAGTGGCCACCGATGATGAGCGTATATATAAACACGTTGAAGGTTTTGGGGGAAAGGTGGTAATGACCTTGGATACGCACCGTAGTGGAACCGATCGCTGTGCCGAGGCTATCCGCAAGGTTCAACCCGATTATCCCGAAGTAACCTTCGATGTAGTGATAAATATACAGGGAGATGAGCCTTTTATTCAGCCCGAACAGCTGCGCTTGCTTAAAAGCTGTTTTGACGAGGATGTTGCTATTGCCACCTTGGCCAAGCCCATCAGTTCGTCCGATGAACTTTTTAATCCTAATGTGGTAAAGGTCGTTATCAACCGTAGTAATCGTGCCTTGTATTTTAGCCGTTCGGTAATTCCTTACCTGCGAAATGCCGAGCAGGCAGACTGGGTAAATTCGTTCCGATACCTCAAGCATATTGGTATTTATGCCTACAAAGTGTCCACCCTGAAAGAAATTACCCTGCTATCGCCTTCATCGCTCGAGATGGCTGAATCGCTGGAACAAAACCGTTGGATCGAGAACGAATATTCCATCTATGTTCAACAAACCCAGCTGGAAACCATAGCCATAGATACGCCCGAGGATCTGGAAAAAGCAATCAGATATTTTGAACGCTAAGCATTCTTTATTATCGGGGACAAAAGCTGTGATCCAGCGATGCTGCCAGGATTTTTTGCTTCTGCAAACCGTGATTGCTGGTATGATGAAGTCAAGTTTTTCATTAGCCGAGCAAACCATTATCGGCTAAACTGTAATAACCCGTAGCCGATACGATGATGTGGTCGAGCAGTTGTACATCGATCAGTTTGCCTGCCTCATAAATTTTGTGGGTAATATTAATGTCTTCCTTGCTGGGTTGAAGATTTCCCGAGGGGTGGTTATGGCAAAGAATCAACTGGGTAGCCATGCGGTCGAGTGCAGCTTTAAGGATCAATCGCACATCGGTGACGGTACCGGATATACCTCCCTGGCTGATACGGTAGGTATCGATGATTAGGTTGGCACGGTTTAGCAGCACAATCCAAAATTCCTCATGGGGCAGGTCACGCAGAAGCGGGATAAAAATTTCGGCTACGTCGTTGCTACAGGTAATTTTTTTGCGTTCGACATGGGGTTCAATATTTCGTCTTTTGCCCAGCTCAAGAGCCGCCAGCAAACGCACAGCCTTAGCTTCGCCTATACCCTTGATTTTACAAAGGCTTCGGAAGTCAAATCTGGCCAGTTCGTTGAGGTTGTTGTTGGCTTTTTGCAACAACTTCTGGGCCAGGCCAACGGCTGTGTCTTCGATGGTTCCGTTTCCCAGAAGAATAGCTATAAGCTCGGCATTAGATAAGGCAGCAGTACCTTTCTGTATCATTTTTTCGCGTGGGCGGTCGTCGACGGCCCATTCCTTGATGGTAAGTTTTTTCACATCCATGGCGGGTTTTATTGGGGTTAAGATAGGGTTTGAGTTCATTGAGCAGAGGGTCATTCAAGGCTTTGTCTATGGATAAGCCTCGATTGCAGGCAGTTTTAAGTTCATCGAGGGCTTGCGGCAGCTTATGCTGATGGGTATAAAGGCAGGCCATCAGGTAGTGATAATCGGGATTTTCGGGGTCAGCCATTCCGTAGATATTTAGTACATACTGTACTGCTGTCCAGTCGCCCTGTCGAATAGCAGCCTGGGTATAACTGTAGGAAAGTAAGCTTACATAAGCCAACAGGCGTTTGTATACAGCCTGCATTACCATGTCATTACCGGCTTTACTCTGCCAGTTGGTTAGCGTTGCTTTCCACCATGCTATGGGTTGGGTCCCCATTGCCTGACGGACTAGCGCTTGCTGATCAGCCTCAAAGTTTTCGGCTGCTATTTTCTGGTCGAGCATACGAGTAAAAGCTTTCAGCCTTAACAACGAATCATATTGTTTACGCATCAGATCTGTTTCGGGAAGAGAACCATAGGTGGCCAAAAAAGTATGGACTGCCTCAAAGACAGTCCAGAGGCTATCGGACGATGATGTTTTCAATCTGACCAGTAGATCTTGGTTTTCACGGTTAAATTTTTCTTTTCCGCTATCCGATTGGATGAATTTGTCACTACCCATATGCCATATATGTAATATATCCATGGCTTTGGTCAGTAGTGCAACAGGTGGCCACTGGTGTGTGCCTTCAAAGGTAAGGAATATGTGGTTGCACGAAAACCGGTTAAGCTGGTTGTCGGCCGATTGGGTTTCGAGGTAATTCATGTCGTATTTGCCGGCGATAGAAATGGCATTTACACAGTTAGTTGACGGATAATAACCTGCTGAACAAGAAATAATCCCGGATACAGGAGCCCATTGTGAAAAAATTGCAGCAACCCTAGCTCCTCCTGAGAATCCAACCGCAAAAATACGAGTAGTGTCTATGAGCATCTTATCCTTTACATCGGAATATAGCTGCGTGAGGTACATCAGTATTTCTTCTTGCGCAAGTCCATTTTGCAGGGTTGCTGATGCTATGACTACCATCTTGTTCTTTTCAGCATAATCCTTGAATAAGCCTAGTGCCAGCTGTGCATCGGCATGGGGGTCGAAGCAGAACAGTACAGGAAATGGTTTTCCCAGCGTATACTCCGATGGCAAATAGGCTATGTAACGATTGTAGTCATTCCCTCGGCACGAAAGCCTAATCGGCTGTCCCTTTGGGAATCGGTGAAAGAAGTCCTCCTGGTTGGCCGTAGGATAACGGCTGCAGGAAATAAAAAAAATAACTACAAATCCGAATAGAAATCTTGCACGCATTAGTTCGGCTTTATGGTATGGATAAAATTCATTAATCTTTGTTCATAGGCCTCCAAAGTTGCCTGGGGCGATAGTTTCAGCGCTTTGGCCGACATCTCCTTCACCAGTTGGGGTTGATTCAGGAATTTAGATAGCGCTATCGTTATCTCTTCGGCCGATTTTGGCTGGATGATAAAACCTTCTTCGCCATCGGTAATAAATTGTCCGGTGTTGGGGGTGACTATCAGGGGTAAACCATAACTCAGAGCTTCGTAGCAGACTGTAGCCGATCCTTCCGACAGCGAAGGCAGCAGAAATACATCGGCCCATTGATAGTAGGATCCAATGTAGCTTCTGGGGATATGGCCTACCAGCTTGACATTGCCGGGCAAATCCCTCAACAGTCGGGGCAGCGGCTGAGGAATGGATCCAATCAGTACAAATTCGCATTCCCCTTGTAATTGCCTTGCCGATTCAATGATATAGGGCGTCCCCTTCCTTAATTCCAGTGTGCCAACTGTCAGTACCCGAAGTTTTCTTCCTCCCGGATAATTGTTAGGGGATTGTCCTTGATTGCCGGAAAGAGGTACTCCATATGGAATAACAACAGTTTTATCTGCAGGTCCACCAATCTTACGCATTGCATCAACCACAAAACTTGAACCGCACACAATATAATCGGCAGAATCCCATTCTTTCCATTGTTGGTCATTCCAGAATGTTAATATCATTTTTTCCTCGTCAACTTTTTGCCAGTCGGGATATTTATCACAGACCTCTTGTAGCAACGCAAGGGTATACTGAGAAGGTGCAATAATCTGCTCCATGATGGTTATCAGGCCTCTTTTTTTAGCTTCTTGAAACACTAAAGCACTTGTTGAACCAATCATGAAGATTGCCTGTGCCCGATTAAAGTTATCCTTGATGATTGACTTTTCCAGAGCAGTTCCCAACGAATAATAATATTGGGTATGAAGCTGCCAAGGGGTGTAGTGAAACAATTTTTTTTCAAAATGTTTGATCAACGAGGTGGCCAACATCTGGCTTACCCATTCAGGGGGAAATGGGGGTACATGCGAATTGAGTCTGGCCCGGATAGCGGGAAAGGCGTTATAAAAAATATTGACGGGAAATTTATTTGCCACCCAGTCGGTATAGAGTTTCGAAAGCAGGTTGTGACGGTACAATATTGCAGGAACTCCGTAATACATTCGGCCACCTATTTGTCCTACAGCAATTTTTAGATCGTGGGTATTTGTGTTCATGAATTCAATTAGCTAAAAAAATTTCCTAATTCAATTATAAATATTACCTTTGCAAACCAAACAGGGTCGGTTGGCCGAGTGGCTAGGCAGCGGTCTGCAAAACCGCGTACGGCGGTTCGAATCCGCCACCGACCTCTTCATTTTTTCTAAGGCATTTTTAGTAATTCAATTTCAGCAATAGTTTTGGGAATGGGATTGCCGAGCACACGGCAGCCCTGAGAGGTTATCAATACATCGTCTTCGATACGGATACCTCCAAATTGCAGGTAAGATTCAAGCCGTTCGTAGTGGATATATTGTTTGAATTTTTCTTCTTTTTTCCATTGTTCAATCAGTAAGGGGATAAAATATATTCCCGGTTCGACAGTTAGTACCAAGCCTTCTTTCAGCAATTTGCCATAGCGAAGGAAACGTGTTCCAAATATCTGGCTTCGTTGCACCTCGCTGTCGTATCCGGTATTTTGTTCGCCCAGGTCTTCCATATCGTGCACATCGAGTCCCATCAGATGTCCCAGACCATGGGGGAAAAACAAGGCATGAGCTCCCTGTTCGACGATTTCGTCGCTATTGCCCGACATCAATCCCAACGCTTTGAGTCCCTCGACCATTACCCGGCAGGCCTGTTTGTGAACGGATAAGTAGGTTATGCCTGGCCGCATCATTTCTATTGCCGATTGCTGCATGTCGAGTACCAGCTGGTATATCTCGGCTTGTTGGGTCGAGAAGGTGTTTGCTACAGGAAATACGCGTGTAATGTCTGTAGCATAATGTCTGCGGCTTTCACATCCGGCATCTACCAATAGCAGTTGCCCTTCCCTTAGCGTGTTGGCATAGGACTCGTTATGCAAATAGTGTCCGTTGACCGAACAGATGGACGAGAATGCTAGCTGACTCCCCTGAGTTTTTGCTACATTTTCAATGGCCGCTGCAATCTCTTGCTCACGTCTGTTTGCTTCACACATGCGCAAGGCTGTAAGAAACATTTCAGAGGTAATCTGGTTGATCGTTAGCTCTATTTCATTGATTTCATCAGCATCTTTAAAGGATCGCTGGCTAACTACAGCCGAAATTAAATCGGAAGATACCTGTTCCTTAACTTCATGCGGAGCAATAGACAGCCATTCTGATAGCTGCAGTAAGCGGTCGCAGCGATACGGAGGCAGGTAGTGTATCTGTCGTTTTAGTTGCAGGGCAGTTGCCAGGTAGCTTTCCAAACGAACTTTTGAAAAAACCTTGCTGACCCCACATTTTTCTGCCAGTAACGACAGGGAAGGGTATTCGCCTACCCATATCAAATCGTCGATCGAAAGCTCGTCGCCAAAAAGATAACTTTCGCCGGAATCGACATCGATGATCCCAATCAGCTCGGGCAAATCGATGCCAAAGTAATACAGGAAATGACTATCCTGCCGAAAAGGATAAGGATTCCCCGCATAGTTCATGGGTACCCGTTTGTTACCCGGTAACAGGACGATACCCGAACCAAGCTGTTCGACCAGATGACTGCGTCGGTTGATATACTTGTCTTTGGAAAACATAGAAATGTTTTTACCAATTGATAGGGTAAAGATACGAATTTAGAAATGAAATATGCTACTGTAACTGAAAGATAATATCTCAGTTGCTGCATTGCCTTAAATACCTATTTTGGGGTATCCTATTTATCGTTGCATTCTTTGCTCTATCTCGTCCTATCCGGGATTTGAAAAAAATTGTAGTATGTTTTTCGTAGGGCTGTGTGGTATATTTCTGGTAAGAAGAAAGTTGCAATTAGAAAGTGTTGCAACTTACCTTTACTTGTGCGTTGCCGGTGACGTATTAAACAACTAATTGATCTAACTAACCAATTACAACTCATGAAAGCAAAATTATTATGGGCTGCAGCCATTGTAATATGGGGTTTGGCAGCCTGCAACAAAGAAGACCAATCTTCTTCCGATGTCAGAAAAGGAGAAACTACGGGTTTGAAAGCAGGAACGGCTGTGAATTGGTATCTTACCCGTGCCGATGGGAGCGTAAAGTTTACCCAACAGAGTGCGCTCAACTGGACCACTGCTACGAACTCATATCCGAGCATTACCCTCAATGAAAGTACAAGGTATCAGACGATGGATGGTTTCGGGTTTACCCTTACTGAGGGGAGTGCCGAAGTAATCAGCAGCTTATCATCTACCACTCAGTCGACATTGCTGAATGAACTATTTAGTACAAATGGCATTGGTATATCGGTGCTACGCATCAGCATTGGGGCCTCGGACATGAGTTCATCGTCGTATTCATACCAGGAAATGAATGCCTACAGTGGGACCACTGCACCGGTGGGAGCATTTATCCGGCTAAAAGGGGTAACCAATGGCAAGTATGTAACCTCCAACGATGGTGCCAGCGCTATGATATGCGACCGCAGCAGCGCCTCCTCTTGGGAAACGTTTGAGGTAGTTGATGCTGGCGGAGGATTGATAGCCCTGCGCGGAAGTAACGGTAAATATGTGTCGGGAACCAGTCCCATGTACTGTAATGCCAGTTCAATAGGAGCGACCGAAAAATTTTCGTGGATATCTCCCACAGCGGGTCAGGTACAGTTTAAATGTAGTGCAAACAATTATTATGTCTGTTCCGAAAATGGGACCACATCAATGAATTGTAACCGGACGAGTGCCTCGGGGTGGGAAACGTTCAGCGTTGAGGCTGCTATCTTCAGTCTCAATGGTCCCGATCTCACGTACCTGATACCCATACTGAAAAAAGCATTGGCAATCAATTCGGGCATTAAAATACTGGCCACCCCATGGTCGGCGCCACGATGGATGAAAAGCAATCAGGCTTGGGTTGGCGGTGAGCTGATGACTTGCTACTATCAAGCCTATGCCAACTATTTTAAACGTTATCTCGATGCCATGAAAGCTCAGGGGATTAACATATGGGCCATCACACCCCAGAACGAGCCCCTAAATGGTAGCAACGAACCCAGCATGACTATGACCAAAGAGCAGCAGGTGAATTTTATCAACTCGTATCTGGGTCCTACCCTCCGCAATGCAGGATATTCGACTCTTATTATTGCTTACGATCATAATTGCGATAATACCGACTATCCAAGCTATGTATGCAACAACAGTTCGTATGTCGACGGATCTGCTTTTCATCTGTATGCCGGTTCTATTACTGCGCTCACTACTGTAAAAAATGCAACCGGGAAGAATGTGTGTATTTTACAGAACAGTTTACTTCCTCGACGGGGAGTTTTTCGGGCGATTTTCCGTGGCACATGCAGAACGTGATGATAGGGGCGCCAAACAACTGGGCCAAAATTGCACTTGAATGGAATCTGGCTACCAACACCAGCTACGGCCCCCATACCCCGGGCGGATGTACAACCTGTCTGGGAGCTATAACGGTGAATAATAGCACCAGCTATACACGCAATGTGTCGTATTACGTATGTGCCCATCTCTCAAAGTTTGTCTGCCCCAATGCCCAGCGAATTCAATCGACGACTAACGATGCTTCGCTGGTGAACGTGGCCTTTGCCAATGGATCAGACAGGATTGTTGTAGTGTATAACACTGCTTCAACCTCCAAAACCTTTAACATCGTACACAATGGCAGCAGAGTGGTGGTAACACTACCGGCTAATTCGGCGGGAACGTTTGTTTGGCAAACTACTCAGGCCTCCTTGCTATACACCATTGAGGCCGAAAACTATTCGTCCATGAGCGGTGTGCAAACCGAAAACTGTTCAGAAGGAGGACTCAATGTTGGCTGGATTGATGCCGGAGATTGGATGGCCTACAATAGCATTAATTTTCCCGCCTCAGGTACTTACCGGATTGAGTACCGGGTGGCCAGCATCAGTGGTGCGACACTTTCGAGCGATCTCAATTCCGGTTCTATACAATTGGGGCAAGTAACCATTCCTGCTACCGGCGGATGGCAAAACTGGACTACCGTAAGTCAGACCGTTACCATCAATGCTGGCACTTACAATTTTGGCATTTATGCTGTAACCGGCGGATGGAACATCAACTGGTTCAAAATTTATCAATAAAAACACTATGTCGTTTTCAACCAATTATTAACCAAAAAAATGTAAATCTATGAGGAAGAAAAGTTTATTATTGGTATTAGGAGGCTTGCTTGGTATGGCTTCCTTACATGCTCAGCTTTATACCATTGAAGCTGAGAACTATTCGGCCATGAGCGGTGTACAAACTGAACCCTGTTCGGAGGGTGGACTCAATGTGGGCTGGATCGATGCAGGGGATTGGATGGCCTACTACAGCATTAATTTCCCCACCTCGGGTACTTATCGCATCGAGTATCGGGTGGCCAGCATAAACGGTGGAACGCTATCAAGCGACCTGAATGCCGGTTCTATCCAGTTGGGGCAAGTAACCATTCCTGCTACCGGCGGATGGCAAAACTGGACTACCGTAAGTCAGACCGTTACCATCAATGCCGGCACTTACAATTTTGGCATTTATGCTGTAACCGGCGGATGGAACATCAACTGGTTCAAAATTTACCAGCAAACTTCGTCCTCATCGCTGCTGTGGAGCGATGAATTCAATGGTACCAGTCTTGATGCCAATAAGTGGGTTTATGAGGTAGGTGGCGGCGGTTGGGGCAACAACGAACTACAGTATTATCAGTCGGGTACTGCAAACACGACAGTTTCGAATGGTACCTTGAAAATTATTGCTAAAAAGCAAAGCGTTGGTGGCTACCAATATACTTCGGCCCGTATCAAAACGCAGGGTAAATACTCGGTGCAGTATGGCAATATTCGGGGTCGCATGAGGGTACCTATGGGACAAGGGTTATGGCCTGCCTTCTGGATGCTGGGCAATAATATCACTTCGGTTGGATGGCCTGCCTGTGGCGAAATCGATATTATGGAACATGTCAATAGCGAAAGTAAAGTATATGGTACCATTCATTGGGATGCTGGTGGACACGCTTCATATAGCGGATCGTATGTTACCACGCCGAAGAACTGGCACGTGTATTCTATCAACTGGAGTTCTAATAACATCCGCTGGTATGTCGATGGCGTTCAGTATCATGTGGCCAACATCCAGAACAGCATCAACAGTACCGAGGAATTTCACCGGCCTTTCTTCTTCATCCTTAATCTGGCCGTTGGGGGTAACTGGCCGGGCGCTCCCAATGGTACGACACCTTTCCCTGCAACCTTTGAAATCGATTATGTACGGGTATACTCGGCTGATATGAGCCTCAACGATAAAGTGGCTACCGAGGTAGCTACCCCGACGAGTGCAGCCGAATTTGCGGTGAGCTTGTATCCCAATCCTGCCAGCAATGGCTTTGTACAAGTTAAGCTGTCCAATCGCATCGATAACACTACCAAGGTCAGCCTTATCGATATGCAGGGCAGGTTGGTATGGAGCGGTTCGTTCGCTGGTGATGACTTCAGAATAAGTACTGACCAGCTGACTCCGGGCTATTATAATGTACTGATTACTAACGGTAGTAATACTATTGCCCGTAAATTGCAAATACAGTAAGTTAGCTTTTGATCAGGAAAATTGAATTAAATTTTCGGAGTTGGGCAGGCAGATGTCCAACTCCGATTTTTTAGGCAAAAAACAATGTAATTATGTATCGGTTAGCCTTGTTGTTTAGTTCTATTTTGTTGGGCACTCATATGGTTGTGGCACAACGTTTGGCCTCAACGTGGGACTCAGTCTGTTATGCGTTGGGGGTTACTTGGCGGCATGATTTGTTGCAGCATCACATGCGTGTATCGGTTGTCCCCTTTTCAAAGGGAATTGTTGCTTATTATCATAACGATACGGCCACATTTTCCCTAAAACACGCCTACGATTTTATCGATCGGCATGAAAAGGATTTTACCCATGATTCTCTTTCTCCAATATTACGCGATAGTCTTTCATTTGCCGTAGGATTGGCTTGGGGTAGAAATATATATGCTGCCGGTATCCCATGCCCCGATACCAGCTTGCTAAGATCTGGTATGCAGGCTGATAGTTCAATTCTGATGACGACAGCAGCTGCTAAAAAGCTTTTAAGTCAATATCTCGAAAAACTCAGAGAAGAAGAATACCGTGGTATTAAATTGATGAACGAACAATGGCTCGAGGCGAACACAACCAAGGAGGGTGTGGTGGTGTTGCCATCGGGAGTTCAGTACAGGGTTATAGATCTGCCCAGCAGCGAACGTAGGCCATCCGATACCAGCATATTTGTGCTTTCGTACAAAGCAATGCTTATTGATGGAACCGTGTTTGAGCAAAGTTCCAAGCCGGAGAAATTTTATCTATCCGCTCTTATCCCAGGCCTTCACCAAGTGCTTCTTTCTATGTGTGTGGGTGAGAAAAGAGAAGTTTATATTCCCTATTATCATGCCTTTGGTGCAGGCGGCATCAAAAATGCTGTACCTCCTTTTGCTACCGTAATTTATGAAATTAAACTGGTAGATGTGGAGTAAGAGGACGAGATATCTCCTTTTTGTTTCGGTGAGGGTATTTTATTCCACCGTCACCGACTTGGCCAGATTTCGGGGTTGATCTACGTTGCAGCCACGCATTACGGCAATGTAATACGAGAGCAGTTGCAGCGGTATTACTGCCAGCAAGGGCAAAAGGGCTTCCTCGGTATGGGGTATCTCTATAACATGATGCGCCATTTCCTTGATTTTGGTATCGCCCTCATTGACTATGGCAATGATAATTCCTTTTCGGGCTCTAACTTCCTGAATATTTGAAATGATTTTCTCGTATGTTTTATCTTGTGTAGCAATAAATACTACCGGCATATTTTCGTCGATCAGAGCAATGGGACCATGTTTCATTTCGGCAGCCGGATAACCTTCGGCGTGTATATACGATATTTCCTTGAGTTTGAGCGCACCCTCGAGGGCAACCGGGTATAGGTAACCACGTCCCAGATACAGGCAGTTGGTAGCATGCTGGTAAATGGAAGCGATGTGTTTTACTTTATCACTGTTTTGCAGTATTTTTTCAATTTTGTCGGGGATTTGGGCAAGCTCTGTAAGCAGTTGTTCGTAACGTTCAATAGATAGTACATTTCGTTTACGTCCGAGCAATATTGCCATCATGGCCAGTACGGTTACCTGGCTGGTAAAGGCTTTGGTTGAGGCTACACCAATTTCTGGGCCGGCATGCGTATAAACTCCGGCATGGGTTTCACGGGGAATACTTGATCCTACCACATTGCAAATACCCAGTACCAGTGCGCCCTGTTGCTTGGCTTGCTGAATGGCAGCCAACGTGTCGGCAGTTTCGCCACTCTGGCTTATAGCTATTACAATGTCGTCGTTGTAAATTACCGGATTGCGGTAGCGGAATTCTGAACCATATTCAACTTCAACCGGAATGCGTGCGAGCTCTTCGAAAAGGTATTCTCCTACCAGTCCCGCATGCCACGATGTTCCACAGCCTACGATAATAATACGCTTTGCATCTACCAGTCTGGGTAAGACATTATATAATCCTCCTAGGTGAATTTCTTTTTTATCAACCAACACACGTCCCCTGAAAGTATCGTGTATAGCTCGGGGTTGCTCAAATATTTCCTTCAGCATGAAGTGGTCGAACCCATTCTTCTCGATATCATCTACATCGAGGTCGAGCTGGTGGATGGTGGGTTGTATGATTTTATCATTTTTTACTGTCTTCAGCGTAAGTTCGTCTTTCCGTATAATGGCTACATCGTCGTCGTTGAGGAAGATGACACTTTTGGTGTGTTCGACAATGGGGGTGGCATCGGAAGCGATAAAATATTCACCATCGCCCACCCCAATGACCAGTGGACTACCCTTTCGGGCTGCTATAAGCTGTTCAGGTTCATCGCTACACATAATTACAAGACCATAGGCTCCTACCACCTTCGACAATGCTGCTCTAACAGCAATTTCGGCGCTCGTTTTTCCTTGTAGGTAAATGTATTCAATAAAATTTACCAATACTTCTGAGTCGGTTTCACCCTTAAAGTGATAACCTTTTTCTTCCAGAATTTTCTTCAGGTGAACATAATTCTCAATAATACCATTATGGATAAGGATAAATTTACCGTACATCGACTGATGCGGGTGGGCATTGATGTCGTTGGGTTCGCCATGAGTGGCCCATCGGGTATGTCCCATACCCACACATCCCAAAAGGGATTTAGAGGAAGTAAAATTTTCTAGGTCACTAACCTTTCCCTTGCATTTATATATGTTAGCCTCACCATTGTATATGGCTATTCCTGCCGAATCATATCCACGATACTCAAGGCGTTTGAGTCCATTTATGAGTATGGGATAAGCTTCTTTGTTGCCAATATATCCGACAATGCCACACATGACTTAACGTTTTAAGTATTTTATTTTTAATTTTAGTCTGTTCTTAAGAAATGCCGATTGAAGGCTGTAGCGATATGTTGGGTAAAAAAACAGTTCATCGGTGGTGGTAGCACCATTCAACTTTTTATTGATGAATTCGGTAACATCGAAAATATAAGAATGGCTGGTGGTATCAATACTTCCGGAATACATGGGGCTACCGTATAGGGTACTGTACGATACAAAAGAGTCGGGAGTCAGTGCTATCTTCAACTCTATATTTTTCAACCGTGGCGTATAAGTGGGATTGATTGAGGTTTTATAAAAATAATCATCGTAACCTACATACAAATCAGCCTTGATTACTATGTAGTGATTAGCTTTAACCAAAGGATTCAGCTTGCTGAAGTTAATTTTTGCCCGATAAGGACTTTCCCCCAGAATGTAGATGAGCGAATCCTCGCTCCAACCATTTAGTTTTGTTCGTATTTTAGCTTTTGAATGATCCCATTCTATCAGACTCAGTCCTCCGTTGTTATAACCGTAGGAAGTTTTGTTATCTTCGTAATACGATGGAAAATATCCACGCAGCTTATACAGAACTGTTTCTCCTTCGAGATGATAGGTGAATTCGATATGGGTAGTTGCATCACTGGTACGAAGCCGGTAAATTATATCATTGTTGTTATAAATCGGATAAAGCAAAAGACCGTAAAGTCCCTTTTCGTGCCTAAGGGTATCGGATCGGATTTGTGTGGAATCGAATTCTAAATATTTCTGAAAATAGCTAAACGCAGAAGCGGGTAAATAAAATGTAACCTTATTTTTTACCGGATATTCAAAATATTGTATAGTCATTATCGAAGCACCGATGACAAAGGCTCCCGGACGGGTGGCATTGGTATAATTCGAATCTTTTACAATGGGACGGGTAAGGGGGTAAATAGCCAGCTTGAACGAGTGATCGAGTGGATTGGCCAGATTAGGATTGTGATATAACACCGAATCGAAATAGAAAGAAACCTTCACTGAATCGAGAATCTTTCGCTTTCCCCAGGTAACGGTATCAAAGGGTTCCGGAAAATAGAGATCGGAAGCAAACGAGGCTACTAGTTTGCCAAAAACCGGATCGGTTGCAATGCCGATAAAGGGATTATTCAAGTTGGCATAATAATATGGCGAGGTGTAAGGTGACAGTGAAACCTCTACACTGTCGATATAATCGGCCGGTAATTTATCGGATGCGGGCAAAATGTCTAAACCCAGATCATTGGATGCGTCATCGCACGAAATTATTAGCAAAAAACTCAAAAAAATTGCGAGAAATACCGGTGAAAATTTACTTTTTCTCAAGCAGCTGATCATAAAATTTCGAATACTCATCAATGTATGTTTCTAAGGTTTGATATGGTAATACAGGCTTTCCCGAATTTTTTACAAATTCTTCAATTTCGGGATTGATTTGTTGACTTCCAAAAATTATTCCATCCGAATATTGAACGGCAAATTTAGTAAGATTATTATAGGTGGGTTCTCGAAGCAGGGTAACATCTTCGGGTTCTATTTCCTCAAACAGCACTTTTTCAGCCAGTTGCGGATTAATAGTACCCTCAAAGCTATTGTTGTAAATCGAAAAAACTACCTTGGAATGGGCAAAGAAAGGATCTTCGTGATAGGCTTTTTTAAGGTAAATGGGGACAATTGAACAAAACCAGCCGTGGCAATGTACAATATCTGGTGTCCAGCGTAGTTTTTTTACTGTTTCTAAAACACCGCGGGCAAAAAAGATAATGCGTTCGTCTGTATCGGGAAACAAATTTCCATTTTCGTCGGCGACGGTAGCTTTACGGTGAAAAAAATCTTCGTTATCGATGAAATAAATTTGCATTCGTGCCGATTGAATCGAGGCTACCTTGATAATCAGGGGATGGTCGGTGTCGTTGATGATAAGATTCATCCCCGAGAGCCGTATAACCTCGTGCAACTGGTTGCGGCGCTCATTGATACAACCAAACCGGGGCATGAATGTTCGTATCTCGCGCCCCCGCTCTTGAATTCCCTGCGGCAAATATCGACCTATTACCGACATTTCACTTTCAGGAAGGTAAGGGGTTATTTCCTGAGAAATGTAAAGGACCTTTACCCTTTCCATTCGATAGTTTTTTAAAAATATATGCAAAGTTATGAAAAATAATACAAAGATGCACTGAGAAAAATTGTTGTGATACCTGAAAAGCTGTTATAATTTATAAATGATGCCAACTTTCCCTTGGGATGATTGTTATGGAAGGGTTAACCGGATAAGGTTTACAAAATTATAGACGTAAAATGGATAATCGTAGTAATTTTGCCACCAAAATAGAAAAGAGCGTGGGAGAGAGTTTATTGCAACCAGTGGCAGGGCGTACTGTTGCTTTTCATACACTTGGGTGTAAGCTCAATTTTGCCGAGTCGGCTATGTTGATGCAGAAATTCAGGGATCGGGGTTATCGTACCGTCGATTTCGACGATGAGGCCGATGTGTACATTATTAATACCTGCTCGGTTACGCATGTGGCTGATAAAAAGTGTAGACAGGCTATTAAAAAAGCTACTCACCGTGGAGCCAAAGTTGTGGTTATGGGTTGCTATGCCCAGCTCAAACCCGAGGAGATTGCTGCCATTGAAGGGGTGAATCTGGTATTGGGTACCAGCGAAAAATTTCGGGTTATCGACCATGTAGAGGCCTTGTTTTCGGGTAATACGTCTAAGATTCATTCGTGCGATATTTTCGACGTCGATGCTTTTGATGCATCCTATTCCATTACCGAGCGTACCCGTGCTTTTCTGAAGGTGCAGGACGGATGCAATTACAACTGTACCTATTGCACCATACCGCTGGCACGCGGTATCAGCCGAAATACCTCAATTGAAAAAATCAAACAACAGGCCGCTACAATCGCTTCACAAGGAGTCAAAGAAATAGTGCTTACAGGAGTCAATATTGGGGATTTTGGCCATTCGACGGGCGAAACCTTCTTTCAACTGATCCGTGAACTCGATACGGTTGACGGAATTGACCGTTTTCGCATTTCATCCATCGAGCCCAATCTGCTCTCCGACGAAATCATCGATTTTGTAGCAACATCACGGCGATTTGCGCCACATTTCCATATTCCGCTTCAGTCGGGGGCCAATCCGATTCTGGCTGCTATGGGTCGTCGCTATCGTCGCGAGGTATTTGCTTCGAGGGTTAACTACATCCGTCAGGTAATGCCTTTTGCTTGTATCGGGGCCGATGTTATTGTTGGTTTTCCTGGCGAAACCGACGAACTTTTTGACGAAACCTATCGCTTTATTCAAGGTCTCGATATCAGCTATCTACATGTATTCCCCTTTTCCGATCGCCCCAATACAAAGGCTTTTGACATGAAAGACAAGGTCGACCCCAGAATCAAAGAACTTCGCAGTAAAATGTTGATTGCACTTTCCCGCGAAAAACGGAAAAAATTTTATCAAATCAATCAGGGCAGAACAGAAAAAGTTATTTTTGAATCGCGAATACGTCAGCGACATATGTATGGTTTTACTTCGAACTATATCAAGGTAGAAGCTCCTTATAATCAACAGCTTATTGGAGAGATCAGTCGGGTTGAAATTGGATCGCTGACCGGAAACGAAAGCTGCAAGGCTATAATTTTATAAAAGTACAATACGACATGGATTTAGCAGCGATGTGTGGCCATGTATGTGAACTGGCCATAGAAACAGGTAAATGGATACGGCAGGAAGCCGAAAACATGGGAAGCGATAAGGTAGAGATAAAAGGCATCAATAATTTTGTGACCTATGTCGACAAAACCTCTGAAAAACGTTTGGTAGAGGGATTGCGCAAAATTCTTCCGGAGGCAGGGTTTATTACCGAAGAGGGGACTGCTACCGATAAGGGTCGGCTGCAGTGGATAATAGACCCGCTCGATGGTACAACCAATTTTATTCATAAATTACCTCCACATGCCATTAGTATTGGGCTGGCGGATGAGACCAACGATATTTTGCTTGGCGTGGTATACGAGGTGGTTTCGGGAGAATGTTTTTATGCATGGAAAAACGGCGGAGCCTATCTCAATGGTAAACCTATACATGTATCGGACACCAGTTCCATCAACAATGCACTTATTGCTACCGGATTTCCCTATACTGCATTTAATCGTATGGAAGGCTTTATGAGATCATTAAGCCATTTCTTTGTCCATTCGCACGGGGTACGTAGGTTGGGGTCAGCGGCCGTGGATATGGCTTATGTTGCCTGCGGACGTTTCGATGTATTTTACGAATATAACCTTAATCCCTGGGATGTGGCAGCGGGTATTGTACTTGTTAAAGAAGCCGGAGGACAGCTCAGCGATTTTAAGGGCGGCAAAAATTTTCTTTTCGGAATGGAAATGATTGCCTCAAATGGTAAAATTCATGATAACTTTGTAGCTACCCTAAAGGAATTTCTCTGATGCATCTGATTGGTTTTCTGTTGTCGTATCCGGTCCTGTGGCTTATTTCACTGCTCCCGCTCAGGGTACTGTACCTGATTTCAGATTATTTTCTTTTTCCACTGGTTTATTATGTCATTCGGTACCGCAAAAGGGTAGTGTTTGAAAACCTGCGAAATGCCTTCCCCGAAAAGAGCGAAGCCGAACGACGACAGATTGCCCGAAAATTTTATCACTATTTCTGCGATATTCTGGTCGAAACCATCAAGTTGCTTCATATTCCAGAGAAAGAATATAAGAAACGCATTAAATTTAAGAATGGGGAAATAATTGACGAATTATTTGCAAAAGGTTACAATATCATAGCTGTTACGGGTCATTACGGCAACTGGGAATGGCTGAGCGGGGTATCGAATGCTACTCCCTACCAGAATATGTCGCTTTATAAGCCATTGAGCAATAAGTACTATGAAAAAGTGCTTACTCGTATGCGGACCCGGTTTGGGGCACATCTGGTGCCGATCAACGAGACCATGCGGCGAATGATCGAATACCGCAATCAAGGTGTTCGCGTACTTTCGTGTTTTATTGCCGATCAAACTCCCTTACCTTCGCGGATTCAATATTGGACCCGATTCCTTAATCAGGATACTCCCATGTACCTGGGGGCTGAGAAACTGGCCAAATCCTTTCATCAGGCGGTTATTTTTCTGAAAATTATGCGAACCCGTAGGGGTTATTACGAAATTGAAGTGGTCAAACTGTTTGAAGATGTCAGTCAGATACACGATCACGAGATAACCGAGGCCCATGTGCGTGAGTTGGAAAAGCTGATATGCGAAAAACCCGAATACTGGCTCTGGACCCATCGTCGCTGGAAACATAAAAAACCTGCCAATGCCTGAGGTAAGTATCGTTATTCTCAACTGGAACGGTTCGCACTTCTTACAACAGTTTCTGCCCCCACTGATCAGGCATACAGGCTACCCATGGGTCGAAATAGTGGTTGCCGATAATGCATCGACCGATGATTCTCTCACCATACTCGCGCAACATTTTCCGCAGGTAAAAATTATCCGGCTTGACCGCAATTACGGTTTTGCCGGCGGATACAACCGTGCTCTTTCGCAGGTTAGTGCCGACTATTATGTTATTCTGAACAGCGATGTGGAGGTAACCGATGGCTGGCTGGATCCTCTGGTTAATTTTTTGGAACAACATGCCGAAGTTGCAGCGGTAATGCCTAAAATACTTTCGTGGTATCAGCCCGACACCTTCGAACATGCCGGTGCGGCAGGTGGCTTTATAGATCGTTATGGCTATCCTTTTTGTCGCGGACGCATATTTGATTCCATTGAAAGCGACCAGGGACAGTACGACGATCCTGCTGAAGTATTCTGGATAACCGGAGCCTGCATGGTGATTCGTTCATCGGTTTTTTACGAATGTGGAGGATTTGACGAAATGTTTTTTGCCCACATGGAAGAAATCGATCTTTGCTGGCGTATGTTGTGGAAAGGTTACAAATTATACTGTATTCCTCAATCATCGGTGTTTCATGTAGGAGGCGGTGCCCTGCCTGCCGAAAATCCTTTCAAAATTTACCTTAACTTCCGGAATAACTTGTTTCTGATTTACAAAAACATTGAATCGAAACGTTTTTTCTCAATCCTGATACAGCGGTTAATGCTCGACTATCTGGCCGCTGTATTGTTTCTTGTCCAGCGAAAATTTTCCTTATTTACAGCTGTAATAAAGGCACATAGAGATTTTTTCCGGTCGGTTAAAATCCTTCATCGTTATCGCTGCCAACAGAATTACCTGACCAGCACTTTCCCGGCTTCCCGCCTGATACTGCGCAAATGCTTGGTATGGCAGTATTTTATCCTGAAAAAGAATAGTTTTAATTCTGTTATGGGGAGGTAAAATACCTTTGGTGCTTCTATAATTTATACTTTTTTTGTCAAGCTTAGTTTGGTTGAATAATTTTTGGTGTGATGCAACTAAAAATGGGCATTTAATATATGGTTGCTTTAAAATATAGCTATTTGTGTTGGCTTTTTTGAATCACGTGTATCACTTTAAGACAGGTATTTAATGGGGATATAATCTGTCTAATTCTAAGAAAAACCGGTGACCTTGTTTTTGCAAGTGTCACCGGCAAAAGCTATGAAAAAGATTGGTTGCAGGAGGTTGTCAGCCGTTACCTCCACCATCGATGGTAACAATTGTTCCATCGGGGTTATATTCAAGTTCAATGACCTTGATGCTTCGCAGCCATGTTTTACCGCCGGAGGGTACGCTGTCGTGATGAAACAGATACCATTTGCCTTTAAATTCGCAGATGGAGTGATGTGTAGTCCAACCCACCACGGGTGTTAGTATCACTCCTTTATAGGTAAAAGGTCCGTAAGGATTATCGCCTATGGCATAGCACAGTTTATGGGTGTCGCCGGTAGAATAGGAAAAATAGTATTTTCCGTTGTATTTATGCATCTATGAAGCTTCGAAGAAACGGCGGTCGTGATCACCTGCCTTAAGGGGTTGGCCATTCTCGTCGAGTATAACTACATCCCTTGGTTCTTCGGCAAATTCGAGCATGTCGTCGCTAAGGCGGGCAACCTTGGCACAGAGTGCAGGCTCATCGGGCGCAGGTTCATGACCGCATTCAATGGCTTTATTGTTACGATAGCGTTGCAACTGTCCTCCCCATATGCCTCCGAAATACATGTAGTAGTTTCCATCATCGTCCTGCAGTACAGCCGGATCGATGCTGTAGCTTCCCATGATCGGGTTTTTTTCGGGGATGAAAAAGCCTTCGGGTTTGTCGCTTACTGCTACTCCGATACGGAAGATGTCGGTTTTGTCTTTCAACGGAAAATATAAACAGTATTTACCATTTTTGTGGGCGCAATCGGGTGCCCAAAGTTGCCGGCCTGCCCATGGAATATTTTTAATGTCGAGCGCTACCCCATGGTGGTTACTGGACCATCGATATCTTCCATGGAAAAAACGTGGTAATCGCGCATATCAAAATGGTCGCCGTTATCGTTTTCGGGAATTCCAGCATCAATGTCGTGCGAAGGGTAAATATAAATTTTCCCGTTAAATACGTGTGCCGATGGATCGGCCGTGTACATATGATCAACCAGATACCTTGCCTTTTTCATATTTCAAAATTTTTTAATGGTGTATTATTTTTCATGGCCATTTTAATAATCTCCTGTACCACAGGTTTGGCTTGATATTGCCGGTCAAAGAGCAGCGGATAGTCGGTCCAGCCCATAATAGGCCAGTAGTTGCGCCAGCTTTGTGCATCGTACATGCCCCATAGGGTGACTCTGTCGATTTTGTCGGCGTGACGTATGAATAGTCTAAAAAGATCGGCATAACGTTTTGTGCAGGCAGCGTTGACCGAGTCGGGCAACCCGTTGGGATAGGGGTTGTATTTAGCCATCATTTCGGCCTTGTACGATACATCGGCCGTCAGCCTTTCTGTTGGCTAGGGCAGAAGACTCATGTCGAGCTCGGTTATCATCACTTTTATCCCAAGACTTGCGTAGCGTACAATCGCTTCTTCGTAAGTTCCAAGGTCAGGTGAATCGAGTGAAATATGCCCCTGCATGCCAATACCGTCGACACGAATACCTTTTTCCTTTAAACCCTTTACAAGATTATAAATGGCTTTACGGTTAAAGGGTTGCCATTCATTATAATCGTTGTAATAAAGTTCAGCACCCGGATCGGCCTCGTGGGCAAACTTGAAGGCAAGCTCGATGTATTCCGGGCCTATGATTTTGTACCACTTCGTCTGACGATACATGCCATTATCGTCAATGGCCTCGTTTACCACATCCCACCCGTGTACACGTCCCTTGCACCTGCTGACAATGGTGGTAATGTGATTTTTCATGCGACTTATCAGTTCATCTCTTGTTACTTCATTGCTCTTATCATCTACAAACATCCATGCGGGGACCTGCGAGTGCCATACCAGACAGTGACCAATAATTTTCATTTGGTGCTGCTCTCCAAACCGTACAAAAGCATCAGACAGTGTAAAGTTGAAGGAATCCTTTGTCGGATGGATGTTATCCATCTTCATACAATTTTCGGCGACAATCGAATTAAAGTGTCGGATGGCAATCGCAGTGCCATCGTATCTTTGCCTTTGATTTGGGCCTCGTTTAACGCTGCCCCGATGTAGAGTTTGTCTTTCAGGGCGTCCTTTAAGCCTTCCTGATTCTGACTTTTACTGCACGAAACAGTGAACAACAGCACAAGTAATGCAATTATTCTTACAAAATCCGAAATCATCCTCATATTACATATTCTTTAATATTCCGTATTAATTATCAGTATCGTCATTTTTAACTTTGACAGGATAGTTGGAAGTGTGTATTTTTCAATAGAAGAACCTTATCACTTGCTGTGTCTTACCTTACGATCCTGTTCAATCTGAATCTCCATTTTATTGTTGATTTCATAGAAGAACAGACTGACAATAGCCACTCCAAAAGTAATGGCTGGGAATACGCTCATAGCCAGTCGTATACCCTGAATGGTAGCTTCGGATTGAACGGGCATACTTTCCTTATAGCCAAAAGCAGCAAGGATAGCAGCAACCAATGCACCTCCTATGCTCAGGCCAGCTTTCAGGCCGAAAATCATAGCCGAGAATATTATTGCCGTTGCACGACGATTGTTTTTCCATTCGGAATAATCGGCTACATCGGCAATCATAGCCCACAACAGGGGAATGGTAAGCCCATAAAAAAATCCGTGCAAAATCTGGGTAATAAACACCAACGTTACAGCGGTAGGAGGATAAATGTAAAATGCCAATTGAGCAAGGGCAGCAGTAATCAGTCCGAAACCAAATACGTCGCGTTTACCGTATTTATCGGCCAGCCCTTTCGAAAGAGCTATACCTACAATCATAAATATTATCCCCCCGGCATTGAACAAACTAAAAGCAGAGGTAGAAGCATCTTCGGGCCAATGAAATCCGACCAGTCCCATTTTACCTAAAAAGGCATTGAGACTAACAATAAAATTGTTGAATCCTATGGTATTAAGAAAAGCAGCTAACGAATCTTTTTCAAGATAATAGTTGAAGTAGTAAACATAGTTTCCTCCTTTCAGTGACAGGGTAATAAAGATGAACACAGTAATAATAAGCATGATAATCCATGGTCGTTTGTGTATCAGGTCGGTTAAATCCTGCTTTATGCTTGAGGTTTGTTCGGGTTTGGGGATGATTCTTTCTTTGGTGGTTAAAAATGTTATAATGAAACATATTACCCCCACTACGGCGAAGATGGTCATTATTTTTTCAAAACCTGCTGCTTTGTCGCCATTACCAGCAATGAGCACCAAAGGCAGTAACAATACCTGTATGATAAACTGTGCTACCATTACCGCAAAAAAACGGTACGACGAAATACTGTTACGTTCCGACATATTACCGGTAATAACTCCACTGAGGGCAGAGTAGGGTAGATTATTGGCCGAATATACCAGAATCAGCAGAACGTATGTAATCAGGGCATAAATAATTTTGCCCGTAGTGCTGAAATTAGGCGTTGTAAATGCCAGAATGGCTATCAGACCAAAAGGGACGGATGTCCAAAGAATCCATGGACGAAATTTTCCCCAGCGGGTTTGCGTACGGTCGGCTATAATTCCCATGATGGGATTAAAAAATGCACCCAACATACCCCCGATAAATATGATTAACGAGGCCGAGGCAGGAGGAATTTTAGTTACATCGGTATAGAAAAAAGCAAGAAATGTCATTAATGTCTGAAATATAAGGTTAGCCGCAAGATCCCCCAGGCTGTACCCTATTTTTTCAGAAAGTTTGATTTTTTCCACTTCTGAACTCATAACGGTTTTTGTTTTAATAGGATTAATAACAACATACATTGCCTGCAAATTAATAAATATGTTACCAGCCGAAGGGCATACAATTTTTGCAATTAGTACCTACAATTTGGGCGAATATCTCAGAAGTCATAAATTTATGGGCTGTCCGCACAGGTAATCGACCATGGTTTAAAGATTAACACAATTCGAGAAACGAACCTGCGGATTTCATCCAGCCGGGAAGTTAATACTGATTGTGGCGGTCAGGAAACTACCATTCAGCAGCGGCGAAGTCTATGACTTCGTTTTTTCGGACGCAATTTTTTGCTATCTTTAAACGTAAATTATACATTTACGCATGGATTTTAAGAGACTAACATACCTTCTTTTGTTATTGCTCGTCGGCATTGCCCCAAGGGCGCAGGAAAACTATTTTCTTTTTCATCAGCTGACCCTCGATCACGGACTGTCAAATAATTCGGTTACCTGTATATTCAAAGACAGCCGGGGATTTATATGGATTGGTACTATCGACGGGCTCAATCGATACGATGGCTACTCTTTGTTACCTTCCGCCACGCCAACAACGATACCAACAGTATATCCGATAATTTTATCAGCACTATTGTTGAGGATAAAACAGGTAATTTATGGATAGGTACTCAGGGGGGAGGATTCAACTGTTATGATCCCCGTCTCGACCGTTTCACGGCTTTTTATCACGATCTCAAAAATCTGAACAGCTTACCATCGAATTTTATTTTTCATCACAATTCCATGCTGATTGACCGCAATGGGATATTATGGATTGGTACAAACAATGGACTGTGCAGCTATATCCCTGCAAAAAATATATTTGTCCGTTACCCCCTTAGCCCTCCGGTCGACCGGGGGAAACCGCAAAAGATATTCGTACCATCTACCAGTCGGCCGATGGAATGCTTGGATTGGCACCGACAAAGGACTTTATTTGTTCGACCCCTCACAGAAAAAGGTACAGCAATATCTGAGCGCTGGCGTTGGTAGTCTTTCCCTTACCAACAATATTATCACAGCGATAGTGGAGAATATTTCTCAACACGAGCTATGGATTGGAACCGAAGAGGGGCTGAATGTCCTTGATTTGAAACTATTTACTCTTCGTCAATATTTTGCCGGAAAAAACAACGATCGGACGCTTAGCGATAATTCAATCACAGCCCTTGATGTTGATGAAAAAGGAAATATCAGGATTGGTACCAAATCGGGAGGCCTCAACCAGAACAGCTACGCCGAAAAACGATTTTTTTACTGGAAACAAAATCCCGTCGACAAAAATAGCCTCAGTGACAATTATATCGACAACCTTTTTGTCGACCCATCAGGATACTTATGGATTGGGACAGTAAATAACGGCGTAAATCTGGTAGATATCAGACCCAGAAATTTTCGTTGGCTGAAAAACGAACCGGGCTACCCCAATTCTCTTTCAGCCAATACAATTCCTTCGGTTAATGAGGATTCCGAAGGTATCCTCTGGATAGGCACCTATGGCGGTGGCCTCAATCGTTACGATGGAAAAAAATTTATGCATTTTACCCATCATCCCGACAACACCAATAGTCTTAGCCATAATATTATCAGTGCACTGTATGAAAATAATCAAACCCTGTGGATAGGAACATGGGGTGGGGGACTGTGCAGGATGAACACACGAAACTTCAGCATCAGTCGGCTTAATCTTAGTGTGCCCGAATATATCAATCAAATTGCCCCTGATCCTAACGGAAGTTTATGGATTGCCTGTAACGGCGGGCTATATGTATTTTGGCCTCAATCCGGCAAGATTGTCCGCTGTGACGACGACAGCATTCCCTCAAAAAAACTGACAGCCAATTCGGTTAACCGCATCCATTGGGATGGAGCAGGACATCTATGGGTAGCTACCTTCGATGGACTCAACTGTATCGTCTTCAAAAATTTCGAAACACTCACCATGGATACCTTGTACCATTTCCGTAAACAGATAAATCAGCCCAACAACCTGAATGACAATCGGATACTTTGTATTGGTGAGGACTTGTCCCATAATCTGTATCTGGGAACCTATACTGGGGGCATTACCAAAATGCACACTACATGGCACAACAATAGAATCACTTCCATACAGTTCGTGCCTTTTACCGACAATCAAGGACTGGCAGGCAATATTGTTTATGGGATGCTGACCGATACCCATGGGAATATATGGATTAGCACCAATAACGGACTTTCAAAGTTTGATCCTGTACAGAATGTGTTTCAAAACTTTACCATCGATGACGGGCTGCAAAGCAATCAGTTTTACTGGAACGCTTGCGAAAAAGGGAAAAAGTCGGTTATGTACTTTGGAGGCATCAATGGTTTGAATCTCTTCTACCCCGACAGTATTCATGTCCGGAGAAATTTTCCACGCATATACATTACCAATTTTCGTCTGTTCAACCAGCCGGTAAAGGTATCTACGGGCAAAAATGCCCTGTTGCAGCAATCGATACTGTTTACGAAGCATATTACCCTTCGCAGACATGAGTATCCTTTTACCATCGAATTTGCTGCCATAGTATTTCGTTCACAGAACAAAATACGCTATGCCTACCAACTCGAAAATTTTGACCATAACTGGTTATATACCGATGCTGCTCAGCGCTATGCCACCTATTCGCATCTGCGACCCGGCAGGTATGTCTTCAGGGTAAAAGCCACCAACGAAGATGGCGTATGGAGTAATACTCCGGCCGAACTCCATATCACAGTTTTACCGGCTTTCTACGAAACCGTATGGGCTTTTATGCTTTATGGGATTGTACTTGTTGCCCTGTTATATTTCTTTCGCCGGCAAATACTTGCCCGTGCCCGCTACCGCCACGAAATTCAGCTTCAACGCATTGAACGTCAAAAGATCGAAGAATACAACGAAATGAAACTGCAGTTTTTTACCAATATCTCACACGAATTTCGCACTCTTTTGACGCTTATTGTTGGCCCGCTGGAAAAAATCCTATCCCGAACCGACCTTGATAAAACTGTAAAAGAACAACTTCTCCTGATGCATTCGGGCAGTAAGCGCCTGCTGCACCTGATTAATCAATTACCCGAATTCAGAAAAGTAGAATCGGGCGGTTATGAATTGAAAATTGCCCGACACAATGTGATTCCACCACTTAAGGAGATTGTTGAACTTTTTAGAAGCATGGCCCTTGCTCACAAAAAAAATTATACTGCTTCCTTCCCCCTGAAAAATGCTGCCTTATGTGTCGATGAAAATGTAATGGAAACTATTGCATTTAACCTGTTGTCCAATGCTTTTAAATTTACCCCGCCTGAGGGAAATATTCGTTTTGAACTGCATTTTCTTAATCAGGCAGAGGAAAAAACACTGATTGAAGAAGATATTTATTACCTTATCATCCGGGTTGCAGACACGGGTATGGGTATCCCTGCCGATAAACAGGAAGAAATTTTCAAACGTTTCTACCAACTGCCCATAGCTGAAGCTAATTTTTCAAAGGGTACCGGCATCGGCCTGACACTTTGCAGAGAACTGGCCAATTTAAACGGCGGCGATATTACCGTCGAAAGCTCTGTAGGCAAGGGTTCTGTTTTTACTGCAAAATTGGCCGTTCACCCCGACTTCTTTACAGAAAAAAATATTCCCATCCTCAACCGTACCGAAAGCCCTGAAGCAAATGAGATTACAATCCCGGAGAATTTACTGCTTAACACCGAAGAATATGATGGCCTGAATTTCATCCCACCCGAAAACGCCGATAGTCCAGTAGTGCTTATTATTGAAGACGATCTGGGAATAATCAAATATATTGGTAAACTCATCGAACAGCAATACCATATTTTATATGCCTTCGACGGCAATGAAGGATTGCAATTGGCACTCGATCGTGAACCCGATATCATAATTTCCGATGTCATGAAGCCAAAGATGAACGGATTCGAATTGTGCGAAAAAATTAAAACCGATCCCCGACTGAGCCATATTCCGGTAATCCTGCTTACCGCCCTTTCAAATATCGACGATAAAATCAGGGGGTACCATCTGGGAGCCGACGAATACCTAACCAAACCCTTCGATCATCGTCACTTGCTTGTGCGTATCGAAAAACTTATTGAACAGCGAAAGCAACTGCGGCGTCATTTACAGCAGCAATTCAGTATCGACTCGGAATTACCTACACTCTCACATATCGACCGACAATTAATTCAGAAAGTTATACAGCTTGTCGAGGAACGTATAGCCGACCCCGAACTCTCCGTTGAGGATCTCAGACGGGAAATAGGTATCTGCTCAACCCATCTGTATCGGAAAATAAAAGCACTGACCGGACTTTCGACAAACGATTTTATTCGTAAAATTCGGTTAAAACGTGCAGCACAACTCCTGTTGCAAAGGCAAGGGAACATTTCGCAGGTGATGTTCGAAGTGGGCTTTACCAGTAGTTCGTACTTTGCCAAGCGTTTTCAGGAAGAATTCGGCATGACCCCCAGCGAGTATATGCTTAGGCATCACAACCATCCTTAAGAAAACGACTTTCTTTAAAAAATCTTTTAAAAGAAATTTGTGAAAAAAAAAATAGTTGTATTTTTGCAGTCCACTTTTTGGAGGTGGGTAATTGCATTCTGTTCAACAAAAAAGTAAAGAAAAGTGAATACGCTTAGTTATCGGACAATATCGGCCAATAAGGCTACCGTTCAGAAGAACTGGGTTATAGTAGATGCGCAGGGACAGGTATTGGGGCGTTTGGCCTCAAAAGTAGCCAAGCTGTTGCGTGGTAAATACAAAACCAACTATACCCCTCATGTCGATTGCGGCGACAATGTAATAGTAATTAATGCTGCCGGTGTTCGCCTGACAGGTAAGAAATGGACCGACCGTGAACACTTCTTTCACACGGGCTATCAAGGCGGACAAATCATCAAAACCCCTCTGGATATCTATCGTAAAAACCCCTGCGATTTGGTCGAAAAAGCAGTAAGGGGAATGTTACCCAAGAATCGGCTGGGTGATGCCATTTTTAAAAATCTGCATGTATATGCTGGCAGCGAACATGCCCATCAGGGCCAGCAACCCAAAGTTATTGATATCAACTCACTTAAATAACAGATATGGAACTAATAAACGCAGTTGGTAGAAGAAAAACCGCAGTTGCCCGTATCTATGTTTCCGAGGGCAAAGGAAATATTACCATCAACGAACGTCCCTTTGAAAATTATTTTCCTACCATCCAGTTACAAAATACAGTCAAACAACCTTTGGTATTGGTGGGTTTAACCGATAAGTTTGATATTAAGGTTAACCTTACAGGAGGTGGATTCAAAGGACAGGCTGAGGCTTTAAGACTGGCTATTGCCCGTGCTTTGGTTAAATATAACGAAGAATATAAAAGCATTCTTCGTAAAAACGGCTTACTCACCCGTGATCCACGTGAAGTGGAAAGGAAAAAACCGGGTCGTCCCAAAGCCAGAAAAAGATTTCAATTCAGCAAACGTTAATGAACGTGCCATTGAACTAAGTTTAGTATCTAAACTCACTGGACTCCTTAGTGACTACCAGTGGGTTGCTTAATATAGAAGGTAAACTTAAAAATTGAAGAATGTCGAGAGTAACTTTTGAACAACTGTTAGAAGCGGGCGTACACTTTGGCCATTTAAAGAGAAAATGGTGTCCGGAAATGGCACCGTATATTTTCACCGAAAAAAACGGTATCCACATTATCGACCTGCACAAGACTATTGTAAAGCTTGATGAGGCAGCCAATGCGCTGAAACAAATTGCCAAATCCGGCAGAAAAATCCTGTTTGTTGCTACCAAAAAACAGGCAAAAGACATCGTAAGCGAAAAGGTAAAAGCCATCAACATGCCTTACGTAACCGAACGTTGGCCGGGCGGTATGCTTACCAACTTCCCTACCATTCGTAAGGCAGTTAAAAAAATGGCGGCTATCGATCGCATGATGACCGATGGTACTTTTGATACCCTGTCGAAAAGAGAACGACTGCAAATAACCCGTCAGCGTGCTAAGCTGGAAAAAAACTTGGGTAGTATTGCCGACCTGACAAGGTTACCTGCCGCTCTCTTCGTGGTAGATATTACGAAGGAACACATTGCCGTGAAAGAAGCCCGTCGACTGGGTATCCCTGTGGTGGCTATCTGCGATACCAATTCAAATCCCAACCTTGTGGATTTTCCCATCCCTGCCAACGACGATGCCTCGAAATCGATAGCGCTCATTACCGATGTCATTTGTCAGGCCGTACAGGAAGGACTCAATGAACGCAAAGCCGAAAAAGATACCGAACAGGCCGAAAAGAAAGCCAAAGAAAAAGAAACCAAGAAACCCAAGGTAGTTAAAGCAGCCTCGGCAACTCTTACAGATGAAGAAGTTGAGGATGCTGTTATTAACAAATTCGAAACCGAAGTTAAAAAAGTACCTATCAAGAAAAAATCTGTCAAAGACGAAGAATAATTTTTAATGAACAATAAACCGGGCGTAGCCAATAGGCTACGCTGCTGTTTATTCTAAACGGAACTAAAAAATCAAAATTATGGCACAGGTTACCTTAGCCGACATAACTAAACTGCGTAAAGCAACAAGCGCAGGAATGATGGATTGCAAAAAAGCACTTGAAGAAGCCAATGGTGATTTCGAAAAGGCTATTGAGATTATTCGCAAAAAAGGGCAATTGGTTGCCAGCAAACGTGCCGACCGTACCGCTACCGAGGGGGTGGTACTTGCCAAAGTGGCCGACAACGGCACCTATGGTATTGTAGTCGCCCTCAATTGCGAAACCGATTTCGTGGCCAAAAATGCCGATTTCGTTGCTTTAGCTGAACTTATCGCTAACACAGCATTGGCCAACAGGCCCGCCTCGGTCGACGAATTGAAAGCTATCGTCGTTGACGGTCGTCCTATCGAAAATCATATCTCGGAAAAAATCGGCGTTACCGGCGAAAAAATGGAGTTAAGTTACTTCGCTTCACTCTCGGCCGAAAAAGTTAGCGCATACATCCATCCGGGAAACCAGCTGGCATGTATTGTAGGTTTTAACAAGGCTGGACTCGACGATCAGGTGTACAAGGATATCTGTATGCAGGTAGCTGCTATGAATCCTGTCGCTGTTGACAAAGAATTTGTAAGCAAGGAAAGAATTGAAAAAGAACTGGAAATAGGACGTGAACAGGCCCGCCTCGAGGGTAAACCCGAAAATATGATTGAAAAAATTGCCGAAGGAAAACTCAATAAATTTTTTAAGGAAAATACCCTGCTCAATCAGGAATTTATAAAGGACAACAAAAAAACCGTTCGGCAATACATCCAATCCATCGATAAAGACCTGGTCGTCACCGGTTTTTGCCGTTTTGCCCTGAAGGATTAAGATACATTTCCATTAATAAAATGAAAACCACCCTTGGGGGTGGTTTTTTTTTTTTTT
>Ga0209162_1000470_pt1 | contig 43873 bp, 47 predicted proteins | sample YNPNPMetaG_FD_187121 | JGI IMG/M metagenome (GOLD analysis project Ga0209162, IMG submission 187121) | Anoxygenic and chlorotrophic microbial mat microbial communities from Yellowstone National Park, USA - YNP NP MetaG (SPAdes) (version 2) ...
TCGACCCCGGTTTCAGTATCCACAAGCGGATCGAAGGGGATGCAACAGCTACGCTTTTTCACCTCTGTGCATTCAAAAACACGTTTTCAGCCACACTCCTCAAACATTTTGCGGTTGTTTCTTTGTTTATTATACCACTCTGCTTTATCCCGTTTCGCAAACCGTTTTTTGTTTAAAAAGCGGCAGGATTTGCGAAACCTTAATTCGGCGGCGCAACATCGTTACAGAAGCGGCGGAATTCACAAACCATACATTGGGCATACCTCGCTGCCGACATGGGCATTTGTTCACCTCGGATAATGCGATGCATTTCAGCAAGTTCCTGCTTCGTTTTGTTGCGCAGCGAGGCTGTAAAAGGCACTTCGATGGCTTTGCGCAGGGGAATTTGATAGATGTAACCGCGCTGCGATTGGCAATGGGCAGTTTCTTCGAGCATTAAGCCGTATGCCATCAGCTGCATTTGCACATGCGCACCTGCCGTGCGGCTGAATTTAAAATCTACTGGAACAGCTTGGAGAGGCTGTTGGTCTTCCAGCCAGATGACCATATCCACAACGCCGCGCAGTCCCAGCTTGGCTGAGCTGAGCCGCAGGTTCATCTCTCTTCTGCCCTTATCCAATCCATAACGCTTGAGAGCGCGGCGGATTTCACGCTGCTCTTCCATTTTTCCTTCTTGTTGACCAACTTCCATCAGATATGTGGTGGGGCGAACATCCGGCAGGCAGCAGAGGTAATAGAGGATGCGTTTGCAATAGGCCCATTGCTTTAAGTCTGTGACCATGAGGGGAGTTTCCTCGTCTCGGCGGTGTAATCGGGATTGCAGTTCGTGAATTTCTTCTTCATCTGGCAGTGCAAACGACATAGGCTTCAGTCCTTCTTATAGGTTTCCGTTCGATTTTTGGTCTATGACTTTACGTTTGCGCCAATCTTGATTGCAGATTGGGATCAGCTGGATATTGCCAGCCTTTTTACCTAACGTGCGGCGAATTTTTTGCAGCAGTTCTTCCTGCAGGCTGTTTGACAGCCATCCGCAAAAGGCACTGTATTGAATCCGGTCCAGCCCATAGTCTATACAGACATCAGCAATTTTGGTGCGTTTGGCGTTATCTGGAATATCATAGATGACGATCAGATTAGGGATTTTGGACGGCATGTTACCAAGACAGGATAAAGGGCTGGTAGGCAGACCTTTCACAGCGCAGATAGGCTGCTAAGTGCCGCGCTTGCATTTGCAATACATTGCGCAAAACTTGGCGCTTGCCTTCATATTCGACTGAGGTTTCTAACCGATTGAAGATGGCTTCGGCAAGCTGGCGGCGGAATTCTTTAGTGAGACGGTAATCGGTATTTTGCTCGAAGTGAACACCGCGGTTTGCCATTGCCAGAATGGTTCGGTCCACTATCACGGGGCGGAATTCTTCGATAAAGTCGAGGGTCATTGAAGGTTTACCGGGACGGTCGGAGTGGAGGAAGCCGGCGTATGGGTCAAGTCCAGCCAGCACCAGGCAGCGTTCGATCTGTCCATAGAGGATGCCGTAGCCGTAGTTAAGGGCAGCGTTGACGGGATCGCTGCAGCCGCGCCGCAAGCGCCCCGGAAAAGCGTATTGGGGAGGTACAATTTGCCTGACAGCATTCCAATAGCGTTCGGCGGCAAGTCCTTCAATGCCGAGCAGTTGCTCGCGAATGTTCTCGATGGTGAGCGAACCGCTGCGAAATTCCGGCAGGGTGCGGTAGAAAGCCAGTTCGCCTATCTGATTTTCGATTTCCTGAGCGGCGCGGCGTAATTCATGGTAAAGCTGAGGCTGAGTTTGTTTGCGGTATTTGGCGATGTACTTAAGCAAGTTTGCCTGATTTTGCAGTTTGCCGCTGCCAAAAGCCAAGACGGCATTAACGCCGAGCGTCGTAGTGTAGGCGTGCAGTTGGGCTCGACGAGTGGCAATCGTGCCGGTGAGCGCGGCGCTGTATAAGCTGGCGTAAGGCGTGCCGCTACCGCTGACAAAAAAGATAGGGATACCACGCTCAGTGCATTCGCGGATGGCATCAGCGCTCAGACTAATGCCGCGGTTGGCAACAAGAATCAATTCGAGGTGAATGAGCGGCGCTTGAGCAAGCTTTTGATCATCTTTGGTAACCAGGATACACTCGCTGTGCTTACCAATGAAGGCGCCAAATTCGTCCACGATGAGATGCTGAATAATGGTCATAGCTTTCTCCGTTTTTGTTAAACCTGAATTACATTCAATTCATGAATCATCCTGTTTCTCTGTTTGTTGAGGCAGTGTTGTTGAAATCTTCCTCTTCTTCGCTGCTGCTTGGCGGGCTTTCTGGGAGCTGCAAGCCCAGCATTTCATCATAGGGCAGGCGGACGATGGGGGGCAGGTGGTTATTGCCGGGCAGGACCTTGCCCATCTGGATCAAGCGCTGCACCTGCCGCCAGCCGAGCGGCACCAACAGGCGGTCGGCATCCGGGTAGCGGTATTCCTCCTGAGCCTGAATGTACTCGTCGTACAGCGCTTCGGGCAGCACCTCCAGCGAATCGAACAGGCGGTTGAACTGCCCGGCGAGGGCCTGATCGGAATGAAAGGGCTTGAGGGCGGCGAGGAAGTTTTCCTCAAATTCCTGCAATGAGGCTTCAAAGTCCTGTTCCCAACGCGCCAGCAGGCTGTCCTGATAGAGCTCATCCAGCCAGTCGGGCAGGGCGCTTTCATCCAGCAGCAAACCGTTGGTCCTGGCTGGGGCGGTGCGTTCCTTCAGCAGGTCGAGCGTGCGGGAGATTTGCTCGCGGGGGTGATAGACGTAACCAAAGGCCTTTTCATCCTGGGTAAAGACGTACAAGGCGGCCGGGGGACGCAGGCCAAGCCGGTTGATCCGTCCAAAGCGCTGCAGCAGGGCTTCCAGCGGGGCGGGGTCGCTGTAGAGCACATCCAGGTCAAGGTTGAGGCTGACTTCCACTACCTGAGTGGCCACCACCACCAGCGGCTGACGGCGGCTGCCCAGCCCGGCCGCCTGGAGGATGGCGTTTTCGTGGCGCAGACGGTCGCGCATGCAAAAGCGGCTGTGCAGCAGAAAGAGGGGAATGCCCTGCGGCAGGCTGGAGCGCAGCCGTTCCCAGACCTGCTGGGCACGCTGGACGGTATTGCACACCACCAGCGCCCGCAGGTTTTCCGCCTGCACGCTGCGGCAGATGCGCTGCAGGTTTTCTTCATCCAGCAGGCTGCCAGGCAGCAGATGGAGACAGTGGCGCTGAAAGCGGCGGTAAAGCTCCGGCTCTGCGCGCAGGAGGGGCGGGTTGTTCAGCCGTTGCTTCAGTTCGCTGCGCAGCATATGCGGCAAGGTGGCTGACATGATCAGGAAGCGGGCGCCATAATAGCGGGCCAGAAATTCAATAGTGGCGGCAATCATTCCCAAACGTTTGGGTTCGTAGGCATGGATTTCATCAAAGATGAAAGCGGCTTCAGTAAATTCAGCCAGCAGGGTTTCGTAGCCTTTGAGCTGAAATGCGGCTTTGAGCATCTGATAGGGGCTGAAAATGCACAGGGGGTAGTAACCGAGGGCAGCGCGGTCGTTGAGCTGGCGAGCCAGCTGAGCGGCTTCCTGCGGTGTGTAGGCTTGATCCATGAGTCGCTGCATGAGCGCCAGACTGCTGCGCCCATGCAGCAGACCAACCCTTGCAGGTACAAGGTGGTTGAGGTGGTCATACATGGCGTTCATGCTGGCTTGAAAGGGAAGGGTATAGAAAAGGCGCGGCGGATGCTGGGCAGAAGCCCAGAGCAGAGCGGCTTCAGTTTTGCCGCTGCCGGTCGGGGCAATTAACATGGCGCTGCCCTGCACTTGTGCGGCTGCTTTCTGATGACTGTATAGCTGGAAACGGTTTGAGGAGAGGTGCTGGAGCTTGCTCAATAAAACCGCGGGATCTTCCAAAGGGGCGGGGAGCGAATCGCTGCCTGCCGAGGCGAGGTGATCGGATTGAAGCATCAGCCCGCGCAGCAAAATAGCCGGGCGGAAAACCGGCGCCATCTCCTCGCTGCTGCCGGCGCGGTAGGCCTGTTGTTCCCATTCCAGCACGGTTTGCTGAATGGCCTGCAGGCGGCGGCGGATGCTTTTGGGCTGCAGGCCGGCCTGCGCCTGCCGCAATTCGGGCAGGGAAGGAATTTCCACGCCGCAGGGGCGCAGGTCGAGCGCGTCCCGCCAGGCAGCGGCGCAGGTTTCGATCCAGCGGTAGAGGAGGGGGATGTCGGCGGGGTCGAGCTCCTTAAGCATCGCGGGGAGCGGGTCGCTGTCTTCGTCCGGCGGGGTGCGGTAATCGTCCAGTTCGTGCCAGTCTTTGTGATGGGTGGCAACTGCGGCGGCGAGCAGAGTTTGTTCATCACCATTCAGACCAGCGGCAGCCCAATCCACAAAGGCCAGCGAGAGCACTTCATGGCGGTAGTTCCAGCGGCGGACTTTGCCGCGCAGAGCCTGCTGGAAGCCCTGCGCGGCTTTGCCGAAGTCGTGCAGCCAGGCTGCCCAGAAGAGGATGTGCCACAAACGGGGTACACCCAGCGTTTGCGGCAGATGGGGGCGCAGACGGATCAGCTCTGCCAGCCGGGACAATACCTGCCAGGTATGCTCCGCCAGACTTTGACCGGCGCAGCTGCCGGGCGGGGGGCTTTTTGCCCAGAGATGGTCTAGACCTTGCGGCTGGCAGGGGGGCAGCACGGCTCAATCCTCCACCCAGGAGTGAAAGACCAGACCGAGCGGGTCATCTTCGATACGCGGCTCGCCGGGGTCGGCATAAATGGGCGGCAGGGCGGCATCGGCGGGCAGCATTAAGTTGCGGGTATGAATGCGGCGCTGCAGGATGAGGTAGCGCTCAAAGATGGGATGACGGTTGTGGGTAGTATCCAGCCAGCGCGGCATCAGCGTGCTTTGCCCGGCAGCAGTGAAACGAACAAAATCGTAGGGCAGCAGCGTGTTTTCAAAATAAGCTGCCTGTACCGGCTGCAAATCCAGCGTTTCTATCTTGCGGTAGGTGATCAGGTCCTGCGAGCGCCCCAGACAGGCGGCGTAACGCGGACTGCGGAAGGCGCTTTCCCATTCCGGGCGGTTGAGGTACAGTGTCAGGCGCGGAAAGAAGAGGATCTCGCGTTTGAGAGGGTTGGCTTCGCCTTCCAGCGTTTTGGGGGTGTTGGGAAAGCCCTTCAGGCTGCCGCTAGCGGCGGAAAGGATGTAGGTGGTTTCCAGTTCGGTGTGTTTGCGCCGGTAGGAAAAGCGCACCGCAAAGCGCACGCCGCGCGGGTCGAACCACTCGCCCAGTGCGCCGGCAATATGGCCGTAAAGCGTGGCGGGCGGGGGCATTTCGTAGGTGGGCTGCACGCCGATCATGTAATAGGGGTAGCGGAAGGACGTGGTCAGCCCTTCGGCAGTGATTTTCAGGACGCGCATGGGCGTGCCTCCTGCGCGGTTCATTCCAGCCACTCGGGATGGCTTTCCAGCGCCGAGCTGAGCGCCTCGAAAGCGCGGCGGGGGTGATCCACGTGCAGGCGGCCCTGCCAGGCGGCCATGGCCGGGCTGTTTTGCAGGGCGTCCAGCAGGCGGCTGCGTTCGGCATCCTGAAAGCCCTGCACCCAGCCGACATACACATCCGAGAGGATGTCCTCGCGGTGGACGGTGAGGGCTTCTTCCAGGGCGGGCAGGTTGAGGGCGGCGCGCTCGCCCTGACTGGCGAAGATGTGGCCGAAGATGTGGTTGCCGCCGCGGGTCACCGCCAGAAAGACCACATCCGGGCTGACATCGGTGTAGTGCAGGGTTTGTTTGGCGCCGCCGCTGAGCGCGGCCAGCCCCACGAACAAAGCGCGCACGCGCTGCAGGCGTTCGGCAGTGGGCAGGCGGTAGGCTTTGAGCGCCGGCAGGTGCTGGAGCTGCTTTTGTTCTGCCAGGCGGATGCGCGGCTCATCCAGATTAAGGTAGCCGGTGCGGTCGGCATAGGTAAAGGTGCCGGCCGCGTTGAGATCGAGCGAGAACAGCCCCTGCAGGGTGGCGCGGTAGAACTGATGCTCGTGCAGGACGGGGTCGCCCTCCTGACGCGCCATGACCCCGAAGTCGTTGATCAGGCGAACCGGGCCGAGCGAAACCAGGGTGCTGACGCGGAAGGGGGAAACGCGGCTCACCCCCTTCTTTTTCTCAACTGGAGTAGCATTTGCCAACAGTCCGCTGGCTTCGCGGGCGTTGACGGCTTCGGTCTTTGTTGACTGAGCGCGCATGTAACCGAACAGGTCGTCATCCCAGTAGAGGATGGGGTTGGCGTCGGTGTAGGCAATTTTGGTTTCGCGAAAGACGGGTGAATTTTTCCACTCGGCAACCTGTTCGCGGATCGTTTCGCGCAGCCAGTAGCGGAAGGCCTGCGCCGAAACGTAGGGGTAGGCGCCTTCGCGGGTGCTGATGGCTTTCACGCCGACGGCATTATCGGTCAGGCTGCCGGGGATGCTGCCCAGATTGTTGAGGGCTGAAGCGGGGGCGTCAATCAAAATCAAACCGGTGACGAAAGACATGGCTGAATTCCTCCTGTGAATGGGTGAAAGGATTGAGTGTTTTGGGTTAATCGGTTTCCTGGGCGGCATCTTCTTCGGCTTCGGGGAGTTCTTCGGCGTGCTGTTGCAGCCAGCCCATTTCGTAAAGCCGTTCCAGCAGACGAATCAGCACCAGATCGCGCCCCAGCCGCCAGTCGCCGTTGGGGCTGTCCTCATATACTTCAAAGACGGCGAGAAACTGATCCAGCGAAATGAGCGGTTTGCGTCCGGAGCGCACTTCGCGGGCCGAGGCGCTGATCAGCGCGGCGCGCACCTGTGCGTAATTGCGCGCCATCCAAAACGTGTTGAAGAAGGAGCGGTCGTTGCTCTGCAGCACATATTGGGCGAGCTGATCGCCCAGCGAGCGGATTGAGTCAATGCGTTCTTTTTCCATTTGCATCACCTTTCTTAAGAAGAGTTCGGTCAGCGACCAGGAAATGAGGTTTGCCTCGCGGCGGGTATCGTAACCTGCCGTGGGGTCAAGTTTGTCTTTGGGCCTGGCCGGGCGGCGCAGGAAGTAGCGGCGGATGAAGACGGGCGCCGCATCAGGCAGGCTGAACAGGTCTTCGTAGAGCCGGTTGTAGCGCGGCTGGTCCTCGCTTCCGCTGCGGGTCAGCTGCCAGCCGCGCTGCACCAGGGCTTCCCACTGTGGGCGGTAGGCGGGGCCGGCGGCGGCGCGCAGGAAAGCGCCTACTTCGAGGGGGAGCGGGTAAATTTGTAGCTCAGCGCCCTGGCCGCTGTTGGTGAAATGGTAGGCGGTCAGGGTGATGGGTTGGTCGGCGGCGCGGTCTTCCGCCTGACGGACGGCGGCGAGCAGCAGATCAATCAGCAGGGTGCGCGGCTGATAGGGGCTGGTTTCGGGCAGTTTGGAATCAGCGGCGGTCTGCGCTAACTGAATGTTCCGGCGGTTGGTTTCCAAAAAGGTACGGGCAAAGTAGAGCAGTAGAACGGGCGAATCGCTGTGGACGGCCAGCAGCCGGCCGGCCACTTTGGCGCAGCCCAGCGGCAGCGCCTGCACGGCCAGCATGCTCACCCCGGAAAGCGGCAGACCGGCGTCGCCGTAGGGGAAGAAATTGATCACCCCTTCGCCGGTGAGCAGGGGCAGGTGCTGGCGGAAAGCACGCCCGGGCGGCAGTTCGCCTTTGACATCGTAGCGCGTTTTGGCAGCCGGCAGGCTGTTGAGCGGGTCCAGTTCCCTGCCGGCGGGAGCATTGAAGGCGTACAGCGTGGCATTGGCATAAATCACGCGCTTTTCGGGTTGTTTTTCGTAAGCCGGCTGGGTGAAACCCGAATTGGGAAAAGCCACCGTCAGGAAGGACTTGAGCGGGTTGACCACGTAGTTCTTCTTCATATAGTCGGCAGCCGCCTGCAGGTCTTCCGGCTCCAATTGCGACGGATGCTGTTTGCGGGCAAAGGCGGTCAAGGTTGCCAATCCAACATCGTAAAAAGGATGACCAGTATAGTCCAGATTTGATTTCATCTCACCTCCTTGTTTTTTTTAGAAGCAAACCCTGCAAAGCAAAAAATGACCCCTTCAGGTGTTGTTTTTCATTATAATCTTATCAAGAAAGAATGAAACGGAAGAAATACCTAAAAGGTATAGGAATTAATGACTAAATTGGGGCTGGAAAGATACCTGCCAGTCCAAGTCAAGTGAAATAATATCAAATGTTCAAAAAGTTTTGCTTTTGTCGGCGGACTTGATGAAACATGTTTTGATTTCCACGTTGGGCAGTGAGCCGCAAGGGGTTACTTGGTTGTTGGATTGGCTGCTAGCGAAGGCATATCCAATTGGCGAGGTAGTGGTCATTCACACGCAAGCGGGGTACATTGTTCGGGCGGCGGAGGCTCTTGCGGCTGAGTTTGCGACAGCCTACCCGGCAGTGCGTCTGCGCTTGCGTCCGCTGAGTGATGAGCAGCGTGCGGTGACGGACATTGCCTCTGACCGTGACATCTGGGCGCTGCTGCGCGCCTTTTACTGCGAAATCCGTGCGGCGCGGCGCGCCGGACAGACTGTTCATCTCAGTTTGGTCAGCGGGCGCAAGACAATGGCGGTCTTTGGAATGGTGGCGGCGCAGTTGCTGTTTAGCCGCGAGGATCGCATCTGGCATATGATTTCCAGCGCAGCTTGGGATGGGATAGAAAAGCGGATGCACCCTACAGCAGAAGACCGCTATGAGGTGATCCAAGTGCCGTTTCTGCGCTGGGGGGAGCAAGCGGCGGCGCGGTTGCTGCTGGAAGGGCCGGAAGACCCTTGGGAAACGCTGCTCAATCCGCCAGCGTATGCCGAAGCGGAGATGAAACGGCGTAAGCGTGATTTTTGGCAGCAATATCTGACTCCGGCTGAGCAGCAGGCAGCGCGGCTGCTGGTGCGGGAGGGATTGGATAATGTTGCTCTCGCCCGCCGGCTGGGTAAGTCGCCGCGCACGGTGGCAAATCAGCTTTCGCGGGTGTACCGTGCTTGTGAAGAGTGGCTGGGTATGCCGGTCAATCGAGCGGTGTTTATTGCTGAGTTTGCGCCGCTGTTCCGTGAGGAAGAATAGGAAAAAATTCCTAAAGATTTTGGTCATTTTGACCGTAGCGGCAGGTCACGCCTTGCGGTAAAGTATTCTAAAGCGGAGAAAAAAGGAGTAAAGCATGAGGAAGGTAGAGATCGAGTTAATGACGGTAACGCCGCTGTTTTTAGGTGGCAGCGAGCCGCGCGGTCAGCCGCCGGAACTGCGTCCGCCTTCATTTCGCGGGGCGATGCGCTACTGGTACCGCGCTGTGCTCGGCGGGGTGGTGGGGGATAAAAACCTGGAGGCGGTTCGTGCGTTGGAGTCGGCTGTGTTTGGCAGTACAGAAAGCGGCTCGCCAATCAACCTGCGGATCAGTGGGAACTTGAGGTATAAGCCGTACCCTATTCTGCCACATAAGAACTCAGGTAGTAGAAATGCTTTCAATCCTAATCAAACGTTTTGGTTGACAATGAACGCCAGCCCAACTTGTCCGGAGGTGGTTTGGGCGAATGCCTGCATGGCACTCAATCTGGCGCTGACTTTGGGCGGGATTGGTTTGCGTTCTCGACGCGGTATGGGCGGTTTGCAAGTGGTACAGAGCAGTGACTCACAATTAGTGCCGGTTTTCCCAAAACAAGAATCTGAAGTGGCAAGATTTGTTAAGATCGTTATCTGTTCATCAGTTCGGCATGCTCAGACTTTGGCTGCTTGCAAAAACATCGGCATTGTGGACAGGTTGCCAAAAGCCCCTACTGAATTTCCTTGTGCAGCCATGAATGCCGAAATTCGTCTGTCAGAGCGAATCAATGCCAGCAATGGGGTAGAAGCCGTAGCCGAGCTGATGCGCTGCTTCCCCAGCCAAAACTGGTTGGGAGGTGTCAACCCACGACAGGCTTCGCCAGTTTGGGCAAAAGTGCTGAACGTAGAAGAAAAGTATTATTTTCTCTTCACTTACCTTCCGTCTAAATTAATTCGCGGAACTAATCCCGACGAAGTGAAACGGCGGTTGGAATATATGAAATATAAAGGAGAAGTCATTAAGGTGAAAGGATGGAACCAGTGACTCACATGGCTCAAACCGCACTTGCAATCTTCACCTTCTCGCCGGTGCAGTCCTTCATCAGCGAGGCGCGCCGCGCTGAGGACCTGTTCAACGGCTCGGCAATCCTCTCGCGTCTGGCGTATGCTGCCGCTCAGGTTATTGGCCAGCAAAACCTGATTTACCCGCTGTCCATCTCGCCGGACGACATGCCCAACAAACTGGTGGCAGCTCTGCCGATCAACGAAGCGGAAGAGCGGCTCAGCAGAGCAGAACAAGCCTTCTTGCAGGAATGGCGTGCAATTGCTGATCAGGCTCGTCAGAACTGGTTCAAAATCGCTGCTGGTTCCAACATAGAACTCACCGATAAAGTATGGGAAGACATCTGGAAGCGGCAGGTGGTTCAGCGCCCGATTTGGCAGGTGTTTTGGGTTTATGTCCCGATGGACAGCGATTATACCAAGACTTATCGAGAAGCCAGCCGCCTGCTGGATGGGCTTAAGCACTCGCGCCTGTTCGAGCAGGGCGAGGAGGAGGGGGAAAAGGACAGCCTGAGCGGTCAGCGCTCGGCGCTGCACACGAAGGCTCCTGCCAACAAGCCGACCAGAGGCTGGACGAAGAAATACTGGGAGGGAATATCCAAAAGCATCCCTGCCTCGCTCGTCAAGCCGGGGGGCAAAGAGCGGCTGGACAGCATCGCTCTGGTCAAACGCTTTGCCGAACTGAAGCAGAACCGCCAGTTTCCTTCCACCAGCACGGTCGCAGGCTGGGATTTTTACCAGCTAGCCTGTCAAAAAGCCCCTGTCGCACTGCAGGCTCACAAACAGGCTTTGGATGACCTTGGGCTGTACCGCGCCCGCAAAGGTGACGCCATCTTCCCGTACGACCTAGATTTGCTGTTTGAGGAAACACTCACGCCCGAACGGATGAAGGACTCCTACAACAAGACCTTCACGGCCGAGCAACTGGAACCGGCGCAGCAAACCCTGCGCGGGCTGTACAAGGCACTGGGGGATACCCGCCCTTCACCCTATTATGCCCTGATCATGCTGGACGGGGATGGGATTGGCAAGAAGTTGCATTGCATGAAAGGCGTTGATGATCAAGCTGGGGAACGATTTCACCGCAATTTCAGTCAGGCTCTGGGCAGCTTTGCTAAGCAGACAGCCGGAGTGATCAAGCCGGGAAACGGCGGTTTTCTGGTGTATAACGGCGGAGACGATGTATTGTTGTTTGCCTCGTTGCAACAAGCGATTGGTTTGGCATGTCAGCTTTGCGCTGCTTATAAAAAAGCGGGTGCGCCAGTCATACAAGCTACTCTTTCTGGAGCAGTACTAATGGCTCATCACCTTTCACCGCTTTCACGCGCGCTTGCCGATCTGCGCGAGGCGGAGAAGCGCGCCAAATCGGTGCAGGCGGATGATTGGGGCAATAAGGATGTGCTGTGTGTGGCGCTCAACAGGCGCGGCGGTGAGCTGCTGTGGGCGCGCAGCAGTCCCGACCAGCTAACCAATTTTGACGCTGTCTGGGCTGCGCCTTTCCGCGAGGGTATGCTGGCTGACAGCTTACCTTACATGCTGAAGGAGGATTTACGCGTTGCTGAAAGTCTGCAGCTCGAAGCTGTGCGGGCACTGGTGCGTTACCGCTTCAAGCGGCAAGCCGAGCAGAAGTTTGCTGCTCAAGCTGTTAAGCTGGCAGATCAATGGCTGAAGTGGGTGGGCGTCATCGAAGCCAAGCTGAACACATACAGCTCTAAACCTGCTCCGGCGCATATCCGTCGAAGTGCGTTAGAAGAGGGTATCAACTGGTTGATCATTGCCCGCTTTTTGGCGAAAGGAGGAAGAGAATGACAGCTTATTTCATGGAAGCCGAAGATGTGCTGTTTTTCCGCGATGGACGCCCCTTCAATGCGGCTGAGGATCACCATGCGGTCAGCCGTTTTCCTCCGCCGCCTTCGGTGATTCAGGGCGTGATTCGCTCGCATTATCTGGTTCATAAAGGCATTCCACTCGAAAAGGACAAAATCCGCCAGGCGGTGGGCGATGCGGAAAACTTCAACGGTCTGCGGCTGAGCGCGCCGCTGCTGGCGCGCCGCCAGCCGGACGGCTGCCTGACGCGCTTTTTCCCAACCCCGGCGGATGCCTGCCCCTCGGACGATGGTCAACACATCCGGGCGCGGCAGATGGTCAGCTTCCGCCAACACAGCCACGCTGCCAGGGGCTTGACGCACCTGCTGGTTTCCCCGTCCAACAGCAACCCCCAAAAGGGTGATTTGGGCGGGTATCTGGACGAAAGCAGCTTCCAGGCTTACTTTTTCAACGGGCAGGCGGTCGCGACCGTCAAAGCCGGCCAGCTCTTCCAGCGGGAAGTGCGCGTGGGCATTGCCCTGGATGCGGTGCGGCGCTCTACGGAGAGCGGAAAATTGTACGAAGCCGAGTTCATCCGCCCGCAGGAGGGGGTGGGGATTTGGGTCGAAATGGACGGCTACCCCGATTTTCCCCAGCAGGGCGTGATGCGCGCCGGGGGCGAAGGGCGCGCCTTGCGTTACGGCACCGTCGCCCGGCAGGAATTTGCGGTTCAATTGGGCTGGAAGGTAGACCAGCCCCTGCCTTCCAATTTTAAGGTCTATTTTGTCAGTCCGGCTTATTTTGAGCAGGGCTGGAAACCGAAAGAGTGGGGTATTTTCTTTGATGGTCAGGTCGAGCTGATTGCGGCGGCGATGAGCGGTTATGAGGTGCTGGGTGGATATGACTTGCTGGAAAACAAACAAAAACCTGCCAGCCGCTGGCTGCCAGCCGGCAGTGTGTTTTATTTCCGCAGTCAGGGCAGCGTCCGCTTGAAATCGGCGGCACTGACCGGGCGCGGGGCTGAAATCGGCTATGGTCAGGTGGTCATCGGCGCATGGCAGCCGGTGGATGGCTGACCGCTTCAATTCAAATCAGGAGGATAAGCAACATGTTCAAAGAAAGCCGTATCTTGTTTTTATATGCTGAAACCGCCGTTCATGCCGGCAGCGGACGGGCGGCCGGCGGAGCAACCGACCTGCCCATTCAACGCGAGCGGGTCACTCAGTATCCGATGGTGCAGGCTTCCGGTTTGAAAGGGGCGCTGCGGGCGAACTTCCGCGAACACAATAATCTAAAAGATGATCATGAGCAGGTTGCGCAAATTTTTGGCAAAGCCGGCAGCGAGGAGAATAATTACGCTGGGGCTCTCTCGGTGGGGGATGCTCGCCTGTTGCTGCTGGCGGTGCGTTCACTAAAGGGTGTCTTTGCTTATACCACCAGCGCTCATGCGCTTTCGCTGCTGCGCCGCACGGTTGAGTTGGCTAGTCAGACCTTGGATTTACCGCAAATTCCCGCCCCCAAAGATGCCAACACTGCCCTGGTTGCGCCCGGTTCTGATCTCCTTCTACAAGGCAAGGTGATCCTTGAGGATTTCAGTTTCAATGCGCAGCCGCAGGAGGATGTTGCTAAAATTGCCCAATGGCTGGCCAGTAACGCTCTGCCGCAAGGATATGCCTTCCAGTATTGGCGTGATTCGCTGCCCAAACGGCTGTGCATCTTACCCGAGGACGCCTTCCGCGATTTCTGCCTGTATGCCACCGAGGTGCAAACCCACGTACGCATCGAGCCGGATAAGAAAACCGTGGCGAAAGGCGCGTTATGGACGGCAGAGTACCTGCCTGCCGATAGTTTGTTGTATGCACCGCTGTTCTTCACCGATGCGCGCACCAATACCAATGGCAAAACGGTTGAGGCGGTGATTAGGGAATTTGATTATCTGAATGGCAGCCACCTGCAAGTGGGCGGTGATGAGACGACCGGTCAGGGATGGGTGGCGGCGCGGATTTACGGAGGTTGACCATGAGCGAAAATAATCCATCCATCGTCCGCACCCTGGAGCAGCAGCGCGCCGCGCACGCCTGGCAGCAAATTCAACAGGGCAAGACCACGACAAAGCAGAAGGAGTTAAAAAGTCTGGCGCGCAGCGCGCCGGCCAGCATCCAAAGCAGCGGGCTGGGGCAAACGGTGGCATTTTGGAAGGCCAAAGGTGAGGAGGAGCATCATCGGGTTTTGTACGCTGCGTTGGAGGGCTGGCTGAAAGACCAGCTGCATTTTTCTGCATCCTTGCTGGAGTGGATTGCCAGTCAGGCTTCCAGCGCCGATTATCGCTACGCCACCGCTGAAGCGCTGGCCTATCTGAGCTGGTACAAACGCTTTGCCGAAGCTGAGCTGGAGGGAGAATAATCTATGAAGGGTAACCAGGCAAAAAAAGGAAACGCGCCAAAACCACCCGGCGGGGGTACGGCGGGCGCTTCCGGCGCGCCAGCGGGCGTTATACAATATCCCCTGCAAAAAGATACAGCAGGGGTTTTCAGATCTGCCAACAAATCCGTTTTGAATCCCGGTTTGATTTTCGACCGGTTTGCCCCAGATTTGAACAAAGCCGGACATCAAAAAGAAGGATGGAAAAAAAGAGCGCTGAACGATGCAGCGGTTAAGCCGGATGGCCGGGTCCTGTCCGCCTATCTGGCCCGCTGGCAGGCGCTGGCAGAGGCGGCAGGAGCGAAACCCTTTCAACTCAAAACCGACTGGCGTTTCATTCCCGGTTTAGGGCGCAAGAGCGCGCTGGAAATCGGTTTCAATTTTCACCGCTACGGCTTCCCCTGCCTGCCCGGCAGCGCAGTCAAGGGCATTGCCCGCACACAGGCGCTGTTTGAGCTGGCCGAAAGTCTGCCGCTGAGCGGTGAGCAGGGGCAAACCCTGAATGACCTCGATAAACTGCTGGAAAAAGCGCAGGAAGACTTCGAAAAGGAAGTCAAGAAGACCCAGTGGAAACTGTTGAATGATAGGATGCAGGAAGCGCAGGATTTCCGCGCCGTTTTCGGCACGTTGGAAGCCGCCGGCGGGGCGATTTTCTTTGAGGCCATCCCGCAGGATGCCTTTGCGCTGGAATTGGACATCATGAACCCGCACTACGGCCCTTATTATCAGGGTAAAGAAGCGCCGGCAGACTGGCACAACCCGGTGCCGGTCGGCTTTCTGGCCGTGCCGGCCGATAAGGTGTTTCATTTTGCGGTTGGCTGGCGCGCCGCGGCGCCCAACGCCGAACAACTGCGGCCGAAAGCCGAGGAATGGCTAAAAAAAGGCCTGCAGGAATTGGGCGCCGGGGCAAAGACGGCTGCCGGTTACGGGTATTTCAAATAAAACTGGGCGGGGCGGCAAATGCGGCTTGCCGGTGAGTGCCGTCCCTGTCCTCTCTGCGGAGGATGTAAAGGTAAATCCCATGAATCTGGTGTGTTTGATTGGCCAGCAGCCCATCCCCAACCTGCTGCCGATTCTTCATCTCAAACCGCAGCAGGTGTTGCTGGTGCATACCGGCAACGAAGGCAGCTTCAAAGCCGCGCGGCGGCTGCAGAAATTGAGCGCTCAGAAACAAATTGCCGTTGAGTTGTTGAACGTCGGCGACGCCTACCGTTTGAAAGAAATCTATGACAAACTGCGGCAAAGAGTCAATAGCCAGCTGGAAGCTGATTGGTGTTTTAACCTAACCGGCGGCACCAAACTAATGTCGCTGGCGGCAACGCAGGCGGCTGCCGATTTCAACCTGCCGTGTGTCTATTACCAGACCGAAGCCGAACGGCAACAGCAAGTGGGCAAGCTGCTGTATTACCGCTTTGAAGAACGCCGATTGATCGAAGATCCCAGCGGCGGGGAAGTTTTGCTGCCCTTGCTGACGTTGGATGACTACCTGCGCGCTCATCTGGACGATTACACTTGCCGAGAACAAAGTGACTCGAAATTAGAGGAAGCCGTGTATCAAGCGCTGCAGCCGCATGTAGATGAAATTCTGTGTAATGTTCGTCCGGAGGGAGTCAAAGACCAGGTGGAAATTGACCTGCTCATCCGCATTGGCAATCAGGTGGGGGTGATTGAAGTCAAGTCCGGCGGAAAGGGCAGCGGTAAGAAGGCAGTAGATCAACTGACCACCGCAGCCGCCCGCGAATATCTCGGCACCTATGCCTTGCGCTTTCTTGTCACGCAGTGGGCACAGGAGGATCGCCTTAAGGAGTTAGCAAAAGCGCTAAGGGTCAATGTTATTGAGCTGCGAGACTATTGTGGAAAGCCTCCTCTAAACCAGCAGGACAAGCACAATTTGCTTACCGCTATTCGGCAAAGGATGCCTAAATTCCAGTAGCTTGAGAGGGGAATTCACACAGATGATCGTCGTTAATTTTTCACATCCGCTTTCCGAAGAACAGATAGGTCAGATTGAACAAATCACCGGTCAGCCGGTAAAAAAAGTGCTTGAGATTCACAGTCAGATTGATCCGCAAGAGTCTTTGGAAGACCAAGTGCTGCGCATGGTGGATCAGGTTCAGCTTTCGGCAGAGGAATGGCAGAATGCTCCTATTCTGATTAACCCGCCCTCGTTGAACTTTACTGCCCTCATGCTGGTTGGTGACCTGCATGGACGAATGGGCTTTTTCCCAGCTTTTTTGCGTTTGCGTCCGGTGAAAGGAGCTCTTCCGCCGCGCTTTGAAGTGGCTGAAGTGCTGGATCTTCACAGCATTCGCGAAAAAGCGCGCTTACGACGCAGCGAAAGGAGGGGAGGATGAACTTGCCTACTTCGCAGCCGCCGCAATCCGGTTTTCCGCTGACCGCATTGCGCCTTCGCTTTGAGTGCTGCTCTGTTACCGACCTTGAGTTGGGCGGGCTGCGGGCGGGGATACGCTTGCGTGGTGCGCTGTTGAATGTTATGAACCGTTCGATTTGTGCCCTTTCACCTTTTGTGCCAGCAGAGCGGATGCACATTGACCCGCAGCATGTTGAGAATTGTCCGGTCTGTTGGCTGCAACTGTATGAACCGCATCCCGGGCAGGCACGACGGGCATTCGCTTTGCAGCCTCCCGTTCATCTGCCTGCCCGCCTGCCGGCGGGAACTCCCTTTTCGTTCGTCATTACGTTGATAGGCAAAGGGCAGGATTATCTGCCGTACTTTTTGCTGGCGGTTAGAGAGATTGGCGAAGTAGGTGTGGGTAAGGGACGCGGGCGTTTTAGCTTACAACGGGCATCTTCTGAATATCTGGACGGACAGTCCACGCTGATTTGGAGTGAGAATGAAGCGGTCATTCGGCTACCGAATCGCTGCATCCAACATTCAGACGTAGTCCGCTGTGCAGAAAGCATGAAGGAAAGGCTGAATGGTGGCGAAACCCTAACAGTATCTTTCCTAACGCCCTTAAGAGTTGTATATGAGGATCGGTTGCTGAAAGTACCGCGTTTTGAAGCTCTCTTTGACGCATTGCTCAAGCGGTTAGACGAGCTGGCAGAAGTGTACGCTGAGGGGTATCAACGCGGGTACAATGAGCGGGTGCGGCTTCGCCAGCTTGCCCGGCAAGTAAGTTTGACGGAAAATCATACCCAATGGGTGGAACTTTCCAGTTCATCCAGCCGCAGCGGGCGCGAGACATGGATTAGTGGATTGGTTGGACGAGCGATCTATCAGGCGCCGGTTGAGGTATGGCATGAGTTAGTTGAATGGATAGTTTGGGCAGAGATTGTTCAAATTGGCAAGGACACCGTCAAAGGTAACGGTGTCGTGCGTATATTGGAGACCGAGGGCTGAAAAGTTTACCAGCTCATGCCTTTTGATTGAATGCTTTTCGCCGCGCGAGGCGCGCCCCAAACCGATAGAGTGAGGGGGAACAAAAAGCCAAAAGGCTGTGCCCGCCGCAGACACAGCCTTAAGGAGAAGGAGGAAAAAACGTGAATCCTGTTGTAGAGCAGCTCGCCCCTGCTTTATTGTGATATTTGTAAACCTTCGTTCTGTACAAAGCGTTCCACTGCCGGACTAGCTGGCACACTGATCATACGTGGCGACTCAAGAAGGGAACGCCGCAGGATAAAATGATACACTCGTGGACCGTTCTCACTCCAGCGCGGGCGCAGGTAAACCGGCTCTTCAATCCGCCATCCCATATCCAGTGCCGAGAGCAGAAGCTGAAAGCGGGGGTCCATGCCGCCCGCTGGACGGTCGGGCTGCTGGAGCAACTGCCAGTTATCTTCTTTTTGAATGTTAGAGTCGATTGCCGGCATAAGTCCTACTTTCACGGCTGAAATGACCTTGCCGCGTCAAGGTTTGGTTAACGGCGCCACAGCGGCGTTCAACGGATGTCTTTGCTGCTGTGAAACTGGTTTTGATATCTGTCGTTATCGTACCACTGCAAAATTATTGGCAAATAAAGGGAATGTTAAGAAAAGTGATACGACTTTGTAAACAATAGGTTAATTCGACAGAGGGCTTAAGACCAAATTCTCCCGCAAGGCGCTTACCTGCGGGAAGAACGCTGAAGGAACAAACAGCTCCTCGACCTGGACTCGAACCAGGAACCTAGCGGTTAACAGCCGCCCGCTCTGCCGATTGAGCTATCGAGGAAGGTAATGCAAATTATATGCGGCTGGGCGTGATGTGTCAAGTGAACTCATTGCCACAACGGCGCAGCCCCGCCGGGTCTTACCAGTGTTTGGCACGGCAAGAAATAACATGGGTAAAGAAAGGATACAGTTTCACTATTCAAATCTGCTCTTAGCCTTGCTATAATTGACACAGAGAAATGCAATGCAAATCGTTGACCTGAATTCAGAAGAGCATTTACTGTATGAAGCGGCTGCCCTGTTGTGCGAGGGCTTCAGCCACATGTTTCAATCCCCGTGGAGCGACCTGCAGGCGGCGCTGGCAGAGGCGCGCGCCTCTCTGCGTCCAGATGGCATCAGCCGGGCGGCGCTGGACGAAGACGGTTGCGTCGTCGGCTGGATCGCCGCCGCGCCGTTCTACAACGGCTTTGTCTGGGAAATTCACCCGCTGGTTGTCGCCGGCAATCGGCGCGGGCAGGGCATCGGCAGAAGACTGGTTGAGGATGTGGCACGACTCGCCGCAGGGCGCGGCGGGGTGACGCTCTGGGTGGGGACGGATGACGAGGATGAACGCACCTCGCTGGGCGGGATTGATTTGTATCCTGACCCACTGGCGCATCTCGCCCGCATCCGTAACCTGAAGCACCATCCCTATACGTTTTATCAGCGGTTGGGATTTGTGCTGGCGGGTGTACTGCCGGATGCCAACGGCTTTGGCAAACCGGATATTTTCCTCGCCCGGCGCATTGCTCCACCCCTAGAAGATACTTTATCCGCATAGAAGGGAGCAATAGAAGAACGAACGATGTCACAAAATTTAAGTGCCAGCGCAAAACGCGTACAGCAGGCTCTTGCCGAACTGGGGCTGGATTTGGAGGTGGTCGAATTGCCTGCTTCCACCCGCACTGCCCAGGAGGCTGCCGCCGCCATCGGTTGTGAGGTGGGACAAATTGTCAAATCCATTGTCTTTCGCGGCAAGCACACCGATACTCCTTTTCTGGTGGTTGCCAGTGGCAGCAACCGCGTGAACGAAAAACGCCTCTCTACCTACGTTGGTGAGCCGGTGGAAAAAGCCGACGCTAAATTTGTGCGCGCCCACACCGGTTACGCCATTGGCGGGGTGCCGCCGGTCGGTCATGACTGGCACCTGTTGACTTTTGTAGATGAAGACCTGTTTCAATATGAGGAAATCTGGGCGGCAGCCGGCACGCCGCATGCCGTGTTTCGCCTGACACCCGCTGATTTGGAGCAGATGACTGGCGGACAAATCGTGGAAATCAAGTGAACCGTGCCTGAAGCGGGGTCTCCTTTCAGGAGGTATCGATGAACGGCGGTTTTACCATTCGAAGAGCAACGCTTGAAGATGCCGGCGCCATTGCCGAAGTACTGCGCTCGGTTGAGTATTTCACCAATCTGAGCGAATTGCCTTTTGGAGAGTGTTGTCAGCGGGTAGCTCAGCACTTGCAGGATTGCCTGTCGGATGATAGCCACTCGGTATATGTGGCGCTGGATGAACATCAGCGTGTGGTGGGGTATATCTCGGTGCACTGGCTGCCCTACCTTTTTCTGCCTGGACCGGAGGGATATATCTCTGAGTTGTTTGTTCACGCCTGGGCGCGCGGACAGGGCGCCGGCAGTCAGCTTCTAACCGAAGTGAAGCGGGAAGCCGAAGCGCGCGGCTGTCACCGCCTGTCTTTGATCAACATCCGCAAGCGCGAATCGTATCGGCGCGGTTTTTACCGCAAGGATGGCTGGATCGAGCGTGAAGATGCCGCTAATTTTGTGTACACCTTTGAGCGCGACTGACTGAATGACCACCCGTTTTCAACGAATCCTCTGGCTCTCGGCTGCGGAAGCAGCCGCGAGTTTTGTCTTGCTGAGCGCAAATCTTGTTCTTTATGGTTTCTCCGCCGGACGGTTGCTGCTGGCTGGCGTTGCCTTGCTGTTGACGCTGGGGCTGGGCGTGCTGGCGTATTCTGCACAGCGCGGCAAGAGCCGGGCAAGTGACCTGTGCATACGTCTGGATGCCCGCCTGAGACAGGGCGAAAATCTGATTGCACTCACCGTTCTTCTGCTGATCGTTTTTGTCTCTACTTTGTGGATCGTTCTTTTGTTTGCCACGCCGCTATCCTATCGCCTGCAGGACTGGCTGTTTCCGTACCCCTTGTTCTGGACGCGGCTGGTGGATGTTGGACGTGCGCTGTTTCAGCGCGCCTATCCATTGGTTGGCTGGACGGGGCTGGCAGCGCTACAAGTGTTTATCGGGCTTTACCTCTCTTATCCGGCACAATATACCCAAAGCTGGCGGGATGGCACAGTCTATCGAGCGCTGTTGGTGGTTCTGGCTGGCGCACTGGCGCTTTTTCACTGGGTTGTGCTGGTGTTTCAGCTTAAGATTTTCCTCGTCATCCGCGCTTGGAAGTGGTACTTTACCGAAAAGCCGCTGGCAGACGGGGCTTCTGTGGTTTTGCCGGGGCTTGCGGCGGCGCTTTTTTTGGCGACTGCGCTGATTGTGCGTGCGCCGCGCCCGTTCTGGCGCAGTCTGGCGCTGTTGGTGGCGTTGGGTTACATCTTACAGGTGGGTTTTGTCGGGTTCGTCGAAGGCGGCGGGTTTGAGAATATTCGATTGAAATATGCCGATTCGATTTTCAACGGCTATGCCCGCGCCGCCGCCGAACAACCGCCCATGTTTGCAGCTTTGCGGGAATATGAAGCTCGCTACGGCACAGACCGCTATCTGGGCACCAAACCGCCCGGTGTCCTTGTGCCCTACCTGCTGACCCAGCGGCTGGCAGATGCTTTTCAGCCGCAAACCACCTCGGAAGGACGTTTTGCCGCCCAAACCAGTCTGGCGGCTCGCCTCTATCCGCTGATTGCCTTCCTGTTGCCGGCGGTGCTGTTCTTTCTGGCGCGGCAGCTAATCCAGCCGGAAGAAGATGCTCTCCTGCCGGGACTGCTTTATATCACCGCACCGAATGTGATCCTAATCCCCCTTTTCCTGGATCAAGTGCTGTATCCACTGCTGTTTGTGCTGGTTTTACTGCTGGTTCAGCGTTCCCTGCACCAGCCTTCTTTCCGCTGGGGCTTTGCTGCCGGCGCGTCGATGTATCTGGCATGGTATTTTACGTTTTCGCTTTTACCGCTTTTGCCGCTGGCTGTCTTGTGGATCGTGCTGGAAGGTTGGCGGCGGAGAGAGGGCTGGTTTCTCTTGCCTCAGCGGCGTTTGGCGCTGGCAGGGTTAGCGGCAGGACTGCTGGCGCTGGTTCTGGCGCTGGGCGCGTTGTTGAACTACAATCCGGTTCTGCGTTTCAGCCGCGCCATCACTAATCATCAGACCACCCATACGTTTAACACACCGCTGGAAAGGGCGCTGAATGCTTTGGAGTTGAACAGCGCTGAACAGGTTGCCTACTGCGGTTTCCCATTGATTCTGCTGACACTTTCCCGCATAGGACGGGCGGGACTGGCTTTTCTGCGCCGCCGGGCGGTAACGCTGGACGCGCTGGCGCTGGCGTTGCTGGCAACGTATCTGATGATGAATGTGTTTGGCTCAACCAACGGGGAGACGCAGCGCCTGTTTTTGTTTTTAGTGCCTTTGTTTGCCCTGTTTGCTGCCGAAGAAGCCAAAACCCTTTTCCGCAAAAAAGAGATGGGGTTTTATTATCTTCTGGCGCTGCAATTAACCATCGCCGTACTGCTCTATCACTATCAAGATTTTTACGGATAGCTTTATGGACATAATGACTGCAATGATCGTCTTTTCGCTGGTGCTGGCAGTGCTTGGCGCTTTTGGACCGCTGTTGATCGCTTTGTTCCCCTGGGTCGGTATTCAAACGCTATACCGTCCACAGCGCTGGCGCCCTTTGTTTGCTCTATTTGCAGTGCTGTGGTCGTTCGCGCCGTTGGCGGCACAGCCCACTTTGGGCACTGCGCTGGTGTTTGTTATTTGTCTGGTGCTGGCGGTGTTGCAGTTTTTTCTCAAGCCTAATTTGCTGTTACGTGTGCTGGATGCCCCGAACCATATTCCGGCGTCTGCTGCCTCTCTTTCTCATGATGAGCGGGTCGTCGGGATTGTCGTCCAGGATGTAGCGATTGCCTATCCCCTGAGGCTGTTGGTGAATCACCCTGTGATCAACGATAATGCAGGTAAAACGTCTCTGCTCATCGCCTGGTGTGCTTTCTGCAACAGCGCGCGGGTCTATCGAGCAGCCGCCAAAGGACAGATGCTGACCTTTGAAGCTGCCGGTTTCTGGCGGCGCAATCTGGTATTGCGTGACCGGCAGACGCAAACCCTCTGGCAGCACGCCAGCGGTGAGACGTTAATCGGCGCACTGCATGTCGCCGGGCTGGAGGAGCAGGATGTTGTGCTTTGCACGTGGGAGAGCTGGCGGGACGAACATCCGAACACCCTGGTGGCAATGGCGCCTGCGGATGTCCACGCCGGCTATCTCTCTGGCAAGCGCTTGAGTCGGCTTGCCTGCCGCGTTCGGCTGGGCGGGCTTTCACCGCTCGACCGCCGGCTGGATGGATATGCTGAAGTGGCTGGCTTGATTGCGCTGGGCGTGATCCGCGCCTATCCGCTGGAGATTTTGCGGGAGCGCCGCCTGATTCACGATGAATTGAATGAGAAGCCGGTCGCACTGCTGTATGATGCCGGCGAGGATCGGGTGAGCGCCTTTTTATTGCCTCAAGCGGCGCGTCTGGAATTACAGGGCAATCAGCTTATCGCTGGCGTACAGCGCTGGAACCTGCTGGGCAAGCCGTTAAGCGAGGACACATTGCCGCTGCGCCCGCTGGCGGTGCGGCGGGAGCGGTGGCTGTGCTGGAGCGAATTCCAGCCCCGCAGCAGCCTTTACCAGCCCCCGGACGGCTCTTCTGCCAGTCTAGCCAGATAGCGCTCGGCGACTTCCAGAATAACCACATCCGCCTGTTCTTGCTCAATGATGTCCATCTCCACCAGATAGGGGATTGCCAGATAAGAGGAGATATACACGGCGCGGCTGAAATGTGCCGAAAGAAAGGGGATGAGACTATTCGCAAAGGAGTCGCGAAACATGACCGCCCTCGGCAGAGCTGAACCGTTGATTTCGCTCGCCACCCAACCGTTGGGCTGATTGGACAAAAATTGTGCCGGATAGGGCTGGCGCGGATGCCAGGTTTCAGCGGTTTCGCTCAGCGGCGGGTCAATCAGCAGCAAATGGGAAAGATCGCCGCGGATGGTCTCTTGCCGCAGCTCAAATTGGTCTGCCTGCCAGGCTTGTAAAACTGGACCGCTGGCAGCCATTCTCTCCAGCATGGCGCGATAGACCAGAAATGCGCCGCGCTCGTTCCAATGCGTATCCGTGCGGTAATAAACGGGGTGATCGGCTTTTTCATCTAAAAGGATCGGACGCGGGTCGAGGATGGCAACCGGGCTGTCCTGCATTGCCTGCATGAGCTGATCAAAGCGGCAGGGGCGGTCGCTCCGATGGATAAACGGCGGCAGGTGTTCCGGGTAGATGCGTTCTTTGTTGGGCGCAATCACCACCAGCAAAGAACGCCCCTGCGCCTTCAGGAGGTCGTTCAGGCGTTCCAGATTGGTGCGCAGACGCGCCAGTTCTTGCGGTTGAAATGGCTGAACGCACTGATAATCATCCAGATTGCCCTCGCCGGTGTAATACAGCCAGCCGTTCAGCCCAACCAGTACCTGTGGAAACACCCGCACACCCAAAGCGTCATAAAGAAAATCATAGTACAGGGTGAGCAGACGCGAGCGCTGCCAGAATTGTTCGCCGAATTGTTTTTCATAGGCGGCGGGAAACTCAAGCGCCGTTTTGAGCTGCTGGCGGATACTGCCAGGGGAAGCAAGCGGGCTTTGCGGATCAGGTAAACCGCCTCCAGCCAGCGGCACTGCCAGCAGCGCCAGAAAGAGCAGGACGAAGAGCACGGGCTTTTGTTTCGGCATCAAAACTTTCCGTAAATATAAGGCTGATAGGTCGCCGCCGAGAGGACAAAGACGCTTACAATCAACAACCCCAGTAGAGCAGCATCCCGAAAAATACCGCCCGCTATTGCCAGACGAGGGCGTTCCGCGGTGAGGCTGCTCCAGCGCTTTTTCAGCCAGGGGATGACTGGCAGTGAGAAGATCACTCCAGCCGCCATCGCCAGCCAGAGCGGCGCCTCCGGCGGCGGCAGGATGGAAAAAGGCGGGGTGTGCGCTTCCGTCAGCCCAAGCATGGACTTGAGGAAACCCAGCGCATAGGCGGGTGTGCTGGAGCGGAAAAATACCCAGCCGACCATGATGATCAGCATCGCGTACAGATGCTGAAAGACGACGGGCAGACGTTTCAAGATTTTGCCAGGGCTGCCCGCTTCCAGTGCAATGGCGGTGCCGTGCAGCCCGCCCCAGAGAATGAAGTTGGGCGTTACACCGTGCCAAAGACCGGTCAGCACAAAGACGATGAGGATATTGACCGACTGGCGCAGTCCGCCTCTGCCGTGCCGCCGTCGTTCCAGCGGGTAAAAGATATACTCGCGAAACCAGCCGGAAAGGGTGATATGCCAGCGCCGCCAGAATTCGCTCAGGCTTTTGGCGATATAGGGATAGTTGAAGTTCTCCGCAAAGTTGAAGCCCGCCATGCGTCCCAGACCGATTGCCATATCGGTATAACCGCTGAAGTCGTAATAGATTTGCAGGGTATAAGCCAGCAAAACCAGCCATGCGCTACCGGCAGGCAGGCTGGGGACAGAGAGGGCAAACACGCCGTAATCGGTCAGCGGGCGGAGCATATCAGCGATGAGAGTTTTCTTTGCCAGCCCGAGGATAAAGCGCCGTGCGCCGTCTGCCATGCCCTGTGCGGTCACGGCGCGGTCGGCAATCTGCCCGGCGATTTCGCGGTAGCGCACAATCGGACCAGCGATCAGCTTTGGAAACAAAAGCAGGTACAGTGCATAGGGGAAAAAGCGTTCAATGCGCTCGCCGCGTCCCTGATAAGCATCCACCAGCGAAGCCACTGCCTGAAAAGTGAGAAACGACAACCCCAGTGGGAAGGTCAAATGGTTTTGCAGGTAAAGCGTTAGAGAAGGCGGCAGAGCGGCTTCAGCCGCCAATACCATCCAGTAACGCACGATGATTTTGAAAAACGCCAGCGTGCCGATGTTGAAAACGATACCCAGCCAGAGCGCGCGCCGCGCTGCCAGCGGACGCGCTGTTCTCTGCCCTGCCAGACGCGCAAACCAGAAGTTGAGCAGCAGGGTCAAGAGCAGGAGAGGAAAATACAGCGGTGCCGCCCAGAGATAGAAAGCCAGACTGGCGGTCAACAGCCAGCCGTTGCGCAGACGTCCGCCAGCCAGCAGATAGACGAGTAGAAAAACGGGCAGGAAAACGAAAAGGAACAGCGGGGCGTTGAAGCTCACAGCCTTGATTATACCTGAACGGCAGGGCGTCAGGACGAGACAGACAGACGATAGCCGCCGTCCGCTTCGCTCAACAGAAAGACAGGAGATTGGGGGTCGGGTTCGATCTTCTGGCGCAGTAAGTTAATGATGGCTGCGACCATACGCGCCGCGCTTTCACTTCTGCTTCCGCCCAGCGCTTCCTGTAGTTGTTCAACAGAAACAACCTGATTGGGGTGTTCTGCCAGCCGTCGCAAAATTTCGTATTCAGGACGGCTCAATGCCAGCTCACAGCCGTCCAGGATAACTGCGCGGCGGTTAGGGTCAATCGTGAGGTTGCCAAAGCGATAGGCTGGCTGACTTTCTGTCCGAGCGGCGTGGCGCATTGCCAGACGAATGCGTGCCAGCAGTTCGCCCACGCCAAAGGGTTTGGTCAGATAGTCATCTGCTCCGGCATCCAGAGCGTTGATTTTGTCGCTCTCATCCTGATTGGAGGAAAGGATGAGGATAGGCACTTCTGTCCAGGCGCAGTTGGCGGGTGATTTGAATGCCGTCTGTATCCGGCAGGATCAGGTCAAGGATAATAAGCTGTGGGCGGTAAGCATGAACAACTTGCAGGGCTTCCTTCCCGCTGGCAACTTCCATGCTTTGATACCCCGCGCTGGATAGCGCAACACGCAGATAGCGCCGTATTGTGCGGTCATCGTCAACCACCAGGACACGCATCTCGTCAAGCCGCATAGCAATCGTTTCCCGCCACGCTCAAAACAATTATACTGAAAATCGGCAAGGATGACAAATTTGCCGCTTTCAATCACGCTTACTTCTGCACGTTTGCTTTACTACATTACTGCTTTTCCCGAATTAAAGCGCACCAGTTTCTCCCAATCAATTGCTCCGTCGGCACAGAAATCCTGAATGAACTCTTGCGTGAACAGATTGACGATGCGAGCATATTCTTGCTGAAAGGCTTGATTGCGTTCGCGGGCGCGGTGACCTAACGGCTCGATAATATCCAGGTATAGACGTTCATTTCCAGAGATGAATTCCCAAAATGCCTGACCGCATAATTTTAGATAATCCCCTTTATCTGGCTGCTGATCAATGCCATAACAACAACCATTGATTGCTTGAACGCGGATGTTGTTCTGACCGGTGCGCAAAATGCGCTGTGCCTTTTTGAAATTATCCACCATGCGCTTGACCTGACTGCTATTACCCCAGTTTGGGCCAGATTTGACAGAAATCAAATATAACGTTTCCCCTTGTCTGAATTCCAGGTCTATTCCTTCCGCAGAAGACTTTCGTCCCCCATATACCTGTGAACAAACAAATATGGCTAACTTTTCCAGAAACTCCCCAAAGATCGTTTCTTCTTGTGAAGAAAGATGGGCATCTAAAAGCAGTTTTACCAAGTCATGAGCGTCCTGAATGTATTTGGCTTTGAACAGATATGGGTTTTTGCGTTTCAAAACCTGTTTGAGTCTGAGGGAACGCAGGCTGGCGATGCGCCTGGAGTGAAATTCACCGATATTTTGTTCTACAAAGGTGACCACATCATTCAGATTTAGCGGTGTCATATTTTTTCCCCTCTTCAAGCAAGATTAATTGCTGGGGCATGACTTCAATCAGCGGATAGATGCCCTGCTGTGCCAGAGCAAAATACTCTGGCAGGATTTCAATACCGATAGCGTTTCGCTCCATGCGTTGAGCCACGCGGATCGTTGTTCCGGAGCCCATAAATGGATCTAACACCCAATCGCCTTTGCGGGTGAAGAGTTTAATAAACCATTCGGGCAAATCTTCTGGAAAGACCGCACTGTGATTGCGGTTTTTGGTTTCCGTAGCCAGATGCAAAACATTGGTGGGATACACCATTCGCCTGCCAAGCCAATTCGCAACCCGTTTGCCAAATCCGCTTCCGGCGCGCGAGGGGTCTCGCACCATATCGGTCGGGCTGAGCTTCTTCAGCCTGCGTTCAGCCCAATCGCCCATTGGCAACATGACCTCTTCCTGATACATGTGAAAACGGCGTTGCTTATTGAATTGGAGCAGGCGTTCCCACGCATCTCGGAAGCGGTTGGGCCACTTGCCCGGGTAGGAATTCTTCTTGTGCCAGATGAATTCTTCTGTCCATAGCCAGCCCTGACGGCGCATGGCAAGGATTAACTCGATGACGTATGTGTGACGCTCGCCGTTGACCACCTTTTCCTTGATGTTCAATACAAATGTTCCGGTCGGCTTCAACACGCGCAGCAATTCCGCTGAAATGGGCAAAAACCACTTCACATATTCGTCTGGCTTGATGCCACCGTAGGTATGTGCCCGGCTGTCTGCGTAAGGCGGGGAGGTAAAAATTAAGTCAATGGAATTATCGGAGAGGTCTTTCAGTTTCTCCCGACAATCACCGAGAATCAGACGCGCTTCAATTGACATACTTAAAATTATATTCCAGATTATCCCCACAAATTGCCAGACTTTACTCAGGCTTAAGTTGTTCTGCCTGTGCGCGCAGGAACACTCCGTTTTGAGAGGGGTCGCGCAGGAATAGCCCGTCCTCCATGCGTTCGTAAGGAACGCCGGCGGTCTCCAGACGCCCGGCAATTTCGTTCAGCGCTGTCAGATCGGGCAGGTCAAAGGCGATGTACAACAAGCCCAATGCATCGGGCGGGGGAGGCGGCGCGCCCTCCCCCTGCTAGGTGTTATAACCAATGTGATGGTGATAGCCGCCTGCGGATACAGTACCCATCTGAAAGCGGCGTGCTGTCCCCATATCATCAAAACCAAGCAGACCGTGATAAAAACGCCGTGTTGTTTCAAGGCTGGAGACGTAGAGGTGAAAGTGACCGATGCGCGTTTCCGGCGGAACAGGGACATTGAGGCGGTCCTCCTGATTCAAATGAACAAACAATTCCTCCAGGTCGAGCGGTTCTCGCCCGTTGCTAGGCGTTCCATCGGCGCGTCGGGCAAGCAGCTCGCCATTCTCAAGGGTGAAAATTCCGTCTTCCGGCGACTCACAGTACAACTCAATATTGTTTCCTTCCGGGTCATCGAGGTAGGTGGTCTTGGTCATGATGTGGTCGGTCGGGTAGTTTGGGTAACGCAGGGCAAATAAACGCGCCACTGCCCGCGCCAGTTCGCGCCGATTGGGGAAGAGAATGGCAAAATGGTAAAGCCCAGTCACGCCGCGGTAGCGTTTCCCGTTCTGAATTTGAGTCAAGCGCACCAGATCGCGCCCGGCATTCCCCAACCCGGCGCTATTTTCGCTTTGCCAGTTGACTTCCAATCCGATCACCTGCCGGTAAAACGCCAGTTGTTTCTCTAGACTGGTGACCTTGAGATGAACAAAGCCTGGTTTGGTATCCATAGGGATGCGGTGGGGCGAGATAGCCACAGGTCGGGGAATCTGAAATAAGGTCATCAGAACCCCAGATTTTCCTTGACCAGTATCAAGGTAACACGCTCCGGCATGACTTCGCGGTGTACGATCAGCAGTTTGCTGATGAAGCTATTCATGCCATATACTCTTAAGGCTCGCTCGTCCTCCAGCGGAAGGGTGTATTCGCGAATGCGCTTGAATGCCTCATCAAGATTGGAGACGATTTTCTGTGTGCCGGCAATCCAGATCACGCGCGCCGCGGACGCTGCATATGGGGCAAGCTGACTGCCGGTATTTGAAGCGATGACCACGGCGCCGTCTTCGGTTACAGCATGAACACTGCCAACGATGTATTCGGGAATGGCGCCCATTTTGATCATCTCGCGCCTTTGTGTCTGGGGGTCCATGCCGGCAAGTTTCACCCGCACCGAGTTGTAGCGCCCGTCCGGACGGTCAATCTCATCGGTGAGCCCAAGCTGTGAGAGGGTGGTTGACGAGGCGGTGAACACTTCTGCGCCGGCGGGGATAAGTTCATGCAGTTTGGCTTTTGCCTCTTCACCGTTTGCAGCGATGAAGACGCGGATGCCGTTGGATTCCAGCGCCTTGGCAGTGCGTTCAATTTGCTCGTCGCTGGCTAAGCGCGCGTAAGCGGGATTTGGGGTAAGTTTTGATTGGGTGCTCATGATATTCTCCGACAGGTTATTTGTAAGTTTATTTGAAACTTTTGGGTGTTGATTTTCTTTTTGCATTGTGTTACTATACACGCGTTGATTATAAGATGATCGTTGCTTATTAAATAATAGTTGTATAACCTCGTCAACCACCAAATGAGGCTATATGTTGTAAAAACAACAAAGGATTGGAAATGTTGAAAACAGCCTCTTCTGAAGAAAAGCTTGACCCACGTGTTAAGCGTACGCGCAGATTGATCCGTCAGGCTTTCATGGAATTGCTTGCCGAAAAGAGTTTTCAATCCATCACGGTACAGGATATTACCCAAAAAGCAGAGGTCAACCGCGCCACGTTTTACGCACATTTTCCCGATAAATATGCCCTGCTGGAAGATACCGTCCAACACGCTTTCCGTCAGGAACTGGAAAAGCGCACCTTGAATGCATGCCGCTATAGCAAAGAAAACCTGCGTGCTCTGATCGTGACCGTCTGCGAATTCATTGCACAATCCGATGAACACTGTAAGGTTTCAGACAGCCAGTTCGAGTCATTGGTAGAAAATCAGGTCAGGAAACAGATTCAGGAGTTGTTGGAGTTGTGGCTGAAACAGGTAGGAGCGGAGATTGACCTCAAAACGGCTGCTACCGCCGCGAGCTGGACAATCTACGGCTTGGCGCTGCAATGGAGCCACGAAAAGGGCAAAGCGCGCCTCAGCGCCGAGCGATTCGCCGAGCAGATTCTGCCGCTGGTTGCTGTTCATTTCAAGGCAGCGGTTTGAAACTGCTTTAGCCTAATGAGGTTTCCAAAACTGAATAAGACTGATACAATGCTGTCATGGAAAAGCACATCCTCATTATCGGCGCGGGGATTGCCGGGCTGGCGGCAGGTTGCTATGCCCGGATGAATGGCTACCGCGCCACGATCTTTGAAATGCACGATTTGCCCGGCGGGCTTTGCACCGCCTGGGAGCGCAAAGGCTACGTGTTTGATGGTTGTATCCACTATCTGTTTGGCTCTGGCGAAGGGCAGCCGTTTCATCAGATGTGGCGGGAATTGGGTGCAGTGCAAGTAGTACAACTGCTTGCTAATATGCTTGTCGAGGTTATGTTTCATCAGATGTGGCGGGAATTGGGTGCAGTGCAAGACCGACCGATGCTCAGCCATGACGAATATCAGCACATCACCGATGGCAAACATACGTTTATCGTTTATACCGACCCGGATAAACTTGAAACACATATGAGCGGGCTTTCCCCTGACGATGGGCCGTTGATTCGCCGGTTTTGCGATGGCGTGCGGCAGTTTACCCGCTTTGATATGTCCGCCATGTACCACAAACCTCGTAGGCTGATGAATGCGCAGGACTGGCGCGCTTTTGGGATGGCAATGTTCCCTTACCTGTTGCCCATGCTGCGCTGGGCGACAGTTTCAGCGGGTGAGTTTGCAGCGCGCTTCAAGTATCCCTTTTTGAGGCGTGCGGTGGCGCAGATGTTCTCCTGGGAGGAAGCGCCAGTGATGATGGGGATGTCGCTGCTGGCGTATATGCACACCGGTAATGCAGGTTTTCCGACTGGCGGGTCGCTGGCATTTGCCCGTGCCATTGAGAAGCGTTTTGTGGAACTGGGCGGCGAGATACGTTACAAAGCACAGGTGGAGAAAATTCTGGTCGAAAATCGCCGCGCGGTGGGAGTACGCCTGTACAACGATGAAGTTCACCGCGGGGATGTGGTGATCTCTGCCTGCGATGGGCGCGGCACAATTTTCGACATGCTCGGCGGGGCATTCGCCGACCGGCGCATCCGCCGCATGTACGATGGGCATCTGCCCATGCACAGCATGATGCAAATCTCGCTGGGTGTACGGCGTGATTTATCGGCGCATCCCCATTGGGTGACGTATTTGCTGGATGAGCCGGTGCTGGTTGCCGGCGAGCCGCGCGGCGAAATCGGCATCAAGCACTATTGCTTTGACCCGTCGCTGGCGCCGGCGGGCAGATCGGTGGTTGAGGTCATTATCCGCACCCATTATGCATACTGGCAGAGAATCTATGGGCGGCGCCCATACGATGAGGAACAACACCAGGTTTCAGACATTCTGCGGGGGGTTCTCAAAAACTGGCATCCCGGAATCAATACTGATGTGGAAGTGGTGGACGAAGCCACCCCTTTGAGCTATGAGCGTTATACCGGCAACTGGATGGGTTCAACCTGCGGCTGGCTGCTGACCAAAGAGACGATGCCGATGCTGATCCGGAGCCTGCCAAAAGCCCTGCCGGGTCTGGGTAATTTCTACATGGCAGGGCAATGGGTGGAGCCAGGCGGCAGTGTGCCGTTGGCTGCAGCTTCGGGGAAGAATGTCATCTAACTGATTTGCGCCGCGGACAAAAAGAAATTTGTCGCCAGTGAGCCATAGCCATCCACTGAAAGGGATGAACGCATGAACCTCTTATACCACATCGCCGAACAAGATGCCTGGCAACAGGCGCAGCAGACCAGACAATACGTCCCGGCAGGCTTTGCAGAGGATGGATTTATTCACTGTTCCTTTCGAGAGCAGGTTGTCCCCGTCGCTGGCCGCTTCTATGGCGGGCGTATGGGGTTGGTCTTACTGGAGATTGACCCGACATTGTTGAAAGCAGAGGTGCGTCTGGAAAACCTGGAAGGGGGCGGGGAATTGTTTCCGCATATTTACGGCGTTTTGAATCTGGAAGCGGTAAGGCGGGTGATGGATTTCTCTCCCGCTGCGGATGGCAGTTTTGAGCTTCCACAGGAATAACAGGCAGAATCAAACGGCAGTCAGCGCCAGCTTCAGCCAATCGTTGCGCCATCAGCAAGTCCCACGCCTGTGCTGTCTTCGCCGATCGCCTGCAATAATGTTTTGTTCCGAATGGCAGTTAGCTTGTTGGTGCTGGTTTGCCGGGTGATACGAAACGGGCGAATGTTCGAGGGGGCTTTTTCCGCTAGGTCAGCAGGTTTACTGGTGTTCCCTCCACCGCTTCACCATCTGCTGTTGGGCGGCGGTTTCGGGCGAGGTGCGGTAATCGTCCAGCCCGCGCCGCAGTTCCTGAATCTTCTTCAGCGCCGCTTCGCCGCGGGCGATGCCATGCCGCGCCAGATAACAGCCCACCACCGTGCCGGTGCGTCCAATGCCGCCCAAACAATGTACATACACTGTCTCGCCCTGTTCAGTTGCCTGGTCAATGGTGTTCAGGATGCGAGTCATCTCTGTCTCTGAAGGTACGTCAAAATCGCGAATCGGCATCCTCTGCCAGCGAATGCGTTTGCCGCGCTGCCATGCCAGTTCGCGCAGGCGGTCCTGATAGGGTGGAAAAGTGCGCCCAAAGAGATCGTCCTCGTCTGCTTCCATCAGGCTGATCACCACCGTCACACCACAATCCAGCAGAGCGTTCAGCTTGGTATCCATCACCTGTGGGTCAGCATCGCCGGGATAATACCCCGCCAGCAATTTGCCCGGCACCACCCAGTAGGAATGATTGGGGAACGGCGTCCGTATGTTTTCCGGCGATGGGTTGTTATCAATGGCTGGCATGTTTAATCTCTTCTGACGCTCTCATCTACCCAGTGCAAATAAGCTTCCAGTCCATCCGTCAGCGGCAGTGCGATAACCTCTGGCACTTGATAAGGATGAATGGCTTTGACCTCTATCTGCAAGCGTTCAAAGTGCTCATGGTGGGTTTTGCAAATCAGCAGGACTTCTTCATCTTCGTTCAGTTGACCCTCCCAGTGGTAGAACGAGGTTATTCCCGGCAACAGGTTAACGCACGCTGCCAGCCGTTCCTCGACCAGCCGCCGGGCAATCTGCCGTCCGCTCTCACGGTTTGGAGCGGTGATCAACACGATGCAATAATCACTTTGCACGATGCCTCCTCTTTGCGGCATTTACAGAGTTCATCTTGTATTTCTCACGGAAGCAACAATTCGAACGCCTCAATTTGCCGTTCCGTGCTTAAGACAGCCTCAGTATGAAACAATCGCCTTGCTGTTTTTCACGCACAAGAAGAATTATACCTGGCATGTTCTGCTGATTTCAAAAAGCCGCTGAAGGGATTTTCTAGCCGTTCTCAGAAGAAAAGAGGTTGACAATAATAATTTTACTATGCTCAGTTGTAACTGCTCAGGCTGCTAACGCAGCTTGAGCGAGGAAAGGCGGAACATAAGGTGAGCCCAGCAAAGCCATGTGCAAAACGTCAAGCACTCGTTGACCATTCTTGCGAGCTGTCGAAAGGCAGCTCCGAATCTGGCAGAAAGACTGAGCGCCATCTTCTGAGCGGAAACAACCGGAAACCTTTTGCTTGACTTTCATCATGCGCAGATCTCGTTCCGCCTGATTGTTGTCAAACCGCACCTTAAAATCGTGCATAAAGGCTAACACGCTGGCTTGATGAGCCAAGAGCCGATCGAGCAAGTTCTTGGCCGGGCTCTGTTTCACCCGTCCGCGTTTCTTCGGAACTGGCTCCTCTGGCTCGGGTGACACATTGGCCTGCCGTCCTTGCTCAATCAGTTGCCTGTAACGGACTTCGAAAGCCGCTTTTTCAGCTTCAGATAATCCCTCCAGCACCAGTTCTTTGGCGCCGTCCACTGCCTGCTTGATCTCCACGAGCAGGTTGGCCATCTCTTGCGCCCAGGCTTGCTCGCAGCGCTCCTGGATGAACTTGAGTTCGCGCAGATGATGGGCGTTGCATAAGGCGTGAAAGACATCTTTGTACTGGAAGTAGGAGCAATAATCGTCGTGAAGCACTTTCCCTGTGCGCCGGGGCAAGATCCCAATCTCGTCCAGCGCTTTGGAACCCCGTCTAGGGTGGATCTGATAGTAAGTCAGCCGCTCCGTGCTGGTTGAGTGCAGCCATTGAAGCTTGCCTGCTGCCCTGGCTCCGGTTTCATCGTGATGCGTGACCTCTTCTTGCTCAGTGAGGTGCTGTTTCACCGACTGATTGACCGCAGCGACCTGCTCAGCCGTGGTCAGGCAGGCTTCCAGGATGGTGCCTTCACTGACCGGCTGATGGTACAGATCGCCAAAGATTTCGGCCACCCGCTCCAGCGATACGAAGTGATACTGGCTGAAATACACCATCTGCGCCTTGAGACTCGGACCATACTGCACCGCCTGGCTCACTCCGGCTGGAAACTCGGCTTTGTTCACCTGTCCGCAGTATGGGCAATCCTTGATCTCCGCTTGGTGCTCGGTCACTTCGATTTGTACCGGCGGCAGGTCAAAGACTTGCCGCCGTTCATGCCCTTTCACTGGAACACCTTCCAGGGAAGTCTGGCAGTGATGGCAGCGCCGGACCCGGTGAACTTGGACATGATCGGGTTGGGCTCGCATCTCCAGCGTGTGCCCCTTGTGACCGGGCTGCCCGCCACTTTTCTTGCCACTCGATTTTCGGAGACTGCGATTGCGAGGCTTCCTGAGCCCATCACTGGAAGGCGGTTTGCCACTGTTGCTGCTGTTCTTGGCCAACTGGTCTTCCAGGGCTTGTATCCGTTCTTCCAATCGCCGAAGAATACTTACCCACTCGTTTACAAGTCCGAAAACCAGTTCCACCACCGCATCTTCGCCTTGTCGAACAATGGCGCGGACTTCCTCTTCCGTGGGCAGTCGCAGGGGCTCCATGCCCTAATTCTGACCGATTTGCGCGATTTTGACAATGGTAAGGTTCAACAGGCTTTTATGCCTGAGCAGTTACGCTCAGTTTATGCTTTATCATATTGTGCTATGTCATCGTGCTCAGGAAGGACTCCCCAATATTGCAGGTAGCTTCTTTTTCAGAAGCCGAAATTGCCGACCTTAGCGCCAAAACTATTGCATCGCTGAATTGTTTCACGATCCTGTATAACTCCTGCTCGTTGATGATCTCGGTGCTGACCTGGCCGTTGATTCACAGGAAACTCGCCGCAGGACAAAAATGGGCTTTCTGGCTCCTGGTTGGAGTAATTGGCTTTATTGAAGCTATGGCGTTTCTTGCCTCTTCTTACATCGGTAATGGGCGCTGGCAAGTAAATGTTGTTCAAAGTGTTCTATACCTTACAGGAATTTGCCTGTCGGGATTTCCGATCTTCAAAGGAGTAAAAAATGAATTCAGTCACTAAAATCGCCAGAACCGCCGGTGTGCTTTATCTGCTTTACGTGATCACCTCAGTTATCGCCAATCAATTCGGAAAATTTGTGTTCGTGGAAGCTCCGGTCACTGTCAATCACATCATGACCCATGCATTTCAATTCCGCATCGGTTTTGTGATCAATCTGTTCTCTGTCGTTCTTTTCTTTTTAGCAGCCTGGGCTTTGTACGTGTTATTGAAACCGGTGAATAAAGACCTGGCTTTACTTTTCCTGATATTTAATCTGGCTGGTTTTGCTGTCTGGTTATTTAGTTCACTTTGCCTGTTTGCCAGCCTGGTGATATTGAACGGGGCAGAGACCATCAACGCCTTCCAACCAGATCAACTGCAGGCACTAGCAGTGTTTTTTGTCAGTTTATACAAAAATGGGGTCGTTATCGCCCAGGTACCTTATGGCGTCTGGCTGTTTCCCCTCGGTTACCTGGTCCTTAAATCGAGATTTCTTCCAAAGATCCTCGGCATGTTGTTGATCGCGGATGGTATTTGTCAATTCGTGTATGTCTGCCAGCGTTTGATCTTCCCTGATCTTGCAGTCATCGCTTATCCCTGTTTGGTGATCAGTTTTATAGCAGAAGTTTCCTTGGCTTTGTGGCTTTCCATCAAGGCTGTGAAACCCCAATTATCTATGAATCCTGAATAAAGAAAAGAGAAAAAGATGAAAAACTCGAAAAGAATCTGGAAAAAGGCATTCGTACTTACCTTGGTGGGAGGCATGGCTTTCTGGCTGGCTAACTTCGCGATTTCCCGAACCTCCATTGCAGCGGAATACAGGGCTGCCATGTCCATTTCTTATTATCCAATGCTGCTTGAATCCTTGGTCGGCGGCTTGATCATTGGGTTGTGGGTCAGTTATCCATTGCTGCGTTTCTTTGACAGGATCCCGGTAAAGGATCCGCTCCTTAAATCATTCTTCCTGAGCTCGATTGTTCTGGTCATCGTTACGATCCTTCTCGGTGGTCCCTCAAGTTTTTACGCAACAAGTAATGTCTTACGTTACTTCATCATCGGCACAGCATTTAACGTGATCCGTATCCTTGCCCTTGGAATCGCGATTGGCTATGTGTGTAAAAGGCAGTACAAGGGAATCAATCCATCTTTAGTTGCAGCGAAACCTGCCGGGTTGGAATAAGGAAATAGCCATGGAAACCCGGGTCACAAATCAAAGCAAGCATCAGGCATCTCATGAGTTTTCAAAGAGGCTGCTTAAGTTAGCAGAATCGGGTGGGGCAGCATTCTGGATCACTGACTTGATAATTGCTCTATCCCCCATCGCTGCAAAGTACAAAGCTGCGTTCTCGATCTCTTCTCTCCCCGTGGCTCTTGCTGAAGCGTTGGTTGGCGGCATGGTGATCGCATTATGCGTTAGTTTCTGCCTGCTTCGTTTCTTTAACAAGGTCCCCGGTAATAAAACCATCTTCAAAGCATTGATTCTTAGTTATGGAGCCATGGTTATTATCGAGGTCCTTTCTGCGCTCGGAAACCCGGCTAATGCCTCCGTGTACCTCCTGCTCGATACAGGAATGAATGTGCCGAGGTTTCTTGCCCTTGGATTGGTGATTGGCTATGTAGTTGATAGGCAAAACAGAAAGGTCTAAATATGAAAGCAATAATCTGCCCCAGATACGGTTCACCAGATGTTCTTCAGCTCCGGGAAGTGGAGAAACCTTCCCCACAACATGATGAGGTGTTGATCCATATTCATGCAGCATCCCTCAATTCCCGTGACTTGCGAATGCTGCGAGCAAATCCAATTTTTATGCGACTGATGCCGGGAGGTCTCTTCCATCCCAATAACAAGATACTCGGAGCTGATTTTGCCGGCCGGGTTGAGGCAATTGGCGGTAATGCCAGGCTGTTTAAACCGGGTGATGAGGTTTTCGGGTATATGCCCAGCGCAACCAGTCGAGGTACTTTTACCGATTATGTATGTGCCAATGAAAATGCAATCACGCTGAAACCTGCTAATTTAACAATTCGAGCAGGCTGCGGCTTTACCTTTAGCGGCGATGACTGCCTTGCAGGGTCTACGTGACAAAGGAAACATTCAACCAAGGCAAAAGGTTTTGATTAATGGCGCTTCTGGTGGTGTGGGAACATTTGCCGTGCAGATTGCCAAAGCGGTCGGGGCAGAAGTCACAGCGGTGTGCAGTACAAGGAACCTGGAAATGATGCGCTCCCTTGGAGCAGACCATGTCATCGATTACAAGGTAGAAGACTTCACCCAAAGTGGGAAGCCGTACGACCTGATCCTGGCTGTGAACGGATATCATCCGATTTCAGATTATCTGCATGTATTAAAACCTGAAGGAACCTATGTCGTTGCTGGTGGCTCTATGGCTCAACTCATCGAGGTGGCAAGCAATAGGAAAAGAGTATCCAAGGCTGGTTCCCAGAAAATTTGTGTCTTAACGCTCGAACCCAACCAGAAAGATCTATTCTTTATAAAAGAGCTCATTGAATTAGGAAAAATCATGCCTGTTATCGATGAATGTTATCCGTTAAGCAAAACTTCTGAAGCTTTCTGGTATTTTGAGAAAGTGCATCCCAAGGGAAAAGTCGTCATTACTATGGAAGAAAATCGCAAAACCTGACAAGGCGCAGCTCCCGATCGCTATTCCGCTACGCTTCGCAGCGGCAGGTGAGTTTGGTCTTTAGATCGCTCAATACATTTACAATCTATGCTGCCCACGGTTGCGCACTTCAAGCCAAGCAACCTCTTCTTAAAAATAATTATCTCCATCAAAAAGCCTGTACTCTTCCAAATGTAGGAAGATACAGGCTTTTGTTTACCATTATACTCACCGTGGGTAGGCGGCTCATGGAATCAGCGAAAGGGGAGTCAGAACTGTGCTAAAATTGGATAAGGAGTTTTCACATGCCCCGTAGACCCGAAAACCCTGGCATCTGCGCCTACTGCGGTGAGATCATCACCAAGCGTGGCGTAGCCAAACACCTGGATAAATGTCCCAAGCGACAAGAAGCACTGACTGCAGCCGAAGCTAATAACCGACCAGAGGAAACCCTCTGGCATCTGCGCGTTCAAGATGCTTATGATAAGGATTTCTGGCTCGACCTGGAAATGGTTGGCACAGCTTCGCTCGATAAGCTCGACAAATACCTTCGCGCCATCTGGCTGGAATGTTGCGGACACCTGAGCAAGTTCACGATTGGCGGGTGGGGTGGAATAGATATAGGCAAAGCGCGCAAAGCTGATGCAATCTTTGAGACCGGTCTGGTGCTGCGCCATCTCTACGACTTTGGCACCACCTCCGAGACGGATATCAGAGTGGTGGGATTCCGGGAAGGAAAACCAACCACCAAACATCCCATTGCCCTGCTGGCGCGAAACCGGATGCCAGAATTTGTCTGCCAGGATTGCGGTCAGCCGGCGCATTGGCTGTGTACCGAATGTGTTTACGAAGAGGATAAAAGCGGCTATCTTTGCGACGAACACATGGAAAAACACCCGCACGAGAATTATGGCGAGCCGATGCCCTTGGTTAATTCTCCGCGTGCCGGGATGTGCGGTTATGAAGGTCCAGCTGAGCCCCCATACTGATTAGTACACTAAATTCCATTTCAATAAGATGCCAACTTCGGCATCTTTTCGTATCACTTTTTATGTAAACCTCCCCCGCTACTATCAGGGCTCTCCTTTGAAATTCTGGAACAAAGCCTGATATCGCTATACCTTGCCAAAGGCAAACCAGTCACTGGCAGGATATAATCTCGTATATCCTGCTTCCTGGCTACCCATAAACCATGCTACCGCCCCAGCCGCAATTCCCCTTTGATGACCAAACCTGGATTATCTCCGATACTCATTTCTTCCACGAGAACATCGGTCGCTATTGCGACCGACCGGATGGTTGGCAGGAGACGATCATCGAAAACTGGAACCGCCTTATTCAACCAGCAGAGATTGTCTTCCACGTCGGCGACCTGGCGCTGGGTAAGAAGGAAAACATCGAAGACTTAGCACCGTTGCTCAACGGCAAGCTGTACCTGATGCGCGGCAACCACGACCGGCGTAGCAACGATTTCTATCAACAACTGGGGATCACCCTGGTGCCAGATCCATATCGAATGGATCACCCCTCAGGATGGACGCTGATCTTCTCGCACCGCCCTATCGTCCCCCTGGAACCGAGAGTGCTCAATCTGCACGGTCACATCCACAACAATGTAGCTCCAGAACTGGGTGCCAGGCACGTCAACCTTTGCGTGGAAGTCCGACACTATCGCCCCTGGCGGTTGGGAGAAATTCTGGCTCCTTATCTGCCGCCTGCACAACCCCATTTTGAACAGCCAGAGATCGGATCGTAACTTATCAGTTCGGTAATGTTGCTGGGGTTGTACTACCCTAATGCACTCTACGACAATTGTGTACACAATGCTTATTATTTACTTTTTGCGCACATTGTGCTATACTGATCCCGTTTAGATATGGAGGTGCAGTATGACTATAGTTATCGGTGCGCGTGAGGCTCGCCGGCGGTTTGCTGATTTGCTTGGGCGGGTCGGCTACGGCGGAGAGGTTGCCATCATTGAGCGGTCAGGCAAACCTATGGTGGCGCTCATCCCCGTAGAAGTTTATGAACAGTTGGTGGCTGAACGTGAGGCGCGTTTCCAGGTGCTGGATCGCCTGCGCAGCAAGCTGCCGGAGATTCCAGAAGAAGAGGTTCAAAACGACGTCAGCCAGGCTGTTGATGCTGTGAGGAAGCCAACGCCAAAAGAACAGGCAAAGCTTGATTAGCCGCTATGCTGCGCGTTGTGATCGACACGAATGTGATTGTCAGCGGCATCTTGAGCCGTAAAGGTGCGCCGGCTGAAGTATTGAATGCCTGGCGCGAGCGGCGGTTTTTATTGCTCAGCTCCTCTGCTATCGTTGCCGAAGTGCGGACCGTACTGCAATATCCGCGCATCTATAAAAATATCATCTCAGCGATGATGATATTGAACAGACGATTACACTCTTGGAACATGATGCCCTGTTGGTAGCAGGAGACGCCAATGTCGCCGGAAGTGTCCCGGATGACCCAAAGGATGAGATGTTTCTGGCTTGCGCTTTGGACGGGCAAGCGGACGTCGTCGTGAGCGGCGACCATCATTTGTTAGATTTAGGTGTCTTTCGGGATATCCCGATTATCACTGCCCGTCAATTCCTGGCGCAGCTGAAGCAAGAGTGAACTTGCGTCGCCATGTGGTAGAATGAACTCAATCGTAGTCTTTCTCAGAGTCATTGTGAAGTAAGTCCATTGGTTGTTTCCGCGTTGACAGACCTTTAATAAAATATTCCAAGAGACTTTTTTCACCAATCGTCCAATGGACTGGGGCGATTCTGATAGGCTCTTGGTTGGATGAGGCGTGACAGGGAGTTCGTCCTTTTAAGCCATTGGCTGGGAGTTCGAGCCTCCCCGCACTCACTCAGTTATGCGATTTACGCAAATGATTGCCCATTCGAAACCAAATTATGCTCTGCTTGCGAGAGACAGAAAACTCTCTGAAGTAAGCCCAGACTTTTGGATACCAAGTGAGCACAACCACCTGTATGTGAAAATTGACCATAAGCAGAGCAAGCGTAAGTTTAGGAGAATAATACAACAATAGCTAGAAACATCTCTTGAAAATCCTGAGGTCAAACTATTGACATTTAAACGGGACTTTGTTAAACTAAAATCTAACATATGGAACTTAGTAAGCGTTTCTTTTCCCGCTATTATTATTTTTACGGCAAAATATTCACCTTTGCCGTTTGTGGTGTTTAGCGGGATTTAGATTTTAGGACTTATTCAAACTGCGGTGCCACAACGGCACCGCAGTTTTGTTTACGGAGGTTAACCATGTTGATACGCGGCATTCGAGGTGCTATCACCGTCCAACAAGACTCGCCGGACGAAATTCTTGCGGCAACACGTCAGCTTTTGCAGACAATTGAGGAAGCAAATCCCACCTTGAAACCCTCTGATCTTGCTGGTGCTCTCTTCACTGTAACCCATGACCTGAAAACAGCTTTCCCTGCACAGGCTGCCCGTCAAATGGGCTGGGATTTGGTGCCGCTCATGTGCGCGCAGGAAATTCCAGTACCGGGCAGCCTCAAACATTGCATCCGCGTTCTTTTGCTTTGGAATACAGATCAAGCACAAAACGAAATCAATCACGTCTATCTCGGAGAAGCAGCCAGTCTCCGACCAGAATTCGCCCAAACAACAATCAAACAGGAGGTTTCCAAATGCTAATCATTATGAAAACAGACGCCAAATCCGAAGAAGTTGATCAGGTAATTGACCGGATTACCTCGGTCGGTCTTAGAGCACATCTCTCCAAAGGTGAGGAGAGGGTCATTATCGGTGCTATTGGGGAAGGAAAAGTTGCTCTGCAATACCAGGATTTATTTATCAGAATGCCGGGAGTTGATCGCATCGTTCCCATTTCCCGCCCCTACAAACTCGCTTCCCGTGAATTCAGCCCTCAAGACACAGTCTTTCCTCTGGATGGGGTTGCTATTGGTGGACAAGGAGTCGTCATCATTGCAGGGCCTTGTTCCGTAGAAAACCGCAATCAGACCTTAGAAATTGCTCAGGCTGTCAAAGAAGCCGGTGCTCATGCCCTGCGTGGAGGTGCATACAAACCCCGTACTTCTCCTTATAGCTTTCAGGGTTTAGGCGAAATCGGGCTAGAGATACTCGCCGAAGTTCGGGAAATCACGGGCTTACCTGTGGTAACCGAAGTAATGGCTCCAGAGCAGGTTCCACTGATCGCTCATTATGCAGATGTTTTACAAATTGGTGCACGCAATATGCAAAATTTCACCCTGCTACACGCAGCAGGAGAAAGCCAAAAACCTGTCCTGCTTAAACGTGGCATCAGTGCCACTGTTGAGGAGTTATTGATGGCTGCTGAATACATTCTTTCGCACGGTAACCGACGGGTAATTCTGTGCGAACGCGGCATTCGTACTTTTGAAACCTCAACCAGAAATACCACCGACATCAACGCTATTCCTGTACTGAAATCCCTTTCTCACCTGCCGGTTATCCTAGACCCCAGCCATAGTACAGGGCATTGGCAATATGTAACCGCAATTGCCAGAGCGGCGATTGCCGCTGGCGCAGATGGCTTGATTGTGGAAGTTCACCATAATCCCGAACAAGCCCTTTCAGATGGAGCGCAAAGCCTAAAGCCCGAACGATTTGCAGAATTGGTCACTCAAGTTAAGGCAATAGCTCAAGCAATTGGGCGTGATCTGGCTGTACCACTGACTTCTGCCACTCCGGTTCAAATCCCGCTTCCACAGAGGGTAGAATGACCGACGAAGATGGGTTTTTTAAGCCAATCTCAGAAACAACTGTTGCTATCGTGGGCTTGGGTTTGATTGGAGGCTCATTAGCCATGGCGCTTCATGGCGCATGTAAAAAGCTCATCGGTTGCGATACAGACTGGAAAACCATTAAATTGGCTAGAGAAATGCGAATTGTTGACGAAGCGGACACAAAAGTAGAGAATGTACTGCCAGAAGCAGAGGTCGTTATCCTGGCTACACCTGTGCGAACCATCTTACAAATGCTGACTCAATTGCCCTTCCTCCACCCCGGAAATGCGGTGATTCTAGATACAGGTTCTACAAAAGTTCAAATCGTTCAGGCAATGAATCAGTTGCCAGAACGATTTGACCCATTAGGTGGACATCCCATCTGTGGCAAAGAAAAGGGAACATTGGAAGCCGCCGAAGCGACGCTCTTCACTAACGCCACATTTGTCTTGACGCCTTTAGCCCGTACAACCAAGCGCGCCAGCAGAGTTGCG
>Ga0209162_1000472_pt1 | contig 43863 bp, 36 predicted proteins | sample YNPNPMetaG_FD_187121 | JGI IMG/M metagenome (GOLD analysis project Ga0209162, IMG submission 187121) | Anoxygenic and chlorotrophic microbial mat microbial communities from Yellowstone National Park, USA - YNP NP MetaG (SPAdes) (version 2) ...
CGTCCGGTGGCCCGGAGTCTTTTTTCGCGCCAATGGGTTGCCATGGCAGCGCAATCCAGTAACACTTGACTTTTTCCCCTGCATTTTAGTTATACTTAACCAGCGAGGCCAGCCTGCTCTTACGCCAGCGGCCAGCGTTTTTTGGCCCTGTGGATTAAGTAGAAGTGAATTTCAGTTCACGTCAATGAAGTATTACTTATAGAGGAGGCGACCATGTCCACAGACGGGTTGCAACGGATTCTCGAAGAACGGGAAGGAAAACCAAGCCAGCTCGTTGAAGTCCTGCAGGACATCCAGGAGGCACACGGGTATCTCTCTGAAAACGTGATGAAAATCGTCTCCGAGAAGCTCGGGGTCCCTTTGATCGAGGTCTTCCGTGTTGCCAACTTTTATAAGGCCTTCTCCTTGGTGCCTCGGGGCAGACACCTCCTCACCCTGTGTACCGGAACAGCCTGTCATGTGCGCGGGGCGCCGTTGTTGATTTCAGAGGCCGCATCCCAGCTCGGTGCACAGCCCGGGGAGACGACCCGGGACGGTCTTTTCACCCTAGAGTGCGTAAATTGTCTCGGAGCCTGCGCCATCGGTTCCGTGGCGGTTCTGGACGGACAGGTTCTGCCCCACATGACGCCGAGCAAGCTTCGCAGGCTCATCCGCTCGATCCAGAAGACCGAACAACAGGAGGTGGCCAATGCCTAGACTGGCCAACAGCAAGGATCTCGAAGAAGAGCGCGCACGCCTTCTGGAAAGACGGCGATCCTATAGGACCACCCTGATCCTCTGCGGCGGTACCGGATGCCAGGCGTCTAGGTCTTTGGCCGTTGCCGAAGCCATTCGGGAGGGCATCGAAGCCCGGCAACTCGCCGGCTCTTTACATTTGCGGGTTACAGGCTGCCACGGATTTTGCGAGCAGGGCCCGGTGCTGGTTCTAGAACCATCCAACATCCTCTACTGCCATGTCACGGCCGAGGATGTGCCCGAGATTCTCGACGCGACAGTCCTTCGGGGAGAGGTGGTCGAACGGCTCCTCTATACGGATCCCGTCCGGAACATGAAAATCCGGACCGAGCGCGAGATCCCCTTCTACCGGGCCCAGGATCGGATTCTGCTTGCCCAAAACCGGGAGGTCGACCCCTGTTCGATCGAAGATTACATCGCCATCGGCGGCTACTCGGCCCTCGTCAAGGTGCTGGAGGGCATGGCCCCGGATGAGGTCATTCGAGAAGTCCACGAATCCGGCCTCAGGGGACGAGGCGGCGGAGGGTTCCCGACTGGCAGAAAGTGGCAAGAATGCCGGAGGGCGCCGGGGGCGACCAAGTACGTCATCTGCAACGCCGACGAAGGCGACCCCGGAGCGTACATGGACCGCTGCCTGCTGGAAGGAAATCCCCACTTGATCCTCGAAGGCATGCTCATCGGAGCCTATGCCATCGGCGCACAGCAGGGATACATTTACGTGCGCAAGGAGTACCCGCTTGCGGTCAAGCACTCCCGGATCGCGATCGAGCAGGCGCGGCAGTGGGGACTTCTTGGTGAGAACATCCTGGGAAGCGGGTTTTCTTTCGACGTGGAAGTCGCTCGAGGCGGCGGAGCCTTTGTGTGCGGCGAGTCGACGGCCCTCATGGCCTCTCTGGAGGGGAGGGTGGGCGAGCCCAGGCCCAAGGATGTTCACACGGCCGAGCAAGGTCTTTGGAACCGGCCTTCAAACCTCAACAACGTGGAGACCTGGGCCAACGTGCCTCATATCATCCGAAATGGGGCGGCGTGGTTCGCTTCCCGGGGCACGGCCGGAAGCAAGGGGACCAAGATATTCGCCCTGACAGGATGCGTGAAAAACACGGGCCTTGTCGAAGTACCGATGGGTACATCCCTGAGGACGATTATCGAGGAGATCGGGGGCGGCGTGCGAAACGGCGTCGGTCTCAAGGCCGTTCAAACGGGCGGCCCCTCGGGAGGCTGTCTCCCGGTTGATAAGTTCGACCTCCCTGTGGATTTCGAGACGCTCGCCGAGGCGGGCTCCATGGTGGGCTCGGGCGGCATGGTCGTCATGGACCAGCGGACCTGCATGGTGGACGTGGCGAAGTATTTCTTGCGCTTTCTGCAGGACGAATCTTGCGGCAAGTGCGTGCCCTGCCGTCTGGGCGTGGACCGCATGCTCGAGATCGTCACCGACATCTCGGAAGGCAGGGGCAGGATCGATCAGATTCCCCTTTTGGAAGAACTGGGCGAAACTGTTGCCGCCACTTCCCTGTGCGGTCTCGGCAAGACGGCGCCCAACCCGGTTCTATCGACCCTGAAATACTTCCGGGACGAATACGAAGCCCACATCCGGGCGCACAAGTGCCCGGCGGGCGTGTGCCGGGCTCTCATCTCCTACTCCATCGACCCCGAAAAGTGCACCGGGTGCGGGGTGTGCCTCAAGGCATGCCCGCACGGCGCCATCCGGGGTGAGAAAAAAGCGCCCCACGTCATCGACCCGGCGAGCTGCCAGAAATGCGGAATCTGCCGGAGCGAGTGCAAGTTCGATTCGGTCGTGGTCCAGTAAGAAAGAGGAGGCAGCCCATGCAGCAGTATGTCAGCCTAAGAATCAACGGATCGAGGATCACGGCCCCCAAAGGAACGTCCGTTCTGGATGCGGCCCTCAGCCACGGCATCTGCATCCCCCATCTGTGCCATGTGCCGGGCCTGACGGACTTCGGAGGATGCCGTCTGTGCATCGTCGAGATCGTGCGCAACGGGAGATCCAAGATCACGACTTCCTGCACCCTGGAGGTTCAGCAGGACATGGTCGTGCGCAGCGACACCGACCGGGTGCGCCGATACCGAAAGAACATCGCGGAGCTTCTCGTGGCCGAGGCCCCCAATTCCAGAGCCATCCAGGATCTGGCCGCGCGGTGCGGCGTGCAGGAGGTGAGATACCCCTTCCGCAACGAAAAATGCGTGCTCTGCGGCCGGTGCGTGCGGGTCTGCGAGGAGATTTGGCAGGCCCGGGCGATCGGATTCGTGGGAAGGGGCAAAAAGCGCCACGTGGACTTCCCGTTTGGAGTCCGGCCGGATTTCTGCAAGAAGTGCGGGACCTGCGTGGACCTGTGCCCCATGACGATCACGCCTTGCGCCGGCCCCATGAAGCGGGGCGAGGAGACCCTCTGCGCCAAGTGCGCCTCCCAGCTCTCCATGACCCTGAAAATGCCCGACCACTGCGTGCAGTGCGATCTCGGCAAGGGCTTCGGCTGCGAGCGCGCCGCCTGCGCCTGAAGGCCGATAAGGCCCCGCACCCGGGCCCTATTCGTAAAATGAAGGACTGACCCCACCTGCGTCCTCGTTCCTTGACAGCCGTGCGAGCCTCGTCAGAAAATGCCCGCCGCACCGGATCCACTTTTTCGTCGATTCATCGGGGGCGCGACATGGCGGAAAAGGCTTCGGGGACTCTCACGGTAGGCAACATCCTCAGGGTCGCCGCGGTTCGCTATCGCGGAAGAGAAGCGATCTTCTGTTCGTCCACCGGCCGCAGGTTCACCTTCGAGCAGGTCAACGAGCGGGTCAATCGGCTGGCCAACGGGCTCATGGGCCTCGGTCTTCGCAAGGGAGATGTCGCTGCCTTCCTGTGCACGAACCGAGCCGAGATCGTCGAGATCTATTTCGCTTTGGCGAAGATCGGCGTGATCGGCCTTCCCCTGAATTACCGGCTGGCGGCTCCTGAACTCATAGAGCTTATGGATCATTGCGGGGCCAGGGCCTTTCTGTACGATCCCTGGTTCGGCAAGATCGCCGAGCAAGTCCGAAGCAGGCTTCCGGCCGTGGAGTTCTTTGTGGGCATGGACCCGATTTTGCCCCAAGGACCTTTCTGGAACTATGAGACGCTCCTGTCCGAATCCGCGCCCGATGAGCCTCGGGTGCAGATTTCGGAAGAGGACTACCAATATCTCAACCTTACCTCAGGCACCACGGGCCTGCCCAAGGCGTATTTTCTTACCCACTACAACAACGCCACGGCCACGACCATGGCCTTCCTCCACGACGTCACCCGCAACGACGTCATACTGACGGTCTTTCCCATTTTCGGTCGCGTGGGCTTCGCCTGGTGCGCGATCGGCATTTTCACTGGCGCGCGGAACGTGATCCACCAGTTCCAGGCCAAGCAGATGCTGGAACTCATTCAGTCCGAGAAGGTCACCCTCTCGAACTGGGTGCCGACCATGGCGAGCTTCGTGCTGGCCCAGCCGGACCTGGACCGGTACGACCTTTCCTCTCTGAGGGGACTCGTCTTCTCTGCCGCGCCGCTCGCGCCCAGTCTCCAGCAGGAGATCCGGCGGCGGATCTGCCCGAACATCTACGAGTATTACGGCCTCCAGGAGACCGGGATCCTTACCCAGCTCGGTCCCGAGGCCAAGAACCGCAAGCCCGATTCGGTCGGCCAGGTGATCTTCTCCGCCGAAGTCCGGATCGTGGATGCCCAAGGCCGGGACGTGCCGACCGGCGAGGTCGGGGAGATCATCGGCAGGGTGCCGAGCGCCACGGCGGGCTATTTCAAGAACGAAGAGCGGACCCGTGAGGTGTTCCGGGACGGGTGGGTGCACACCGGAGACCTGGGCCGCTTCGACGAGGAGGGGTTTCTCTATCTGGCAGGCCGTCTCAAAGACATGATCATTTCAGGCGGCCAGAACGTGTTCTCCGTGGAGGTGGAGAACACCCTGCTCAGCCATCCGGCTGTCGCGGACTGCGCCGTGATCGGACTGCCGGACCCGCTCTGGGGCGAGGCGGTCACGGCCGTCGTGGTGAAACGGGAGGGGGCCGTGGTGTCCGAGGCAGACCTCATCGCCTACTGCAAGGAGCGGCTCGCCGGGTTCAAGACGCCCAAGAAGGTCATCTGGTGGGAGGGGCCCCTGCCCAGGACGCCCACGGGCAAGGTCACGAAATTCGTCCTGGTCGAGAAGTTCTCGGGCCAGGGGTGACCCTTTTTCTTTGACAGGCCAAAACGTTTGGTTCATATTGTTCTTGGACACGGGGAGCTGGTGTGGACCGGCTGAGAGGAGGATAGGAATCCTCGACCCGCTGAACCTGACCCGGATAATGCCGGCGTAGGGAGCGAGTCTCGTAAGGTCAGAGGGCCACTCCGGCGGAGTGGCCCTCCTTTTTTTGGTCTGCGAAAAACCCGCAGGAAGGATCCCGTGATGGCGCAGCGATTGACTTCGCTTCTCAGCCGTCTTGGTCTTCCGTCTCCACCCGCTTGGGGCATTGACCCGGTGCCGGACAGGCTCCGCCAGCTCCGCGGATTCGACCTGTTCGTCCTCTGGTCGAGCCTGGGAGTCGGGCTCTTGGTGCTGGAGGCCGGGGCCTTTCTCGTTCCCGGCCTGGGGCTGAAAACCGCGCTCGGGGCCATCCTGCTCGGCAGCGTGATCGGCAGCCTCCTTTTGGCCCTCACCGCCCTTGCAGGATCCGACCTGCGCGTGCCGACCATGGTTCTGTTGCGACCCCTGCTGGGCACAAGAGGATCGTATGTTCCGACCCTGTTCAACGTGGCGCAGCTCCTGGGATGGACGGCGTTCGAGCTTTGGGTCATCGCCTTGGCCGCCAGCCGGATCAGCGAAGCCCTTCTGGGGGACCGCCATTACGGGCTGTGGCTCGTCGTCGCCACGGTCTGGTGCCTGGCGCTCGCCCTTGCGGGCCCGCTGGTCATGGTCCGCCAGTGGCTGGAGAAATTCGGCATCTGGGTCGTGTATTTGGTCTCCGCCTGGATGACCGTCGTCGTGGTCCGCAGCGGCGGCATCGGCAGGGTTCTGGCCGAACCCGGCACAGGCGGCCTGCCTTTCTGGTTGGCCGTGGATCTCGTCGTCGCCATGCCGATCTCCTGGCTGCCCCTCGTTGCGGACTACAGCCGTTTCGCCCGCCACCCCCAATCCTCCTTCCTGGGCACTTTTCTGGGCTATCTGCTGGCCAATGTCTGGTTCTACGGCCTGGGCGCGCTCTTTGTCGTGTGTCTGAAGGTGGGCGAACCCACGCCGGACAACCTGGCCGCGGCGATCATGGGCATGACCGGAGGCACTGTGGCCCTCGTGGTGATCCTGGTGGACGAGACCGACAACGCCTTTGCCGACATCTACTCAGCAGCCGTGTCCATCCAAAACATTTTCCCTGGCTTGAACCAACGCTGGCTGATCCTAGGCATCGGCGTGCTGGGTGCCGGGCTGGCCGCCTGCGCCACGATGAGCCAGTACTTCAACTTCCTCCTTCTCATCGGGTCTGTTTTCGTGCCTCTGTTCGGAGTGCTCGGGGCCGACTATTTCGTCCTGCGCCGCACGCGTCCGGAAGTGGCCGCCCGTTATGAACAGGTCGGGCTTCCGGCTGAAGAGTCGGCTCCCCGGCTCGGGCGTTCTTTCGACTGGCTCGCCCTGGCCGCATGGATCGCCGGGATCGCCTCTTATCACGCGGTGGCAAAGTGGGCTCCGCAGATCGGAGCTTCCATCCCGGCTTTCCTCGTTTCCTTCGCGGCGCACCTTTTGCTCGGCCTGTCAGCCCACGGCCTGCGGCGTCGCCCGAGGAAAACCAGCGCCAGCCTGGCGAAGGCGTAACCAAAACAAACGGAAATGGGCCACCTTCTCTGCTAGTCAGGATCCGTGCGAGCCGACCCGGTCGGACCGCTCCGCAGGACAGGGCCGTGCGTTTCTCCCCTTCTCCCGCCGGTGCTGCCTCGTGCTCAAGCAGGCGGAAGTCCTTTCGGCAATACGGGTGGCAGTCAAAAAAGGGACACCTGGGCCCGGGCTGGGGCCCACGTTCCGCTAGGCGGCCGCGCCGCTTCAGCCGGAGCGGGAGGGTCACAGAGGGCTCCGTCGGGAGATCCAAGCCCTCTCCCGAAGAATCTGGACGGTGCTTCCTTCCCGTGTCTACAATGGAATCGCGCTGGGAGGCACAAAGCCCCATGAAAGCAAGAATCGTCAGAATCGGAAACTCTCAAGGAATCCGCATCCCGAAACCGCTCCTCGAGCAGACGGGCCTCGGCCGGGGTGCAGAGATCCTGGTCGAAGGGAGCCGCCTGGTCCTACGTGCTGCAGGTCGAGCGCGCGCGGGATGGGCTGCCGCTTTCCAGATGTTGGCCCGCTTAGGCGACGATCTCCTCGCGCAAGGGGACGAACACATTCCGACAACGTGGGAAGAGGCTCAGTGGGAACGGTGATCAGCCGCTTCGAGGTCTATCTCGTCAACCTGGACCCGACCGTGGGCCATGATATCAAGAAGATGAGCCCCTGCTTGGTCGTGTCTCCGGACGAGACGAACCATCACGTCCGCACGGTCATCGTCGTCCCTATGACGACAAAGGACAGATCCTATCCAACAAGAATTCCGTGCAGGTTCAAGGGCAAGGGTTCATCTTTTCCGCTTTCGTTCGCTGGAGGATTTAAGGAGGATCGTGGAGGCCGTGCCGGAGCGGAAGACGAACAAAGAAGCCCTGATCCGGGAAAATCGGGAACATTTGACCCGCTTTCATACCACGCAGGCCCGGGCGGCCTATCTCCTGGAGCGATTGAATTATGGGAATGACCTATTATTCGCCGCTGAACTTTACCCATGAAGAAAAATACGACGACAAGCCCAGGGCGGACATTATCAGTCTTGTGCCGGAAGACTGTCGCCGCATTTTGGAGATCGGCTGCGGAACCGGCGCCACCGGCTCCGCCTTAAAAAACAGGTTGCCGGGCCTATATTACGTCGGCCTGGAAATAGACGATCGGGCGGTAGAGATTGCCCAAACCCGCCTGGACCGGGTCCTAAAAGTCGATTTGGGAGCGATAAACCGCCTTTGCCTCCCCTTGGAGCCGGAATCCTTCGACCTCCTCATCGCCGCCGATGTCTTGGAACACCTATACGATCCATGGCAGGTCCTTTATGTCTTAAGGGGTTTCTTGAAGGCGAAGGGGAAAGCGCTCCTCAGCATTCCCAACACCCAAAACATTTATCTGATCGCCCAATTGGTCATGGGCCACTGGACATATCAAAAATACGGGCTGTTAGACGCCACCCATATCCGTTTTTTTACCTGGAAGGAGATAGAAAAGCTTTTGACCGGAACCGGATTTCGCATCCTCCTCTGCAAGAAACAGCTCCAGACCGATTTGGCGGATAAAGAGTTCCCCTTGGACCTTTCCATCGCCAACTTGGTGCTGCGGCAGGTCAGTCGGGAAGAAGCGGAACGGTTGTTCACCTTCCAATATCTGGTGTTGGCGGAAAAGACGGAATCAGAAGAAAGGAGCGGACCATGATTTATACGGTCCCTCCTGTGGGCAATGCCCATGGTTGGGGGAAGGAGTTCATTCGCTTTTGCGAGAAGGTGGCCCGAATGAGGTAAGCGGCCAGGTTTTCGAGGGATTTTTTCTGACGCGGCTGGATGCGCCGGCCAGTAAAGACGTTGAAGCCGGAGTGTCTGCAGCCGTCGAGCATCCGGACGAGCTCCCGGGTGATCTTCTTCCGCAGGAGCATGGCGAGCACCTTGAAGCGGAAGAGCTTCTCCAGGTCCTTGAGTTGGAATTGCGGAGCAACCCGGAACAGGCCCTCGCCGTAGAAAGCGCCGTCGGGGGCCAATACATGCAGATGGGGGTGAAAGCGGTCCGGATAATCTCCAAAAGTTTGTGTGGAAACAACCGCAGCGGGAACCGCCCCTGGTTCCGGCACCGCGGCTTGCAGGAAGGTCTTCAGAGTCTCCCAGGCGCAGCGGCTCAGCTCCACCAGAAGCCTGCGATCATGGAGGAAGAAGCGCATGAGGATCTTGGGGATGGAGAAGACAAAGTGCCTTTGCGGAATGGCCCGGTAGATCCCGCCGAGGCTTCTCTACCAGATTGCAAGGACCCGCTCCCGGGAGCTCTTCCTGCTCAGCGTGGTGGTGTTGTGTTTCGCGATCGCGTGGTTGACATCCAGTGTGGGTCTCTCTGTGGCCCTGGGTGCGTTTCTGGCCGGACTCATCCTGTCCGAATACAGTTATCAAGCCCTGGGGAGCATTCTGCCCTTTCGAGACGTATTCTCGAGCTTCTTTTTCGTCTCGGTCGGCATGCTCCTGGATTTTCGCTTTCTCCTGGACCACCTTCCGGGTGCCCGAGCACGCGGGTCTGTCGAAATTTCTTTCCGGTTTCAGGATCGAGCTTGAAAATCTCTACCGGCTTGTCCGCGGAGACGGGGAGGGGGAGGAACCCCCGGCGCTCAAGCTCGCGGCCAAGTTCCTCGGCGACCTGGTCTAAAAGCCGCGAGGTCTGCATCTTGTTGCGGATCCAGAGCATGATGTCGGGTGAATAGACCGCACCCAGGCTGTGGGCCACCGCCATCACGATCACGCTCTTGGCCGCGGGCATGAGAGCAGTGGCCGGCCGGGGCGGCGAGGCGAGGATGAGCTCCTTTGCCTCTGCCACCCCTACCAGGTCAATCCCTCTTGACAGGAGGCGCTGTTTTATTTGGGCTGAAGAAATCTCCATTCATTTCTCCTGTGATTGGACGCGGTCAGGGCAATTCAACCTCCCGCTCCTGCTCGCGCTCCTGCTCGAACAGCCGTTCGTGCATTTCCAAAGATAGGAACATGCTTTCAGATGAAAGAAATAGCAGGCAGCGGAATTGTGGGTCAAGGAGAAAAACCCACAAGATGTTGGGTGATCCTGGAGAGCACCGAGGGGAGAGTTGCGCCCGGGTGGGCGGCTCGGCAGAGGGTCAGATCGAAGAGAGAGAAAAACCAGGTCGGGCTTGCAGAAATTGAGTAGGAATCCTCATGTAACGGTCGGAGCCCCGGGGGCCAATGTGCCCTGGGCGTGGGCCCGGCGTTGGCCAACCACAGGCCCAGGTGTTCCAGGACATTCTCCTTGCTCACGGACCCATGGCCGACCCCTGCCCGGTCTACCGGCCCCGAAAGCCGCACCTGTCGCCCTTCTACCAGTGCGTGCAGGACCACTATGAGAGCCTGGAAATGCTCTGGCCCGAGCGCTTCGAGAAGCGCTGCGCCTTCTGGCGGCCGTACCTGAAAGAGGTCATGGTCCGGTACCTGGCCTGTGGGGACCTCCATGAGGGTTTTGCCCGGATTCGTTGCGAAACGTGCCGCTCGGAAAGGCTCCTGTCCTACTCCTGCAAGAGGCGCTGCCTGTGCCCCTGCTGTCATCAGAAACGCGCCGTGGCCTTCGGGGAGTGGGTACCGAGCCACGTGCTGCCGCCCGTGCCGCACCGGCACTTTGTGCTCTCGATCCCGAAGATCCTCCGCCACTTCTTCCTCCGGGACCGAAGACTCCTGGCCGACCTGGGCCGCTGCGGTTGGCAGGCCATCAGGACCGTCATCCGGGCCGCCGTGCCCGAGGCGGACCCGGAACCCGGAGCCATCGTGGCCACACAATCCTTCGGCGACTTTCCGGAACGGTTCCACCCCGATCTTCACATCCTGGCCACCGACGGCGCTTTCTGCCTGTCTGCGTGCGGGCACGCACAGGCAGGCGGCAAGGGCCTGTTCCGGGTCGCCTCCCGGTTCCCCATGAAGGCGCTCGAGAGGCTGTTTCGCCACAAGGTCTTGAGGATGCTCCTGGCCAGGGGAAAGATCACCCCCGAGATCATCGAAATCATGGACCGGTGGCGCCATTCCGGCTTCAACGTCTACTGCGGGTCGCGGATTCTTCCCCGGCAGAAGAGGTCCCTGGAGAGGCTGGCCGCCTACCTGATCCGCTCCTCCTTCTCCCAGGAGCGCATGGAATACCTGCCCCACGAGGCCCAGGTCCGCTACGAGTCCAACATCACCGACCCGGATGTGATCCGAAGGATTCTCGAGCACCTGGGCCTGTGGCTGGCCAACGCCCGGCCCGTGCCCGGGGCGTATTCCCCGCCACCCGCTTCCCGGGGGGCAGACCCGATCCCTCCTCCTGCCAATTGCCCCCGGCCTACGAGGACGAGGACTGCCGGCGCGCGGCCGAGGTGTGCCTGAAGAGCTACGGCATAAGGTCTTTTGACAGATCCCTTGATAGGTGCTATTGTATATACCGTTAAAAGCACTTTTCGGAGGTTCCATGATGTCAAATGTGAAGTACTCAGAAGATGTCGTTCCGATCAGCGACCTCAAAGTCAACCCCGGCAGGATTGTCAGCCAGGTGGGCAAGACCAACCGGCCCGTGCTCTTGACCAGCCGGGGCAGGGGGGTTGCCGTTGTTCAGTCCCTCAAAGACTATGAGGCAAGATCGGAAGAGCAGTCCTTTTTGCGCGGGGTGGTTCAGGGTCTGATCGACCTGGAAGAGGGGAGGGAATTGGATCTGGCGGCGGTCAAGAAACGCCTGGGACTGAGCGACTAGGCATGCCGCGGAAACGCAAGATCACTTTCGCGGGCTCGGCGGTCAGTGACCTGGAGGGAATCCGCTCCTGGTATGCGGATCAGCAGGTTCCCGCAGTGGGAGAGAGCCTGCTCAAGGAGATCATGGCCGAGGTGGAAAGGCTGGCCGATTTTCCCGAAAGCGGCCGCGTGGTGCCGGAATTTGGGATTGCGGATCTGCGGGAGATAATCCATCCCCCCTTCCGCATCGTGTATCGCCTCGACCGGAGCCGGGTTAGAATTGTCCGGATCTGGCGCGGCGAAAGACTGCTCGAGATGCCGTGACCCAGCTTCTTGCCATCCCGAAATCCGCAACCGCAAACAAGTAAGAACCTGCTCCGATAATTTCTTCTCACGCGGCTGGATGCGCCCGCCGGGTGTCAAAGAGCTCTTGGAGGAAGGCTGCGTCCCACGGAGCCTCGGTCGGCCCCGGCTTCGGTCGGCCTTGGGGCCGGTGCCCGCGCTGCGGGCCGTGCCCGGCGCACAAAAAAGGCGGCGTCCGAAAGAACGCCGCCTCGCCTGCTCACATCTTTAGACTTTAGGAGTTGATGATCGCCTCGGCCTCGCTCCGGAAAGCGTCCATGACGTAAGGAATGCCCGAAATCTTCGCGGCTTCCTCGGTCAGGGCCATGAGGTCGCTCCGGGAGATCGTCGAGAGGCGGAAGTTGCGGCTTCCGGCCATGATCTGCTGGAGCCCGGTACGGATTTTGTCGGCAAAGGTGTAAATCCCGATCGCGCCAAGGGGGAAGTTCTCGACTTCCTTCCCGTACTTGTCCCGCAAGGTCTCGTAGCAGACGAAAATCTCTTCCACGGTGCTTCCGTAGGTCGATACCGTCTTAGGCAGATCCCCTTCCTTCAGCCATACGCCGATGTTCTTGCCCACCATGCCCGGGATCATGAGAGCCCGGCCCATGCAGACCGCCTTGGTGTAAGGAGCCCCCATGGCCAGCACCTTGAAAATGTGGTCCTCGGTGGAGAAGCCGCCCGCGATGGCGATGTCCGGCACGAACTCGCCCCTGGCAGCGAGCTTGTCGCAGAACTGCTGGGTCATGCACTGCAGATAGAACGTGGGCACGCCCCACTCCACCATCATCCTCCAGGGGCTCATGCCGGTGCCGCCCGGCGCGCCGTCGATCGTGAGCAGGTCGATCTTCGCCCGGGAGGACCACTTGATCGCCTTGGCGAGTTCCACCATGCCGTAAGCGCCGGTCTTGAGGGAGATCCTCTTCGCCCCGAGCTTCCGGAGCCTTTCCACCTCCTTGAAGAACCCCTCCTCGGTGACGAACCCGAGCCGGGAGTGGCGCTCGAACTCGCGAATGGAGCCCTCCTTGAAGGCTTGTTGCACCGCAGGAATCGTGGGATCAGGTGTGACGATGTAGCCTCGTTTCTTGAGCTCGATCGCCCGTTCGAGGCTGTTCACCTTGATCTCGCCGCCGATGCACTTGGCCCCCTGGCCCCACTTGAGCTCGATGCTCTCCACGCCGAGCTTTTCCACCGCGTACTCCGCCACGCCGAACATCGTGTCTTCCACGTTCATCTGGACGTGGAGATCTCCGTAATTGCCTTCCCGGTAGCGGCGGTACACCTCGACGCGGTGCTTGAGGTCCGGGGCGTTCGCCACCTTGCCGTTCTTGAGCTCGAGAGCCGGATCGATGCCGCAGACGTTTTCGCCGCAGATGATCGTGATTCCCGTGATGGCGGCGCCGACCGCGAAGTGGTCCCAGTTCCGGCGCGCGATCTCTGTCGAGCCCAGGGCGCCCGTGAACATCGGCACGCGCATCCGGATCTTGGAGTTCACACCGTATTCGGTTTCGGTGTCCACAACCGGGAAGATCGCGTGGTCCGGGTCTGCTCCGACCCCGGCTGGCAGGCCTTTGGCGCCGGACGCATAGCCCTGAATGTTCAGGTGGGAGTAGTCCACCGGGTAGTTCTTGTCCGCGCCCGCGGTGATGGTGCCGAACGGGCCCGGATAAAGAAGTTCGCGGCCTCTGAACGTGGCCTTGAAAATCTCGCAGTTGCCGCGGCAACCGTCGATGCAGCGGGTGCAGATGCCGGATACGGGCGCTACGCTGCGCGACCGATTTGCGGTCTGGGTGGCTTCATTCGAGTTGGGCTGCTGCAGGTTCATCGTTTTCCTCCTGTCTTGTCTTGTTTCCCCCGCCCGAAGTCCCGCCCCACAGCGGGCGAGCCCTGGTGCGAGGCACCTTGTTCCAAAGTCTTTTCAGCCTGAGCCAACTGATCAATAGAGATTCAAGGGGTCCTGAATGGAACGCGCACAAAAAAAGGGTGCCGGCTCTTGGCTCGACACCCTTGTCATCCAGCTTCTGCGCCCCGGCGAAGGTAACTCCCTCCGGCCGGCGCTGGCTCGGAGCACGCCTTTGTGCTTCCGAATTTTGTAGCACTTAACACAAAGGAGATTGAATTGTCAAGCCCTTCATCAGGCAGCTCTTCGTGAGGCAGGTCAGGCACCAGGGGCGGGGCTTCGCCAAGGGCGGTCAGCCGGTCAGATCTCTTCCGCGAGCAGGATGGCCTCGGCAATTTCGCGCATGGAGCGGCGGGTGTTCATGCTCTGCTTCTGGATCCGCCGGAACGCTTCGGCCGCCGTAAGCCCTTTGCGGGCCATGAGGACCTCCTTGGCCCTTTCGACCAGCTTCCTCGCCTCAAGCTCTTCCTGGATCACGCGGGTCTTGACCATGAGCTCGGTGTTCTCGATGGCCACGGCGGCCTGGTTGGCCACTGCGATGAGCAGATTCACTTCGGTCGGGCTATAGTCGTGGGGAGTCTGACTGTAGGCGTTGATGACGCCGATGACTTTGTCCTTGACGACCAAAGGCACGCTGAGCATGGAAGTCAGTCCTTCCTTGCGGGCCAGATCCTTTTCCTTGTACTTGGGCTCGGCAAGAACGTCCCGGATGACCATGGGTTGCCTGGTTCGGGCCACGTGCCCCACTACGCCCTCTCCAAGTCTCAGCGACCTTTCCTTGAGGTATTCCTTGCTGATGGTCTGAGTGGCCCTGAGCTTGAGAACCTTTTGCCGTTCGTCCAAGATCCACAGAGAACAGATCTTGGAGCCCATCACCTCGGCCGTCACGGTCACCACGAGCTTCAGGATGTCGTCCAAGTACAGGTCCGAAGTGATCGCCTTGCTGATCTCCGTGAGCGCCCGGATCTGCTCTTCGTAATCCGTGCGATTTTCGCGAGCGGCCATGACCTCCCGTTCTCCTTTTTCCTTACGCCAGGACCCAGAGCAGCTCGCACCGGCCAGCCCCCTCGTTCTTCCAGCGCCGGATGGTCTGGTCCTCGAGGTAAATGCTGTCGCCTTTGCGGAGCAAGACCTCGCCCTCGTCCACCACGATCTTGAGCACGCCGGTCAGAACCCAACCGAATTCGTGTCCCTTGTGATCGAAGAAGGACCTCGTGTCCTCGGCCCCGGGCGCCAGGCGCAGCCAGTACGGAGTGATCCTGCGGTTTTGGCGGCCGCTTTCGGGCAAAAGAGGTTCGGCCTCCACCGCGGCCCGCGCGACGGCTTTTGGCCGCCGCGCAACCGGCGCCACGCCGCCCTTGCGTTTCTGGACGACCAGGCCCCTCTTGGGAACTCCTTCGACCGTCCCGACGGGCAACAACCCGTCCAGGCCCTGGCCTAGGGCCTGGGCGATTTCCACAAGAAGGGGCAGGGAGGGATACACCTGATTCCCCTCGATCTGGCACAGGGCGCTCGGCGTGATGTCAAGCATGCGGGCAAGCTCGGCCTGGGAGAGGCCACGCCGGCTGCGAAGCTCCTTGATCCGCTCGCCGATGCGGAGGTCTCTCTCCGGTGTCTTTTCCAGGAACTTGACCTGGTCGTCGGCAACCCGGTATCGAACAGACTCCCTGAGGATCCGGGAGGGACGGTCCTCAGCCTTGAGGAGCTTCATTTCGCAGAGGCCTTCTTCCAGGTTCCGGAGCTGGATGACCACCTGGGTGATATGGCTCAGGTTCGCCAGGAACGAGCGCGTGTGGGCTTCCCGTTCGAGGATCCAGCAGGCGACCGCCTGGAGCTCGTACAGCTTGGGACAGTGGTGGGTGAAAAACTCCTGGACAGCCCGCTCGCCTCCCCAAAGCTCGCTCAGTCCGGTCAGGCTGTCGAACACGTACCGGGCATTTTCGCCGTATTTCTCTTCGAGCGAGGCCAGCGTGCGGTCGAAGGCCTCCCGGTCCGAAGGCGTCTGGATGCAGACACTTTCGTAGCCCGGACGAACGGCCGTTGCCTGGCTGTAGTGCTCGCGGAAGATTTCGTCGCCCTTTCCCTTGCCGAAGGTGAAGGCGTCCACGTGGACGAACCCGCCCTTGGGCAGGCCCTCGGCGAACCTGCGGTAGATGGTCTGGGGCGCGTAGTTGGAATTTACGTATACGATCGTGCCGTCCGCCTCGCTCCGGGCGACATTCAGAAAAGCCCCGATGAAGGCGATAAGGGATGTGCCGGCGTCCGCGACCCAGACCACGTTGTCTCCGGGCTGAAATCCGCCCAACAGACGATCCAGGTAGGCGATTCCTGAACTGATACCCGCCACCGAAGCATCCCCCGCGAAAACTCGCCGGCTCCGGGCCCGACACGGCCCAAGCCGGGCCTTGCCTTGCCCAAGGCGGCTCTTCGCCCAATCCGCCAAGCCGCCTATTCGTCCAGGCCGCTGTCATAGGCGACGGCTGCGGGCTGAACCTTCCGGTACACCCTCTCGGGCGGCCTCGACTCGCCTTGCACCCGCAGCAGGTCGTTTTTCAAGGAGATTCCAAAAAGCCTCTCGTTTTCTTCGAGGTAGGGCAGGATCACCCTCCAATCCCGGCCGCTCAGGGGAACGATCCTTCCGCCGTTCAGTTGCTCAGGAACGATCCGGCGATGGGGATCCCGCACGTAGATCGCCCCGCCCGAAGCCAGGGAAAACAGATTGGAACCCGGGTACGGCGTCTCCTGCTCCACAAGCCTCCCTTCGTCGTCGTAGGCCATTCCGTTGAGGATCACGAAGCCTCCTCCGTTCAGCGGATCTCCTGCCATGAACGATTCGGCCAAAAAATCCAGGCAGGTCCCGTTGATGACGACCCGGGGCTTGCCCACCGCGTTGATGAGGGGTCTGCCGGCTGCGTTGCCGAGCACAAAGACCTCGCCGCCCTTGGCGCCGTAAAGAAACGTCTGGCCCACATCGCCATGGACGACCAGCCGGCCCCTCTTCAAAATCTGGCCGAGCTGATCCTGACCATTACCATGCACGTGGATTTCCATGCCGTCAATGCCCGAGCCCAGGTAGTCCCCCGAACTGCCGTACACGTCGAACCGGACGCCGTCACTTCCCGGGCCGAACCCGCATCCCAGAAACCGCTGGCCCTTGAGCCCATAAACCACGAACCGCCGCCACCCTTTCTCCCAGGCCCGGACAGCCAACCGGGCGTCGCACTCCGGCCCCTCCGGAGGAAAATCCTTGGCGCAGATGACCAGGGTGGTCTCTCCAGGGCGAGGAGCTCGCAGAGCCTCCCTGGTTCGCCAATCGATTCTCCGTGCCCTGCCACCTCCAGGCCCCTCGATACAGGGCACGGAGTCCAGAATCCGGTCGATCGCACCTGAGACGAGCTCGCGCACCGCGCTCGGCCGCTTGCCCCGGCAGTCGTAGCGCCTGTCGAGGAGCAGGGTGAGAAGCTCCAGAGCGTTTTCAAAATCTTCGTCGTTCTGGAGCGCTCCTTTTTCGATATGGCCGAGCAGCCGCGCCGCCTCCCCCAAGCCCGACCGAACCAGAGATTGGACGAGCCCTGGAAACGCTTCCCGGCAAGCGGCCGTTCTGTCCGAAGCCCCTCTGAGCCGCGCCAGGATCCCCTCGGCCTCGGCGCACAAAGCCGCCGCCTCGGAAACAGGCTCCGGAATTCTCCACTCCCCGGGAGGGCTTTGAATCCTGCGGCCGAATTTGTCCGTACAGGCCAACGAGCACGACCCGTTGGTCCCCTGGACCGTGAAAAGGAACGCTCCTCCGTCCGTGTGGCTGCCGCCGCGGGCGTTCCAGTAACGGTCCGCGACAGGACGAACCCTTCGGTCTTCCTCGGAAAGGGAGCGCAGAGTCGCGTCAATCGCCTGTTTCTCCGACGCCACGAGACCGATCGAAACGTCCCCCTCCTGCAGGGCGAACACCTGGGGCCTCAGCATGGAGGTGTCCGTGATCCCGAGCAGCCGGAACCGGTCCTCGTCCGGCTCGCTCCGGGCGATGATGAAAAACCAGGGGCCGTCAGGCGAGCCGTGCATGTGCCGGGCCTGAAGGAGCTTGTAAATGGGCTTTTTTTCTTCGGGGAGCCGGTCGAAGTCCAGCTCGGTCGTGGGCGCCAGGGCCTCGATCACGTATTCGAGCGGATAGCCGTACACGCGGGACCAGAGGTCGAACAGAAGCACGGCGACCTCGGTGTCGGTCAGGAACTGGGGAGCCAGCCCATGTTGCCGCAGGTAGGTGCAGACGCCCATATAGTTGGCAAAATCGCCGTTGTGCACCAGGGCGTCCGCAAGGCCGATGAAAGGATGCGCCCCGCCCGGATGCCAGACCTTCCCTTTGGTGGGATAGCGCTGATGGGCGATCCAGACCCTAGCCCGAAGATTTTCGAGTCCGTAATACTGGACCACCTGTTCGGCGTACCCGACGATTTTGAAGATCACCAGATTTCGCGCGTGGGAGAGCACGAAAGCCCGTTTTTCCCCTAAAGAGGCGTAGTAGCGCCTGTTGAGCCTCACGCTGTTCTGAAAAATGAACTCGTCTTCGACGGCCCTTTCTTCTGCCCGGCTGAAGCCGTTTTCCTGGGCAAAGGCTTCCAGCACTTCCCGCCTCACCCGAACGAAGTAGCGGGCGATCGTGGGAGGCGCGACCTCGAGCCCCAAGTCCCTCCAGTCCGCCGCGGGCTCGATCACGCATCCTTGGTCGATCCGGAAGACTGGTTCCAGATCCTTGCGCTCCAGTTCCCCTCGCACAGACGGATCCAGGAGAGCGATCTGCAGAATGTAATCGTCCCGCAGCGTCGAGGCGTCCACCCCAAAGTCGGCCGGCTCCAGGCCAGCGGCCGCGATCCCGCCCCCCTTGCCATTGCCCCGGTTGTGCATCTGGATGGAGGGCTCGAAAATATGCCTGCCCCGAACCGGAACTGTGGCCGCAAAGCCCACGACACCGCACCCACCCTCCTCGGCAGCCTTGGGACCCGCCTCCGGCGGCACTCCCCCGAAAAGCTTTCTCCGGGAACCAATCACGCTTTCTATCCAGTCCATCCGATTCCCCATCTTTTCACCCGCCCTCCGTGCGATTCATTGTCGTCCTTTCCGATGCCGGCGCGCACCGCACCAGAAAACGACTGACGCCCCCTGCCGAAGTCACGCGGCCCGGACGTGTTCCTCTTCCTCGACGACACCGTGTGCCTCGGCCTGCGAGATCCTTTCGTAATCGCGGTGGACGAGCAGATCGCTTCGCCCCACAAGCTCCCGGATGCTTCTCATGCCGAAGCGCCACAAGATCCAGCAGAGCTGCAGATACCAGGAATGGAACAGGTTCAGGATTCGCAGAGCTGCCCAGTCCGGCTCATAGAGCGCCGAAAGGCCAGGGTCTGTGGTCGCGATCCCCCTGGGGCACCCGCGGCCGCTTTCGCAGTTGCCGCAGCGGATGCATTCCAAAGCGACGAGTTCGGCTGTACCCACCACCACGCCGTCCGCGCCCAGGGCGATGGCTTTGGCCACGTCCCAAGCGGTTCTCAGCCCACCGGAGGCGATCAGGGTCATCTGGTCCCGCACACCTTCCTCCACCAGGAACCGGTGGACCTTGGGTATCGCGTATTCGATGGGCATGGCGATGTTTTTCTTCGCGATGTCCGGGGCCGCGCCCGTGCCGCCGTAGCTGCCGTCCAGGTGAAGAATGTGGGCGCCGGCGTAATAGCTCCCGATCGCGACCATGTCGACGTCGCTCGGCGTGGAGACCTTGACCGAAACCAGCGCCCTGGGGTTGATCGCCTTGATCCAGTCGACGTGCTTCTTGTGGTCTTCGACCGAATAGACCGAATGAAACGGGAAGGGCGAAAAGAGCGCTGTCCCTGCCACGGCCTCCCGTTTTCTGGCCACGGCCGGCGTCACCTTGTCTCCCAGCAGGTGGCCTCCGAGACCGGGCTTGGCGCCCTGGGCATACTTGAACTCCACGATCCGCACCCGCTGGATCGTCTCCTCCCGGACGCCGAAAAGGCCTGTCGCCACCTGGGTGATGACGTGATCGTCGTACCGGGTAAGCCCGTCCGGATAGCCACCCTCCCCGGTGCAGGTGAAAGAATCCGCTAAAGAATACGCCTTGGCCCTGGCGAGCATGGTGGCGAGGCTGATGGACCCGAAGCTCATGCCGCCGCCGTAGACCGGGAAGCCGATCGTGACCTGGGGCCGCCCGTCCCCTCTCCGGTTCAAGGGGATTCTCAGATCGATCTGCGAGGGCCGCAGAGCAGGGTCCGGCGGCTTTTCCGGGAAGGCAAAATCCATGCGATCGAACCCGCCGCCGGACGCTCCGGTCCGATACTCCAATCCCGAGTCCACCGGAGGAAGACCGGTCTCGGCCTGGAGCCAAGTGCTCGCGATGAGATCCGGGGTCCAACGGTAGTCTCCGAAGGTTTCCCATAGAGGATTTCGGCTGACCTCAATCGCCTGCTCCGGGCAGCGGTCCACGCAAAAGGATCCTGTGCGCCGGCAGACCTCCGGACCCCGGCAGATCGCGTTGCGGTCCACACGGACCCGGCCGCCCTGAAGGGAAAGCACCCCATAGCGGCAGGCCTGGACGCAGGCGCCGCACTGGGAGCAGCCCTTTTCGATCCGGACCGCGTACTTCGCCAGCCGGTTCCTGAACCGGCTCGGCGCGCGTTCGGTCTGGGCCGTGAAAGGCGTCTCAAGATCTTTGCCGGACCAAGGGAAAGCGTCCTCAGCCGGGCCCTCTGTCCCATCGCCACTGCGCCGCCAGTCCGGAATACGAATCGTAAAATCGCGACGGCGGCCAAAGATCGGCCCGAAGCATTCCCTTTCGAGATCCTCGAAGAACATGGCCCGGCCCACCTCGCCCCGAAGCCTTCTGACTTCCCGAAGCCCCATGGCGCCCATGACCTCGATGAGCTGGGCGTGCCACGCCCCCAGCAGGTTCACGATCCGCTGGGCCCCCCATTCCTCCTCCACTTGATCCAGCCGAACCGGACACTCGCTCTGGTCCTGGCAATCCGAGCAGAGCCTGCACTCAAGAGCGGCTGCCAAAGCCAGGTCCACGCCCACGCCGTCCGCGCCGCAGATGATGGTCTTCGCCATGTGCTCGGCCATGGCGATCCCGCCGGACACGAGAAGACTTACCTGATCCCGCGTCGACTCCTCCACGAGCTTGAGATGGACCGCCCGCACGAGGTCCAACAGGAACCTGTCCTTCCAGCGACCCAAACCGCAGCCATCGCGCCGGGCCTGGAGATGCAAGATCCCCGCGCCAGCCCGCACCAGGGCCTTTGCCCGCTCCGGTGCGCGCTCGTCCAGAGGGACACGGACGGAAACGACGAGGTCCGGATACGCCGCAAGAACCTTCCGGAGTCGGTCCTCGATGACCGGCGAGTCGGCGAGTTCCACCAGGCGCAAGCCTTCCAGGGCCCCCTCGAGGGTCCGGTCCGGATCGATCCGCACGATCAGCCGTTGGACACGCGAAGCCAGCAGGCCCTGCGCTTCTTCGAGGGTCGCGACCGCGACCGTCTCCAGCCTTTCGGCTGCCCGGGCCATGGCGAGTCGGGATCCCGGACCCAAAAAGCCGACCGGAGGGACGTCCAGCACCGCCGGCAGGGAAATCTCGACCATGGGGGGCGCCGCGGTCACCAGGCTGCCGGCCGCGTCGAAACAGAGCCGGTCGGGCTTCCTGCCGAGGTCGATCGCCGTGCTGATATATTCCCTGCCGTGGATGCCGTCCCGGGTCGGCCGGACGATTTCGGACATGTCCGTCCACATCCGATCGAAACCGGGCCCGCAAAACGGGCCTCGATACCCAGCACCGGAGACCGGGATTTTTCCTGTTTCCGCCTGCTTCCAGATTCGCGAGAGGATGTCGGGGGTCCAGTGACTGTCCCCCATGCGCTCGAACCGCGGATTGGGAACCCGCGACAGGATGGCGTTCTTGCATTCCTGGACGCACCGGAGACATCCCACGCAAAGGTTGTCGCCCGTGTCCTGCACCTGGACCGGGTCAAACCCTCGCGCTCGGTAGACTCCGTAAACGCAGGAAGTGCTCTTAACGCAGCGGACGCATCCGAGGCATCTGGAGATTTCGAGAGAGCTGTGTTTGGGGATCGGGGAGAATCGCGGAGGCGCAGACCGGACCTCCACATGGTACTTTTTCGGCATGTTTCCGCGTCCCATGCGGCCCATACATGGCCATCTGGGCTCTCCCCGTTGAGAGAAGACGCAACCCGTCAGCACTGACGGGCGGCGCCGGTGGATTCGTTTCCTGTTTCCTGTTTGTCCGTTCTCGTTGCCTTCATGGGGTTCGGGCCCAATTCTCGAACCCGAGCCGCCCGGTCAGAGGCAAGAGCCAGAAGATCGGATTCCGTGAACCGTTCCCCCCTGACCATGGCCGCCCGCTCGGGCCCCAACTGGATCTCGGCAAGGAGATCGCGCACGTACTGGACCCGCTTTTCGGCCCTCCGGTTCCCCACGACCAAGCGGCAGTGGGCATCCGCGCAGCCCACGACCTGGACCGCGTCCGCCCCCTGCTCCAGAAGCTTCATCACATCCCGTACTTCCAACTTGCTCGAGCAGGGGAGCATCACGAATCGGGCCCGGCATCCGTCGAGCCGGCGGTGCGAATCGGCCAGATTGCCGTCCACCTCCACGCAGTTCCCACAATACAACAAAACGACGTCGGGCTCAAAGTCCATGTTCTGCAGAGGCTCCACGGCATCCGAGTCCCATAACCGAACCTGCATCTTTACACTATTGTAGCGCGCTTCGATCGGATTTTCAAAGCATGGGCAGGTACCGGTCGATCTCGTACACATTCACCTGGATCCGGTACGTGTCCCATTCGATCTTCTTGTTCTCGATGAACTTCGTGAAAATATGATCGCCCAGGGTTCTCCGAACGAGATCGCTCTTCTCGCATTCGAGCACCGCCTCGTAGAGGCTGCCGGGCAGGGATTGAATGCCCCTGGATTCTCGCTCCTCGGCGGACATGTGGAAAATGTCCTCTTCCACAGGGTCAGGAAGGGGGTAACCCTTTTCCATCCCCTCCAGGCCTGCAGCCAGCATCACGGCAAAGGCCAGATAAGGGTTGCACGCCGGGTCCGGGGCGCGGAACTCGATCCGAGTCGCCTTCTCCTTTCCCGGTTTGTACATGGGCACCCGGATCATGGTGGAGCGGTTCCGGCGGGCCCATGAAATATACACCGGTGCCTCGTAGCCCGGCACGAGCCTCTTGTACGAGTTCACCCATTGGTTGGTTACCGCGATGATCTCCCGGGCATGCCGGAGGATGCCGGCGATGAAGTTCTTGGCGACCCGGGAGAGATGGTATGGATCAGAGCCGTCGAAAAAGAGGTTCCGGTCCCCCTGAAACAGGGACTGATGGGTGTGCATGCCGCTGCCGTTCTGGCCGAAAAGAGGCTTGGGCATGAAGGTCGCGTAGACGCCGTTCTGGCGGGCCACCTCTTTTACGGTGATCCGATAGGTCTGGGTCTTGTCCGCCATGCGGAGCGCCTCGTCGTACCTTAAGTCGATCTCGTGTTGGCTCGGAGCCACCTCGTGGTGGCTGTATTCCACCTGAATGCCCAGCCCCTGGAGCGCGAAGATCGTCTGCCTCCTCAAATCGTTTCCCCGGTCAAGGGGCGTGACGTCGAAGTAGCCGCCCTGATCCAGAATCTCGGGGTTTCGGTCCGATTGGAAATAGAAGTACTCGAGTTCAGGGCCCACATAGTACGTGTACCCTTTTTCGGCGATCTTCTTGATCATTCTTTTCAGCACGTATCGCGGATCCCCTTCATAAGGGGTCTTGTCCGGGTTCAGGATGTCGCAAAACATCCGTCCCACCGGAGCCTCTTGAGGCCGCCAAGGCAGAAGTTGAAAGGTCGTCGGGTCAGGCACCGCCACCATGTCGCTCTCTTCGATGCGGGCGAATCCCTCAATCGAGGAACCGTCGAAGCCCATGCCTTCGGTGAAGGCGAGTTCCAGCTCCTCTGGCGTGATCGAAAAGCTCTTGAGCTGGCCGAGAACGTCGGTGAACCAGAATTGAACAAAGGACACCTTTCTCTCGTTGACGATTTTGAGTACATCTTCCTGGTTTCGGCAATTCAGCATTGCTTTCCTCCTTCCCCTGGCGAACGTCCCGGCTTTTCACCGGCCGAAGAAGCTTGGTAGAATAAAACTAACTGAAAGCTGAGCCGATTGCCAGCGCTCGTTTGGCGCTCCGATCCCTTGAACGGCAAGGGAGCGGAAAAGCCCTCAGGAAACCGGCCGAGCGGCCGGGACTCATTCAGCCGGATGCGACGAAAATGGGGCACCCAGAAAACCCTGGATCTTTCTTCCAGATCTGGCGAAGTGCGCGGGTCCGCCCGAGCCACCGAGGGCATTTCGTCTTCGCTTCTCTGCTGGCGCTGCTGTGCTGGCTTTCTCTGTCGGCCGGATGCGCCGCACAAGAAGCAGGAGATTCGCCCCGCAGGATCGGCGGGCCTTGCGAGTATCGAGACGTCCCCGGTACCTGCCGGATCGATAAAGTCGAACCCTCAGGGGCCAACTCTTACGGCGAGGGGTTCCGGACTCTTTTCACCTTCCTCCCCGAATCACCGTCCGAGCCCGAGGCCAGCGGCGTGGCTCTCAAGATCGGAGACGGGCAAGATCCCACGCACCGTTACCTCAAGGAGAACGGCATCAAAGCAGGGCGCCGGTTCCCTTGTGTCCGCAGGGTGCTCGTGCGGGGAACCTGCACGCCTGTCGTGTACGCGTTTCCAGGATTCGAGGGCGTTTTCTGACAGGCCGCAGGCTCTCTTCTCCCGCGCCCGGTCCACCCCACCCCCCCGTGGCGAGGTTTATACCCCGATCTTGGGGCACAGGTCCTCCACAGGACAGACCGAGCATTTCGGGCTGCGGGCCGTGCAGATCCTGCGGCCGTGAAACTGGAGAAGGTGGCAGAACCGAACCCATTTCTCCCGGGGCACGATCGCGCAAAGATCCTCTTCGATGCGGTCCGGGTCACTCTGCCGGGAAAACCCCATCCGGTTGGAAAGACGCTTGACGTGCGTGTCCACGCCGATGGCCGCTTGGCCGAATGCGTTCCCCAGGATGATATTGGCGGTCTTGCGGCCCACGCCCGGCAGGGTGAGCAAATCCTCCAAGCGCGAAGGCACCTCGCCGCCGAACCGCTCAACCAGCTCCTTGCAGCACTCGCGGATCGCCTTGGCCTTGTTCCGAAAGAATCCCGTAGGCCGGATCTCGGCTTCGAGCTTCTCCTGGGGGACTTGTGCGTAATCCCTGGCGCTCCTGTAGGCCCGGAAAAGAGACCGCGTGACCTCGTTCACCCTTTCGTCCGTGCATTGCGCCGCCAGAATCAGCGCTACGAGAAGCTCCAGGGCATTCGAGTACTTCAAGGCGATGGCCGCATCGGGGTGGGCCTCTTCCAGACGCCGAATCCATTCGCCGATCCCAACCTTCCCGGCCACCTCGGTCTTCTTGCGAGACTTGCGATCCGCCATTTGAAGAACCCTTTCGCTGCTCCCTTTGCCGAAAACGCCGTCGGACCCCGATGCTCCTTGCCGTTTCCGCGCGCGCCGGCGGCGGCACGGCCCTTCTCCTTTCCCGTTCAAATGGGGTAGGATAGACTTTGTATAGCATGGGCGGACCCTTTGCGCCCCAGGCGCCAAGGATCCTGCAGGTTGATTGTGACACCAAAAGCGTTCGCCGATCAATGATCGAGATCCCGTGCAGCGATTCCGCCCTGAAGGCGCCCGAAAAGGAAAAGACCGGGAAGGTTCTCCCCTCTTTCCCCCGACCCGCTTTCCTCTACGTGGAATCGGCTGCGGTGGACGAACCGCTCACCCGGCGCCTCCTGGCCTTGTTCCCCGAGGCCTCGGTTCACGAGATACAAGACCACCGCAGGCTCGACGCCGAGGCCGTGCCGCTCCGGGGATACAACTCCCTCGTCAAACAACAGGTCCTTGTGCTCGCCCGCAACCCCGGGGCCTTCGTGAGACCCTTCTGGCCCCAAAGCTGCGAGGGAGACCGGCACTTTTTCATCGCCCACGCGAACGGGTGCCCCTTCGACTGCCAGTATTGCTTTCTACAAGCCTACTTTGCTCACGGGGCCCCGGTGATCTTTGCGAACCTCCAGGACCTGCTCCAGGAACTCGACGACCACCTGCGCGATCAGGAGAGGCTCGGCCCCGCCACCTACCACGGGGGCGAGCTTTCGGATGCGCTGGCCCTGGAACCCTTGTCCGGGTTCGCCAGGCAGGCCGTGGAAGTGTTCCGCCGCCGCCCGGGTGCCACATTGGAACTCAGGACCAAATGCGCCGGAATTGAGTCTCTCTTGCCGGCCCAGCCGCCTCCGAACGTGGTGTGCTCGTGGACCCTTACGCCAGAGGAGGCCTGGAGGCTTTACGAAATCCGAACTCCCAGTCCGCTCGACAGGCTCTGCTCGGCACGGGCTTGCCAGGACAAAGGCTACCGCGTCGGAATCCGGCTCGACCCGGCCCTGCGTTATCCCGGATGGGAAAAGGGATATGCCGATCTCGTAGCAGCCGTCTTCGAAAATCTCGACCCGAAAGGCATCGAATCCTTCGTGCTTGGGGGGTTTCGATACCTTCCCGGCCTGGCCTCCCGCATCCGGCAGCGTTTCCCCGAAAGCTCCCTTCTCTTGGAAGAGTTTGTCCAGTGTCGGGACGGAAAGTACAGATATTTCAGGCCACTGCGCATCAACCTCTACCGGTCGATCCTGGCCGAAATCCGCAGGCACGACCCCGGGATCCCGGTCCGCATCGCGATGGAAAGCGAACCTGTCCATAGGGAGGTCTTGGAGCGACCTGAACCCAGCCGCAGAGGAGGTGCCGCTTGATCCGCAAGATAAAAGCGTGGGTACAACAGATTCTGCTGTCCCTTTTTTTCGCTTTCGACGTGCTCTTGTTCTATCCCCTTCTTTGCCTGCTGCCTTACGGCTGGGCGTTCCCTGTCACGCGCTGGCGGGGCAACCTCCATTACCGACTCATGAAAGGGTTTAGAGCCAAAATGCTCCGGGATCTCGCCCAGTGCTTTCCCGAGCGGTCCGAAAAGGAGAGGCAAGAAATCGCAAGAGGCCTCTTCCAGGTGCAGGCCACGTTCTTCTACGACACCTACCTGTGGACGCGGTATCGCGAAAAGGCCTGGACAAAGCGGTTCGTCACGTTCGAGGGTCTCGAGCATCTGGACGCATCCCTTTCCCAAGGCCGGGGCGTGATCCTCTGCACCATGCATTTCAACAATTACTTCTACCCCGGCGGCTTTTTCTACTCCCGCGGGTACGAAGTCGCCCCCTATGCGGTATGCCCCTGGGACATGAGGAAAGTCAATTTTTTCATCAAAATTCACCACGCCTATCTCATGGGGATGACCGGACTGAAAACCTACGCCCGCTATATTTTCGCAGGCCGCCACCCCAAAGGGGAAATCGAACGAAGGCTTGCCTGCAACGAAATCTTCTATCTCCTTCTGGATATTCCCCTTCCCGAAAAGCAGGATCTGAGGGAAATCACGTTCTTCGGACAGCGGGGGCTCTTCCCCTCGAGCGTGGTCTTCCTCCAGTACAAGACCAAGGTGCCCATCCACGTGATGTACGCGGTCCGGGATCCCAGGGACTGGAGGCGCCAGACGGTGTTCATCACCGAGGCTCTCCACTTCACCGGCGACGTGGACAAGGACCTCCAACTCGTTGTGGACGAACTGGAAAAGGGAATCCGGCAGTACCCCATGTTCTGGTGGGGCTGGGGCATGCTCGACAGGATGCGGCCCGAGCACATCCAGGCTGCCAGGCAGAGGAAGGACTTCGCCACCCGGGTCCGCAAAAGGGCCTGAGGTCGGTGCCAAAGGATGCAGCCTTGCGATATCAAAAAATCGGCCTGGACAAAGTGCTCCAAGACGGCCCGGCCGCGCAACGGTTCGTGTTCACCTTCCGGCCTGACCTCGCGGACCTTCTCGGGTCGGTCCGCAAGGCAGGCCTTCTCGTCCCTCCGGTTCTGCGCGAGGCCGGGGGCGGACTTTATCAGATCGTGTGCGGCTGGCGCCGGATCCAAGCCGTGCGCAGCCTCGGCCTTGAGAGCATCGAAGCCTTGATCGGTTCCAAGGAGGAACTGGCGGACGAGGCCTGCCTGCGCAGAAGCCTCCTGGAAAACCGTTTTCACCGCGGTTTCAACGAGATCGAAAAAGCCATGGTCTTCGTGCGCCTCCAGGACGAATTCTCCTCGATCCTTCCGCGGCTCGGGGACGTGCTCGAGGGGGACCTCCGTTTCCCTCAGGATGCTTCGGCCCTGGAAGACCGGCGATTCCTGCTTTCCTTGCCCGAGCCGACACGCCTGAAGATCGCATCCGGCCAATTGAGCTACGGCCAGGCCTTGCTGCTGCGGGAGTTCCCTGCCGATTGCCGCGACCTTTTTTGCGACCTCATGGCCGGCTGCGCGCTCAACCTCCAGGAGAGCCGCCAGGCCGCGCAGTGGATTCGAGAGGTCAGCCTGAGGGAATCCGAAGACCCTGCTCGCCTGCTGGAATCCCTTCGGGCAGCCGCAGCCCTGGACGGCCGGCGGCCTCCCCGCAAGAATGCCCAGGTTTTTCTCGCAGTTTTGCGCCGCAGAAGGTACCCGACCCTAGAGGCGGCAAGGAGCCGGTTCGAGACAGCTTGGAAGGAGACGGGCCTCGAAACAGTTGGAATTCAGGCGGCTCACGATCCGACCTTTGAAACCAGCGAGTTACGGCTCCAGATTTCGGCCGGTTCCGAGGATGTCCTGCGGAAGCGGGTCGAGGCCCTGCGCCGCGCCCTGGACCAAGGAACACTGCGGAAAGTCTTTTTTTCCCTTCTGCCTTGAAACTTTCTTCCGCTGCTTTCGCTCTAAGGGGTAGGAGCAATCAATATCACCGTCGCAAGGCGGTGTGAGACTCCGTCCCTGGCATTCAGCCCCCCCGAGTGCCAGGGATTTTTTTTGCCCGGTGCCGCCTTCCCAGGATGCAGGCCCATCCGACTCTCGGTTTGATGTTCCCGGCGATTTCGTTGTATGAGCAGGGTTGAAGGCCCAGGAAGGGCAGGGCCCGGCGGCGTCATCGCCGTCACACACCCTATGAAAGCGGGAGGGAAACACCATGTTGACCGAGCCTTCCCAGAAGGCACTGGAAATTCTTCGGCAGGGCGGGCACTTCGAGTGGCCGGTCATCACGCTTTTTGTGCTCGCCGTCTATGTCTACGCGGTAGAGATCGAGAGAAGGAACTGGAACGTCGTACTGGGGGGCCTTGCCTTCTACGGGATGGACCTCTTCAATGAGATCTGGAACGGGCTGGTCCTTCATTTCACCGGCCGGTCAGCGGTTTGGACGACTCCCGGGGGCACGAGCTACCTTATCTTCGTGGGCCTCACCATCGAGATCAGCATCATGTTCGCCATCCTTGGAGTCGCCCTTCTCAAAATGCTGCCCAAGGATAAGTCCCTGAAAATTGCGGGCCTGCCGAACCGGTGGTTCTTCGCACTCCTCAATTCCGCCCTGTGCGTGTTCATCGAGGTTTTGCTCAACCGGGCCGACGCCCTGATCTGGGAATATTCTTGGTGGCGGTTCCCGAACGTGCTTCTGCTGTTCCTTTTCGGCTATCTGCCGTTCATGGTCGTCTCCTTTTGGGTGCACGACCTGGAAAAGATCAAGAGCAAGCTTGCCGTGCTGGCCGTGATTTATGGAGTGGATTTCGCCGCGATTCTGATTTTCGCCTGCGGCCTCAAGTGGATTTGAGGCTCCGCCCGTCCTGGAGACGGTCAGTTTTCGGCCGCAGCCCGCGAAGAGCCGGACATCGAACGTGCCCGGGTGCCGAGGGTCTTGCGGTTGTAATACATCCTCCCGTGGAAATTCTGAATCGCCCAAATGAGCCGGAACTGGAGCGGCAAGTCGAGCCCAAGACGGACGCGACGGAGCGCGTCCCTCCACGGGGGAAAACCAATGGAGGGCCACGGTCCCTCGTGGCCGCCTCTTACATGATGGAGGGCCATGCTCCGTCATGGCCGTACACCATCTGCCCAGGACCCGCAACCTTGTGGACGAGATCGCCGACTCAGAAATGAGCCCACAGCCTGGACGCCACAAAGCGCGTCCTCCCCCGGCATGGACATGGCCATTAGACGGACGCGACGGAGCGCGTCCCTCTATAACGGGGGGCCAGGACCCGGATGCTTCCCTGGTTGCCTGACCGCTCCAAGCTCCTCTTATCCTCCTCCCAGCCCGGCACCCCGCTTTCGTGCGGGCCCGGGATAGCCGTCGCCAATCGGGCCGGCTGGCCTGACATCAGGGCTTTTGCCTTTCTTGCGGTCTTGGCGTATGTACGAAGATAGGAGTCGACCTCATGCTGATCCCCCTGTTCACGCCGAGGCCCGACAGACCCATGAGGGTCGCGGGGTTTCTTTCCGGCTCCGGGACGAACCTCGTCAAGATCCTGGAAAGGCAATCCGAGCTTGAGCGATCGCCGGAGGGATCCCCCTTTCGGGTCGTCGTTCTTTTCACGGACACGCCGACGAGCAACGCCCAGGCCATCGGCGCAGCCCATGGAATCCCGGTCTTGACCTTGGACATCCTCGCTTTCTACAGGCAGCGGGGCCGGCCAGACAAGAAGGACCTCTCGCTCCGTCCGGACTTCGACCGCAGAGTCTTGGACGCCCTGGCACCATATCGCGTCGACGCCGTTGTGCTGGCCGGTTACATGAGCGTGGTCACCGCCCCTCTTCTGGATGCCTTTGCAGGTAGGATCGTGAACGTTCATCCTGCCGACCTCAGGATCCTGGACAAGGGCCGCAGAAAATACACGGGGGACCATGCGGTGCGGGATGCGATTCTGTCCGGGGAGACCGTTCTCCGATCGAGCACGCACATCGTGCGGCACGAGGTGGACTATGGCGAGATCCTCATGGTCTCCAGGGGGCTTCCCGTCCTCCTGCCCGAGGGCATGACCGCCCGGGAACTGGCCTTGCCCCAAAATCGCCAAATCCTCAAACGCGTTGCCGCCGAGCACCAGAACCGCTTGAAAGAGGCGGGCGACTGGGTGATCTTGCCCAAGACCCTGGAGTGGATGGCCCGGGGCCGTTACAGCCTCGACGAGAACGGGCGGGTTTTTCTCGACGGAAAACTCTTGGAGAATCCCGAGATCCCTTGAACCGAAGACTTCCGTGAAAGAGGTGGAGCCAGCCTGCGCGGAGCAGGCCCGGAGCAAACGAGGCAAGGGAGGAAACCAGAAATGGGTCTCCTCGAAAAAGCGCGGGAACTTCTCATTCGAAGGATCGAGGAACACGGCGTGGACAGGACGCTTCCAGTCACGGTTCGGCCGCTCTCCCCTGACGAAGCCATCGGCTCCATCGCCGACGATTCTTTTCCGATCCGCAGGGGCAAGGAGCGCGTGATCGAGGCCGAATTCCGGGGCTTCCGGGGCCAGGCCTTCACGGACCGGCCTGCCCCCTGGCAGGGGAAGCTCGAGGAACTGCTGGCGCTCGATTTGTCGAAAATTCCCGCCCGGGCGGTCTTCACGGCCGGCCTGAACGCCGTACTTCTCAGCCTGGGAGAGGCGACCGGCACCGTGCATTGCAGGGATGAGGACCCCAACCGCTGCGGGCCCGAGTTGGCGCGGATCCTCGAGGAGCGATTCGGCCAGATCCGGGTCGGGCTGGTGGGCCTGCAGCCCGCGATCCTTCGGGCCCTGGCCGCGCGCTTCGGGGCCGGCCGGGTCCTTTGTGTGGATCTCAATCCGGACAACATTGGACAGGTCCGCTCCGGCGTCACGGTCTGGGACGGCGAGCGGGATCTGGACCGGCTTGCTGCGGCCTGCGACGTGGGGCTCGCCACGGGCTCTTCGATCGTGAACGGCACCCTGGACCGGATCCTCGAGACCTTCACCCGGGAGAACAAGCCCCTGATCGTCTACGGCAACACGATTTCCGGCGCCGCGGCCCTGCTCGGCCTCGACCGGCTGTGCCCCTACGGAAGAACGTAGAGGAGAGAGAACCTACAGGGGTCAGTCCTTCATTTTACGGATTGCGGCAGAGGCCTACTTGGGGATTCAAGGCAGACTGGCCGCGGTTCTTGAAGAATTCAAATTCGTTCTCGGGGCGAAATCAAGAATGGAACGGCTCCGAGATCGCGCCTTCAACAAAATGTGCGGCCTCAGGTCTTGCGCTGGGACTTGGCCAGAATGCTGAGAACGCGCGCGGCCAGGACTTCCGCGTAAAGACTTCTTCCCATCGAGATGTCCGGCGCCAGACGTCGAATGATGTCGATCTCTTTCTGAGTGGGGGGCGCTGTCGTCTCGAGAGGCCGGGCGACCCGGATCTCCCAGGGGATCTCGGAAGCGACCTCTTCGAAGCTCCTGCCGGGGTGCAGGCTTGCCAGGACCATCTCCTTGGTGACCGGATCGAACCGGAACACGGCTTTGCCCGTGATGAGAACTGTGGGCCCGGATCCGGCGGGCATGCCAGCCCTGTAGCGCGAATCGCCCCCGTCCAGATAGCCGGGCGTGGTCAGGTAATCGAGGGTTTCCTTAAATTCGCCGCCCCGCATGGTCAGCACGGTCCGCTTCGCGTACCCGCCGAATTCCGGAGCGCCTCCGGCTCCGGTCAGCCTCCTCCTGGATCCGTCGGCGGCCGCAACGTAACTGCTGTTGACGTTTCCGTGTCGGTCCACCTGTCCGACCCCCAGGAACGCCACATCCACGTATCCTAGATTGAGGATCGAGGTGAAGACGTCGAACATGTCGCAGCCGTAGGCGTATCCCTGGCAACAGCTTGTGTCCGCGATGTGCAAGGGGATCTTGAACGGATCCATGCCCACGATACCGGCCTCGGTCACGATCAGCGCGTTCGGAGCATGGGTCTTCCGAGCCAGGATGCCCGCGGCCATGGGCAGCCCCTGGCCGATGACGACGATCTCCCGGTCCCGGATCTCCCGGGCCGCCCGGCAGACGATGAGTTCGTCGAGGGTGAACTTGACGGCCACTTCGGGCTCCTCCCTGCCTAGTCTTGGATCAGAGCGCTTCTTTGTTCCAGGAACGACTGGAAGTCCGCCAGGCTCATGCCGAGAAGCTCCGAGCGGCCCGAATCGTCCCACATCGGCCGGAACGAATAGCCGTAGTCCGCCGGCGCGCTCGGGAAAGGCTTGCTTCTGAGCCGCTCCAGGGTCTCGCTGCCGAAGACGTCCACGTAATGGTCCAGATACTCCCTCCGGTCCCTAACTCCGTAGACCCACTCGTCCATCCAGGCCCGCAGCGTCTCCGGCCGCCCGAGACTCGCGAAGTACAGAGCCCGAAAGACCAGGTCGTGATCATAGTGGCCCGCCAGCTCCGACGGATGCGCCCCCCATGGGCACTCGACCACTGCGCACACCTTGTGGGCGGGCGCCACAGTGAGATGAGGGGCCGAGCGGATGACCTCGGTCCCGACGATCTTTTCGGCGGACAGGATGATCTTCTTGGCGGACAGGGCCGCCCATTTGCTGTTGATCATGGCTCCCCAGAGCTGCCCGTTCCCCAGCGGATCGGAGCGCTGGACGTGCATAAGCGCGAAATCAGGCTGATAGCCCTTGACCACGAGCACCTTCTGGCCCGTAAAGGGATCCTCTGCCCAGGCGAACCGCTCGCGGCCGAGAAATCCGCTCTCCCTCACAACGTCCGTGGCACCAAGCCCACTCAGGACCGGAAGAAAAGGGTACCCCATGGCGCCTGCCTTGAGCATGGCCAGGAGAGTGAAATTCGTCATCTCCTCCACCTGGACCGTGCCCTCCCGCATGGCCCTCTCGAGCGGCGGGCTTGCGCCGCGGCCTCCCATGCGCAGGTTGTAGGCCAAAACCAGACGATCAATGGCGCCCGCTGCGAGCAGGAGATCCACCTCCTCGATCCCGCCCTGCTGGAAGAGCAGAAGGCGCCGTCGACCGGCTCGAATCAGTTCGTGCACCAGAGCCAGGGGCATTCCCGTCAGGCAATTCGCGATGACAAAGGAATCTCCGTCGCGGACGAACCGCTCGATCGCCTCCTTGGCGGTCATCCGCTTGTCGGACTCCATGAACGCTTCCATGGACGCCTCCGGGTCCTATGACAGCCGGGTCAGGTTCCACAAAAAACCCGACTCACGGCCGGTCTTTGGTCGCAGCCGCTCCGTTCTTTTCCAGATCGTCGAGGTAGTCCAGGTACACGAGGAGCCGGAAGTTGCACCCGGGGCACCAGATGTCGCCGGAACAGGCATGCCCTTTGTACACGTGATGATAGACAATCCCCTCCCGATAGAGATCTTCCATGAGGAAGGCCATCACTTCCCGGGCCTTGTCCAGATAGGCCTCCTCGCCGGTCTCCTGATAGAGAAGAGCGCAAGCCTTGAAACCGTAACTCGAAGAAGAAAGCGACTTGTAGCCCAGGGAGGGGATGGCCGGCGGCAGCGCGTAAAACCCCTTGCCCTGCGGGTCCCCGAGGAGCGTCTCGAGGGCAGCCACGACCCGCTTGGCTCGATCCAGGTATTGGGCATCGCCGGTGTACCGGTACGCTTCCACCAGGGCGTACACCATGTATCCGTCGGCAAGCAGACTGATCTCGCGCTCGGCAGGAGACTTGTAGAAATAGCCTCCGGCCTCGTCCCAGGCCTCACGGCACGCCGCGTCGACCATCCTCAAGGCCACCTCAGGGTATTCGTCCCACATCGGGCGAAAGCCCTCGGGCGGATGGTATCGGCTCAGAAAGAGCAGATACGCCACCTGAGCCGTAAGCGTTGTGGCCCCGTAGCCGTAGCTGCCGCCTCCGGTCAGGGCGTCCACAAGATCGAGATAGTAGCCATCGACGCGGGCCAGAAACGCGGCAAGCCCCAACAGGCTGTCAAGCTCCTCCTCGTACACGGGCGCAGCAGCTCCGTAATATCGCTTGGCCGCATACAGAGAGAACCCGCCGAAGGAGATTTCCGAGATATAGTAGAAAAGATCCTCGTGAATGAGCCGCACCACGCGGTCCGCCACAGCGGTCGCCCGCTCGGCGTATTCGGCCTCGCCGGTCTCGCGGGCCAGGTTGAAGAGATACCAGGAAGCGTACCCGGGCATGTCTCCGTAATCATACAGGATGTCCCCGTCCCTCCAGGGCACCTTGTAGAGGAGCGTCTCCAGGATCGCCTCCATTTCGCCGCCGTAATGGAGCCGGCCCGCCCCGGGATGAGTTCCGCCCGGAAGGCCGCGGGCGCCGCAAAACATGGGCCTCCGGCCCAAGAGATTGGCGCATGCCTCCTCGCTCAGGCTCTGCTCGAGCAGAACGTTGTACAGAAAGTGGAAGTTCTCCGCTGGAGACCAGCCCTCGGCTTCCACGACGGCGCCGTCCTCCAGAACCGAAAAGAGCTTGCCCTGCTTTGGCAGATCCCGAGCAGCGAAGCTCAAAGTCCGCCGCGCTCTTTCCAGGTATTCAGGTGTCCCGAGACTCTTGTACATCATAAGAAGGGCCGTGGCCGCGGCATTGTTTTCCTCGAGGGTCTTTCGCCGGCCCAGGGGCGCCTCTGGACTGAAGTAGCCGCCTTCGGCGTCGTCCCAAAGCCCTTGGAGAGCCTCGAGGCTCTTTTCCGCGTCCTCCTGGTACCGCACGAGTTCCTCGTTCTCGAAGGCCTTGTTCAAGGCCACGACCGTCCATGCGTTCGTGAGGATGTCCAGACCATGGTCTCCTGGCTGACTGCGGTAATAACCCTTCTCCTCGTCCCAGGCGTTCTGCCGGGCCCCGTCCAGCAGATCCAAGCCCACGCCCGGGTAGGCGTAGCGGCTCGCTCTCGGCCAGTCCCAGTAATCCCGGTAAAGCAGGTTCCCCCACGCCAGAAGCGCGGTGAGAGCCGTTGGCCCGAATCCCGCAGAACGGCCAGCCAGATAGAAGCCCGCCTGCTCGGCCAGACCGTCTGCCGCGTCGAGGTAGCTTTGAAGGGCGGTCCGCACTTCGCCTTCCGGGATAGGCTGCTCCGCGCTCAGAGCGGCGTATCCGGCCCCGAGAAGCAAGGCGGGCCGCCAGGGATCTGAAAGGGACGGCCCCTGTCGGAGATCGCCGAGAACCGTTTCCGCGCTCTCCCGGGCTCTTGACCGCGCCGTGGAATCGTTCGTCCGCTCTCCCCACGGAAAAAGAAATGCGGCCGCCCACAGACGGGCGGAGCCGTCCTCGTCCGGCGCCCACCGGCCCTGCTCGTAACCCCCTTCGGCCATCAGGGTCTCGTAAAGAGCCGGCACGATCTCTCGATAGGCGAGTTCGTCTGAGGCAGGCGCGCCCTGTCCCCCCCGTGTTCCCTCTTCTCCGCAGCTCGCCCAAAAGACGCAGCAGGCGCCCACGATCAAGAAGGCCGCCAACCGCAGGCTCGCGAGCCCGTGCACCGCGCATTCGGAATCGAACCTTGCTCCCCCCGTCGTCTTCATGGCTCTCTCTCCGCCGGCTTTGCAGAAAACCCTGGACTCGTCTTCGAATCTTTCCGCGCCTTCTGTTGACGGGAAAACCGAATCGGGTCGGTCTTTTCCCAGTCCCATGGCCGCAAGGGTACTTCAATGGCTGCCGGAGATCAAGATTCTCCGGCCCCTTCGGCTTTTGCCGCCGCCTCGCTTTCACCCAAAGCGGAATCCCCGCATCCCTCCTGAGGCCCACGCGAGCAGACACCCCGAGCCTCGCGACGCACCCCGCAACTCCCGCAGGCTTTTGGCCCGGGAAGGCGCGCAGAGAACGGACCCGGGCTGGGCTGGGGATCCCGGCAAAGAGGCGCGGAGCGCGGGCGTGCTCGAGCGGAGCGCTATGCACTGTTGACATAGCGCTTTCGCATTTGCTAGAAAGTCAAAACATGAAACCCGATCCGGTCAAACTCCAGGAACTGCTCGACGAGTCGGTTCGCCTTCACGGGCATCTCTGTCCAGGCCAGGTCCTGGGCGTGCGAATGGCCATGCTCGGACTCAACGAGATCGGCATCGCCGACCCCAAGGGAACGGACAGGAAAAACTTGATCGTCTTCGTCGAGATGGACCGATGCGCCACGGACGCGATTCAATCCGTGACAGGATGCAGCCTCGGCCACAGAACCATGAAGTTCCTCGATTACGGCAAGATGGCCGCGACCTTCCTGAACCTGAAAACGCAGAAAGCCGCGAGGATCGTGGCTCGAGAGGAAAGCCGCGAAAAGGCGGCGGCCCTCTTCCCCCGAGCTCAGGACAAGTACCGGGCCCAGATCGAGGCGTACCGGATCATGGAGGACCCGGAACTGTTCGAGGTGATGGAAGTGACGGTCAAGATCCCGCCTCAGGACATGCCCGGGAGGCCCCTCCGAAGAGTGCCGTGCAGCTCGTGCGGGGAGTTCGTCCAGGACATGAGGGAAGTCCGCGAGGGCGGTCAGGTGTTGTGCATCCCTTGCGCAAGGGGCGGATACTACGATCGTGTCCCAATCCCCTGCGCTGCGATACCTGGTGACCCTTCCGTTCGCTCCGGCACGACAGGAGCCCAGAAGTAAACGCGAAAGATCTCGTATCCGCGGGAGAAAGAGCATTCGAGGAACAGCGCTATGCAAAAAAGTCATAACGATTTAAAAGTGAAGTCGAAGATCTGGATCGAGATCGGGGGCGAGCCGGTCTTCGGGAGCGGCAGGCGCCGTCTTCTCGAAGCCATCGACACCCACGGCTCGATCAGTCAGGCCGCGCGCGCTGTGCGCGTCTCCTACCGGAAGGCCTGGAGTCATATCGAGGCCATGGAGGAGCGGCTCGGCATGAGACTCGTGGAGCGCCGGGTCGGGGGAAAACATGGGGGCGGCGCCACCCTCACCAGGGACGCCCGAAGGTTTTTGGAGAAGTTCGACAGGCTCGAGGAAGGCCTCGCGAGGATCGTCGACCGAAAATTCACGAAACTCTTCGGAACGATCCGGTGAATCCGCAATTTCGGGGAAACGAAACGATGTGCGACGGGTGCCAGAAAACCGAGTCCAGAGGAGCCGACTTCAGGACCATTCCGATCACCGAGGCTGTGGGGCTGGTCCTCGCCCACGACATCACGGAAATCCGGCCTGGCCAGTTCAAAGGAAGGGCTTTCAAGAAAGGCCATCGCATTCGCCCAGAGGACATCTGCCATCTCCAGAGGCTTGGCAAGGAACGCCTGTTCGTCTTGGAGATCGCCGGAGACGAATTGCACGAGGACGACGCAGCGTGGCTCATCGCAAAGTCCCTTATGGGAGAAGGGGTCGCCATCCGGGGAGAACCGAAAGAGGGAAAAATCGAGATCGTTGCGGACCGGGACGGGCTGCTCAAGATCCATCGGGAAGCGCTCCTCAAGTTCAATCTGCTGGGCGAAGTCATGTGCGCGACCCTGCACGACAACACCTTGGTCAAGAAAGGGCAGACCGTCGCCGGGACCCGGGCGATCCCGCTTGTCGTGAAAAAGAAAATTGTGGAAGAGGCCGTGCGGATCGCGCAAGGAGCCAGGCAGAAGAGCGACGCAAGCGAGACCGGGCAGGAACAACGGGCCGCTGAAGACGCAGAAGCCCTCCCCCGGACCGGCGTCATCGAAGTCCGGCAAGTCCGCAGCCCCAGAGCCGGCATCGTCATCACAGGAAACGAAATCTACCACGGGAGGATCCAGGACGCCTTCGCTCCCATCCTGGTGAAGAAGATGGAACAATATGGAGGGGAGATCGTCGGCATTCAGTACGCTCCGGACGACGTAAGCTGCATCGAAGAGCGACTGCGCGACCTCTTGACAGCGGGCGCCGATCTCCTGCTGGCGACCGGAGGCATGTCCGTGGACCCCGACGATGTCACCCGTCTGGCGATCCGCAGGCTGGGGGCCACGGGCATCACCTACGGTTCTGCGGTCCTGCCAGGGGCGATGGTGCTGGTGGGAACCGTTCCCACCCTGCCCTCGGAGACCGAGGCCCGGAGTCAGGGGAGCGAAGAAGGCGGCAACAGCGGGAACACGGAACGGGTTCAGCCCCTCTCCCGAGTCCGATCTGCCGTTCCGATCCTGGGGATCCCCGCCTGCGGCCTCTATCACGAAATCACCGTGGTGGATTTGATCCTTCCGAGAATTCTGGCCGGGGAGAGAATCGGTCGAAGGGAGCTTGCGGAACTCGGGCACGGCGGCCTGTGTCTTCAATGCCGGCCCTGTCGGTACCCGGTGTGCCCCTTCGGCAAGTGAGGATCCGTCCGAATTCCTTTCGGGCACGCCTTTGCGTCCCTCCCTGGTTTCCTGTGCCTCGTCGGCCCAAACGCCGGAGGGGCTTTACAGAACGAACCGATCCCCGTGTTCCCTTTTCTTCCCCCGTTCCTCCTCCAATCCCTTCTTTCCTTCAGCCGCTCGAATCTTCTGTGTGGAGTTCGCCATTTCTTGTTGACAAATGGTCGCAGGCCCAGGTAGAATTTTTAGAACGATTCCAAAGGAGCGACCGATTTCCCCGCGCGCAGCCAGAGAGCAGGCCTTGGCCATGATGAGAGAACGGGGCTTGCGCCTCACGGCGCAGCGCATGGCCGTTCTCGAGTATCTCCTGTCCACGGACGAGCACCCTTCGGCGCGAAGAGTTTTCGAGAAAGTACGCAAGTCCCTGCCCGGCATCGCCCTTTCCACTGTCTACGGGATCCTGGCCGAACTGACCAAGAACGGGATCATCAAAGCCCTGGAATTCAACGAAAGGGACAACCGCTACGAGGCGAACCTCTCGCAGCACATCAACCTGGTCTGCCTCCGCTGCGGAAAGATCTCGGATTACGTGACTCCCTATACCGTGGATCTGGAACGGATTCGGGAGACGACCCGCTTCCGGACATTCCAGTCCCGCTTTGAGCTTTACGGTTTTTGCGAAGCTTGCGGAAGCCGGGGGGACTGATCCGATCTTTTTGGAACCATTCCGGAAAACCTAGCATCTTAGCTTCTGCGAGAAAGGATCGACCGGCTCGTCCAGGATCCGGGGGCCGGAGCGCCCCCCGAATCCCCCTCGCCGGAAACCGTTTTTCGCGCCGAACAAGAAAGGAGACCGAACCTGAAAAGAAAGGCACAAAAACCTCAAGCACTGCCTTGGGTCTCGGTCGAGCGCGTCCAACCCTGAAAAGAAAGGAGAGCAGATATGGCCGGTGATAGGAAATGCCCGGTGACGGGCGAATCTGAAAAGCCCACAGCCGTAAGTGGCACGACCAATCAAGGCTGGTGGCCGAACCGCCTGAACCTAAAGATTCTCCACCAGAACCCGCCCATGAGCAATCCGATGGGCGAGGGGTTCAACTACGCCAAAGAGTTCAAGCGTCTCGATTTGGAGGCCGTCAAGAAAGACCTTCGCGACCTCATGACAAATTCCCAAGACTGGTGGCCTGCGGACTTCGGCCACTACGCACCCCTGTTTATCCGCATGGCCTGGCACAGCGCGGGCACCTACCGCATCGGCGACGGTCGCGGCGGGGCCAACACAGGTCAGCAAAGGTTCGAACCTTTGAATAGCTGGCCCGACAACGTGAATCTCGACAAGGCACGCCGGCTGCTCTGGCCGATCAAGCAGAAATACGGCCGAAAGATCTCTTGGGCCGACCTCATGATCCTCGCCGGCAATGTCGCGCTCGAATCGATGGGCTTCAAGACGCTCGGTTTTGCCGGTGGTCGGGAGGACTGGTGGGAGCCGGACGAAAGCGTGTACTGGGGTTCGGAGGGCAAATGGCTGGAGGACAAGCGCCACACCGAGAAGGGAGAGCTGGAGAATCCGCTTGCCGCGGTGCAGATGGGGCTTATCTACGTAAATCCCGAAGGCCCCGGCGGAAACCCCGACCCCGTTGTCGCGGCGAAAGACATTCGCGAGACCTTCCGGCGCATGGGAATGAACGACTATGAGACCGTGGCGCTCATCGCGGGCGGCCATACCTTCGGCAAGTGTCACGGCGCAGGCCCGGCGTCGCATCTTGGACCCGAGCCAGCGGCAGCACCCATCGAACAACAAGGCCTGGGCTGGAAAAGCAGCTTCGGCGCCGGAAAAGGCGGCGACACGATCACCAGCGGCCTGGAAGTCACCTGGACGGTCACGCCCACGAAGTGGAGCAACAACTTCTTGTGGAACCTGTTCCATTACGAATGGGAACTGACCAAAAGCCCTGCGGGCGCCCATCAATGGGTGGCAAAGGGGGCGCCGGCCGTCGTTCCCGACGCGCACGACCCGAATAAGAAGCATCCGCCGACCATGTTGACCACGGACCTGTCGCTGCGCTTTGATCCCATCTATGAAAGGATCTCGCGGCGCTTCCTGGAGCACCCGGACGAGCTTGCCGATGCCTTTGCGCGTGCCTGGTTCAAGCTCACCCATCGCGACATGGGCCCGCGCACACGCTACCTCGGCCCGGAAGTGCCCTCTGAAGAGTTCATCTGGCAGGACCCGATCCCGGCAGTGAACCATCCCCTGGTGGATGAAAAGGACATCGCCGCGCTTAAGGCTAGGGTGCTGGCCTCGGGGCTTTCGATCCCAGAGCTCGTGTACACGGCCTGGTCGTCGGCTTCGACTTTCCGCGGCTCCGATAAGCGGGGCGGCGCCAACGGCGCGCGCATCCGGCTGGCCCCTCAGAAGGATTGGGAGGTCAACCAGCCCGATCAGTTGGCCAAAGTGCTCGCCATCCTGGAAGGCATCCAGAAGGACTTCAACGGCTCAGCCGGAGGCGGCAAGAAGATCTCGCTCGCCGACCTGATCGTTTTGGGTGGCTGCGCCGCTATCGAGCAGGCGGCCAGGAACGCCGGCTTCCAGGTGACGGTTCCCTTCACGCCCGGGCGCATGGACGCTTCGCAGGAGCAGACAGACGTGAAATCCTTTGCCGTGCTCGAGCCGCTCTACGACGGCTTTCGCAACTACCTCAAGACCAAGTACAGCGTGGCGGCCGAGGAGCTGCTGGTCGACAAGGCGCAACTTCTCACGCTGACCGCGCCCGAGATGACGGTCCTCGTGGGCGGCATGCGAGCGCTGGACGCCAACTTCAGGCGCTCCCAGCACGGCGTCCTCACCAAACGCCCAGGGGCGCTGACCAACGATTTTTTCGTGAACCTGCTCGACATGAACACGGAATGGAAGCCTGTCTCGCAGGACGCGGACCTTTTCGAAGGCCGCGACCGCAAGACGGGCGCGATCAAGTGGACCGCCACGCGTGTCGACCTGATCTTCGGTCACAACGCCCAGCTTAGAGCCATAGCGGAAGTCTATGCTTGCGATGACGCCAAAGAGAAATTCGTGCGTGACTTCGCAGCGGCGTGGAACAAAGTCATGAACCTGGATCGTTTCGACCTTGCCTGGAGGTAGCACGAAAGCGTCGCGTCCGGATTCCGACCAGACGAGAAAAACGGCGCCGGAATCCTATTCCAGCCACCGGCAGGCGACCCCAAAGTACAAGATCGCCACGCCCGCGAACTGGAACTTGGGTGAGGACGTGATCATCCCGCCTCCGGGCTCCTGCGGGTCAGCCAAGGAGCGGGTGGAGAAAGCCGGCGAGGATTACACCTGCCTCGATTGGTTCCTGTGCCTCAAGAAGTGCCCCCACGGCTGATTGACTACGTATCTGGGAGGAGGGGCGGCCTCAATGCCCCTCTTCCAGCTCTTTGGCCTTGGCAGGGCTGGCAGCCGAGAACCGGTGGGAGTCCTTCTTCGCCTCTGCGAGTTTCTCCAGGGCCGTGAAGTCCAGCAGGTACTCGATGCATCCCAAGTATCTGCCTGACTTGTCCCGCACGGCCAGAAACCGATTGAGAAGCTTCGTGCCCAGACCGTCGATCCAGAATTCGTCCTCGTCTCGGATTCCCTTCCTGAACTCATCGAGCATTCGATTCGTCCGGGGCAGACTCTCGGGCTTGTGGCATTTTCGGATGTCGTTGCCCAGGATGTCCGCCGGCCCCTTGCGGGACCGGGTTTCTGCCCGGTTGTAATATTGAAGGCGATCCTCGTGGTCCACGAAAATGAATTCAAGGGGCAAGGCGTCCAGGATAGCCTCGATCTGGTCGAGGCTGAGTCTTTCGATAAGTCGTGCTGCCGGCATACGGGTATCCCTCCTTTCGTGCTTGTGGCAACCGACTGCCGCTCCCGCATCTTCCGCTCGGAAGGGGCTGTCCTGACTGCGCTCATCATGATGCTCTTTCAAGATCTCTGCAAGGGGTCACGCCACCCCCCCGCAAGAATCCTCATAACAAGCCCCTTGGCGCAGCCTTGGCTCGCCCTGGATCCGGCCACGACGTTTTTCCCCTTGCCCGGGGCCGCAGGGACCCAGAACCCGAATCGGGAACAATCCCCGTTCTCCTGGGGTCTTATTTGGGCGATCCCCAGCGCGGGTGGGGAATTTTACAATGCCATGAATCCGGTATAGAATTTGCAGTTTCGGCTTGGGTCCAAAGCGCGCCCTCTGTGCCGCGCTGAGCGTCGGGCTTGGCTCTCCAGCGCCCTTTGATCGAGCCAATCCCTTGCGAGATAAGCAGAAATGACCAAACGGAAGACTCCTTTCATCCTTGCTTTCGTCCTGGCAGCCTCGCTTTTCGCCTGTGCCGTGGCCCATTCCGCGGGTTCGGAAAAGTACTCAGAGCCCGGACTTTTCGTGCCCCGAGGAATCCGCCTCATGGTGTTCGCCCCGCACCCGGACGACGAGACGGTCGCTGCGGGAGGACTGATCCAGAGGGTCCTGCATACAGGAGGACAAGTCCGGGTGGTTTTTGTGACCAACGGGGACGGATTCACCGACGGGGTCAGACTCGAAGTGACGACCAGGCCCACCTTGAGCACAGACTACATCGCGTACGGGATTCGCAGGCAGGCAGAAGCGATGCGCGCCCTCGCGGAACTCGGTCTCGGCAGCCGGGACGCTCTCTTCCTGGGATTTCCGGACGGCGGGATCGACGACCTCTGGACCGGCCACTGGTCCGCGAGCCACCCTTACCAATCCCCTTACACCAGGCTGAACAGACCGAGAAACGCCCCCATTCACGGCCGGCTGGTTCGATACACAGGCGCGGACCTCAAGGCGCTCCTGGTCAAGGCGATTCGGGACTTTCAGCCGGACTGGGTGCTCATCCCGGATCCCAGGGACGTCCACCCGGACCACAGCATGACCGGCGTCTTCGTCCTGGACGCCCTGGAGTCCCTCGAACGGGCCAAGAGCAAAACCATCCTCGATACCGAGGTGTACACCTACCTCGTCCACTTCCCGGGATACCCGGGCCGCAAGGACTGGGTCGGAAAGATCCAGAAGACCGGCGTGACCGGATGCCCGGCCGGAGGCAGATGCAGGATTCCGAGCGAGTGGATGTCCCTGCCTCTTTCGGCCGACGAGACGCTCAGGAAGGAAGCGGCCCTTTCGGCCCACCGGACCCAGATGGAAACCATGT